>Ga0164320_10000443_pt1 | contig 13387 bp, 14 predicted proteins | sample GuaBasSediGuay11_FD_113736 | JGI IMG/M metagenome (GOLD analysis project Ga0164320, IMG submission 113736) | Subseafloor sediment microbial communities from Guaymas Basin, Gulf of California, Mexico - Guay11, Core 4567-28, 0-3 cm | ecosystem: Environmental > Aquatic > Marine > Hydrothermal...
CATCTCGGCGGTGTGTTGACTGCGTCGGCGTACGCGGATGTTCGAATCTTTCTCGCGCTTTTTGTTTTTAATGGTGCGTCCGCCACCGAGAACGTGTTCATTCCCGATTTCAATCTGCCGGAAAACACATCCGACGTCATCGCGTTGGACGCCACGACCGGCGATGAGATCTGGCGCGTGCCCGTCGAAAGCCCGAGCATCGGCGGCTTTCAGTACGCCAATGGCGTCGTGTACGCCGCGCACACGCTTGGCAAGCTACGCGCCTTCAATGCCGAGAACGGCGATGTGCTGTGGACCGAGCAGGTAGGCTTCAGCCAAGCCAGCGGAACTACGGTTTCCAACGGGCGACTCTTCGTCACCCATGGTTTTCAATTCATCCGGATCGTCATGGCCCCGCCCGGGATGGAGGGCGGTATTCAGGTATACGGACTCAAGTAGGCCTCCCCCCGGGCCCACGATGGGCATGGGCGGCGGTTCCGCTAGTCGGTCTCGAGGAAGTTCGCCTTCCACGGGCCTATGCCGGTTACCTGGAGCACCGCCGGTCCGTCGGCGAGAACGAAATGATGCGCGTCTTTGGCGTTGACGTAGTAGTCGCCCGGACCAAACCAGGTGACGTTCTTGCGATCGACCTCGTCGCCGAAGCCCACGCCGATCTTCCCTTCCAAAATCGTCACTCGCTCGTTGCGGGGGTGCCAATGGGGCTTCATTTCAAACTCGCTGCCGATTCGAAATCGAACCGTAAACAGCATCTCTCGTTTGGGGTCACCCTCGAGAACTGCCATCTCGCAGCCAGCGGGGAGGGTGGGGGGACACGACACCCACGCTATCTCGTCTGCGCGTGAAGCAAGTTGTGTCTCACCGGCTGGAAAGCCCGCTTCTGTTACGCCTGCCTCGGGGCAGCTTGGCTTGGTCTGCGATGCGGCACAGCCCGAATTGACGGCGAGGAGGGTCAACGAGAGAAGGAGAACTGCGTATCGCATGACCGTTGCGTACCCCGAGACCAGGTCTCCTGGCAAGTGCCGGCGCGTTCACTTGCGTCAAGCGGGGACGCGTCGGACGGTGACGAAATAGCCGCCCAACCCAACTATCGTCAACACCCCGAGCCAAGGTAGCAGGCTGGTCTGCGCTTTGAACGCGTTGTAGAGCATCCAGATCGACGACGTGGCGTAGACGCCCGCTGCAACCAGTGCCGACTTTCGCGGCGCTGGAAGGTCAGGTTTGTGCCGCCGAACGAAGAACAGGCCTATGGCAACGAGGGCGGAGAACAAGATCAACACGCCGGCCACGTTGCTGAGGAGCTCGCCGATCGAGTGCAACTGGAGTAGCACGATCGCGAGCACACCTTGAATCACGATCGACGCGCGGGGTGGAACGCCGGGCCTCCCACGAAGTACAGCGGGAAGGAAGCCGTCGCGCGCCATCTCGGCGTAGACCCGGGGTCCGACGAGCAGCATCGCGCTCACGCTGGATAGCATCACGATCGCGATGCCCATCGACATGACGCCAGACCCAGCTTCCCCGAGGAGATCCTGGGCAACGAGGTGTCCTAGCGTGACCCGAGCCTCATCGTAGCTGAACACCACGCGGGCGCGTTCGGGCGTCAGGTTGGCGACTAGGACCCAGTTGACGAGCAGATAGGCGAGGCCGACGACGGCGCACCCGATCAACATCGCGCGGGGCACGTCGCGCTTCGGGTTGCGGAACTCCTCGGCTGTATATGCCGCGGCGTTCCAGCCAGAAAAAGCGTACGCCACGAAGAAGAGGCTCGTGGCAAACGGCAGTGGGGCGAACTCGGTGCTCCCCGTCGCGGGTACCCAAGTCGGCCACTCGCTGTTGCCGACCGACACGCCAAGCGCCACGAACCCGAGCACGAGCAAGCCCTTGATGATGACGAGCCCGTTCTGAATCCACTTGGAGAGATTCAAACCGAGCGAGTGGAACAGCGTCAGCACGATGATCACGGCGGTCGCACCAAGGCGAGGATCGCCCGCGCCGAAAACGGCAAACGAGAAGGCCGCCGCGGCGTACGCGCTGATCGCCATGGGCGCGGAGAAGCCGACCAGGAGCGAGGCCCACCCGGCCAAGTAGCCGACCGCGGGATGAAGCAGCTCGGATAGGTAGCGATACTCGCCGCCGGATCGCGGGATCAGAACGCTCGCCTCGGCATAAGTGCGAGCGCCCGCCATTGCGAGTACGGCGCCGACGAGCCATGCGGCCAGGATCCAGCCCGCGCTGAGCTCTTGTGCCATGAAGCCCGCGCTGAGAAACACCCCGGCGCCAATCATGTTGGCAACCACCAGGCCCACTCCGGAACCGAGGTCCAAGAAGCCCTCGCCCGGAGGAGTCGCGTATGAATCCAGATTCTCCCGTGCCACCTTGCTCCGTGACGTCTCTATCGGTCTTGAGTCTCTTCCGCAGGCTTCGGACGAAAATAGAGATTGATCTTGTCAACCTTTAGATACTTTTCAATCAACTCGTAGCCGTTCGCAGCGAAGTAGTATTTTACGAGGTCTGGCCTAACAGCTTCAACACCGCAAAGCTCGGGCTGTACGTCGGCAAAATATTTCGGACAAGAGGGTACGTCTATTAAGAGACGGTGCCTAGGCCGCACGGGCGGCCCGGTACTCCTTTTTTCGACGCTGCATCGTGAGCTGTTTGATCTTGTCCCCTGCGGACAAGACCTGGGCGGCTCTTGCTTCGAGCGTACGGCGCCATCGACATGCCCTCATCGCCTCGCATCGCGCACCTTTATATGGTCGGCCACTTCTACAACACCTACGCGCCGGGCGGTGTGGGGGGCGATGTCATCCGTGGCGTGGCCAGCCGTAAGTCCTTTGGGGATCTCCACTGGGCAAGCGCCACGAGCGGTGTGGCGGTCGTGTTCGTCGAGCGAGTCATCGGCGTCTCGGCTCTGCTGGTTCTCGCGACAGGCGCCTATCTGATTGACCCGATCCCCGGGTTCGGGAACGTGGGTTTGTGGGCCGCCCTAGGCCTCGCGGCGGCCGGAGCCGCGTTGTTCGGCATCGCGATTGCGCCAAGGCTAGCGCCATTGCTTCCCGAGAAGCTCGGCAAGCCGTTACGCGCCCTCCCTCCACCGCTAGATGTGCTCGGAGACAGGCGCCCTCATTGCGCGCGCCGGCGTTCCGAGACGGCGGGTTGGCCTGGCTGACCTTCCGCAGATGACGTAGCCGACCAGCAGGAACCCCACCACGAGCGTTCCCAAGACGCTGTAGACGAACAGAGCGGGGTCCGGAAAGATGCCAGAGCTTGCAACCTCGGCGAGAAGGCTATTGCTGACGGTGGTGTGATTGGCTGCTGCAAACATGGCGAAATCTCCTTCTATAGGGGCTACGCCAGGGCTGCGGAGTTGGATTAACCGAACTCGGAATTCGTCGAAAAAGCCCCGTTTCCCTCCGCGGCAGGGCTTTCTTCTTTGGCGCTGCCGCCTGGTCATCTACAACATGCGTGACGAGGAGTCGTGAGCACAGGAGTAGACCAGACCACCGACAGCCGGGAGTTTCTGCAGCAACGGGTCGCCGCGTTCGGGCGCGTCGTGGCGCTCATCTTGTTCCTCGCCTTGGTCGGCCGGGTCCTCTTGGGCGTCGCGTTCGGCTACTGGCGAGGGGAACTCGCACATCCCTCCCTTTGGGCTCACGCGGTCGCTTGGATTCCCGTCGCTTGCGTGTGGCTCATCTGTCGTTCGCGCCCCTTGGAAACGCGGACCATTCAACTCGTTGAAGGTGTTGGGTTGGTGCTGACGAGCATCTGTCTCGTCGTCATGGGCGTGAATCTACCAGCGGCGGCCGGGGCTGCGACGACTACCGCGTACGCGCTTTCGTTTGGGCTCGTTGCGCGCGCGGTTTTCGTGCCCAGCACAGCCAGACACACAGTTTGGCTCGGGCTCGCGATCGGGATTGCCCTCGTCGTCGCGGTCTATCAAAACTTTCTCACCGTGGATCTGGAAGTCTGGAACAGCCACGGGTTCTTTCGCACGATCGAAGACAAGTCCACGCTCGCGCGAAGCCAGTCCATACAGATCGGATTTGCGTGGTCACTCACCACGCTGCTTGCTGCCTGGACGACACGGGTGATCTACGGGTTGCGCAAAGATGCGCGCGACGCCAGGAAACTTGGTCAGTACATCGTCGAAGAAAAGATCGGGGAGGGCGGGATGGGCACCGTCTACCGAGCGCAGCACGGGCTGCTCAAGCGACCGACCGCTGTCAAGCTGCTGGGCCCCGAGCGCAACACTTCGGAGGATATCGACCGTTTTCGACGCGAAGTGCAGATGACCGCGAAGCTCAAGCACCCCAACACCGTCACGATTTACGACTACGGATGCACGGACGACGGGACCTTCTATTACGCCATGGAGTTGCTCGACGGCGTCACGCTGCTGGAGATCGTGCAGGCCGGGGGCCAGCTTCCGGGGCCCCGGGTGGTTCACATCATGAGGCAGGCCGCGATGGCTTTGAACGAGGCGCACACGATCGGTCTCGTACATCGTGACATCAAGCCCAACAACATCATGATGACGCAGCAGGGTGGCGCTTATGACGTTACGAAAGTGCTCGATTTCGGTCTAGTGAAGAGCGTCGACTCCAATGCCGACGCGACCAAGACATGGTCCGAAGGCCTCATTGGCACGCCGCGCTTCATGAGCCCGGAGCAGATATTGGATCCCCCGTCGGTCGACGCGCGATCGGACCTCTATGCGCTCGGTTTGGTCGGGTACTACCTGCTGACCGGGCGCTTCGTATTCGAGAGCACAAACCCCGTCGAGATCTGCGCGCAGCACTTGAGCGCGATACCCGATCCCCCTTCCTCTGTGACGGCGTGTGATGTAAACCCCGGTCTCGAACGCATCATCATGCAATGCTTAGAGAAGAAACGCGATGACAGGCCCGCATCGGGAGTAGAGATCGCGGAGCAACTGCGAGGTCTCGCTGTGGACCCGTGGTTGCAGCGACATGCGGCACAATGGTGGGAGAGCGAGGGCAACAGAATCATCATGAGCAGAGACAGCGGCGCTGAAGTTGGCAGCCTCGCCACGATTCGGGCGGAGCGGGTTCTTACCGACACGTGATGGCGGAGGCAAGACCCACCGACCCTGTCGACCTCGTCGCCGCGATGGCGGCGGACGAATCAGGTGCACCCCTAAAGGAGTTCTACACGCTGTATGCGAGCACTGTTCTCGCCCTGCTGATGAAGATGCTTGGATCCCGCGCGGAGGCTGAGGAGATCTTGCAAGATGTCTTCGTCGAGCTCTGGCGACGCGCGCCTCAGTACGACAGCTCGAGAGGTGGCGTCATAGCTTGGGTCGTCACGGTTGCCCGCAGCCGAGCCCTCGATGCGTTGCGCGCCCGCTCACGCCGGCACGGGAACGATCAGCTGCAGTTCTTCAGCGAGAGGCACGGGATCCGTACCGACGGAGGGCGGCCCGACGTGCTCGTCTCGTCCACGCGTTGGCATCAGGCTCTAAGACAAGCGTTCCAGCGTTTGAGCGAGGACCAGCGATCCGTGCTCGAGCTCTCGTATTTTCTAGGCATGTCTCACGGTCAGATCGCCGAGACGCTCAACCTTCCGGTCGGCACCGTGAAGTCCCGGATCCTCGCCGGTATGCGTGAGCTCCGTACGATGCTCCCCATCATTCATCGGAGCATGGTCGCATGAGTGACGAAAAAGAACGCGCCGAGCTTCTTGCAGCTCTCCATGCGGCCGGCGCGGCCTCGGACGAGGACGAGACGGAACTGCGGGCGTTGCTAGAGGCGGATCCAAGCCTCGAAAAGATCGTCAAGGATTTTCAGGATTCGATTGCGGCGCTTGCTTCGAGCTTCGACCCGCTAGAGACCCCTCCCAAAACCTTCGCGCAGATCCAAAAGAAGATCGCCCGGGAACGAGGTGGCTTCTTCAGTCGGCTGCGCAGTTGGTTTTCGAAGCCTTGATTCGCCTGGTGGCGCACGAAAAAAGCCGGCCCCCCGAAGGGGACCGGCTCGAGAGATGACAGCGGAACGTGGATGGAGCGTGAGGCTCGGTCCTAGAAAGGAGCCACCACCAAGGTGTATTCGATCATCGTCTGCTCCTCGGGGACGCCTTGTACGTACACGCGAGCCAACTGCACCTGGTCGTTGCGAATCGAGACGAAGAACTCGCCTTCGTTGCAGTCGATGGGCGGTCCGGTGATTCGCGTAGCGTCGTTCCCGTTGACGTTGAGCAGCTCGACACGAGCGAAGACGTTCTCGTCCCCGTAGACATCGCAGTCGATGGAGACCGTGATTCTCTGGACGGGATTGCTGTTGTTCGGGAGCTCGAACTGGATGAAGTCCTCGTTGTCGCCGTCCTCGGCCGAGATCTGGTCGGTGTATACGATCTCGCGGGTGTTGGTGATGCTCAGGAACTCGTCGACTGCCGGATTCGCCGCGCTATCGTTGTCGAACGGAGCGATCAGATCCTCGACAATCTCGTCTTCGACGATTTCGTCTTCGACCACCTCGTCGTCGAACTCTCCGTCCAGGATCGGCTCGTCGACGAGGCCGGGGTCGCCACAGGCGATGGCGAACAGGGCAAGAAGGCTAAGGCAGGCTGCGTTGAGTAGGTACTTGTTCATGGGATGCTCTCCTAGTTGGGTGTTGTCGGCGGCGCGTGTCCGCCTTCACAAACCCCTACGCCGCCAACCCCCACTTGGATTAAGGGGACACGCTCTACCCGAAAATCATCCCTGATTTTCCATACTTAGAGGCCACACCGCGAGAACGGGCGCTAGTTGAGGCGGCTTCGCGCTGCGGCGTTCAACGCCCTGTCCACGGTCTGGGCGCTGAAGCCTACGATGACCTCGTCGCCGATCTTGATCGTGGGCACGCTTCGGCGCGGATTCAGCCGCAAGTACTCCCCGCGCGCCGCGGCGTCCTCGTCGACGTCGTGCTCGGTAAACGAAATGCCCGCCTCCTGAAAGTACTTACGGGCGCGTTGGCAGACGCCGCACCAGGCGGTCGAGTACATCACCACGGGTACACGACGGCGCGCGTAGGCGATCTCGGATTTGCTGGGCTCTGTTTGTCTCGGCTGTGGCCGTGCGCTTGCGGTCGTCGGACCGCCGGACACACTGCTTCGTGCGACCGGCTTTTGCAGAGCTGCCGGACCGAGATTCTCGAACGCCCGGATGCGCTCTTCACGCGACAGCTCTCTGTTCCCGAGGATACTCCCGAATGTGATCACTCGAGTTTCCGAGGTTGCGGTCGACGTGGGCGGCCTTTCGGGAAGCTCCTCTTCGACTTCCTCGTCCATGGGCTCCGCCGGCGGAGGCGGTGGAGCCTCCATTGCGCGGACCGTGTCCTCGATGAACTGCGAGATCTCGTCGCACCCCGACAAGGTGGCGCAGATGCACAAGGCCCCCGCCCAAAGACCAATCGACGCGCGATATCCCGGCATGAGCAGCGAGTATCGTGCCGCGGGAGCGGGAGTGTCTAGAACTTGGCAGTCGGCGTCAGCACCACGACCGGCAGCTCACGCTTCGTGCGGGTCTGGTACTTCGACCACATGGGGTTGATCGACGCGCCTATTTCCCACAGGCGCTGGCGCTCGGCGCCCGTGGCCAGCGTGGCTTTGACATCCAACTGCTTCCGCCCCACTCGCACCGATCCCGCGGGATCCACCTGAAGATTCTTCCACCACTGAGGGTCGCGTTTGGCAGCCCCGTCCGAGCCGACGACTACATAGCTCTCGCCGTCTTCGAAGTAGACGAGCGGCGTCGAGCGAACCTGGCCAGACTTGCGGCCCGTGACCGACAGGAGCAGCGTCGGAAGACCGGCCCACGCGCCGATGCGCCCGCCACTCCGCTCGTAGACAGTAGCGTGTGTCCTGAACATTGCCTTGAGCGCGCGTGCACGCATGTGTTGGAAGCGGGAGGCCATGGAGCGGATATCTTACGCGTCGCCCGTCATGATGAAAAGCGGCAGATCACCGAAGGCTTTGTACTTTGGTCGCAGGCGCTCGAGGTTGTAGTACTTGTTGACGTCCACAATTTTCTTGGCTCCGATGATCACGTCGAGCGGGACGTTGCCGTAGCGCCCGTTGTGTACCGAAACGAGCTGGCCGGAGGTGCCCGCATCGATGAGATCCAACGCCAGGTTGCCAAATGCCATGGGGACGATCGAATCGAGGGCATCCGGGTCACCGCTGCGAACCAAATAGCCGAGTCGTTGGCTGACCGTGTTGATCCGGCGGCCCTGGTTGAACCTCGGAGACAATCGTTTGAGCGCGGCGGCCACTCGGTCTCCGACTCCACCAAGCTTGCGGTGACCAAACTGGTCCGCTTCCTCCGACTCGAAAGACATCGCGTCATCCCCCGTCATCTGAGCGCCCTCGGATACGAGGACCACCGAGTAGTTGCTGGGGTTTCGGTCCCGGTCGTGAACGAGGAGCTCGGTGAGCTGCTCGATGTTGAAGCTATGCTCTGGAATGACGCAACGATCGGCCGCGCCCGCCATCGTCGGCAGAAGCGCGGTGTACCCGGCGTAGCGCCCGAACACCTCGATCACGAGAAAGCGTTCGTGCGAACCGGCCGAAGTGCGGAGCTTGTGGGTGAGCTCGATGGTCCGGGTCACACAAGTGCTGAACCCGATGCAGTAGTCCGTCCCGGGAACATCGTTGTCCATCGTTTTGGGAATCGCGACGACTGGTACGCCTCGCTTGTGCAAGTGCGCTCCATAGCTGAGGGTGTCGTCGCCGCCGATCGGAATCAGATAGTCGATGCCGAGGAAGTCGAGATTGGTGAGTATGTCATCGGTGACGTCGTTGACTTCGTCGTGATATTTGTTTCTGAGGTGGGGGGGCAGCAGCATCTTGGGCAGGTGACTCGGGCGCGTTCTGGAGCTGTGCAAGAACGTGCCCCCGGTCCGCCCCGCCCTGTTGACGACGTCTTCGGTCAAGACGGACGCGTACTTGCTGTTGTCGGCGTCCTTGTCCGGGACGACATCCACAAGACCGGCCCAGCCCCGGCGGATTCCGATGACACGGTGTCCCTCTCGCAGTGCGCGAATCGTGACGGCTCGAATGGCCGGATTGAGGCCCGGCACGTCACCGCCGCCAGTGAGAATTCCAATCGTAGATTTCACTCGGCAACCCTAGCGCAGGCAGGCTGTCGGGCTAGACGCCGGCGTTACGCAGCCGGCGGCGGCTCACTGACCCGGGCGATCGTCCCGCGGAGCGTTTCGTCAGCGACGTGCTCGTGAATCCAGTATCGCAGCGCCTTGCGCTTCGCGGTGTACATCGCCGCGTCGGCTTTTTCGAGGAGGCGCCTCACCGATTCGTGGTCGACCTCGCCTCGGACCGTACTGGCGCCGGCTGGGATGCGCGGAAGGGTAGTCCGATCCCCGAAGTGACACTCCCGATCGGGGAAGAAGGCGACGCCGATGCTTGCACCCACGTGCATCGTCACGCCGCCGCCCGCGATCGGCTCTTCGATTGCGTGCGAGATTTTCTCCGCCAGCACGGCAACGTCGTTTTGGCTCTCGACGCCCTCGATGATTAGGGCGAACTCGTCGCCACCTATGCGTCCGACGAGGTCCGACGAGCGCACTGTGTCTTGCAGGCGGAGGGCCACCTCTCTCAGCACCTGATCGCCAGCGGCATGTCCGTGTTGATCATTGATCAGTTTGAAATCGTTGAGGTCGATGAAGAACACGGCGCCCCGTGGTCCATGCCGGCGCGCGCGTTCCCAGCCTTGAATCAAGCACTCGGTGAGCAGTGAACGATTGGCGAGGCCGGTGAGCCAGTCCCGCACCGAGCGCTCCTGAAACACGAGCTTCTGTCGCTGGAGGTCCTGCAACAGCGCTTCGGCACGGCTCTCGGCCAACCAGGCCAAGCCGGAGAGCCCCACGGTCAGGGACGCCACTGTTATCGTCGTTGCGCCCCTCGCGACGGCACTCAGCGTCGGCCCAGCAGGCAGGAGCCCCATCGCGTCGGCGACCCCCACGACCACGACGCCCGTAACCGCCACCAGAGTCCAGACCGCCCCGCCCCGAACGCCCCGAAGGAGCATCGCCGACATCGGGATGCAGGAGAGCCACGGGTACGAAAGGCTCGAGACTCCGCCCAGAGTCCAACACTGAACGAGCAGGACGGCGAGGGAGCAGGAGAGGGTCCAGTTCGCCGCGATTCGGACCGAGCGTGTGCGCTGCAGGATGACCGGCGTGAGTACCAGGCTCATCCCGTACAACAGAGTCATCGGACCCGTGTAGGGAAGCTTCAGGTACAAGATGAAGTACGGGGCGAAGACAATCGTGAGGACCGCGGCAACCAGTATGAACCGCATCAGTAGAAATGCGTGCCCTCGGCTTCGGATACCGTCTTCGATCAGCTCCTGGGGAATGAAGCGCGCCAACCGTTGATCGAGCGGCCCGCTTTCAGGCGGGGCCATGCTTCGCTCCCCGTGCACCCATTTTTTAAGCCACCCCATGCAAGCTTCAGACGATCAGTATAAGCAGCTGGCTTCGGAAGCGAAAAGTGCGCTAGCTCACACTCTGTCATTTACTGCGGCGGCAGGGTATCGCGCTTCGTCACGGGCACTCGGAGTTGACGCATCTTGCTCAGCGTCTCGAGGCTCGTCTTCCAGCCCTTCTCGGGAATCGCGAACATCGAGTCAACGATTTCCGGAATGAAGAGAATAGGATCGCCGTTGGCGTTGTATCCGACCTGCAGCAGCGCCTCCTGCTCGAAGAGGCGGCATTGCTTCTCGCAGCAGTGAAAGGACTCGGCCGCGCGATAGAACCCTTCTCGGGGAAGCGGTTGAAGAAACCGTACCAACCCCGGGTCCTCGATCGTGTGGCCCTTCGCCTCGAACTGTGCCCGGTTGTACCGCCACTCCTTCGGCAGATATAGGCCGGGGCCCGGGTCACCATGGTTATGAAAATACACGAGCCGGCCCTCGCCCACGGATGCAATGGGCCCTGTCGTTCGATACAAGCCGCACGGCGGAAGTTGCATGTCCCGTATCGTGATAGAACCACAGCGATGAGCAACTCCCCCGGACCGGAGGGCGGCGACTGGACCTTCGATGGTACGTGGCCACACCACCCGAGATACTTCGACACCGGAAGTGCTCGGATGCATTACGTGGACGAGGGCCCACGCGATGGCCGCCCTGTGGTGCTGGTGCACGGCAACCCGACATGGGGTTATCTCTACCGGCACTTCATCACGCCTCTGGTCGAGGCAGGGTACCGCGTGGTCGTCCCCGACCATCCGGGGTCCGGGCGCTCGGCCGCACCCAGCAACGCGAGCGCCTACACGATCCCTCGGCATTCAGAACGTCTCATCGCGCTCATGGACTCCCTCGGTCTCGAAGACGCGACGGTGGTGGTTCAGGATTGGGGGGGGCCGATCGGGCTTTCGTGGCCTGCGCACCGCCCGGACAAGGTGCGGAGCCTCTACATCATGAACACGTTTGCGCATCGGCCGCCGCCTGGGACGAAGGTTCCGCAGATTCTACGCTTCATCCGAGCGCCCCTGGTTGGCGAGGTGATGATCAAGGCGCGCCACGCGTTCGTGCGGAAGCTCCTGTTTCAGGCGATTCGTCGTGACCGTCGCAACGACACCTTGCGCGCCGCCTACCTTGCCCCGCACCCGACCTACGCGAGCCGCACCGGCATCTTGGTCTTTCCTCGACAGATTCCGGACAGCCCAACCGGTTCGGTCTCCGACTTCTTGGACGAGGTGCACACGGGGCTGATGCCTTTTCGAGATCGCCCCGTGGCGTTTGCATGGGGAACGAAGGACCCAGTGTTTCCTCCTGGAGTCTACAAGCGGCTCTGGCAGCCCGACTTTCCGGACGCGCCGATTCTGTGGCTCGACAAGGCCGGGCACTTTCTGCAAGAGGATGCGCCGGAGCTCATCGTCCCGAACCTGCTCGAGTTCCTGGAGCGATAGCGCCACCAAGGCGGGCGCGAGCTCGACGACGGCGTTGTCGTCGACGCCTTGAACCCCCGCGTGCGCTGGGCTACCTCGGGCAGCCTTGCGACTCAATGCACAGCAGCGGGCGGCCGTAGAGCACGAAGAAGGGCCGTTGTTGGTTCTCGCGGGCGCGGGTTCGGGCAAGACCCGTGTCATCATTGCGCGAATCGCGCGGCTGCTCGCGTCCGGTGTAGCGCCTAACGCGATCTTGGCGGTGACCTTCACCAACAAGGCCGCCAACGAAATGCGCGATCGCATCGGCGCCACCGTAGGGGACGAAACGGCAAAGGCGATTTGGCTGTCGACGTTTCACAGTTTCGGGGTGCGGTTTGTTCGCGAGGAAGCCAAGGCGCTCGGTCTCGGCTCGCGCTTCACGATTTTCGATCAGGGGGACAGCCTCGGCGTCGTGAGGGAGCTGCTGCGCACCGAAGCAGAAGCCGATCGACGGCTCGACGCGCAGGCGATTCTCTCTCGGATCTCGCTCTGGAAGAACGCCCTCCGCGAGCCTGGCAAGGTGCGCGCCAAGGGAGACGAGTACGATCAGGTGGCTGCCAGTATCTACGGCGCTTACGAGTCGACCCTCGCCGATATGCATGCAGTGGATTTCGACGACCTGGTCGTCAAGCCTGTGAGGCTACTTCGTGATCGGCCCGGCATTCGAAGCAAGTGGCGCACTCGGTTTGCCCACGTCCTCGTCGACGAGTTTCAAGACACCAACGTCGCACAGCTAGACCTCGTTCGGCTGCTCGCCAACGAGCGAGGCAACGTGTGCGTGGTTGGCGACGACGACCAGTCCATCTACGGCTGGCGCGGTGCGTGCGTCGACAATATTCTCGACTTCGAGCAGTACTTTCCGGGCGCGGTCGTCACCAAGCTGGAGCAGAATTATCGCTCGTGCGCCCCGATCTTGAACGTAGCCAACTCGGCCATCGAGAAATCACGCAAACGTCCCTATGCCAAAGTCCTAAAGGCGACACGGAAAGGGGGCTCACCCGTGCGCATGTGCGTACTTCCCGAGCCGCAAGAAGAGGCCAAGTTCGTGGCCGCCGAGATTCGAAGGCTCGAACGAGAAGGCACCGATCCGCGCCAGATTGCCGTGCTCTACCGCTCCAACACGCAGGCGAAGTTGCTCGAAGAGGAGCTCCGCATCGCAGGGATCTCGTACCGTGTTTTCGGGGGAACCAAGTTCTTCGACCGTAAAGAGATCAAGGACGGCATTGCCTATCTGCGGATCGCGTTGAATCCGCGCGATGAACTTTCACTACGCCGGATTATGAACACACCGGCTAGGGGCCTGGGCGCTCAGTCGCTGCGGCACATCGCGGACCACGCCGAGGCACATCGCATGAGTCTTCTTCGGGCCCTGAGGAGCGCGGATCGCATCGAAGCACTCTCCGCACGAGCAAAGGCCTCGGCTGTCCGGCTGGGCGACGCGAGC
>Ga0164320_10000444_pt1 | contig 13386 bp, 11 predicted proteins | sample GuaBasSediGuay11_FD_113736 | JGI IMG/M metagenome (GOLD analysis project Ga0164320, IMG submission 113736) | Subseafloor sediment microbial communities from Guaymas Basin, Gulf of California, Mexico - Guay11, Core 4567-28, 0-3 cm | ecosystem: Environmental > Aquatic > Marine > Hydrothermal...
GATGGGATCATCAGAGCTAAAGCCGATCTGCACGATGCTGGAGTCGCCCTGCTCGGAGATGTTCAGCAACTCCGCAAACACACCGTCGATGACCTCGGTTGACGGTATCTCCTCGGATAGATCGAACAGCGTGTCGAGTGGGTACAGCATGAGCGGATCGATGATCTGCACAGAGGTGACATCGTTCGAAACGACACCCTCGGGAAGATCGAATCGCGCCACGCGCACATTGGGGTTGGCAGGCCCACCTTCGATCGTCCGCGACTCTGTTGTCAGGGTCCACGTTCGGGGATATATGAAGTCGAGATCCTCGTTCGGAAACTGCTGGACCCTGCGGAACGTGAAGATCTCGATCGGTGGCACTCCCGAGGTTGGAGCGAGAGAGATGAGCTCGTACTCGATCGCAAACGTCGAATCGGTCCCGATCACCGATCTGGGCACAAGTGCAGTGGAAGCGATCAGCACTTCATCAGGATCAATGAAGTACTCCGCCTTCGGCAACGTTGTCGATGACACATTCTCGGGTGGTAACGATGTTGCGTCCTCGTCTGTGCGCACCTCCTCGATGACGCGCACGCCGATACCGGCTGCTGCAAGCGCCCCGATGAGGAACGCCACAACAATGAGTGGAATATTCCGACCGTTCACGACGCTCGAGGGTACGCCGATCGCTCGTCCATGTGCATCCCGCCTCCTCCATGCGGTAGCGAGTCGGCCGAGTTCCGATAGTGTGACGCCATGCATGAGCTCGTAGGCACCTGGAAACTCATCCATTGGACCGTTGAGATGGAGGGCGGACGTGTCATCAGGCCATTTCGAGGAAGGGCAACCGGTCTTCTCACCTACACGGACGAAGGGCGAATGATCGCCTCGCTGATGAAGACGGATCGTGACGCCATCGGAACTCGATCATTCGCCGAAGCAAAAGCGCTTGAGCGGGCATCGGCTGCAGCCGGATACCTGTCCTACGCGGGTTCATTCGAGGTCATTGGAAGCCAGGTCCATCATCACGTCGAGCTGAGCCTCTTCCCCGATTGGGTCGGCGGTACCCAGATACGCAACATCGAGTGGTTCACGAACGAGGACGGCACCGTCGATCTCGAGCTGTCGACAGCACATGAACCGGACGAGCGCTCCGCGGTCAACAGGCTTCGGTGGCACCGCATCACAGAGGAGCGATCATGACGAAGACCCTCGCAGACTGGACAGAGGCTGCCGCTGCAGTCACCGCACCTCACCAGATGTTGATCAACGGTGAGCACATCGATGCACGATCAGGTGAGCGGTTTGCGGCCACCAATCCGGCAACAGGCACCACGATCACAGAGGTGGCGTTGGGCGATGCCGCAGACATAGACACTGCCGTGAGGTCCGCACGGACGGCCTTTGAAGACGGACGATGGTCCCAACGCTCACCAAGAGACCGCGGCCAGGCACTCATTCGTCTTGCAGAACTGATCCACGCAAATGCTGACGAGCTCCAGCTACTGGAGACTCTTGATGTCGGCAAGCCGATCCGCTACTCGGGTCGCGTCGATGTGAACCAGGCAGCACACACATATGCTTGGTACGGCGAAGCCGCAGACAAGCTCTACGGAGAGATCGCACCAACCGGCCCGAGTGCCCTCGGTCTGATCACACGTGAGCCGCTTGGCGTCGTCGGAGCGGTGACACCTTGGAACTTCCCCATGATGATGAACTCGTGGAAGCTCGCACCTGCTCTCCTGGCTGGCAACTCGGTCGTTCTCAAACCTGCGGAGCAGTCACCCCTCACAGCGATTCGTATCGGCGAGATTGCCCTCGAGGCCGGCATTCCGCCAGGTGTGCTCAATGTCGTTCCCGGTTACGGTGAGACTGCGGGTCGTGCGTTGGGACTCCACCCACTCGTCGACGGCATCACGTTCACCGGCTCGACCAAGGTCGGAAAGCTGTTTCTCGAATACTCGGGAAGGTCGAACATGAAGCGGGTCTCCGCAGAGACCGGCGGCAAGACCCCGAACATCATCTTCGCCGATGCTCCGGATCTCGACTTTGCAGTCGGTGCGGTCGGCTTCTCGATCTTCTGGAACACAGGGGAAATGTGCATCGCAGGTTCGAGGCTCCTCGTGGAGAGATCGATCTACGACGAGGTCGTCGAACGGGTCGCGGATTCAGCAGAGTCGTGGAGTCCGGGGAACCCCCTCGACCCGGCAACCAAGGCGGGACCCGTGGTTGACGACGTCCAGCTGGAGATGATCATGGGCTACATCGAGCGCGGCTCCGACGAAGGCGCTCGTCTTGTCGCTGGTGGAAACCGGATGCATACCGAAACGGGTGGGTACTTCGTCGAGCCGACCGTGTTCGCAGATGTCGACAACGACATGGAGATCGCAAGAGACGAGATCTTCGGCCCGGTTCTGGGCATCATCCCGTTCGACGACCAGGAAGAGGCCCTTGCAATCGCCAACGACACACGATATGGGCTGTCTGCGGCCGTATGGACCTCGAACCTCGGAAGGGCTCACACGATGGCTGCAGGCCTGAAGGCGGGGACCGTGTGGGTCAACAACTTCGACACATCTGACATCACGGCACCCTTTGGCGGGTACAAGGAGTCAGGCTGCGGTGGCAAGGACAAGTCCCGCCATGCTCTCGACAAGTACACGCACATCAAGACGACGTGGATCAACCTCGGCCGCGGGGGCATCTGAACACAAGTCGCTTCCCATCACCGATAAAATCAGATAATCTGATTCCATGTCGGACGTAACTGCAACCGAAGCAGCCAGAAACTTCTCAGATCTCCTCGACAATGTCGAACACGGCGGCGAGAGCTACACGATCGTGCGCCGCGGTCGGGCGGTGGCTCACCTTGAGCCAGTAGGCCGTGGACGAGGGGACGCTGCAAAGGAAGTTCTTCGGCGACATAGACCAGACAAGGATTGGTCTGGCGACCTGGACGATGTTCGATCGATGCTCGAGATCGACGAGAGACCGTGAGCCTTCTGCTCCTGGATACGACATTCCTCGTCGACGCGGAACGCGGAGATGTCGCGCTCGACGATGTCATAGACGACGAGGATGAGGTGGCTGTCGCCGCGATATCGGTTGCAGAGCTGCTTGTCGGGGTGAAACTCTCTTCAGGGAAGCGTCGTCGCACACGTCAGGCCTATGCAGACGACATCATCGACTCACTGCGGATCATCCCCTATGACACGGCAATTGCACGTGAGCATGCTGACCTCCTCGCAGCGGTTCGAAAGATCGGTCGGCCCCGTGGTGCCCATGATCTCATCATCGCCGCCACCGCTCGAGCGACGAACCGTGCCATAGTCACATCAGATACAGGAGCCTTCACCGATCTCCCCGGTGTCGCCATCTTGAGACACCGGTGACCAGCGATGTATCTCGCGCCAAGACATCGGCCCGGCCAACAATCCGGACAAAGGGGCGAGCTACGCCTCGATCTTCACGAAGCCCCGGTCGAGCCACACGAGGGGTGGAGTGGTTTCGTCGGTCACGACGGATTCCATGACTTCGCCGTAGATCACCCAGTGGTCACCAACCTCCGTGCGGTCGATCGTGACGCACTCGAAGTGGGCCAACGCATTGGCGAGGACCGGTCCCGAACCTGGTGTGGTTGCTTCGTACCGTTCCGACCCGGCAAACTTGTCAGCACCACGGGTTGCGAAGCGCACCGCGTCATCCTCGGTTCCCTCTCCCATGACATTGACCGTGAATCCATCCGCATCGAGCATCGGCTGAAGTGACCCGGTTGCCTTGTCGACACAGACAAGAACGATCGCTGGATCCGCTGACACCGACATGAAGGCTGACACCGTCAACCCGATCGGCCCGTCGTCCCCCGGTGCGGTCACGATCGTGACAGTCGCGGCGACTCTCGACATCACGTTCTTGAACTCCTCTGCAGAAACAGTCACCTGAACCTCATCATTCGCATCAGGGGCCGCCATCATATCCCGGGTCACCATCACAAGTGACCCGGGATTAGCCTGCGAGAGACAAGGAGAGCAATGACCGAACGAGTGCAGATAGTCGAAGTCGGTCCGAGAGACGGACTACAGAACGAATCGGTGATCCTGTCGACGGAGCACAAGATCGACATGATCCTGCGGCTCGCCGGAGCCGGCCTCACCCGGATCGAAACGGTGTCATTCGCTCACCCGGACAAGGTCCCCCAGATGGCTGACGCCGAAGCGGTCATGGAGGGCCTCCCGCAACGAGACGACATCAGTTACATCGGGTTGATCCTCAACTGGCGCGGGTGGAGGAGGGCCGTTGACACCGCCGTCGACGAGAGCAACATGAACGTGTCCGCGTCGAACACGTTCAACCAGAGAAATCAGGGATCGAATACGGACGAAACCATCGACGTGCTCGGACAGGTCGTACGCGATGCGTCGGCTGCCGGCATCCCCGTCACTGCAACCATCGCAACATCGTGGGGGTGTCCGTTTGAAGGTGAGATTCCAATCGAACGGCTTGTCCTGGTGGCCAACGCAGTCTCCGAGACAGGTGTGTCCGAGATTGCACTCGCGGACACGATCGGCGTCGCTGACCCATGGTCCGTCACCGAACGGATCAACGCAGTGAGGCAATCAGTCGACGACATCCCCTTGCGGGCACATTTTCACAACACCCGCAACACAGGAATCGCAAACGCCTATGCGGCTGTCCTGGCAGGCGTCACAACGCTGGACTCGTCCGTTGGCGGACTCGGTGGCTGTCCGTTTGCACCAAATGCAACAGGGAACATCCCAACCGACGACCTGGTCTACATGCTCGAGCGGGCGGGAATCGCGACCGGAGTGTCCCTAGAGGAGATCATCGCCGTGTCCCGCTTCATGGAACCACTCGTGGGGAAACCACTCGAAGCGATGATGCCAAAGGCGGGCGTCTTCCCCCAGCCCCCGTCCTGACACCTGACATCTGGCATCTGTCTACGCCCCGCGGGAGAACCACTTTGCGAATGCGGTGGCCACAAGACCTGCAAGCACAGGGCTGACCATCCAGAAGCCTGCGACTCCACCCATCACAGCAGCCCACATGACGAATGCACCTGCTGCCTTTCTCGCAAGATCGACTCTTCCCTCATGAATGGGGCCGGTTCGTGCATCGGTTGGTGAAATGACCGATCTTGGCCGCATCGCAAGCATCATCACAACGCCAGCCACCGCCGCGAGCACGTAGGCCTCCTGGGTGATCACGACGTCTTGTGGTTCTGACACGTAGACCGCAACCCCGACACCGGCGATCAGTGACACGAGAGCCACGTACTTCAATCGACCTACCTCGGGTGCGGTCCACAACCAGATCGACATCGTGAGTGCCACGATCCACAGCTCGGGTGTCGAGCCTGCTGCGAAACCGAGAAGGGCAAAGGCCACGACATCGATCCGGGTGACCGCAGCTCCGATGGTTCCGGCGATCAGACGGATTCCGATGAGCGTGACAGCCGATGCCAACGCCGACGGTAGATCAAAGACCGATGCCGCAAAGGCGATGGGCATCGACCATGCTGCAACATTGGGTCGATCGGGGTCGAGCTCCCTGCCAACCGCCCACGCAATGAAGACGACGATCCCTGCGATCAGCGCATCGGCTGGCTCCCTCTCCGTCGCAACCGCGAAGGCCGCATATCCTGCCGCACTGAGAGCCATACCAGCGACCGCAATGCGATGCGAGGGCAGATCGGGCTGGAGCGATCTCCCGATGCCTGTGAAGGACGTGAAATGGGCCATGGACCAGACGCTCAGGGGAGCTTGAATTGAGCCGGACGAAATTCGAACATGCGGGTAGGGTATCGAAGAGATCATGCATGGGTTGGGCCCAATGTCGCTGATGAGCGCGATTACTCCGCCTCAGGAGGTTCACGGGAGATATGGGAAAGAGAACTGGCGCTGGGAGACCGGTCTCCCAACCGAAAGTCAGGAAGACGCCGCTGTCGCTGTACAGCTCGCTCTGGCGTATCACACTCGCCGTTCTGATCGCTGGCGTGATCCTCTTCGGTGCGACTGGCTTCTACTACTCGGGTGAGATCCGCGACGGTGCGTTCGTGCCGGCCGAGTCGTACGACCGCGAGTACGACCTCGAGATCACAGATGTCTCAGGGAACCGTGTTTCGATCACGGACACAGGATCCGATGGCCAAATCGGTCAACCAGGTGTCGAGGGCATCGAGTGGGCGGCTGGATATGTCCAGACCACCGAACTGGTGTCATCGACCGAGGGTGACAACGGCGATCGCACCGATGTCAGGATTGCAGCAGAGGGAGCGAACCCTCCACGAGTAGGAGCGTCGGTGCGCCTCGATCCCTACGCATACGCTGGTGACCCTGAACAAGCCTTTGGAATCCCGTTCGAGACCGTCAGCTACACAACGAACCTCGATAGCTTCCCTGCCTGGTACATAGATGGAGGCTCGAGTACCTGGGCCATCATCGTCCACGGCAAGGGAGCAGATCTCACGGAGAGCTTGCGCATCGTCCCGATCCTCCATGCGCTCGCCTATCCGATAATGGTCATCCACTATCGCAACGATCCCGGCCTCACAAAGGACCCATCCGGCTACTACCAGCACGGAGCGACCGAATGGGTGGACGTCGCAGCCGCCGTCGCATATGCAGAGGACAACGGCTCAAGGGACCACCTTCTCGTCGGCTACTCGATGGGCGGTGCGATCGTGACGAGCTACCTGACACAGTCACCGCTGAGGAACCGCACCAGGGGAGCGATTCTCGATTCGCCGTCTCTGAGCCTGGAAGATGTCGTGGACTTCCGAGCCGCGAGCACGAAGCTCCCACTAGTCGGCATCACCCTTCCGAAGCCGTTGACGAGTTTTTCAAAGTGGATCGTCACCTGGCGTTTCGATGTCAACTGGGAAGAGATGGACTTTCTCGCGCAGTCGAACGAACTACATGCTCCGATGCTCATATTCCATGGAACAAATGACGAATCGGTTCCACTGGCCACCAGCAAAGAGTTGGCGAACCTCCGTCCCGACATTGTCACGCTTGTGACCACTGAGGCCAGCCATGTTCGGTCGTGGAATGTTTCACCCGACGACTACAAGGATGCCATCGTCGAGTTCCTCCTGGCAAACCCCAGCTAGGTGTACGGCTAGGTTCCGGAGCTCTGCCCGAACGGTCCCTTTGCGACCATCCACAGATCGGCCACGTTGGTCCCACTCGGACCCGTCACGACCGTCTCATCGAGAACTGTGAGCACCGTGTGGCTGTCGTTCTCTTGAAACGCAACCCCCAAATCCAACCCGAGGTCCCGCGCATTGGAGGCGGTTGTGCCGTCCACTACGGCACCGGTTGCCTCAGTCGGCCCATCGATGCCGTCCGTTCCGAGGGAAGCGAACAGGACGTCCTGACCTTCGATACGTATCGCTGCCGCAAGAGCAGCCTCCTGATTGCGGCCGCCAACTCCCCGACCTCGAACCTCGACCGTTGTCTCGCCTGCAGCAACCGTGACCGTGCCCGGGGATGCGCTGTCGACGAATGCAACCGCCTCATGCCGGGACTCACCCGTCATGTTCGTTGCCGCCAACGTCGCATCGAATCCGCTTGACCGAAGGAACTCCACAGCGGCCTTCGCTGCGATCTCGGGGGAGCCGATCACGTCGTAGGTCGAGACGGGTCGTTTCTCACGCTCGGAGGAGCGTGCAATAGTCGTGAACACCGAACCGGGAAGATCGGTTCCGAGTCCGTATGTATCGATCACGATCCCTGGATTCGAGCTGGCGGCGAATCCCGTCGATGGCCCCGATGCGACATGTGCAGGGCTCGCACCGACGACATCGCTCAGGATCAACGTTGCCAGCCGTTTCGCAGTAGCCGTGTCCGCGAGCCCGCCACCCTTGATCCTGCTCACAGACGCGCGCACCGCATTGATGTCCTCAATGGGCATGCCACTCGCAATCAGAAGCCTGTTCATCTCAGCGAGATCCTCGATCGAGACACCGTCGACGGGAGCAACAGCGACCGCTGAGCCACCACCGGACACGAGGAACACCACCACGTCTGAAGGCCTCGTTCCAGCGACAAAGGAGAGCAGTGCCTCCCCGCAGCGCAGGCTCATCTCGTCCGGAATGGGATGAGAGCCGACGAACAGCGGGTAGGGCGAGTTGGTCGCGTGGGTTGTGACGACGATGCCACGGGAAGCACCAACAGCGTCATGGGCTCCGATCGCCATGCCGGCCGCGGCCTTTCCGATGCCGACGATCACTATGTCGTCCGGAGTCACATCGTTGACGGAGTGCGACCCGACACTGAGAACGCCTCCTTCGAGCGACATCGATCTCGACACGGCCGCACGCGGTTCCACAGCTACCAGCGCAGCGTCGTAGGCGGAGAGAAGGTCGAGTCGACTTGGCCTCATGGGCTCACGATACGATGACGACATGGACTCTGAGGAACATGTCGAGAAGCGCATCGCCAATGCGCTCGCATCTGGCGAGCTCTCACCACCCTCGTGGCCGTGAGCACTAGGGTGCAGATACTGGGAGACAAGTTGTCCCGCGACCAATCGAGGAGGAACCGATGCCACGAAGACGCGGACCTGCACCCGGACGGGCCATGGGGCGAGCACGACGAACGCGGCGTCGTAGAAGAAGGCGCAGAGTGATGCTGGTGGGCGGAATGGTCGCATTCGGTGCCCACAAGATGTCCCAGAAGGATGCAGAGCGTATCGAGGAACACACCGGGGTCAATCCCGAAGAGCTCGAAGACGACGAACTCGAAGAGGCAATGAACGACCTAGGCATTGAGAACCAGACGGTGACCCCTGAGGACTTGGAACAGGATGGTCCATCTGCCTCTCCCGAGTCCGAAGCAGCTCAGTCCGGTGGCTCGTCTGACTATGTTGCCGAGCTTGAGAAGCTTGCTTCTCTTCGCGATGCCGGCATTCTCACAGATGAGGAATTCCAAGCGAAGAAGCGCCAGATCCTGGACCTCGACTGAGTATTCACAGGGTCATATCTGGCGTCTGGATCATATGAGGAGTTGACATGAATTTCTGGCAGGTTGTCATGCTCATGGCATGGCTGATGTTGTTTGCCGTCTTCATTTGGGCGATGGTCGCCGTGTTCATCGATGTTGCCAACCGTGCCGATGTTTCCGGTGTGGTCACCGTTGGATGGATTGTTCTCGTTCTGGTCGCACCGGTCCTCGGGATGCTCCTGTATGTCTGGAAACGACCGAAACTCACGGTGTATGAACGAAGGGACGCCGAAGCGTACGAGGCAGCCGTTGTCCGGGGCGGCACGGTGAAAGCAGAGCAGATCGCTGAACTCGCAAGGCTCCTGTCTGACGGGGCAATCACCCAAGATGAGTACCTGAAACTGAAGGCTGAAACCATCGGATAGGATGCGGTTTAGCTCGGCTTCTCAACTCCAGAAACCGAAATTACGAGTCCTGAAGACCGACGAAGCCACGTTGCGGCATTAGCCAGTCGACAGCCTCCTTCTCACACCGACGAACATCGTCCCATAACTGCACACCCAGCGGATATGGGCGCCCTGTTCGTCTACTGCTGAGTCATGAGACGATGCAGTTCGGCTTCGTTGTCGATGATGACATCTCCGCTCACGTCGATTGTCACCTGCGATAGTTCTCCGGTGAACTCAAAGGGCGCGGCGTAGTCGTTCGGGCTTACGGAATCGATCCCGTCCCGCCCGCAGCTCACTCCGATGATTCCAAACAGGTTGGGAACGGTGAATTCGAACTCGTTGCTTGCGACCAGTTGGCCATTCACATATAGCTGCCCTCGCCCTGCAGCCCCTTTCCCGATGGCAAAATCGGGTTCAGCTGTGGGCTCGAACTCGTAGCGCACGACCAGATTCCCGGTCGGCATTGATTCAGGCGAGCTGACCCGGAAGTAGTCCCTCCCGAGGTAGTTGTGCACGTAGTGAAGGCGCCCGTTCTGGATGAAGAGCGTGTAGCCACCGTGTCGGTTGCCGTGAGCAATGAGCACACCTTCCGCTTCGCCGGAGTAGTTCAACTCGCCGGTGATGCTGTGGGCTCGGTTGTAGACCCGCGGAGAGGCGGCAAACGGAACGGCTGCTCCTCCCGGCTGGTATACGTATTTGGTGCGCGGACGAGCGATCGACGGACGCTCCACGTTCATACGGGCCATGTCTGCCGTCGCCAGCGGAAGCACGCCGTACCGATCAGCTTCCTCGTACCAAAGTTCCATGAGCTCGGCGAGCTTTCCTGGATGGTCCTCCGCAATATTGGTTGCCTCTGTTGGGTCGTCATCCAGGTCGTAGAGTTCCCATCCATTCTCGTCTAGGTCGGCAAGAACGTCGGCCGTTAGTGGTCCTCCGAAGTAGCGACCCTTTTCCGCAGCCTCGGCGAAGCTGGGTCCTGGGAACGGGCAGACCGCCCGCCAGTTGTCGTGGTATATCGACCGATGCCCGAACATTTCGAAGTACTGCGTCTTATGCAGGCTTTCGGCGTCGGCGTCGTCAAACGACGATGCGAAACTCACCCCATGGAAGGGTGACTGAGATATGCCTCCGATTGCGGACGGCGGCTCAACATCCAGAGCTTCGAGAAGGGTTGGGACGATGTCGATCGCGTGGGCGTACTGAGAGCGAACACGCCCCCGATCCGAAATACCTGCCGGCCAGGACAGGATGAACGGATCAGAGATTCCACCTCGGTACGTTTCGCGTTTCCAACGGCGGAACGGTGTCGCTCCAGCCCAGGTCCATCCCCACGAATAGTGCGGGAAGGTATCAACGCCACCCCAGTCATCGAAGTGAACCATGTTGTCTTCGAGGGTTTCAGGCGCTTTGTTGAAGAACAACATTTCGTTGAATGTTCCATGCACCCCGCCTTCGGCGCTTGGTCCGTTGTCCGAGATGACAGCCACGATGGTGTTGTCCAACTCGCCGATCTCGTCCAGGTAGGCGATTATCCGCCCGAAGTGGTGGTCGGTTTGTGTTAGGAACCCGGCATAGGTTTCCATCTGACGCGCATACATCCGCTGTTCATCGTCAGACAACGAATCCCATGCAGGCACATCTGGATCACGCTCCGCAAGGACGGTCCCCGGGGCAACAATTCCCATTTCGACCTGACGCTGCAGAACCGTCTCGCGGTAGGCATCCCACCCATCATCGAACCGGCCACGGTAAGGCTCCACCCACTCCTTTTCGACCTGGTGAGGAGCATGACCCGCGCCCGTGGCGTAATACAAGAAGAACGGCTTCTCCGGCGCGTTGTTGTTGGCGTCCTTGATGAACTCGATCGCCTTGTCGGCAAGATCGACATTGAGGTGGTAACCCTCTTCGGGCGTCTTCGGTTGCTCGACCGGGTGATTGTCATATGTCAGATCCGGATGCCATTGATCGGTGTCACCACCCAAGAATCCGTAATAGCGCTCGAAGCCACGCCCCAGCGGCCAACGATTGAACGGACCGGCGAGCGTCCCTTCCTCTGGTGGAGTCAAATGCCACTTGCCAATCGCGAACGTGTTGTAACCCTTCTCGAGCAAGATCTCAGAAAGAAACCCGTGCTTCGCCGCCATGATCCCGTTATGAGCGGGGAAGCCAAGCGACAACTCCGTAATAGCCGACAAGCCCAGGGCGTGGTGGTTCCGGCCTGTAAGAATCGAACCTCGAGAGGGCGAACACAAAGCTGTGGTCTGCATATTCGAATACCGAAGCCCACTCTGAGAGAGCCGATCGAGAGTCGGTGTCTCGACCAAGCCCCCAAACGGCGCGAGTTGACCAAACCCAACGTCATCGAGGACGAACACAATCACATTCGGCGCACCAACCACAGCTCGGTTCGGAGCTGGCCAAGCAGGCGACGACTCATCGATCGTCTTCCCAATCACGCCTGGAAATGGTGAGCCCGGTTCGTATTCATGCAGTGGCATCGCGTCTCCCGTTCTTCTCGTCTGCTCAGATCGTTGACCAGCACGACAGTGAAGAGATTCTAGAGCCAAGAAGATGGGACACTCGACGGCACACACATGCCGCCTGCGAGTTATGTCCCAACCACCGCTTTGCCAAGCAACTAGCACCGCGACGCACCAGGACCAGCTCGACGTGTTCGTCGACGAGCACAACAACCAGTGCCCCCACAGATTCGAACATACCGGCTCCACAGAATCGAGGAAAGACCAACGTGTCCGGAGGAACGGGGGGATCCCAACGGCCATCTAGTATCTGCGTCGTGACTGGTGAATCTGCTCCCGGATGGCTGCGCAAATCTGCAGCAATTGCTTGGCGCGGACTCGTCGTGGGAACGCTGGTCGCAGGCTACATGGGCAAGGACGGCGCCGAAGGAACCGACAGCGAGGAACCGGTCGCTGCACAAGCCCCTGCATGACCGACACGACGACATAACGGACTCTCGGAAGACGGCGCGCCATGAAGAGATACATCCCAATACTCTCCTGGTTGCCCAGATACCGGTGGACCTGGCTACGCGCGGATGTCGTCGCTGGCGTCACGATCATGGCCCTGCTGGTGCCAGAGGGCATGGCCTACGCCGAGCTCGCAGGCGTACCACCACAAGCCGCCTTCTACGCAGCACCGATCGGCTTGCTCCTCTACGCAGCGTTCGGCACATCGCGACAACTGGTAGTCGCTGTGTCGTCTGGAATAGCTGTGATGTCTGCATCGATCATCGGCGGACTGGCCGTGTCCGACTCCTCCGAGTTCATCGCTTTGACTGCGGCCTTGGCGGTAATGGCAGGACTGGTAGCTGTCGTCGCAGGTCTCCTGCGCCTGGGACGTATCGCTCGATTCTTTTCTCCGTCGGTTCTACTTGGCTTCGTGATGGGTTTGGCGCTGCTCATCATCATCAAGCAGCTCCCGAAGATCTTCGGTCTTGAATCAGGCGAGGGAAACTCTTGGGAACGTCTGTTCGAATTGGTTCGATCGCTACCCGACACACATGGGATGACTCTGTTCGTCGGGGCAAGCACGATCGTCCTGATGCTGCTCCTCGAACGGTGGTTTCACCGAGTACCGGCGGCGCTGGCCGCACTGATATATGGCATTGCAATCGTGTCGATCTTCGGCCTCGAAGAGCAAGGCGTCCATGTGATAGGTGATATTCCGGCAGGACTCGCCCCTCCCCAGTTGCCGAACGTCTCGAGCACTGACCTGGTTGCCTTGGTTCCGGGAGCGCTAGCCATCACGCTTGTCATGTTCGCTGAGGCACTGGGTCCGGCGCGAAGATTCGCCGCCAACCACGGATACCGTATTCGGGATGACCAGGAACTCATCGGGCTTGGGATGGCCAACATCGGCGCCGGTTTCTTTCAAGGTTTCCCGATCGGAGCCTCGCTCTCGAAGTCTGCTGCAGCCGAAGCGGCCGGTGGAAGAACCCAGATCGCTGGCGTGGTCGCTGCCGTTGCGAC
>Ga0164320_10000445_pt1 | contig 13379 bp, 11 predicted proteins | sample GuaBasSediGuay11_FD_113736 | JGI IMG/M metagenome (GOLD analysis project Ga0164320, IMG submission 113736) | Subseafloor sediment microbial communities from Guaymas Basin, Gulf of California, Mexico - Guay11, Core 4567-28, 0-3 cm | ecosystem: Environmental > Aquatic > Marine > Hydrothermal...
AGACCAATGGCACCCCCAGCAGGGCGGCGATGCGTGATCCGACATAACCGGCGTCGGCGTAGTGACCATGAATGATGTCGGGCATCGACAGCGTGCGACGGAAATAAAGGAGGGCGTGATCTACGAACCTGTCGAGATAGATCCACAAGCGCTCCTTGCGGATATAGCGACTGGTACCGGCCGGTATTCGCACAATGCGAACATTCTCAGCAAGCTTCTCGATCTCCTGTGCGTAACCTGCATCAACATCGGGGTCCTTGATGCTTCGGGTAAACAGATCGACTCGCCTCACCTTGCGATTTTGTCCCAGGGCGCGCGCAAGTTCGACCACATACTTGATCTGGCCACCGGTATCGGCATCGCGACCCAGTTCAATCCGGTCACCGCGAACTAGGCCATGAACGCTGATCAGAACGATATACAGTCCCTTGTTCGACTCGGACTCGCGCGCTCCTTGCATTTGCACAGATCTCCCTGAAATCGATCAATAGCAAGTTCATCATGTCGTCCTGTATCAAGCTTATACCTACACCGGTCCGAATTGCCCATCTCCTGTCTGATTTCAAGTGCCTAGAGTCGCACCGGTGCAGTCGACGACGAGCCCGGCATCCATCGGGGCGGCAGGACCCTGCTCCTTGACGGCCACGTCTTTCCTGGCCGTGCCCGCAACGGCCCATACCCGATCCCACGCTCCGACATGGAGCAAAATCCGACCGATCAGCGGCACGTAGACTCTTGAGCATTTTCGACGCCGGTTCTCCTGTCACCAAGTCCCAGAGACCCGACCGACCTACTAACTGACGCCCACAAATTGACACCCCCACCCCCATCCGGCATCCTCCTTGGCCACCCAGGGCGACCAGAGCCGGCCCCTCGAACCTTTTTACAAACAACGGGGTAGACGTGAGCGACATCGTCAATGCGCAACCCGGCGAGCGGCTGCTCCTGACCGGCAACGAGGCCGTGGCGCGCGGCGTCTGGGAGGCCGGCGCGGCTGTCGCCGCCGCCTACCCGGGCACTCCGTCGACCGAGATCCTCGAGAACCTGGGCCGCTTTCCCGACCTGCACGCCGAGTGGTCGGTCAACGAGAAAGTCGCCCTCGAGGTCGCCATCGGCGCCAGCATGACCGGGGCGCGCGGCTTCGCGGCGATGAAGCAGGTCGGCCTCAACGTCGCCTCCGACCCGCTGATGAGCCAGACGCTGGCCGGCGTGATCGGCGGCCTGGTGATCGCCGTCGCCGACGATATCGGCATCTCCTCGTCGCAGAACGAGCAGGACTCGCGCTACTGGGGTCGTTTCGGCCACATGCCGGTGTTCGAGCCGTCCGACGCCCAGGAGGCGCTGGCAATGGTCAAGGTGGCCTTCGAGCTCTCAGAGCAGTTCGAAACGCCGGTGATCCTGCGTCTGACCACGCGCATCTGCCACGTCAAGAACCCGGTCACTGTCGGCGAACGCGAAAGTCACCCGGCGACCGGCTTCCACTTTGACCCCAACCGCTGGGTGATGACCCCGGCCACCGCCAAGCGGCGCCTGCCCGGCTACCACGAACGTGACCGCAAGCTGCGCGCGGCGAGTGAGGCCCACCCGTTGAATGTCGTCCACGACGGTCCCGACAAGCGGGTCGGCTTCGTCACCTCGGGCCCGGCCTTCATGCACGTGCAGGAAGCCTTTCCCGACGCGCCGGTGCTCAAGCTCGGCCTCGGTACGCCACTACCAATCGAACGGATCCGTGACTTCGCCGCGACCGTCGACACGTTGGTCATCGCCGAGGAGGTCGAACCGCTGGTCGAGACCGAGGCGCGTGCCGCCGGCATCGTTTGCCACGGCAAGGACCTGTTGCCGGCGATCGGTGAGCTGACGCCCAACGTGATACGTCCGGCCCTGGCCGCACTGTTCGGCGATACCGTCGTGACCGGGGACGCACCTGCCGCATCGTCGGCCGATCCGACTGCGGTGTTCCCGCGCCCACCGACCATGTGTCCCGGCTGTCCGCATCTCGGGCTGTCGATCTGCCTGTCGCGGCTACGCAAGAACCTGACCATCCCCGGTGACATCGGCTGCTACGCCCTTGCCTACGGACCGCCGTGGAACGCCATGGACACGGCGATCTGCATGGGCTCATCGATGGGCATCGCGCAGGGCATCGACAAGGCGCGCGGCGACAGCGACCCGAACCGGCGCGTGGTCGCGGTGATCGGCGACTCGACCTTCCTGCACTCCGGCATGGCCGGGCTGCTGAACATCGTCTACAACGGCGGCAACGTCACCGTGATCATCGCCGACAACAGTGCCGTCGGCATGACCGGCGGCCAGGACCACCCGGCCTCGGGCCGTGACCTGCGTGGCGACCCGGCACCGGAGATCGATTTCGCCAAGCTGGTCGCCGCACTCGGCGTCAAGGCCGAGCGCACCCATGTGGTCGATCCCTACGAGTTGCCGGTACTGTTCCGCACGCTGCGCGAAGAGACCAAGATCCCCGAGGTGTCGGTGATCATCACCAACCAGCCGTGCGTGCTGATCGACCAGTTCACTCCGAAACGCCCCTACCGGGTGGTCGCCGAGGACTGCAACGGCTGCGGCAACTGCCTCGATGTCGGCTGCCCGGTGATCTCGGTGACCCGGCGCGAGATGACGGTCAAGCCGAACGGCCAGGAAAAAGAGCTGTTTTTTGTCGACATCGATTCGACGCTCTGCACCGGCTGCGACCTCTGCGCCGGCACCTGTGGGCCCGACGCCATCATCCACGTCGACAAGTCGTTGCCGAGGATGGTTGTCGCCGCACCGGCCGGCTGAGTCGGCCGGGAAATCCCGGCACAAAGACATCTATTGCTACCCGCTCCTGTAGGTCGGGCTTCAGCCCGACATGTCGGACTAAAGTCCGACCTACATCCCTTGCGTTTCCGAAGGATGGGCAAAGCGCAGCGTGCCCATCATCTTCACTGGCGCTAGCCCAGCGCCTCAAGCACGTTCATCGGCGTCAGCCACTGCGGCAGCAGCCGTGGTGCCCTCTGCCCGGCCGGGTAGAGCACGTAGAGCGGCACACCGGTACGGCCGAACGACTCCAGGATGGCGGTCAGTTCGGGATCACCACGACTCCAGTCCCCCTTCATGGCGACGATCCCCTTGTCGCGAAACGCCGCACGCACTGTCGGCAGACTCAGCGCCACCCGCTCGTTGGCGATGCAACTGATGCACCAGTCGGCGGTGATATTGATGAATACCGGCCGTCCCGTGGCGCGCAGATCGTCGAACCGCCGCCGATTGTAGGTGGTCCAGAATGGATCTTCCGGTGCCGCGGCGGCCCGGGCCTGGTCTACCGCATCGGGACGTAGGGCCGGGGCGCTGAGCAGGGCGAAGGCAACGACCACGGCGCCCAGGGCGACAGCGGCGTTGACGCGTCGCCAGCGACTGGCGCCGCGCAGGTCGAGATGGCGTACCCAGATCGCGAAGACGATCAGCAGCATGCCGCCGAGGACCAGCGACACAGCGGTGATGTCGGTCTGGCGGCCCAGCACCCAGAGCAGCCAGATCGCCGTCAGGTAGAGGGGAAAGGCCATCGCCTGGCGGAAGACATGCATCCACGGGCCGGGCCGTGGCAGCAGCCGTGCGAACTGCGGGACGAAGGCGAGGACCAGGAACGGCAACGCCATGCCGGTGCCGAGGGCGACGAAAACCAGCAGCGAATGCAGCGCTGGCTGCAGCAGCGCGTAGGCGATCGCGGTGCCCATGAATGGCGCCGTGCACGGGCTGGCGACGACGGCGGCGAGCGCACCGGTGAAAAACGAGCCGAGATAACCGCCACGCTTTGCCAGGGTCTCGCCCAATCCCATGAAGCGACCGCCAATCTCCAGCAGCCCGGAAAACCCGAGGCCGAGCACGAACAGCAGGTAGACCAGCACGGCGACAAACCACGGTGCCTGCAACTGGAATCCCCAGCCGACGCTCTGGCCGGTCGTCTTGAGCAACTGCAGCACGCCGGCAACCAGGACGAAAAAGAGCACCACGCCGGCGGTGTAGGCCAGGCCGTGCAACCGCTGCGCGTGGTGCGACACCTTGACGCACTCGAGCAGGTTGATCGCTTTCAGCGTCAGCACCGGGAAGACGCAGGGCATCAGGTTGAGCAGCAGGCCGCCGGCCAGCGCCAGCAGCAGCATCTGGACCAGTCCGCCCTGCTCGCTGGCGACGGCCGCGGCGAGTCCGTCCGACGACCACGCCGCGGCACTTGGAGAGGGCGCCGTCGCGCTGATCTCGTAGGCCTGTTCTCCAGACGCAGTGGTGACCAGCAGCACCCCGTCGAGCCGGTCCGGCGGCTCGGTCAGCTTCCGGTGGGCGGGCAGGTCCAGGTGCAACCGTTGTGCCTCGATGCGCACCAGCTGTGGCTTGCCCAACGCCATCACGCGCTTCTCCAACGGGTAGAAGCGGGCCGTGCGGCTCTCCGCGAACAGAGAAGTCGAGGCAACCAGGTCGAGTTGCAGGCGGCCATCGACGAGCACAAAGGTCGCTGCCGTCCGCGGCAAGGACCCGGGTATCTGCGCCGTGTTACGGGCGAACAGGTCGCGCCATTGCGGGTCGGGGTGCGGCGGTTCTGCCGTCACCGGCAGCGCCAGGTCGAAGGTGGCCCGCCCCGGAATGCAAACGTCACTGCATGCCAGCCAGTTGGCTTGCGCCCGGAGCGTCACCACCCCTCCGGGCAGCAACTCCTCGACGGGAGTGAGCCGGGTCGGCAACAACACCTCGCCAGCGTAGCCGAGACTGAGCATGCCAAGGGCGTCGAACGCCTCCGGGGCAGGCCATTGCAATGGGCCGGCGGCCACCTTGGCGGGGAGTGTCCAGTCCAGGCGGGTCGACAACCCCGCGCCACCGGGATTGCGCCAGTAGGTTTTCCAGCCAGGCTCGGGGGCGAGTCGCAAACCGACGCGGAACGGCACCCCCGGCTGCACCGAGGTGACCTCGGCGACCAGCTCGACCTCGATGCCCTCGCCATGAAACACCTCGGCCCGCGCCGTCACGGCAGCCAGCGCACCGAGCAGCAGCGCGAGCAGGGTGGTGACCGGCCGGTGACTCATCGCATCTCCCTGGTAGGTCCACCGCCACGACGGCGGGGATCTCCCGAACGTTGCCGGTCCCGCGCGCGTGCCCGACATGACCGCGCCGGGCTCGCCATGCACGGTGCCCTGAATAACCAGACCCGGTGGAGGCGCGTACAATTGCACAGCCCATGACAAACGACCCCGCCCCACCCCCTGACGCACCGTCCGCGGCACCCTCCTCGCCCGGTACCGGGAGGGGCGCGAAACCGGCCATCGAGCGGGTGCGCGCCTACCTCGCGGACCATGGCATCGAGGTCCTGGAGTTCGCGGTGCCGACGCCAACCTCGGAGACCGCGGCCGCCGCCGTCGGCTGCGCGGTTGGCCAGATCGCCAAGACGCTGCTATTCCGCGTCGGCACGAGCCATGTCGCGGTGATCGCCGCCGGAGATGCCCGGGTCAAGCAGGCGAAGCTCAAGCAGGCGACCGGGTTCGCCGGCAAGGTGAAGATGGCGAGCGCCGACGAGGTGGTGGCGTGGACCGGCTACGCGCCGGGCGGGGTCTGCCCGTTCCTGCTGCCCGATGACCTGCCGCGGCTGCTCGACGCCTCACTGAAACGGTTCGAGGTGATCTACCCGGCAGCCGGCAACTCCCGCTCGGTGGTGCCGATCAGCTACCACCGGCTGCTGGAGCTGAGCGGGGCACGCGAGGCCGATGTCTGCCAAGCTACGCCCTGGCCGGCAGCTCACGACGGCTCGTCACCCTCCCCGGTCGCTGACGGCTGAAAAACCAGGTGCACGCGCGTTCCCTTGCCCAATTCCGAATCGATCTCCAGTTCCGCCTTCAGCTCGGTTGCCGGCGAACGACACAGGGCCAGGCCGAGACCGAGCCCCTCACCCTCCGGCTTGGTGGTGAAATAGCTGTCGCCGGCGCGCGCCAGCTCCTCGGGGGACATGCCGTGGCCGTTGTCGGCCACCTCCATGACCGCCCGGCCCGTGACCTCCCGCGTGCTTACCGTGATGCAGCCATCGCCCGCGCCGTCGGCACAGGCATCGATGGCGTTGGACAGCAGGTTCAGAAGCAGCTGGATCAGCAGGTCGGAGACCAGCGGCAGCGCCGGGAGCGTCCGATCCAGTTGCAGGTCGAGCGGGAACGGCCGTTCGGAGCCCACGCAGGTCCAGGCCGGCTGGCGTACCCGGACGCGCATCCAGTCGCCACGCATTTCGAGCATCTCGAGTTCATGGTCGAGGCCAATCCAGGTGCTCCGTCTGCCGGTCACGGCCACGGGTTGTGTTGCCGAACCCGATGCTCCAGCCGGGGATTCTCACCTGACAGCCGCCCGCGGAGACCACTGTAACCACGGATTCCATCAGGATTTCCGGGTGGTGCCCCGTGTGCATCGGCAGGGACGATGTGCTTAGATGTCCGGGATACAGGAACAGGCCGGGGACGGCGGAGTGTGCTTATGAACGCTGACAAGATAGTGGAAAAGGCCATAAGGAATGTAATCACCGCGGTCGAGAGCAAACTGACCGAGGCGCAGCTCGATGAGGTCCGGGGCATCCTGTCGACCATGGCCATCGATGTGGTCAAGGACACGGCGCAGTGCTGCCGAGAGCAGGTCGCGAGCAAGTACGGTCCGCAAACCGGCATCGCCGCGGACTTCGCCGATGAAATCAGGCGCTCGCAGGTGGCGTTGATCGCCAACCTGCAAAGCATGCGCTGACCCCAGGTTCCGATCCGCGCTTCCCGCAGGCCGCACCCGTCCTGTCCGACGGCACTCAGTCGCCGTCCTCGGGTCCGACCCAGAAATGGGGATTGTGGGCCACCTCCCAGAGATGGCCGTCCGGGTCGTTGAAGTACCCCGAGTAGCCACCCCAAGACACCATCTGCGCCGGTTTCACCAATGTCGCACCGGCAGCAACGGCCTGCCCGAGCACGGTATCCACCTCGGCCTCCGAGACGACGTTGTGCGCCAGCGCGACCCCGGCGAACCCCTTGCCTTCCGCCGGCACCGTCGCGTCTTCGGCCAGCGCCTCACGCCCGTAGAGGCCGAGCCAGGTGCCGTTCAGGGTGAAGAACGCCACCTCGGGCGGCGACTCCATGCGCGGAAAACCGAGACCCTGTTCGTAGAAAGCCACCGCTACTGCGAGATCGCGTACACCGAGGGTGATCATGCTGATGCGTGGTTTCATTGCGCTCCCCTGTCGTCTCCTTTTGGAACCTCTGATTAATTCATGAACTCGTATCTGGCGCCCAGAATGTCCAACTTTAGCGTTGCCAAGCTTCATATTAGCTCGCTAATACGTGTGCATTGCGCCTCAAATCTGAACATTCTGAAGCACCATCTACTTCGTCCAGACTTAATCAGAGGCTCCTTAAGCAGCCCGCTTCCTTGCGGGCCCGATTTACACAGTGGCTGGGCCAGGGCCGCATTTGATGCGCGGCCCTGGCGAGGGAACTGCCTTGGCACTCCTTTTCTTCACGAGCACCCAGTCTCGCGCCACCGGGCTTCTCAGGTTACGCCCACCCTAACTGCTGGAGGCTGATAGTGTCGTTCCAGATCTTCGTCATGTGACGAATGCGGTCGCCATCAAACTGCATGGCATAGACATAGTCTGCTGCTACAGTGTTTCCTGTCGGTTCGCCCGGCCCACCCGGCCCGGTCTGCGTTCCATGAAACACTGCGAACGCAGCCACGCTGTTTCGCTCCTCGTCTAGCGCAAAGCACTTCAGTTCATATCGACCATCCGGGATCGGAGTAAGAAGGCCCTTCATCCACTCGCAATACGCTTCCACGGTCTCTATGCCTGATAGCGCGCCGGCTTGTGCGGAAAACGTCGCCTCCGGATGGCAGTAGGATTTACAGTCTTCCCACCCCTTTCCAGTTTCGCATGCGTCAAAAAACAACTTGGCTTTTTCCAGGATTCTGCTCATCGTGTGCTCCTATCGTGATTGACTGCCCCGAGTTCACAGTTCGCGCGACTTCTGGGGTCGCCTCAAAACTTTGTCATTCATGGCTCAACGGCCAAAATCACTGGAAGGCAAAAGCGTAGTGACGAGGTACGAGGAGTGTAGCTTTTGACTTTCCATGTGCATTTTAATTGTTAGCTGTTTTTACGCATTTTAAAGTATAAATATATGCATTTACGAAAGTACTATTTTGGAGTTCAATTTTTGTTAGTACACGTTCATATGCATTCCCTTCGAACTCGTCTAACTCCGACCAATGTTCTGAAATTTTATCAGAGCTGAATAAAAACCCTTCCACTTTGTCGCCATCTTTGTCGAGAACTATTCCAGGACAACCCATCTCTGCGCCCCATCCCTCACTATGCAAATACCCAGTAACGCTTCCTTTCTCCCACGAGCCGCCAATGTCTTTCAAGATATGTTCGTTGGGGCGACCTTGTCCCAGTGTTCCGTAAACAAATAATTTGTTAGTCATATCAATTTTGAAGTTCTCTTACAGCTAACGCTCACATCAGCGGCCAAAGCAAGCGTAGCTTGCGGAAGTCCGACTGCATGTGCTTGTTAGCAATTTCTTCTCATTTCAGCGGTTGTGGTTCGGGAAATGTCCACTGACCATTCAGAATCTCTTCACGTGGCTGATATAGGCGCACCACATAATTCCATCCATCCATAACATACAGAAAATTGTCCTTCCCCTTGGGATTTGTGCCTAAGTTCACTGTAATGGACCCGTCCTTATTCGGCTTCGCCGTCAAGTTGTTAATGCTGTATGAATCGAACTTATTTTTCTCGAAATAACCATCTTTGTTGTAGATGCTTATCGACCAGAAACCATCGACCGGAACATTGTTTACAATAAGTTGTGATTCACCGGCCTTGCGAGGCTCGCTTTTAGTAATATAGAAGGCTTCATCAGCGGGCAATCCACCCCAACCGAAAGCCGTACCGATTAGATGCCGCGTTTCTTTGACTTCTTCTTTTTTACCGAACATGTGCTTTGCGTCAGGAATGCCTTTCGCGAGTTCCAATAGTGCTTTGTAAGTAGCTTCGTAGCTTGCTTTGTCGTAGTTAGGGTGAGTGTATGGCTTATCTGAGGCAGCATTAATCTTAATCTGGTCCTGAAGCGCGTTTGCTGCTTTAAGGTCCTCAGGGTCAATGGGATTTGCTAGAGTGCGTGCTGCGAGAATGACGTAAGGTGTGCCAAATTCTTTCACAGTAAGCTTATAGACTCCTCCTTTATGGAAGACTTTATTAACGTAGTGATCCTCATTGACTACCATTAAAGACATATAACGCTTGCCGGGGTCTGGAAGCGTGAGAGTCGCACCCTTACTGATATCTACGATGGCGGAGCTGTAAAGAGTATCGCGATTCATTCGAATCACATTCTGTTTGTCGAGAGGAGTTGGCTGTCGATTATGGACCCACTTATTCACGCCTCCGGTCATCTTTAGGGCTCGGTCGATTTGAGCGGCCGTATCTGCCCGGACAAAGTTGTCAGTATTGACTGTAATCAACTCGCTCGCGACGGCAGATTGCGTAAAGATTAGAGAGCCACAAATAAATAGTGTGGTTGCAGTAAGAAAATGACGTACTCTGTTCTGAATGCTCGTTTTTTCATCCCTCCTTTTTTGCTTGCTGCTCAATGTTGAATACCACGTAGGTCAAGCAAATAGACATTAATTGTCTACACAACTAAAACTCGACGCCGCTCGTGTATCCCCATGTCCATTATACTTGGCAACTTTTGGATGAGCACAAAGCAAGCGCGACCCATCCGGCTGAAATTTGTTATTGAGCCAATAAGCAGGTGTTTGTTCAGGTGCTTTTCCTGTTTCTACCCACTCATCGAGCACATTAAGATAGTTCGCATAAGAAGGCCCATCTCCCCCCCAACAATGCCCTACTCCCGGCATCATAAACAGGCGCACATCATTTATTGCTGTTTTATCGTGTGCTATAACGTCTTCATAATATCCAATGGTAGCCAGCGGGGTAAGTGTAGAGTCAGACCAACCAGTGAACATCAGCAGTTTGCCATTATTTTTACGAAAAGCTGAGATATCAGGGTTGGTGGAATTGAGTGTGTTTTCAAGTAACTTAACATCTTCAGCATAGCTATCGAATGTAAAGTCTTTATAACTCCACTCAGGATCATGATAAACCATGTATTTCATGAAACCAGTACCAAAGGCATACTGTCCGTTTGGCACTCTAGGGACAGGAAAATCAGAACCCAGGCCGACTTCTGCTATATCTGCAGTATATTTTAACCCGCCCGCAATCGAGAACCCCCAACCCAATGGATGTGTTTCACCGCCAAAGACTAAAGGATAATACATTGCATTTCCGTTTGAATCTTTTGGACCAGCATAAACTGCTTTGACCGCTTTCAGTTGTTGCTTGCTTAGGCAATTATCATTATTACCTGCTTTGCATAGCAAGCTTGATACATCAAATTTACATTGCCTGGGGTCGTTTAAAATACCATCTTTGATGCCATCCATATCATCACACATTTTAAGATAAGAAGATTCGATTAGCTTCAGATCTTTCGGTCTAATGATAGCTTCATGTAAATCATCAGGATCTGGATACATCACTTGTGTGTTCTGTACCATAGTGGCACCCATTCCCATACTCCAATTGTATGATGGTGCTCCTGCCACAATACCTTCGAAATCATCGGGGTAACGTTGTGCCTCCATTAATGCCTGACCACCACCGCGAGAACAACCAATAAAGTAATTTCGAGCAATCTCCTGCTGATAATAGCCCTTTATCAATGCCTTGGCCGTTACAGTAGTACTGTGTACTGCTTGATGACCATAGTTGACGATACGCTCCATATTATTTAGTGCCCAACTGGCATCAAGTGAATGGGCTTGATGTCCGGTGTCAGTACCTACCGTTGCATACCCCGACTGTACTGCGCCATATAAATCTGCCGCTGTATTAACCACCGAACCAACAAATCCACCTCCACCACCAAAGACAAACTTGCCATTCCAGGTAGCAGGCAGCAGCAACTCGAAATGAATTTCACGGCCTATTACTCCGGTGACTTTGCAGTGCGATGCAGGCGCAGATTCCTTGGTGACCGATGAAATGGTTACGTCTGGCAACTTCGGCAGTGATTCGAGCCCGCATACAGACTTTGCATGAAGCGGTGAATGAAATAGTGCAAGCCCGATAAGTGTTATCGTAATGAGAAATAGTTTTTTCATGGATTATTAATCCTTTTTTTAAATTCTTCAGTTAGAGCCTTTAATTGATTCTACCTCTTTAACATGCCATACAGTATTATTAATGTCATATTTTGTCAATCAAAAAAATGATAAATTTAGCTAAGAATATGATAGAATTTCATTCAAAAAAATGATAAATTTAGCTAAGAATATGATAGAATTTCATTATTATAAAAATCATCGTATAAACATTTTAATAAAATTAAAGGAGGAGCTATCATGAGACTGATTAATTTGAGTAACAGAACATACAAAACCTGGATATTGATAATATTGACTATGATAATCGGGGCTGTGCTTGCAGGGTGTGCTGCCACCAAACAGGCAAGAGATGCTGAGATGTCCGATTTCCTGGGGATAGACCCCTCTTTGCTCCGCACGGGTGAAAAAGGACAGGCCCTGCTTGTGTATAGAAACAAGACAGTGGACATCGCCGCATATGACACGATTATGCTGGACCCGGTCACCGTCTGGTGGGGGATCGAGGTAAAAAAAGAGATGGATTTAGAAGACCTCCAGGTACTGGCTGATAATTTCTATAAACTCCTTTATGCAGAACTTTCTGAAGACTATAAGATAGTCGGTGAGCCTGCTGGTAACACATTGCGCATACAATTTGCCATTACCAATGCTAATAAGCGTTCACCCGGCATGGATGTAATTTCAACAGTATTTCCTATTGGTTATGCCATTTCTGCCGTGAAGAGCCTTGCCACAGGGAAACACTCTTTTGTGGGCGAGGCGAGCGTCGAAGTGGATATAGTTGACGCGCGCACGGGTGAGCATATTTGTGCAGGAGTAGACAGCCGGGTCGGAGGGAAGAGAATAGGTAAAGGTATGGGGAAATGGGCTGATGTAAATAATGCCCTTGAATACTGGGCAAAAGTACTCAGGTACAGGCTTTGTGTTGAGAGGGGCGGAACCGGCTGTCAAAGGCCTTAATAGTTTTTTAATGAGAAATGAGGATTAACATTATGAAAAAATCCGGGATTTCAATTAAAACAGGAGCACTCTTTGTCATATTCTTATTTATAATGACTTCCTGTGCCACAACAGAGTTAAAGAATGTATGGAGAGACGATAATTACAGTGGAAAGATAAAGCGTGTTCTCGTAATAGGAGTTATCAAAAGGCCTGCTCTCAGGCGGTTCTTTGAGCAGGAATTCGTACAGCAATTGAAAGCCCGCGGCACGGACGCAGTCGCAGGCTTCACTGTTCTTCCGCCTAATGAAGAGGTGGATAAGAATATCATTGCGTCTAAATTAAAGGAACTGAATGCAGACGGGGTGTTAATTACAAGCCTGGTTGATAAGAAAACCCTAGAAAAATATATTCCCGGAGACGTTTATTATGGACATGCCTATTACGCTCCGCCGGTTCATTACAGGGAGTGGGATTCTTATTATTCAAGAAGTTACACAGCAGTGTACCAACCGGGATACACGGTCAAGCATAAAGTTGTGATCGTAGAAACGAATCTCTATGAAGCAGGCTCTGAGAAACTGGTATGGTCGGCCCTTTCAAAGACTTTTGTTGAGGGCGACAGCAATAAACTTATAAGATCATTTGTTCAGGTCATGATAAAGGATCTGTCAGAGAAAAATCTGCTTCAGTAAAAAGTGGAGTAGGATGAAACGAACCTTGATCGCAATCAGGTACGTCGCACTTGTTATTATCTTTTGCTCGATACCTTCTGTAAATCTGCATTATGCAGAGGAAGAGGTCCTGACTGCTGAGGAGACCTATCCCCGGCGTCTCCTGCTTGTTCCCTATCCGTTTTTTAATGATACCATCGGAGCTGGCCTTGGTGTAGCTGCCATCGCTGAAGGATATGTACAACCACGGACGCTCTCAGGGCCATGGTAAACCATATCATACTGCGATTTGACTTCGCCGGATCAGAGGAGGATTTCATCGCGCAGATGATTATCGGGCAGCCTTGGCATAACAGGTAGGTTAGAAGAAAATATTGAACAAGGAGTAATAAATGATGAAAAAACTTGAAATCACAAAAGCAATTTTTTAGCTGTTAACAATAAACATGGAGGTGAAGAAAATGTTTTTACAGAGATGGCTGTTGATTTTCAGTCTTATCCTCTTTATCTTACCCATGGCGTGCGGTCCCAAGGTC
>Ga0164320_10000446_pt1 | contig 13374 bp, 15 predicted proteins | sample GuaBasSediGuay11_FD_113736 | JGI IMG/M metagenome (GOLD analysis project Ga0164320, IMG submission 113736) | Subseafloor sediment microbial communities from Guaymas Basin, Gulf of California, Mexico - Guay11, Core 4567-28, 0-3 cm | ecosystem: Environmental > Aquatic > Marine > Hydrothermal...
GGCCACGATGGCCCCGCCCTGCGGGTTCTCGGGCCCGCCAAGAGCGCTGCTGAGCGCGCCGCGCATCAGCTTACGGCGTTCGTTAGAGCTGTCGCTTTCGACGACTGCCAGATGGAGGTTCGGCCGTGAGAATCCGCGGAGGATCACCGCGCTTCGGTCACCGCCGAGGCCCAACCGCGCCTGAATCTCCTCACGCACAATCGGCGTTGCGGTCGCCGTGCATGCAATGACGCGCGGCGGTCTCATTCGCTCGATCACCTCGCCGAGCCGCAAGTACGACGGGCGAAAATCGTGCCCCCACTGCGAAATGCAATGCGCCTCGTCGATGGCGAGCAGAGGCGGCCCAAGCGCGGTGAGCTTGTCAACCAGCCACTGTGACTCGAGGCGCTCGGGCGCGATGTACACCAGTTGGTAGCGGCCTTCGAAGATCTCGCGCTCGCGACGCTTCACCTCCCTGGGGCCGAGCGTCGAAGCCAAGAACGTCGCGGCGATCCCGCGCTGCGTGAGCGCGCGCACCTGATCTTCCATGAGCGCGATGAGCGGGGAAATGACGATGGATGTGCCGTCGAGGATGGCCGCCGGCAGCTGATAGCAAAGCGATTTGCCTCCGCCCGTCGGCGCGATCACCACGACCTTCTGCCGGCCCCCGAGCAGCTCGTCAATCGCCTCCCGCTGCCAAGGATGAAACGCAGAAAGCCCAAACCGCTCCCGCAAAGCCAAGTCGATGTCGCTCATGGACGGGGGGGAACGTAATGCGGCGGATGGGTGCATGCCAGACATATCGGCCGCGGCCGCCGCAAGTTGCGGGCACTACCAGATGATCTCGACGTACTCTGCAGCTCCGCGAATCTGCTCTACACGCAGCTCCGAGCCGTCATCCAGTTGGATGGCCCCGGGCTATCATCGGCAAACACCGTGCCGAGGTTGATGCCGACCATGTGCCCACCCGTCATGCCCGCGAAGTGTCCCCACTCCCACCGAACTTCCCCGGGCCACGCGCCACGGCCCCAATCCAGCACCCCAAACGACGCACCCTGCGGGAGCTCGTACGAGACCTCCCCGACTTGGACCGACCCCGTCGCGGGCATACTGACGCGCTTGTTCTCGTAAAAGAACTGCCCCGGCTCATCGAAACGGTGCACGACTGCAACGTTCTCGACCGCGCTGCTGTCGGCGAGTTGAAGATGAGCTTCCATGCGGTCCTCGGAACCCTCCTCACCGGCCAGCACGGTGATGGTCCGCATTCCCTCCTCGAAACGATACTCGACCGTTCCAGTCGGGGCCTCGAACAGCGTGTCCTCGAACGGCGTGGGCGGGAAGTCCAACGCAGACGCCTCGGCAATGAGGATCGCGCTGTGGATTTCCTCAGTGGCGTAGTCCTCGAGGGTCAGGATCGAGAAAGACAGCAAACCAATGTCGGCGAGGGTCAGGCCGATAGCGAAATCTGGCGTAAACACCGCGTAGTACTCCCACTCGCGAAGCCCGCCCAAATGCTCTTCCTGAACGAGCGACCGGTCGTACTGCATCAACGGGCCCCGCGCCCAGCCATGCGCGGCCACCGTCCCGTCCGGATTGAGCAGCGGCGTCTCTTCGACAATCTCGCCGGGATCCCGCCCGGGGCTGCTGTCGGTGGTGCAACCGATCAACGGCGCCGCCAGCGCCAGCGTTAAAAAGAAGCTTCTTTGCATCTGAACCGTCATCTCGTCACTTCATCCAGTGGCGAGCGACTCTTTCTAGCACCTATGGGGTCCGGTTTCTCCGGTAGGTTGCGTAGGCCCATCCAAGCCAACGCGACGATGTGACTAGCGACCTTTTCGACCGACGGTTTGCGGACGACGCTCCACCACTGACCCACGAGTGTCACCATGCCGATGAGTGCGTGGGCGTAGATGGGGGCGATGTCCGGATCGTAACCGGCCTCTTTGAACGCCTCGGCGAACACGTCGCTTACGCGGTGGGCCACTTCGTTGATCAGGCTCGAGAACCCACTGGTGCTCGACGTGGTGGTCGGGGCATCGTGGGTTAGGACGGCGAACCCGTCGGGGTTGTCCCTGACCCAGGTTAGGAAAGCCAAGGCGGCCTGCTCTGCGCGCTCTCGGGGCGAGCCCGCCGACAGCGCCTCCGAAATCACCCGGATCACGTACTCCATCTCCCGGTCGACCACGACGGCGTAGAGCCCTTCCTTACCCCCGAAGTGTTCGTAAACAATGGGTTTTGAGACCTTCGCACGGCTTGCGATCTCCTCTACAGAGGTCGCTTCGTACCCATTTTCGGCGAACACCTGGCGCCCCACCTGGATGAGTTGGGCTCGGCGGGCGGCGGCGGCGAGTGTTTTCTTCGAGGCCACTTGACATGCATACTACGGCACCGTAAGTTACGCACTAGTAAGTTACTTATACGTAACTTCATGGGAGAAAAGCCAATGTATCTAGCAACTTGTGCCGCCGTCTTCCTGGTGGCCTACCTAATCAACACGACGATTATCACAGTCTTCTATCACCGTGGCCTAGCGCACAACGCCGTCGAGCTGCAGCCCTGGGCTCGCAAGTTCGCCGGCCGCTACGGGATCTGGTTCACAGGCCTCGATGCCAAGGGCTGGGTTTGCATGCACCGCAAGCACCATGCGCATTCCGACACGCCTGAGGATCCTCATAGCCCCGTGCACTACGGAGTGTTCGGCCTCCTGCTCGGCCAGTTGAAGAGCTACGAGCGCACCCTCATCGGCCTGGCGCGTGGCCGAAGCGAATACGCCGATGAGGTCGCGGACCTCGAATTCGACATCAGCTGGCTCAACCGAAAGGGCGTCTGGTACCTGCCCTATGCGCTGCACCTCGTCATCGCACTGGCCATCGCCGTGCCGACAGGCATGTGGGCCTTGGGCGCGTGCTACTTTCTCGGGATGATGAGTCATCCGATCGAGGGTTGGGTCGTCAACTCGCTCGGCCACGCCGTCGGCGGACGCAACTTCGACACCCCGGACAACTCACGCAACAATCACCTCGCTGCATGGTTGATCCTCGGCGAAGGCTTCCAGAACAACCACCACCGCTATCCGGCGTCGGCCAAGTTCTCGTACCAGCCTTGGGAGGTTGACCTGGGCTTTGGGGTGAGTGTCATACTCGAGAAACTCGGGGTTCTGGAAATCCAGCGTGAGCTCCTCATCCCCTCACCTCCAACCGGGACCCAAAGCTTGGCCCATGGCTAACCAGCCCACATCCATGCGAGTCGTCGATCGATTCGTCGATCACGGTGCGCCTCTGTCATTTCGAGAGCTCTGCGCGCGTGTGCTCGAAGAGGAGCACGACTATTTGATTCTCGATCTCGACAAGACGACCCACCTCGGCCGCAACCTCGGGGAGCTGCTCGAATGGGAGCTCTGCGCCCACGAGGTATACGGCGACTCGGTCACGGGGCGGCCAATCCGCCGCTGGTTTAGCGGGCGGGTTCTGGTCGATTGGACGCAGCCCACGAAGGCGGTCCGCTACCTCGAGTCTGGCGCACGAAGGTGGGCGCCAGCCGGGATGCACTACCTCGTCTGGGGCAAGCTGGCCGCGCGTATCCCCTGGCTCCGGCGGCTCGCCTACAATCGCTTCGGTCCCGAACCGACGACGGTGGTGCAACGGCGTCCACAAATGGTCGCCCTCAACCACCTCGCGACCGCGAACGAGGCCCTTCTGCACAAACTCGCGCGTCAGGTTTGGACCCGCAACGCCCGCGACCAGGTGATTACTCGCGAAGACCTCGACTGGATTCGCGCGCGATCCCCGGGGATCGAGATCATCCTGAGCAGCGCTTCACCGAAGGCGATGTTGGACGTGGCCGTCGAGGAGCTCGGCGCAGACCGGGCGACCTACTCCACCACGGAACGAATCAATAGCGGGAGGGCTAAAATCGACCAACTGCGCGAAATCTGTCCCCGTGTTTTCGATCCGGGTGTGAAGGTGCTGGGAATCACCGACACGAGCTACGGCGAGGATCATTGCTGGACCGAACACTTCGCATGCGTCGTCGATATCAATAGCCCCACGCCCTTTACCCCGATCGTCACGCAGGCGTCGCCAATCCGTGCGGTGCACTCCGCAATCGTGCTGACTCGCGAAGAACAGCGTCGTCGAAGCAGCGGCGACGCGGGCTATCTCGACACTCGAAGGAAAGGCCGCGCACCGACGGAGAGAGTCGATCTGGATCGCGAGGCACTGCACTCCCTGCTTGGTGATCTATTGGCCGAAATCAACCGACTCGCCGCGCGCATGCCGTCGCTTCCGAGACAATGGGAAGGGGCGCTCGCCCTCACCCAGCTCACCGAAACGTCTCGCGCACTGCTGAAGAGGTCGCCGCTCTAACCCCACTGCTCGCCTGTGTTGAGCCCGAAGATGGGCGCTTGGGCGGCGGCCGCGGACTGGGCCCATTTATTGGAGCCTGCGTGGGCGCACCAGGCTCGGCAATGCCGATGCTAACGCCGTGATCTGACTGGTGGCAAACTCGATTGGATCAACTGCGGCCTTTGTGTCGACGAGCGTGGGGTACACGAAGCCCTCGACTTCGTCCGGCGCGGAAGCCCCGCCGATCTGTGGAAATGCGCTGAGGCGTCAGACAACACTCTCGTCATCCCTACGAAGTAAGGAGAGCACCATGGCACTCAAAGTTTTGAACATCGTAGAGAGCGCCTACCGCGCGACCATCGAAGAGCAGGACGACACGATCTTGTGGACGGTCACCGCCCTGAAGGGGGCGGGGGCCAACGTGGACGTCCTTCTGCGTAGCAACGCCGTCAACTACGGGGTCAAGGGGCAAGATGCCTCCGGGCTTCAATTCGGCGCAAAGAAACAAACCCAACCGCCGCAGCTCGAGGACGACCTCCAGCGCCTCATGGACAACGGGGCAAAGGTGTATGTCGTCACCGATGACGTTGCGGAACGCGGGCTCGAACGAACCGACCTCATCGGAGGGCTCGAGCCCCTATCACGGTCCCGTATTGCGAAGCTTTGCGCGGACTACGATCAAATATGGCACTGGTAGAAGACTTCGATTGCTTCTGAGACGTCGGCCGCTCGTTCCATGATGAGCATGTGGCCGGCGCCTTCAAACACGTGAACCTCGTTCTCAGCGATGTGGGCAGCCAGGTACTCCGCGTACTTGGGCGGGGTCAGCGCGTCCTCCGTGCCCGCGATGATCAGCGCAGGGACTTGGATGTCCTTCACGTCTTGCATGCGGTCGAAGCTATCGGCCGCGCGCCAATCGGCCCCTCCGGTTTCGATGGGCGTGAGCTCGCGTGCTTTGGAGGCTTCATCGACGAGGTCGGGGTCGACGCCCTGCTCGTAGAGACCGGGCGCAGGAGGGGGAAGCTCGCCAGACTCTGCTGCCCGTTCGAAGAGCTGGAGGATCATGGGGTGAACGCGCAGGCGTGCGCCGGTGGCAAGCAAGACGAGGCCTTTGAGTCGCTCAGACGGGGCGGCCAGCGCGTGCTCGATCGCAACAGCACCACCGAGCGAGTGACCGGCGACCGCGTAGTCTCCCTCGATTTCCGTTTCGATGAAGCGTGACAGGAACGCCTCCATCTCGGCCGCGTTCCGAAGCGGCGGCCCATCGGTTCCTGCACGCCCCGGAAGGTTGATCGCGTACCGCGCGCGGTCCGGCAAGGCGTCGAGGAGCCTGTCGTAGGTGTGATGGTTGTCAGCGGACCCATGGATACACACCAAGGCGGGCCCCGTGCCCCGTTCGCGCCGGAACGTGACGGCGCGCCCGTCGATTTGCCGGGTTTCTACCACAGCGCCAGCTCCTCACTGGCGCTCGCGAGCGCGACAGCCTGAAAGCGAAAGAAGCGCTCGCGTGCGTAGGTGCCGGTGTACTGTAGGGCGAGCTCGTCGAACGACACCGTGCGCAGGAACCGATAGCCGCACTCGAGCATCAGGGGCGCCGGGTCGTCGATCCCGAACTGCATGGGCTCGCCGAGCTCATCGATGATGCCTTTCATCGCGCGATCCTCTTCGCGAAGGCTCGGGCTCGCCTTGGCCATCTTGCTGTTGAGGTAGTCGAATACCAGAAGTGAGCGCGGGTCGAACTCGGAGGCGAGGCGTTCGAGAGTCGACCGCGCAGCCGTCTCCGTGAGATAGTAAATGACGCCCTCCCACACGAAGCAGGCTGGGGCGCGGGGGTCGAGCCCCGCCTCGACGAGAAGCTGAACGAAATCGTCTTGCTCGAAGTCGCACGGCACAAACGTTGCCGCGTCGAGAGGATATCCATCAAACCTTGAAAGCCTCTCACGTTTATCGACCTGGCTGGCTGGCTGATCGACCTCGAAGAAACGGACACCGTCGCGTGCGAGCCGGGCTGCCCGCGTATCGAGCCCAGCTCCGAGGACCACGACCTGGCGAGCTCCCCGGTCGAGCGCCCGGGTGACGCAGTCGTCGAGGTATCGCGTCCTGAGCCCCATCCACAACACCATCGAGGGTGCGTGCTCGTCCCATCGTCGTGAGAGCGCCTCCCCCTCGGGGCCGGCGAGTCGCAGAGCCCAAGGGTCATCACAGATCGCTTCTGGACCCGCCGAAGCGCGGCCGCGGTGAGCGGCGACCATGATTGCCGTCCGGCTGGCCGCGCGCGACTCGGTCACGCCTAGTGCCCGCGATCCCTGTCGACGCCGGGGTGCGTATCGTCGCCCGGCTCGTGGCGGGGATTGGCTGTGAGGTACGTGCCGTCCCGTCCGGGGATCGAAAGGAGGGTCTCCTTGTCGTAGATAAAGTGATCACGACTCGTCGAGGGCGGCATGTGCATGCCCGTGTCCATGCGGATGGCATCGCACGGGCATGCCTCGACGCAGTAGCCGCAGAAAATACAGCGAAGCTCATCGATGACGAACACCGATGGATAGCGCTCGTAACCGTAGCGCGGATCATCCGGCTCGTACTCGGCGGGCTCGATGTGGATGCACTGTGCCGGACACGCGGTGCTGCAGCACAGGCACGCCACGCAGCGTGGGGAACCGTCGGTCCGCTGGGTGAGACGGTGAATGCCACGGAACCGCTCGGGGTACTCGACCTTCTCCTCCGGATATTTCACCGTGTCGATCTCCTTCTTGGCCTGTGGGCCGAAGGTGTTCTTGAAGAAGCGACCCATCGCGAAGCCGAGACCTTTGGCTATCTCGGGGACATAGGCCTGCTCGGCAAGGGTTCGTCCGGGCTTTTTGATGACTTTAACTTCGACTGCCATGCGCGACCTCAGAATAGCTTCTCGAAGAAGGCGACCCAACCGTCGAGCCACCCCGACAAGATCAGCGCGCCGACGACCAAAATGTTGAGCAAGGAGAGGGGCAGCATGCCCTTCCAGCAAAGCGACATGAGCTGGTCGTAACGGAATCGCGGAAGGGACCAGCGAATCATCAATTGGAACCAAATCAGAGCGATGACTTTCAGCAGGAAGGCGACGAACTGAATGGCCACGACCAGCCAATGCACCAGCGGCACCGAGTAGCTCCCCGCCACGAAGGGCAATGCGAACTCAAACCCGTCACGGTAGAGAAAAGGAACATCCCAGCCACCGAAAAAGATCACCGAGGCAATCGCCGCCAGGGAGACGACCTCGACGAACTCACCCATGAAGAACATCCCGAACTTCATGCCGGAATATTCCGTGAGATAGCCGCCGACGAGCTCGCTTTCCCCCTCGGGGAGGTCGAAAGGGACGCGCTTCGTTTCGGCGATGGCCGCAACCAAGAAAGTGACTGCCGCCAGGGTCAGCGGCGGAACGAAGATCCCCCACACGTGGTCGTGCTGCCACATGGTCATGTCTTCGAGCCGAAGCGAGGCATAGACCATGAACGCCGGAACGAGCGTCAGGCCGAGAACGACCTCGTAGCTGACCATCTGGCTGGCGGCGCGGATGCCGCCGAGCAGGGAGAACTTGTTGTCCGAGGCGTAGCCCGAAATCGCCGCACCGATGATGCCGGTGCTCGCGATGGCGAAGATGAAGAGAATGCCAACGTTGAGACTCGCGACCTGCAGTGGCACGACGAGACCTGCTATTTCGCCCGTCCTCGGAAGGACCTGATCGAGGTAGTCCCAGTGCAGCGAGCTCGCGAAGGGGATGACCGCAAAGGCCGCAATCGCAGGAATGAGCGCAATGATCGGGCCCGCAGAGAAAAGAAGCTTGTCGCCCTTTGGAGGCACGAAGTCTTCCTTGAAGATGAACTTCAGGGCGTCAGCCACGGGGTGCAGGAGGCCGATGAGCATGATCTTGCCGCCGTTGCGGACAATCATGCTGTGCACGGCGTACCCGGCGCGGAGCACAACGGAGGCGACGCCAAAGGCGATCAGGCTGGCCGTCAGCGAGGACGTCGAAATCGGCAGGGGATTGCTTCCCTTGATCGCAACGAAGGTCAGCGTGACCAGGGCGACGATAGCGACGATGCCCGTCAGCGCGGCCAAGCGCCACATGGGCAGCCTCGCGCGGTCGATGAAGGTCACCGCCGACGCTGGCAGCACGATGGCGGCTCGGCTCGGTCCAAGCCGGTCTTGAATCATCGCGCTCTGCCGGCGCTCCGCCCAGATGATAATCGGCGCGAAGCCGCCGACCGTGATCAACAGAATGACGAGCACCTTCACGAGCGAGGACGTGACGAGGAAGGTCGTGGTCATTGTGCCGCCTCTACCGTGTCGACGAGGCCTTCGCGCAACCCTTGGAGATCTTTGAAGCCGAGATCCTTGCCGAGCTTCCGGGCCAGATCCGAAATCGTCTTCCAGGCAGGTTGGACACCATCCGGTGGGCCAAGGGTGGGCTGAAACGCCTGGGCCAGGCCCTTCGCATTGACGAAGCTCCCGTGGACTTCGAACGTGTCCGCCACGGGGATCGCGACGGAAGCTGCTGCGGGCAGTGCCCCGACGTGGCTGGTCAGCGAGACGACCCCATCCAACGCAGCGAGCGGCGCGAGGTCCTCGAGCTTCTCCGCGGTGGCCCAGCCGAGCGCAAGCACCCCTTGCACCGTCCCGGACTGCACGTCAGCGAGAAGCTCGCCAACCGGCTTCAAGGTCGCCCCGCTCGCCGCCTGCTTGGCCCCCGCGCGGTTCGGATTATTGTCTTCGCTCCGCAAGATATCGTCGCCTTCCCATCCGCCGAGCGCGGCGAGGTAGAGCCGATCGGTGCCGAGGGCGCCGGCTAGCCTAACAAGCGCGAGGTTGTCCTCGGTAGTGTGCTGTGCGCTCAAAACCACCGCGAGCTTCGAGGCGTCGACGGCCTTCAGCTGCTCCGCCGCGAGGGCGAGCGCTTCCTCTTCGGCGACCGGCGTGCGTTCCTCTCCGCGACCCGCGGTCGGCGTCAGAAGCCGGTCGGTGTCGTGGCGCGTGTACGTCATCATGCCGTCGTCACACATCCAGAACTCGTTGACGTCAGCGTTGTCGCGCGGCCGAAGCCGGTACACCTTGCCATAACGCGGATCGTAGTCGACGTGGGTGTTGCAGCCCGTCGCGCAACCCGTGCAGACACCCTGCCCTGACTTGAGAAACCAGACGCGCGCCTTGAATCGGAAGTCCTGACTCGTCAGCGCCCCCACCGGACAAACGTGCTCGGTCATCAAGGTGTACCTGTGATCGAGCTCTCGACCCGGCGCGAGTATGATCTCGTTCCTGTTGCCTCGTTCACGCATGTCGAGAACGTGGTCTTTGGCCACCTCGTCGCACACGCGAATGCAGCGCGTGCACATGATGCAGCGCTCGGCGTCATAGACGATGGTCGGACCGAAGCGAACGCCCTTGGGCTTGTGAACCGGCTCGGTGAGCTTGCGCTTCAGCGTGCCCTGATGCTCGTAGTAGTAGTCCTGCAGTTTGCATTCGCCGGCCTGATCGCAGATCGGGCAGTCGACCGGGTGATTGAGGAGCAAGAACTCCTGCACCGAGGCTTGCGCGCTCTTCACTTCCGCGTTGGTAGAGGAGACGACCATGTCCTCAGCGGCGGCGAGCTGACACGCAGGCTGAAGCTTGGGCTTGCTCGCAGGAACGTACTCGCCCTTGTCTGCGTCGAACACGAGCTGGGGCATCGCCATTTGACGACCACTCTCGACGTGGACGAGGCACATCCGACAGTTGGCTGCAATCGACAACCCAGGATGCCAGCAGTAGTGTGGGATTTCGACGCCTTCACGCCAGGCCGCCTCCATGACGGTCTCCCCCGCCTCGAACGCAATCTCTTTCCCATCCAACACGAACTTAGGCATGCGCAACGCTCACATTCTCCGATGAGTCGGATTTGCCGCAGATGCCGAGCGCGCCCACAGCGAGCGACTGAGGAATAGCGAAAGCTATTTCGCAGGGAGTGAGCGAGGACGTAAGCCGGCAGGTGCGGCAAATCCGACTCATCGGTCGCACTCCCCACCGATCATGTTCACTGATCCGAAGGTGGGGATGATGTCGGCGATCATTCCGCCCAGAAGCATCTCTCGACTGGCCGAGAGATTGTACCAACTCGGAGGCCTGACCCTCACTCGGTACGGTGTGCCGCTGCCGTCCGACACGATATGGAACCCGAGCTCGCCATTGCCACCTTCGGTGAAGCTGTAGAACTCGCCTTTGGGGGTGCGCAGACCCTCCATGACGAGCTTGAAATGGGCGATGGTCGCTTCGATGGTCGTGTACACGTCATCCTTTTCAGGAAATACAATGCGCGGGTCGTCCACGTTGACCGGGCCGTCGTCGGGCATCTGCTCGATCGCCTGCTCGATGATGCGAACCGACTGCCGAATCTCCTCGAGGCGCACCATGAAGCGATCCCAGTTGTCCCCGTCTTCTCCGACCGGCACATCGAAGTCGAAGCGGTCGTACACGAGATAGGGGTGATCTTTGCGCACGTCGTAGGGAAGACCCGTCGAGCGCGCCATCGGCCCGGTGACCCCGTACGACAGCGCCTGCTCCTTGGTCAGAACGCCGACGCCCTGCATGCGGTCGAGGAAGATGCGGTTCCGGACCAGCATGATCTCCGTTTCCTTCACGACCTTGTGGACTTCCGGAATCAGCCGCAGCACATCGTCTTTGAAGGTCGCCGTGGGAGGCGCGGCCATGCCGCCGATGCGCCCAAAGCTGTGGGTCATTCGCGCGCCAGTCTCTCGCTCGAGGATGTCCCACACCCAGTCACGAACCTTCAGCAACCACAAGAACGGTGTGAACGCGCCGAGCTCCATCGCCGAGGCGCCGTTGCAGGTAAAATGGTCCGTGATTCGGGCGAGCTCACCGAGGATGACCCGGTAGTATTGGCAGCGCTCGGGAACTTCGATGCCGAGGAGTTTCTCGACCGCGAGCGACCAACCGACGTTGTTGAGCATCGGGGACACGTAGTTGAGGCGGTCGGCGTACGGGAAGACCTGCGCCCAGGTGCCACGTTCGCACGACTTCTCGAAGCCGCGGTGCAAATAGCCGGGCTGCACGTCCAAGTTGATGAGGTTCTCGCCATCGAGGTCGATGACCATGCGAACGGTGCCGTGCATCGCCGGATGCGACGGGCCCATGTTCAGGCGCATCGGGTCGGCGGAGATCTCGAGGGAGGCCTGGTCGTTCAACAGCTCGTCAGCAGGTTCCATCTACTCGTCCTTGGCCATTCGCTCTGCGATGCGTGCCTGAATCTGCTGTGCTGCTTCGGAATCGCTGAGCGTGCGCCGTTGCCCTTGCTGCACGCCAATCGCAGGCGACACCTGATTGTCGCTACCCGCGAGCCGCGACTCCCAATCGATGCGCGCGAACGGCTGGCCTTCTTCGATGCCGAACGGCGGAAGCTTGTCGGTGTCGTCCACCTCTCGGTACGGGACCAACGGCTGCGCCTTGTCGATAGGGTAGTCTTTGCGGAGCGGGTGTCCCACGAACTCTTCGTAGAGAAGGATGCGCCGCAGGTCGGGATGGTCCTTGAACTTGATCCCGAACATGTCCCAGATCTCGCGTTCGGCCCAGTTTGCCCCAGACCAGACCTCGCTGAGCGTGCCGGGCTCTTCGCCGTCTTTGACGTACGTACGCATCCGAATGCGCGCCCCCGTCACGGACGAGCGCAGCATGAGCACCACATCGAACCGCGCCGACTCACGCTCGGGGTAATCGATCGCGGTCAGGTCGATGAAATGGTCCATTTGCAGGTCACCATCGTCCTTCATGAACTGCGCGACCTCCACCCAATCCGTGACGGCGATCACGAGCTCGTGGTCGCCGAAGGCGTCGCTCGTTTCGAGCACGCGTTCCTCAAACTGAGCTTTGAGCCGGTCGACGACCGCCTGGGTCATGAGTGGCCCTCCCCGGTCCGGCCCGGGGCGCGCTCGGGAACGAGCCTCGGCGGCACGATGATGGGCTTACGATCGTTGGCCTGGATCTTGTCCTGAAGGAGCATCAGCGCGTCGAGAACGGCTTCGGGGCGAGGCGGACAACCCGGGATGTACACATCGACGGGAATCACTTTGTCGACCCCAGGAATTGTCGCGTAGTTGTCGTAGAAGCCGCCGCACGAGGCACAGGTGCCGAAGGCGATGACCCACTTCGGGTCAGCCATCTGCTCCCAGATGCGACGGACGACCGGGCCCTGCCGCTGGCTGATCGTCCCAACGATCCAAAGGACGTCCGATTGCCTGGGGCTGAAGCGCGGGGCCTCCGCACCGAAGCGCGCGATGTCGTATCGGGGCGCGGCTGTCGCCATGAACTCCATGCCGCAGCAAGCCGTGACGAACGGGTACTGGAAGAGGGACCATTTGCGTGCCCATTGAAGCAGGTCACTCAGCCGCGTCGTGACCGCAACCTCGCCGCCGCCACCGATGACCTTCAGCTCTCCCATTCGAGCGCACCTTTTCTCCACGCGTACACGAGCGTCACGCCAAGAACGACGATGAACAGCAGCATCTCGACGAAGCCGAGCCAGCCGAGCTCCCGGAAGAGGCTCGCCCACGGATAGAGGAACACGGCCTCGACATCGAAGACGACGAACAGAATGGCCGTGAGGTAGAACTTGATGCTCAACCGGATGTGGCTTGCGCCGGTGGTTTCCGAGCCCGATTCGTAGGGAATCGCCTTCTCGGCCGTCATGTTCTTGGGTCCGAGAACCGTGGTGAGAGCGAAGACGCCGACCGCGACGAGCGAGGCGATGCCAAGCATCAGGAACACCGGTAAATAGACCTGGAACATAGAGGGACGGACTCCGAGACGGGGCTGATCGCGCCGGTCGAGGGTTGCTTAGTATCACCCTCAGGGAGTGTCAATGAAGGTCGCCGCGCGATGAGCGCTACGCGCGGCGGCGGCGAATCGCCAAAGCGAGGCCAGCGACCAAAAGCCAGAGTCCGACCGGCGCCCGGCCGGCGCCTGGACGCGTGATTTCGCAGCCCGAACCCGAGTCGACTAGGTCACTCCCTGCCCTCGGCCCCCCGAC
>Ga0164320_10000447_pt1 | contig 13369 bp, 15 predicted proteins | sample GuaBasSediGuay11_FD_113736 | JGI IMG/M metagenome (GOLD analysis project Ga0164320, IMG submission 113736) | Subseafloor sediment microbial communities from Guaymas Basin, Gulf of California, Mexico - Guay11, Core 4567-28, 0-3 cm | ecosystem: Environmental > Aquatic > Marine > Hydrothermal...
AGTCGAGAACTTGCATGCCGGTCTGAGTGCTACGGACAATCAGGACAGGTCTGCATTGCCGCCAATAAGTGGCGAGCTGAAATTCGACGGGGGCGGAAACAATATTCGTTCGATTATGGCGTCGTCGAATGGTTCGGTGTCCTTCCGGCAAGGGTCCGGCAAGGTGAAGGAACTCTTCGGGTCCGCGATCTTTAAGGACGTCTTCTTGCAGGTTCTGCGTACGCTCAACCCATTCCGGCGATCGCGGGACTACCAGATCCTGGAATGCGGCATTTACGATGTCACCATCGCCGGTGGCGTCGCAACGATTGACAATTTCGCAATTCAGACAGACACCATGACCACGGTAGCTAGCGGTACCGTAAACCTCAAGTCCGAGAAGCTCAACATCGCGTTCAGAGCCAAGCCTCGAGAAGGTATAGGGATCAGTCTGGGGACTGTCGCGAATCAGTTACTGGAAGTCCGCGGGACCTTAAAATCGCCGCGCATCAGGGTCGATGCGGGTAGAACTGCAACGACTACCGGCGCAGCGGTTGCAACGGGTGGGCTTTCCCTGCTGGCACGTGGTTTGTGGGACAGGTTATCCGCGGAAGCCAGTATCTGCGACAAAGACCAAAAACGTCCCTAGTTGGCGATGAAGATTTGCCGGTCCAGTTTCTTGACGACTGTCTCCGTTATTCGCTATTTGCTAAAATTCGCATCGAGGAACTGACGGAATAGCGAAGCCCAATGCTCCGCTGCATCTTCTACGCTGGTCCAATTCGTCATCTCGCCTTCCTCATCGGCAATGGTCGGTGTTTTGGCGCTGTCGGCCGCACGAGCAAGTACGCGGTCCGAAACAGAGTCCCGCATCTCCATCATGAACAGGATCTTGCCTGGCGATGCCATGTCACGAAGCTCTGTTCGTACGGCCATGACATCCTGTGTCGTCGCAGATCGAAAGTCGATCAACGTCGCCTGAACGGTCATAGCGCCGGGCCCAGGTTCGGTGACGATCACGTAATCACCGAGCTGGCCGAGGAACGCAGTCCGAAATATGTCGCGAATCCTCTGAACATCTTCCGGCGGTGTGGAAAAGCCTTCGGGAAAGAAGACACCCATGTCAACAGCATGTAGCCGGTTATACTTCGAGAAATCAGCGTCGGTCGCGACCTGTGACGACTCGACAGCTGAGCTCGTGTTCACCTGAAAACTCTGTGTCTCGACTGTGGTGCAGGCCGAGAGCGTTATGGTGAGTAACGCAGACATCCACGCTCGGGCTGCGCTGCGCTTGCAAGATGATAAATCCGACGTCAACATCAACCAGGATCCTTTGTTCTAATGAAATCAATGAATGGCTGAAACATTTGGCAGTCTACCGCAACAATGGTTCCCGTTTCGATTCTCGGGCAGGAGTATTTTGATGAGACACAGTGTTTTTACAGCCCTGGCGATATTGCCTGCGCTGTTCATGGCTGCGACGACATTTGGTCAGAGCCAGAACGCCGAGCTGGAAACCGCGCGCGCCGAGCTACAGGCAGGGCGAGATCAGATTATTCGGGAAGACCTGCAGCTTAGTGAGGATGAGCTATCCGGATTCTGGCCGGTCTACGAGCAATATGTTGCCGATCTTGCCGTCGTCCGCGATCGTAAAGCAGTCCTCGTAGGCCGATTTCTGGCGGCCTACAGGGGCGGCGAGTTCACGGATGAGTTTGCGGAGTGGCTCATCGCGGAGAATTTTGCAATCAAGGACGCCTGGGTGGGCGTACAAAGATCCTACGTGGAGCGTTTCAAAGCGGTTCTGTCGGTTCAGCAAATCGCTCGTTTCTACCAGTTGGAAAACAAGTTGGATGCTGAGGTGGACGCACAATTGGCGCTTATCGTACCGTTGGTCGAGTAGGCATTTTTGCGTATTACACGCACTCTTACCAAGGTGGAAAATACCAAAGAGTTTTCGGTTATGACAAGGGGTTAGCATGAGTGATGGACCAGCAAGTGTTGGCGGTAAGTCGCCACTGCGACCGGTGGACGTGGGCCCAAAAAGGGAGCCAGCAGCGCAGTCTTCCGCTCACCTGCTTGGCGAGATGCGCCACAGCCCGGAGATGATCAAGGAACTGTTCCGCACGGGCAAATACCCCTACAAGACCAAGATTCGCAAGTCCGTCTACGAGAAGCACAAGGCCGAGCTACAGGTCGAGCTTCTCAAGGTTCAAAACTGGGTCAAGCAAACCGGTCAGAAAATTGTCGTTATTTGCGAAGGTCGCGATGCGGCCGGCAAGGGTGGCACGATCAAGCGCTATATGGAGCATCTTAATCCGCGCGCCGCCAGAGTTGTTGCACTCGAAAAACCCACAGGGCGTGAGCTTGGTCAGTGGTACTTCCAACGCTACATCAAGCACTTGCCCACCGAGGGCGAAATGGTGTTCTTTGATCGCTCCTGGTACAACCGGGCCGGTGTTGAACGCGTAATGGGGTTCTGCAGTTCCCTCGAGTACCTTGAGTTCATGCGCCAGGTACCCGACCTTGAGCGAATGCTGGTGCGCTCCGGTATCCAGCTATTCAAGTACTGGTTCTCGGTGACACACGAAGAGCAGGTGCGTCGTTTTGAGTCGCGTCAGGGTGATCCGCTCAAACAATGGAAGCTGAGTCCGATAGACGAACAGTCACGGGACAAGTGGGAGGAATATACCGAGGCGAAAGAGGCGATGTTCTTCTACACGGACACCGGCGATGCGCCATGGAACGTCATTAAGTCGGATGACAAGAAGCGGGCGCGACTAAATTGCATGCAGCATTTCCTGTCACATCTCGCTTATCCGGATAAAGATCAGCATGTTGTGCATGGTCCAGATCCGCTGATTATCGGCACGCCCTCATTGGTTATTGAAAAAGACCGGCATCTCTGGGGATAATCGCCGCCGGTCCGCGTCGGCTTCCCCGCGACGGTCAACCGCAAACTCCGCCAGGCCCGGAAGGGAGCAACGGTAGCGGTGACACCGGGTGCCGGGGAGTGGCTGGCGCGGGCCACTAACTCCGCTTGCTCCTTGCAGCCCTTGCTATACACTGATCACGTATGAGCTATCTCGTTCTGGCGCGCAAATGGCGGCCGAAAAACTTTGCTGACACCGTTGGTCAGGAGCATGTGTTGCAGGCTCTGGTCAACGCGCTCGAATCGGGCCGGCTGCATCATGCTTACCTGTTCGCCGGAACGCGCGGTGTCGGCAAGACAACTATTGCGAGAATCCTGGCGAAGGCGCTGAACTGCGATACGGGCGTCACGGCGGAACCGTGTGGAGAATGTAGTAGCTGCGTTGAGATAGACGAGGGGCGCTTTGTTGACCTGATCGAAGTGGATGCAGCGTCCAGGACCAAGGTCGATGACACACGTGATCTGCTCGACAATGTGCAGTACGCGCCGGCGCGCGGGCGTTACAAGGTGTACCTGATTGACGAAGTACACATGCTCTCAAAAAGCTCCTTCAACGCTCTCTTGAAAACGCTCGAGGAACCGCCGCCGCACGTTAAGTTCCTGCTGGCGACAACAGATCCCCAGAAACTTCCGGTCACGGTGTTGTCACGTTGTCTGCAGTTCAACCTTACGCGTTTGACACCGCGCCTGATCCAGGATCGTCTGGCGCACATCTGCGAGGCAGAAAGCATCGAATTCGAGAGTACGGCCATTGCGATGATTGCACGTGCTGCGGATGGCAGCCTGCGTGATGCACTGAGTTTGCTGGACCAGGCAATCGCCTATTGCGGTGGCAAAGTGGAAGAAGACCCGGTCGCCACCATGCTTGGAACCATCGATCGTGATCACGTGTCACGATTGGTTCGCTTGCTGGCAGCGAACGACGCAGCTGGAATCATTGCGGCAATGAAGGACATAGACGAACAGTTTCCTGATTACGCCCGGCTGCTCGAGGACCTGGCCCGTGTACTGCAACAGATTGCGATCTACCAGGTTGTGGGAAGCATCGATGCCGAAGAAGAAATCTCCGACGAGGAGTTGAGCGAGCTCGCTGCAACCGTTGATGCTGCGGATGTGCAACTTTTCTATCAGACCGCATTAATCGGCCGACGCGATCTGCACCTGGCTCCGGATCCGCGGGGCGGGGTGGAAATGACGTTGCTGCGTATGCTGGCTTTTCGTCCTGCTAGTGCAATTGGCAGCGCTGCGGCCGGTGGCTCGGGTGGCGCGTCGAAACCGCAGAAAGAACCGGCAAAGGTCACCGCACCTGTCGCCAAAATGGTTCGAGGCAAACAAGCCGCTACGGATTCGCTGGGTTGGGAGGTACCGGATTGGAAAGAGCTCGTGCCACAAATGGGTCTCAGCGGGGCCGAGCGCTTGTTGGCGGCCAGCTGTGCACTGCTACGGCGAGAGAACAACACCGTATTTTTCAGCCTTGATCCCGGATCCGAGTCGTACTTGACGCGGCAACGTAAAGAATCCCTCGCGAAGACGCTGTCTGATCATTTCGGCGAACCGCTGGTCGTGGACATCAGCATTGGCAAAGTCGAGGTCGAGTCGCCTATGCAGACAGAGTCCCGGCAGACCGATGAGCGGTTTGCCGCCGAACGCGAGAAGCTCGAAGCCGATCCAAACGTGCAGGCGCTAAAAAGCATGTTTGGCGCCGAGTTGAGCGCCGAATCCATAAAGTTAAATAGGCCGCCGCAGAGCGACCAGGGCCAGGAGTAGGAAATGAAAGGCGGTATTGGCCAGCTAATGAAGCAGGCCCAGGAAATGCAGGCCAATATGAAGAAGGCACAGGAAGAAATGGCCTCATTGACTGTGACCGGCGAGTCCGGCGCAGGACTCGTGCGTATCACGATGACGTGCCGGCATCAGGTGCAGGCCCTCGATATCGACGATTCGATAGTCGGTGACGACAAGGAAATGCTCGAAGACCTGGTCATAGCAGCATTCAATGACGTGCTACGTAAGGTTGAAACAACCGTACAAGAGAAGTACGCCGGTATGACGTCAGGCCTGGGGCTGCCTCCGGGAATGAAGCTACCTTTCTAGCGAGCATGTCCTACTCACCGCTCCTGGTACGAATGATCGATGCCCTGCGATGCATGCCGGGTGTAGGTCGCAAGTCTGCACAACGCATCGCATTTCATCTTCTGGAGCGCGATCGCGAAGGCGCTGCCGGCCTTGCCGCTGCGCTCGAGGACGCCGTCAAAGGAATCGGCCATTGCAGCCGATGCCGGATGTTTACCGAGCACGAGCTGTGCTCCATCTGTTCTGCCAGCGGACGCGACGAATCGCAGCTTTGCGTTGTCGAGTCACCTGCAGACGTCATGGCCGTCGAAGACGCAACTGGCTATCGAGGCCTCTATTTCGTCCTGATGGGTCACTTGTCACCACTCGACGGAATCGGTCCGGAAGAACTCGGCCTCGGTATGCTCGAGGAACGCCTGGCAGAGGGCGCTACCCGGGAAATGATCATCGCCACCAACCCAACTGTGGAAGGTGACGCGACGGCCCATTACCTTGCTGATGTGGCGGGGCGACACGCGGTGCAGGCGTCACGCATCGCACACGGTGTGCCGTTGGGCGGCGAACTCGAATACGTCGACGGTGGCACGCTTTCACACGCATTCTACGGTCGACGCGTCGTCGACTAGGAGCTGATCATGAGCGAACAAGACTGCCTGTTTTGCAAAGTACTCAATGGTGATATCCCTGCGGATATCGTTTACGAGTCGGATTCGGCAATTGCTTTCCGTGATATCAATCCACAGGCGCCCACGCATGTTCTGGTCATTCCACGCAAACACGTCGCGACGATCAATGACCTTGACGAAGAGGATCAGGAAATTGTCGGCAGCCTGTATCTCGCGGCGAAAGACATTGCGCGTGCAGAAGGGATATCCGATGAGGGCTATCGGGTGGTTATGAACTGTAACGAAGGCGCCGGGCAATCAGTCTTCCACATACACCTGCATGTACTCGGTGGCAGGGCACTCAGTTGGCCTCCCGGGTAGGAGCGCTCCTACAGGTTCTTGTCCAGTTTTTCGGTTAGAAACAGCAGGCGCCGGTACGATTCGTAACGCCGTGCGCTGATGGTGTTGTTTTCAACACCGGATTTGACCGCGCATCCGGGCTCGCGAAGGTGGCGGCAATTGGCAAAGCGGCAATCGTGTCCGGCCTTTTCGATTTCACGAAAACCCAATACCACTGCGGGAACCGAGTCGAGCGCGGGTGCATAATCCCGCACCCCCGGCGAGTCGATAATCCGACCGCCACCCGGCAGGTCCAGCATCATTGAATTGACCGTCGTGTGTTTACCTTCACCCGTTTTCGCCGAGATTTCTGTGGTGCGCTGCTGCTCGCCGCCCATGAGTACATTGATGATGCTCGACTTGCCGACACCGGATTGGCCGACGATTATCGCTGTTTGATCCCGGATCACCTGTTGCAGCTCTTCAATTCCTGATTCTGTTTCCGCGCTGCAAAGGAGTACCGGGTAGCCAGTCTGCGCGTAGTCGCCGAGGGCCTTCGTGGTTTCCGCGTCACCCGTCCCGAGATCCGTCTTATTGAATACGACAACCGCATCCACGCGCATATTTTCGGCGGCGGCGAGATAGCGGTCCAGAATAAACCAGTCAGGTTCGGGTGCCGCGGCAGCGACGACGATAAGAAGATCAACGTTGGCTGCCAATACTTCGACCTGGCCACGCATGTTCGGGCGTGCGAGCGCGTTTTCGCGGTCACAAATACCGGTGATGAGCCAGTCGTCTTCATTGTCGATAGGCTCGGCTGTAACATAGTCACCGCAGACCGGCTTTAGTTTCTTGCCCTTGATTCTCGCCTCGACTTCCGTGTCCTCTGCCAATCGCAGCCGCATTCGTCGACTGTAGGTGGCAATAACCTGAGTTTGGGCGGTTGGCATGCGGGCAGTATGCCAGAAGCCATGGTCACTCAGGACAGGTAAACTAGCGCCTGTACAGAAGCATGAAGGAGATAGAATGAACTCAGCGCAAGGCGACAATGACCGCGCCGGCAACCTGATCTGGATTGATCTGGAGATGACGGGCCTCAATACCGAGTCCGATACCATTATCGAGATCGCGACCATCGTCACGGACACGCACCTAAACGAACTGGCCGAAGGTCCGGAACTTGCGATTGGCCAGCCCAAAGCGGTCATGGACGCAATGGATGACTGGAACACACGTCAGCATTGTGAATCGGGCCTGACCGAAAGAGTGCTTGGCAGCGCCGTGACGCTGCGACAGGCGGAGCTTGCGACACTGGAGTTTCTGTCCAGTTGGGTCGATCCCGGTGTCTCCCCGATGGCCGGCAACAGCATTTGCCAGGATCGGCGCTTTCTGGCCAGGGAAATGCCGGAGCTGGAGCGGTACTTTCACTATCGCAATCTCGATGTGAGCACATTGAAAATCCTCGCTCAGCAATGGGCGCCCACGGTTGCGGCCGGTTTCAAGAAGGAATCCGTGCATCGGGCGCTTTCTGATATTCGCGATTCGATTGCGGAGCTGCAGTGGTATCGTTCCCGCCTGCTGGATCAGGACACGTTGAATTCGCCGCCACCGGGATGATCGAGAAGCCATACGCCGAAGCTACTGCTCGCAATAGCGAGGCAATTCTTGGCGCTATTCGTGGGGAGTTTCGTGACCTTGAGTCAATTCTCGAAATCGGTTCAGGCACGGGACAGCATGCAGTGTTCTTCTGCCAGGCATTGGATCATCTCGTCTGGCAGACCAGCGATGTGCCCGGCAATCGTGCTGGTATCAGGGCGTGGCTCGCTGATGCGTCATTGCCCAATGTGTTCGAACCGCTGGCGCTCGACGTACTCGACGCGGAGTTGCCCCACGAGCGCTACGACGGTGTCTTTTCAGCCAACACAGCTCACATCATGAACCCGGAGGCGGTGGAAAAGATGTTTACTCTCGTCGCGGCAGTTTTGCAGGACAGCGGGGTTTTTGTCCTGTACGGTCCTTTTCGGCAGGGCGGGCGATTCAACACGCCGAGCAATGCAAATTTTCATCGTTCTTTGCGGCAGCGTGATCCTGGTATGGGTATTCGGCACCTTGAGGAACTTGACAGTGTTGCTCAACGTGGTGGCATGCGTCGAGTTCGTTTGTACGCAATGCCAGCGAACAACAATCTTGCCGTGTGGGTGAGAGACGGAGGCGTCACGGCATGACCATTCACAAGGGCGGTTGCCATTGCGGCAAGGTGCGTTTCGAAGTGACTGCGCCCAAGGATATTGCTGTAACGAAGTGCAACTGCAGCATTTGCCGGATGACGGGATACCTCCACTTGATCGTGTCGGAAAACGACTTTCACCTGGTGAGTGGTAGCGACGATATCGAGACATACACATTCAACACCGGCGTTGCGCGGCACTGTTTCTGCAGGCATTGCGGAATCAAGTCATATTACGTGCCTCGGTCACATCCCAATGGTGTCTCCGTTAACGCAAACTGCCTCGATACGGATACTATAGCCTCGCGTACTGTGACAGAATTCGATGGTGCACACTGGGAAGAGAATATCCATAAGCTGTCGCCGATAAGCGACTGATTTAAAAAATTATTTCCTCTGCTAAACTACGACTATGAAACTGACATCCGGCATTCTGGCTTTTGGCCTTTTGATTATCCTTCCGGCGACCCAGGTCGCGGCGGAACCCATGTGGGTAAGCGACCAATTTGAGGTCATGCTGCGCACCGGTCCGAGTACCAGCAACGCGATAGAGCGTATGCTGCCAAGTGGCACGGCCCTTGAGCTTGTTGAGCGTGATGACGCTGCCGGCTACGCGCGAGTGCGCACGGCGGCCGGTACCGAGGGTTGGGTCCTGACGCGTTACCTGATGGACGAGCCAAGCGCTCGTGAGCAGTTGGAAGCACTGACAAGTCGCCTGACAAGCGCGGCGGCGCAGGGCAGTTCCCTGACGTCGCAACTTGACGCTGTGCAGGGCGAATACGATTCGGCATCTCGGCAAATTGCGACGCTGGAGAATGAAAAACGCCGACTCGAAGAGGAACTTGCCGAGATCAAACGCACGGCGGCAAACGTACTCGCAATCAACAATCAGAACAAAGAACTTCGCGACCAGCTGGCAAATGCCGAAATTCAGGCGGCAACACTCGAGCAGCAAAATCGCGAACTGACCGGCCAGACAACCCGGTACTGGTTTATGACGGGCGCCCTGGTTCTCGTCGTCGGAATGATCCTGGGTATTTGGCTACCGAGAATCCGATGGCAACGGAAATCACGATACGACCGGTTCTGATCGTAGGAGCGCTGCTCGCCAGCGCGACAGTCGCAGCGCAAGCGCGGCTCCTACACTGACTCGCCGGCGAGCGACAGCCAGGTCTCAATGACGCTGTCCGGGTTCAGCGACATGCTTTCTATACCTTGATCCAGCAACCATTGAGCAAGGTCCGGATAGTCCGATGGGCCCTGGCCGCAGATGCCAACGTACTTGTCTTGTTTTTTGCAGGCGGCAATGGTCATGGCCAGCAGTGCCTTGACGGCGTCATCTCTTTCGTCGAAGTCATCAGCCACCAGCGCAGAGTCACGGTCAAGCCCGAGTGCGAGCTGCGTCATATCATTTGAACCAATCGACATGCCGTCGAACATTTCGAGGTATTGATCGGCCAGCAGGGCATTGGTCGGCAACTCCGACATCATTATGACTTTCAGGTCGTCCTTGCCGCGTTCCAGCCCATTCTCTGCCATCAGGTCGATGACCTTGCGAGCCTGCGCTACGGTCCGCACAAACGGAATCATGACCTGAACATTCCTGAGGCCCATATCGTTTCGAACCTTACGAATCGCGGCACACTCAAGCTCGAAGCAGGGTCGAAAGCTTTCGGCGATGTAACGGCCGGCGCCGCGGAAGCCCAGCATCGGGTTTTCTTCGTCAGGTTCGTATCGCTCGCCGCCAATCAGGTTCGCATACTCGTTTGATTTGAAATCTGACAAGCGAACGATGACAGGCTCGGGGCTAAAGGCTGCGGCAATGGTGCTGACGCCTTCGGCGAGTTTGTCGATGAAGAACTGTACCGGATCACCATAGCCCGCCATTTGGTCGTCAACGGCTGCCCGCGTACCGCTGTCGAGATTGTCATACTCGAGCAACGCCTTCGGGTGTACGCCGATCATCCGGTTGATGATGAATTCGAGTCTCGCCAGACCAACGCCTCGATTGGGGATGTTGGCGAAATCAAATGCGCGGTCCGGGTTACCAACATTCATCATTAGCTTAACCGGGATATCGGGTAATGAGTCGAGTTCGATCAGCGTCTCGTCGAAATCGAGCTGACCTTCGTAAACGTATCCTTCATCACCTTCTGCACAGCTGACTGTTACATCCCGGCCATCGGCGATGGCCTCTGTCGCGTTACCACAGCCGACGACTGCAGGAATACCAAGTTCGCGAGCGATAATCGCTGCGTGGCAAGTGCGTCCGCCGCGATTGGTGACGATCGCCGAGGCCCGCTTCATGACCGGCTCCCAGTCAGGGTCCGTCATGTCAGAAACGAGCACGTCTCCGGGCTGAATTCGGTTCATTTCGCTGACGTCGCGTATTACCTTGGCTGTACCGACGCCGATTTTGTGACCGATGCTACGTCCGCAGATGATCACTTCAGATCGTTTCTTCAGCGTGAATCGCTGGATAGTTCGGCCGCTGCGGCTCTGCACTGTCTCTGGCCTAGCCTGCAAGATGTACAACTTGCCATCGTTACCGTCTTTGCCCCACTCGATGTCCATCGGGCGGTCATAGTGTTTTTCAATGGTCACGGCCATACGGGCCAGCTCGATAATGTCGTCGTCGCTGATGCAGAACGACAGGCTATCGGCCTCGTCAACATCGATCGTGTCGACCGTCTTACCGGGCGTCGGATCGTCGCTGTAGACCATCTTGATTGCTTTGCTGCCGATATTCTTGCGCAAAATTGGATGATGCCCGCTTTCGAGCGCAGGCTTGTACACGTAAAACTCGTCCGGGTTAACAGCGCCCTGCACAACGGTTTCGCCCAGGCCGTAGGAGGCGGTGATGAATACCGCACCGCGGAAGCCAGTTTCGGTGTCCAGTGTGAAGATGACACCGGATGCGCCGACGTCGCTGCGTACCATGGTCTGTACCCCAACCGATAGAGCTACGACCTTGTGGTCAAATCCCTGGTGCACCCGGTAGGCGATTGCACGGTCATTGTAGAGCGATGCAAAAACCTGGTGCAATGCGTCGATAAGATGATCCAAGCCGCGGACATTCAGGAATGTCTCTTGCTGGCCGGCGAACGAGGCTTCCGGCAGGTCCTCGGCAGTGGCCGAAGATCGTACAGCCACAGCAATATCCTTGCCTGCAGACATCTCATCCCACGCCGTCTGGATATCTTTTCGCAGGCGATCAGGTAAGGGTGTCTCGAGTATCCACTGCCGAACAGTCTCTCCGGCCTTGAGAAGCGCGTCGATATCATCGACGTCAAGGTTGTCCAGTACCGCAGCAATTCGTTGATCCAGCCCGTCTGTAGCAAGAAATGCTCTATAGGCTGCGGCTGTTGTCGCAAAACCGCCGGGAACAGTGACTCCCAGGTTGCTGAGGTTGGAAATCATTTCCCCGAGAGAGGCATTCTTGCCGCCTACTGTCTCAACATCGTTCATACCAAGCTCAGCGAGCTTAATGACGTATGGCTCCAATGCTTACTCCCTTGTGTTCCCCAACAGGACATGGACAATCGATCGAAGGGGAATTCACTCTATGAATGAACGCACCGTATTTTTTCTGTCGGACCAGACGGGGGTCACTGCTGAGACTCTGGGCCACAGCCTGATCACGCAGTTCGATAGCCAAGGCTATCGGCAAGTGACTTTGCCATTTATAGATACCGAAGACAAGGCACAAGAAGCGGTCCGGAAAATCGATGAAACCGGTGCCGCGGATACGTCTCGCCCCATCATTTTCTCAACAATCGTACAGCCTGATTTGCGCAAGATCGTCAAAGAGGCGAGTGGCCTGCATCTCGATATTTTTGACGTATTTCTGGAGCCGCTTGAGGTGGAGTTAAATCAGGAACCGTCGCATGAGTCCGGGCGTGCCCACGGCATGAGCGACATAAATGCGTACATGAAACGCATCGAAGCGACGAACTTCGCACTTGCCAATGACGACGGTGGCGTCAGCCGTAACTATGAGATGGCCGATGTAATTCTGGTTGGCGTATCAAGATCGGGAAAGACACCGACATGCCTCTATCTCGCTCTGCAATACGGAGTGTATGCTGCGAATTACCCGCTGACCGAAGAGGATTTCGAATCCGGCCAGCTGCCGGACTTCCTGAAGCAACACACAAGCAAATTGTTCGGTTTGACGATTGCACCGGAGCGTCTGCAGCAAATTCGCAAAGAGCGCAGGCCAATGGGTCGATATTCGACGCCACAGCAGGTTCGTTACGAGCTGCGGGAGTCGGAGAAAATATTCAAACGGCTTGGCATACCGTACGTCGATACGACGGAGTTTTCGATTGAGGAAATATCAAGCCGGATTCTCGATAGTACCGGTGTAGATCGTCGAGTGCGACCCTGATTTCTTGCATTTGTGACGCGGTTCTGGAATACAGTTTGCACGCCTTTTGCTCGTTGATCGCTGTGCTATATTGGCTGCATGTTGCTTGAATACCAACTCGTTCCACAAACGATCATCAAACCGCAGAGTTTCGTTGGTTTGATGGCGATGTACGAGAGTAACTACCTGCGACTGATGCGGTTGATTCCCGAACTTGAGCGACTTGACGGCTGCTTTCGTTCCCGTGTCGCTGGCGATTGCGAGTTGTTTGTCGACGTACTTGAGCGGTGTCGCTATACCGTCACGCTCTCGCTCACGTATTTCTTTGAAGGCGAGAACGGTCGCGTCGCCGACCCGGACATGACAGTGCGTGCCTACCTCGATGGGCGCCTGGCTGAAGCTATGAGCCTGCCAGGAGATCATCGCCACTCCGAGCTCCGGCGATTGGCCAAGGCGCATCGTGCGGAACTGAATGCGCGATGGAGGCGCAATGTTGTTCTGAACAAGTGGCTTGAGTATCTCTCAGATCAGGGTCACCTGGTTCTGGATCGTTAGCCGGTCCGAAAATCCCTTTAAAGGCAGTTGGTGAAACTGTAGAAGCAGTTGGCCAAACTGTCGATTCAGTCAGAGATTCCCCACACGTCTGTTGTCATCATATCGTTCGACAACAGAGTCGCTCCGGCGTATTGAGCGCCGAGTTATGTTAAGAGGGGTGCTGGGTGACGAGCCTTACCGCCATTTTCGGAAATTCGGAAGAGAAGCCGCAGGAAGACAGCGAAAAGCTGCTGCAGCTTTATTGGAACCGTGCCGAACTGAAAAAGGAATTTGCGGACCTGCGCAATGAGAAG
>Ga0164320_10000448_pt1 | contig 13365 bp, 9 predicted proteins | sample GuaBasSediGuay11_FD_113736 | JGI IMG/M metagenome (GOLD analysis project Ga0164320, IMG submission 113736) | Subseafloor sediment microbial communities from Guaymas Basin, Gulf of California, Mexico - Guay11, Core 4567-28, 0-3 cm | ecosystem: Environmental > Aquatic > Marine > Hydrothermal vents...
GCCTCCATTTCCACGCCGGTCTTGTGAGTCACCTTGCAACGACCGTCAATGACCGCGGCGTCGCCATCTACCGCGATCGCTACCATGCAGCTATCGCGGCCAAGCGGGTGACAAAACGGAATCAGCTCGTGCGTCTTTTTTGCCGCCATCTCTCCAGCGATGATCGCGGTCGCAAAGATGGGTCCTTTTTTTGTTGAAATCTCATCGTCCGAGATATGCGACAGGACCTCCTGCGGCAACTTAACCACAGACCGTGCATGCGCCTCGCGCTCGCTCACGGTCTTGTTACTAACATCAACCATCGTCGGTCGATTGGCGCTATCCACATGACTGAGTTTGCTCACGTCATCCACCCATCCTGTACATTTCAACCTTCTTGAGCACGTGATGCTCTGCAATATCCGGACTCCTGAGCTCACTGTAGCGATCCGCCCGCTGCAACCAGATACTGGATAAGATATCGCGCAGCTCATCGTCATCAGCACCGCTTCTGAGCGACTCCCTGAGATCCGTACCCTGATTCGCGAACAGGCAGGTATACAGCATACCGTCAGCCGACAAGCGTGCCCGACTGCAGTCACCGCAGAATGGCTCGGTGACAGATGATATGAATCCTATCTCTCCCGCACCATCAACATATTCATAGCGACGTGCGACTTCGCCGGGATAACTCTTGCCAACGGCGCGCAATGGCCAGCGTTTTTGAACCTGTTCGAGCGAATCACGGGACGACACAACCTTATCCATGCGCCAGCCATTGCGATTGCCTACATCCATGAATTCGATCAGCCTGACAATCGTGCCCGTGCCACGAAAGTATTCCAGCAGCTCCAGGATCGTGTGATCGTTAACGCCCTTCTGCACCACCACATTAATTTTGATTGGCCCCAGCCCGGCCTCTCCCGCCGCTTTGATTCCGGCAAGAACCTGGTCGAGATCACCCCTGCCACCACTCATGCCGTGGAAAACATCTTTGTCGATACTATCGAGACTGACTGTTACTCGATGCAACCCTGCAGCCGCGAGTTTTTCCGCATTTGGCGCCAGTAGCATGCCATTGGTTGTAAGGGCCAGGTCATCAACGCCCGACAATATCGCGATGCGTTCGATCAATTCACAAATATTCTTGTCGAGCAGCGGCTCGCCGCCAGTCAAGCGCAATTTGCTGACCCCCAATGCGCTCGCCCCGGCCGCAACGCGGAGGATCTCGTCGTATGTCAGACGCTGCTGGCGCTTCAGAAACTCGTACTCTGAGTGAAATTCAGCCTCTGGCATGCAGTAGGGACAGCGAAAATTGCATTGGTCCAGCAGGGATATCCGCAGGTCATGCAGCGGCCGGCCCAAAGCATCGGCGACAGGGTCGGGCCGCCTTGCTGGCATTTCATCTGGGTTCGAGCGCAATGTCATCCGCGTATTGTGCATTAAGACCTGCTACCCGCCTATAGGTACGGACGTGTTTCTCATGGTTTGCTAAGCTCTCGGGCCCGAATAACATCAGGCTTGCCGTATGAACGTTACTTTCACCGCTGAGGATCTCGAATTTCGCGCCGAAGTTCGGAAATATTTCGAGACCGAGTTTCCACAGGACATCCTGGATATGCAAAACAAAAGTATCCCGTTATCCCGTGAAGACGTGGTCCGGTGGCACAAGCATATTTATGAGAAAGGTTGGGCGGCAGCAAACTGGCCAACAGAATACGGTGGTACCGGTTGGACTCCAGTACAAAAATATATTTTTGCCGACGAGCAAGCACGGGCAAACGCACCGGTTTTCCTCACGTTTGGCGTTGGCATGGTCGGACCGGTTATCTATACCTACGGCAGCGAAGAGCAAAAGCAGCGATTCCTGCCCGATATTCTTGAATTCAATACCTGGTGGTGCCAGGGCTACTCGGAGTCCGGCGCTGGCTCGGACCTCGCGTCGCTGAAAACGCGAGCGGAGTTGAACGGCGACCACTACGTGGTGAACGGCAGCAAGACCTGGAACACCCTCGGTCATTTTGCCGACTGGATTTTTTGCCTGGTGCGAACCAATACAGACGTGGCAAGGCGTCAGGAAGGTATCAGTTTTGTATTAATCGACATGAAACAACCGGGCGTAACCATAAAGCCAATCGTCTTGCTGGACGGCGAGCCAGAGGTCAACGAAATCTTCTTCGATAACGTCAAGGTTCCCCTCGAAAATCTGGTCGGCGAGGAAGGCAAGGGTTGGACCTACGGCAAGGTATTACTGCAACACGAACGAACGGGTTCTGCGCAAGTGGCGCGTTCAAAATACAGTCTGCAGCGGCTCCGAAAGCTCGCCAACGAGTCCATCGATGGCGGCACTCGCCTGGCCGACGATCGAATCTTCATGCGCAAGGTCGCGGCTGCCGAGGTCGAACTTAAGGCACTTGAGTACACCGAACTGCGGACACTTGCATCAATTTCCTCCGGCAAGGCTCCGGGGCCTGAATCGTCAATTCTGAAGATTGCAGGAACAGACCTGATTCAAAGAATTGACTCGCTGTATCTTGAAGCATCCGGCTATTACGCACTGCCGTATGTCCGCGAACAATACGTCCTGGACTTTCCGGCCGAAGACTATGTTGGAGAAGGCACGGAAACGATCAGTGCACTGACCTACTTCAACCATCGTAAACATACGATTTTTGCCGGCTCGAACGAAATTCAGAAAAACATTATTGCCAAGCACGTGCTCGGTCTATAGGGGCTGTACTAAATGGACTTTGAACTCAACGAAATTCAGACGATGCTGGCCGACAGTATCGAAAAATTTATTGTTAACGATTACGATTTCGAGACACGCCAGAAATACGCCGGCAATGACCTCGGTTACAGCAAGGACGTGTGGCAAACATTTGCAGAGCTCGGTTGGACCGCAGTGCCGTTTAGCGAAGACGACGGCGGATTTGATGGTGGCCCGGTTGAGATGATGGTCGTTATGGAGCGTCTGGGCCGCGGCCTGGTTGTGGAACCTTATCTAGCTAACGTGGTGCTGGCAGGTGGCGTCTTGAAACGCGCGGCCGGCGAAAAGCAGAAGGCCGACTGGTTGCAGGCAATGATGGCGGGCGAATTGCAAACTACTGTTGCGTTCGTCGAGCGGCAAGCGCGTTATGAAGTAAACAACGTCGCCACTACTGCTACAAAAGACGGCGATTCCTGGGTGATCAACGGCGCCAAGGGCTACGTCCTCAACGGGGACAATGCGGAGCTCCTGATAATACCGGCACGCACGTCCGGCGAGCAAAATGATCGCGACGGCATCACCCTGTTCGGGGTCGCCGCGAACTCTGACGGTGTTGCAATCCGTGGCTACGAAACAGTGGATGGAAACCGGGCTGCAGAAATATCGCTTAAGAATGTCAGCGTCTCTGCAGATCATGTAATTGGCGAAGTTGGCGAGGGCTACGCGGCGCTGTCGGGCGCAATATCGGACGCAACGCTGGCCGTGTGTGCTGAGGCAGTTGGCATCATGACGGCAATGACCGAAAAAACGATCGAATACGCCAAGAGCCGAGTGCAGTTTGGCGTACCAATTAGTAGTTTCCAGGCACTGCAGCATCGCATGGTCGAAATGTACACGGCTTGTGAGCAAAGTCGCTCATTGATGATGTGGGCGGCAATGGCAATCGCCGACGACAATGAGGATTCTGCGCGAGCGATTCATTCGCTGAAGTACCAGATCGGTGTCGCCGGTACGCGGGTGGGCGAAGAAGCTGTGCAGATACACGGTGGTATGGGCGTGGTGTGGGACCTGGACGTACCGCATTATTTCAAGCGCCTGACAGCGATTAATATTCTGTTCGGCAACGCCGACTGGCACCTTGACCAACTGGCGACCGCAAGCGGTTCGTAACTCCGGAGGATTAGAAGCTATGCATTGGTCAGGTGTCATTACGATGACGACCGATTTCGGTCACAAGGGTCCGTTCGCTGCCGTTATGCGTGGCGTAATATTGAGTCGTAATCCCGATGCCCACGTTATCGATCTTGCACACGATATCCCACCACAGTGGCCGCCCGAAGCTGGCTTCTGGATTAGCCGCGCTTACAAATATTTTCCACGTGGCACGATACATATGGCCATCGTTGATCCCGGTGTTGGAACGGAGCGTGAAATTCTCGTGGTCAAATATGACGGCCATGTATTTATTGCACCGGATAACGGCTTGTTGGCCCCGCTGCTGGACCATGCAAAGGACGCGAAGATCTGGCAGCTCGATATCGAACGGTTGGCCTCGCTGAACCTCACAAAACCCAGCGCGACTTTTCATGGGCGTGATATTTTTGCGCCGGTCGCCGCCGAGTTGGCCGCTGGCAATCTTTCGCTCACGGAAATTGGCAAAGCCGTCACCGAGTGGACACCTGGATGGCTGGATGAGCCCGAGACTAGTGCCGGCAAAGTATCCGGCACGATTATCACCATTGACGCATTCGGTAACCTGATTAGCAATATTGACGCGTCGTTAATCAAAGATTTTCGTGAGCCGGTCGCGCATATCGCCGGTCATCAAATACCAACGCTGACGACTTACGGGCGAGCCAAACCGGGCGATCTGCTGGCGCTCATTAATTCATTCGATGTGATTGAGATTGCCAAATCTGAAGGCAGCGCCGCTGAAGGATTGGGCTCCGAACGCGGTGCACCGCTGGTTATCACCGACGGCTATACAACGTAACCCGACTTTGATAACCGATACCTGGTTTGAAGGCACGGGATGATTCGGTATCCAAGGCGGAGTTTGTTGATGAGTCCTGGTCGGCTCGTCAAGCCGATGCCCTGGTTGCAATGGCGAGTTCGTATCTGTCAGGCAATGCCAGGCAAACACGCAATACCTCTGATGACTACCTTGTGACGATCCATGTCGATCAGTCGGCCCTGACCAATGGGATCGGTCGTTCAAGTCTCCCCATCGAGAGTGTCAAACGCCTGTGTTGCGATGGTCATGCGGTGATCCTTGGCGAAGACGAGAACGGCGAGCCATTGAACATCGGTCGCAAGACCCGCACCGTACCGACCGCTATTAAACGAACCCTCATGGCGAGGGACAAGAGTTGTGCGTTCCCCGGCTGCCACCACACGCGCTTCGTCGATGCACATCATATCCAGCATTGGTCCGCCGGCGGCGAAACGAGTCTCGATAACCTGATGTTGTTGTGTTCGCAGCATCACAAGCTGGTGCACGAGGGTGGTTTTGCTATTGAACGCGATTACCAGGATCAATGGTTCTTCAAACGTCCTGATGGACGGGCCGTTCCCGCTTGCGGTTACAGCACGAGAGACACGACGGATGATGACATTGAGGAAGTTTCCCGTCAGGCGGGACCGAGGTCCAAACTGTTCAACAATCCCCCAGCGGGGGGATTGTTGACCGCTGCGGATAATTTCGTGTCAGACCGCGGTCCCGCTTGTCGGGAGTCGCCACCACCTGCGTATTGGCATTAGCGCAAGCTAGGCAGACCACTTTCTCTGAAATTCTGACGTCCGCTTAGCTGCGGATCGCCGCCGTTGGCGTGCTCAGCCTGATATCATGTTGTACTTCGGCTTGTGACCCGAAGCAGACATACGTATTGCAAAGGACCTGTTCACTCTACCTTGCGAACCCCTCCACACATTTGAGTATACGGCGTTGTTATTGATTCGAGGCTTCGACGAAAAAGCACATTTAGCGGGTGTCCGGGCGTGCCTTATTGAGCTGCAGGATTTTGAACGCTCGCTAGACCCTCGAATGCCGTCAGGCGCTGAAATAGTCGATAAACTCATTCCCCATATGCTGGATCGTTGTGCAAAGTGCGATGGAAGGGTCTTGGTGGCGGAGTTGAACGAAGCGATTGTTGGCTTCGTGACGATTCTCGCGAAGGTCAAGAGCGACGAAATCGAAGAGGGTCAAATCGAGTACGGACTGGTGTCCGACGTGGTTGTCGCAAGCAAGTACCGAAAGCAGGGCGTTGGCAGAAAGCTCCTGGAAGCAGCAGAGTTATACGCTAAGTCTAAAGGAGTGAGATGGTTGCGAATCGGAGTTCTTGCTGAAAACCATTCTGCGGATGGCCTGTATGACTCGATAGGATTCAAGAGATTGTATATAGAACGCGAGAAGGAACTTACAGGACCGTAGTGAGACGTCCCGCAATTTCTTTGGATGACCGCAACCGTAAGTCGACGGTTGCCGCTTTCTTCAACGACTGACTGCTGTCGGTGAGAGCTAACGTTCACACCGTCGCGATAGACTTGATGCGGAGACCACGCTCTGCTCGGTCCGCTGGCGGTCACACCCGCATGGCAAGGACAGGGTATCGGGAGTGCGTATTCGGGAGAGTTGTCTGTCCCTGAACAGTGGCAACAGCCGTCTTTATGGACTTCTTGATGAGCTACCAGATCTAACCCTGCTGCTGCATCGCCTGCTTTTCCAGCTTCGCCCACGAGTCCCTTAAGGTAACAATCCGATTGAACACTGGCGCATCGTCAGCATGCTCTTCACTGTCAGTGCAAAAATAACCCAATCGTTCGAATTGCACCGCAACACCTGATGCAGGCGTTGCGAGTGACGGCTCGAGCTTCGCCGCAACAGTTTCCAGAGAATTGCTATTGATAACAGCGTGGAAATCATCAGCCGAGTTCGGATTAACTTCCGTGAACAATCGATCATAGAGTCGCACGCTGGCATCAACAGCATGCTCGCAAGAAACCCAGTGAATAGTCCCTTTGACTTTGCGGTCGCTGCTTCCCGTACCACTGCGCGTGTCCGGGTCGTAGCTACAACGAAGCTCAATGACTTCACCGTCTTCGTTCTTGATAACTTCATCGCAGCGGATGATGTAACCGAAACGTAAACGAACCTCACCGTCAGGCTTCAAGCGAAAGAATTTGCGCGGCGCTTCTTCCATGAAGTCGTCCTGCTCAATCCACAGCTCACGCGATAACGGCAATTCCCGGGTACCGAGTTCAGGACGACCGGGATGATTCATGGCCTCCATCATCTCGACTTTGTCCTCGGGATAGTTCGTCAGTACAACCTTGAGTGGTCGCAATACACCCATGCGCCGTTCTGAATCGTCAGCGAGATTTTCGCGAATGCAATTTTCGAGGACGCCCATCTCAATCAGTTTATCTTTCTTGGTGACGCCGCCACGTTTCACGAATTCTCGAAGCGCTGCCGACGGATAACCACGTCGTCGCATACCAGCAATCGTCGGCATGCGTGGATCATTCCATCCCTCAACAATGCCCTCCTCGACCAGCGCATTCAATTTGCGTTTGCTGGTAATCGAGTAAGCAAGATTCAGGCGGGAAAACTCAATCTGTCGTGGCCTGTGCGCTGGTTTCAACTGGTCGAGAAACCAGTCGTACAACGGACGGTGATCTTCGAACTCGAGCGTGCAGAGGGAATGAGTAATTTCCTCAAAAGCATCTGACAGCGTATGTGCGAAATCGTACATCGGATAGATGCACCAATTGTCGCCAGTACGCTGATGCGTCACGTGCCGGATTCGGTACAGCGCAGGGTCACGCAGATTCATGTTCGGCGAACTCATGTCTATTTTGGCGCGCAAGAGGTGTTCACCGTCAGCGAAATCTCCGTTCCGCATTCCGCTTAGCAACTCAAGATTCTCTTCTACGCTGCGATCCCGGTGGGGGCTATTCTTTCCCGGCGCGGTGAGTGTGCCGCGATATTCGCGGATTTCTTCCGCACTCAGGCTGTCCACATACGCCGCGCCCGATTCCACCAGGGTGACGGCTGCATCATAGAGGCGCTCAAAATAATCGGATGCATGGGTCAGCCGATCTTCCCAGTCAAACCCAAGCCAGCGGACGTCACGCTCAATTGCCTGCACGTACTCCTCACTCTCCTTGCCAGGATTGGTGTCGTCGAAGCGAAGATAGGTGCGGCCAGAGGTCTCGGCGGCTACTCCGAAGTTCAGGCAAATCGACATGACATGCCCGATATGGAGATAACCGTTCGGCTCAGGCGGGAAGCGAGTCACAATTTGCTCGTGCTTGCCGGACTCAAGGTCGTCGTGGATGATCTGGCGGATAAAATCCCGCGTTTCGGTTTCGCTCATGGACGTTTGACTGGATGAAATTGGAAGGGGCGCTATTGTACTCGAACTTGTTTATCCGCGGGGCATTTCGAGTACAATATCGCGCCGTCCCGTCCCATACACCATTAGTAGATGAAATATGCCGAAAATCACATTACCTGACGGATCCGAGCGTCAATTCGATGCAGCGGTCAGCGGCGCTGATGTCGCCGCGAGCATCGGTGCAGGCCTTGCCAAGGCGGCCGTGGCCGTGCGCGTGGACGGAGACCTATGGGACCTCAATCGACTGATTGAAGACGATGTGCAGCTACAAATCCTGACCCGTGATTCGGATGACGGACTCGAGTTACTGCGCCACGACGCAGCCCATGTTCTCGCCGAGGCCGTCAAAGAGCTATGGCCGGACACGCAGGTAACCATCGGACCGGCCATTGAAAATGGCTTCTACTATGACTTCGCGCGCGAGGAAGCCTTCACCGACGCAGACCTCGAAACCATCGAGGCACGCATGAAAGAGATCGTTGATCGTGACGAACCGATCGAACGCGAAGTCTGGGAGCGCGATAAAGCGGCCGAGTTCTTTCGTAGCATCGGTGAGGCGTATAAAGCCGAAATCATCGAGAGTATTCCGTCAGAAGAAGACCTGACTTTATACCGTCAGGGTGAATTCATTGATCTTTGCCGTGGCCCGCATCTTCCATCAACCGGAAAACTCGGCAAGTCATTCAAGCTGACGCACGTGTCAGGCGCGTACTGGCGCGGCGACTCCAACAATGAAATGTTGCAGCGCGTCTATGGCACTGCCTGGTCGAACGACAAACAGTTGCGCCAGCATCTGCACATGCTCGAGGAAGCCGAGAAACGCGACCACAGGCGTCTGGCCAAGATCATGGACCTGTTTCACTTTCAGGAGGAGTCACCAGGGGCAGTTTTCTGGCACCCGAAAGGCTGGACACTGTTCCAGAGTCTGATTGCTTACATGCGTGACACTCAAAATGCTGCCGGCTATCAGGAGATCAACACTCCTGAAGTCGTCGCACGCTCATTGTGGGAAGCGTCAGGGCATTGGGAATCTTTCGGCGACAACATGTTCACGACGGAAACTGTCGACGGCCGTACCTATGCAATCAAGCCAATGAACTGCCCAGGCCACGTGCAGGTCTTCAAACAAGGCATCACCAGCTACCGCGATCTGCCGGTCAGGCTTGCTGAATTTGGCAAGTGCCATCGTTACGAACCCTCAGGTGCTCTACACGGCATGATGCGGGTGCGTGCTTTCACTCAGGACGATGCGCACATTTTTTGTACACCGGAGCAGATTACCGAAGAGTCGATTGCGGTTTGCGATTTGATACTCGAGATCTACAAAACCTTCGGCTTTGATGATGTGCGTATCAAGTTCGCTGATCGGCCGGAAGTGCGCGTCGGCGAAGATGCCGTCTGGGATCAGGCTGAGGCAGCACTCGTGAAGGCCCTTGAAGTGGCCAAGCTCGAATACACTCACAATCCCGGCGAAGGTGCGTTCTACGGACCCAAGCTCGAGTTCGTGTTGCGTGACGCTATCGGCCGAGACTGGCAGTGCGGCACCTTGCAGGTTGACCTCAACATGCCGGGACGACTCGGCGCGGCATACATCGGCGAGGATGGCGAAAAACACTTACCAGTAATGTTGCATCGCGCAATCTTCGGTTCACTCGAACGCTTCATGGCGATTCTGATCGAGCACCACGCCGGCAACCTGCCGCTGTGGCTTGCACCTGTGCAGGTCAAGGTACTGACCATTACCTCAGATGCGGACGACTACGCAACTGAAATCGAAACCGCCCTGCGAGCAGCGGGCCTGCGAGCTGAGACAGACCTTCGCAATGAGAAAATCTCATACAAGGTTCGCGAACACAGCGTGGCGAAGGTGCCGGTACAATTCGCGGTGGGACAGCGAGAGATCGAAAATCGCACCGTCGCAATTCGACGGATCGGCTCCAAGAAACAGGAAGTTATGTCACTTGACGACGCCATAACAGCCCTGAAATCAGAGATCGAAAACCGCGGCTCCAGTGACTGAATCACACTTCGCCTCCTGACGGCCAGAACGCCGCAAACCCAATGGTGCCGCGGCGAGTCGCATTTTCCTGCGTCGCATATAAGGCAAACGTGACGCGCCCGGCACTTTCACTGTGCGCCGCGTCACAGTTCCAACATTCTGTCGCGGCCGAACGACAATCTGGCTGAAACCCAAGGCTATACTCTTTTGACGCAAGGACCGCGCGAGCGATTCGACATAAGACTTTGGAGGAAGCGAAGTGTCGTTGGACGAATACAAAACACAGGTATTGATACTGCATAGTGAGCAAAGCACCCTGGACAATCTCAGTTCCGGGTTCAGCGACCGCTATACGGTGCATTGTGCCACCAGCGGAAGCGAAGCTCTCAACACCTTGGTCGAAACTCCGATAAACGTAATCATTTCGGCCCATGATTTACCGGGTATGAGTGGACTTGACGCTCTTCGTGAAGCAAAGAAGCGATCGCCGGATACGATCGGCATATTGCTTGCCGGTAATAAGACCTCCGATATCGAGGCACTCGTCGGCGAAGAAGAGGTATTCCAGGTTGTGAGTGGCGCCGTCACCAGTGATGGGCTACTCAAGCTTGTCGACAATGCGACACGCCAGATGCGGTTGATGGCACTTGCAGAATCGGCGAACGATACAACGTCAGGCGTGGATATGTCCGCCGAACATATCGTTATGGAGACGTCAGAAAACGGTTCTACAATCATTAGCGATGGCACGGGCCGTATGCCTGTGCTGGACCCGAAGAAAATAGCAGCAGCCGTGAGTGTAGGCTCCCGCTCAGTCGATATTCTGGTGTTAACTAAAGATCAGGAATTCCTTGCAACCATCAAAGACTCATCGCGCGGTATGCATAAGGTGTATTACGCGAACACTCTGGGCCAGGCTAACGAAGCTATCCGCAAACACAAGATCGGCGTTGCGGTAGTCGATGCCGCAATGGTCGGCGAAAAAATTGAACAACTGACGCAGCATTTACGCAAGGGGTCAGCCCGGTTGGTATCCATCGTTGCCGGACGTCGTGATGACGGCGAAATGCTGATGGACCTAATTAACCGTGGCAAGGTATATCGCTTCCTGCTGAAGCCGGTTTCACCAGGACGTGCGCGGCTTGCTGTTGAATCGTCCGTGAAACATCATCTTGAGGCACCCGATGCCGCATTTAAGTCCAAAGGTCTTCCGGCCGTCCCAAAACCGGTGGCAATCAAACCTGCGCCAAAGCCGGTGGCAATCAAGCCTGCGCCAAAGCCGGTGGCAATCAAACCTGCACCAAAGCCGGTAGCAACCAAGCCTGCGCCAAAGCCGGTAGCCAAACCTGCACCGAAGCCGAAACCCGTTGTCAAAGCCGCACCGAAACCGGTAGCCAGGCCTGCGCCGAAACCAGCTCCTGCTAAAGCTGCGGTTACCGCACCGGCCGACCCACCATTTGGTTCGGCAGTCGCTCCGCAAGGCGGATCTCCGCTAGAGGATGGACTCGCTGACGCGTTTGGTCAGGACGATTCGAGCTTTACAGAAACCATGACGGGATTGATCGGTTCCGTCAGCAAGAAATTTTCTTCTGGCAAAAAAGCAGAACCCGCTGCAGAAGCGCCGCCGGTGATAGATGAGCCTCGTATGGATCTGGCTATCGACGGATCACCTTCGAGTACTTCGGGGTCTGATGGTTCGCTGTTTCGCGATCCCAAGATGATGGGACTCGCTGCTGCAGCCGTCGTCGTTGTGGCGAGCGCATTGTTCTGGTTCATGAGTGGATCTGACGCGCCTCAAGTAGTATCGCAAGAAGAGACTTCGGGAACGCCATCGGTTGTTGAGACTGATAGTGTGCTCGACGAAGCACCATTAGCAGAGGCAACAGTAGATGTTGGCGCAATAGTTGCCGAGGCCCGACTTGCTCGTGATGCGGGCCAGATTTTTAATCCCGCAGGCAACAATGCAATCGAATTGTTCGCCTCGGCACTAACGACCGATCCTGATAACTCAAACATTGCAGCCGAACTGGATGCGGTCATTGGACAAGCGCTGGGCTTAGCTGAGTCGGCAATGCTTGAATCAAGACTTGATGATTCCGACGCAGCGCTGCAACGGGTAGCAGCTGTTGACCCGCAGAATTTGCGACTGCCATTTCTTACTGCACAACTGGCACAGATGCAGTTGCGTGGACGGCTCGACGCGGCACGCGTGGCTATTCGTGAAAGCCGCTTCGAAGATGCTGCGGCAGAATTGAGTGCTGCACGCAATCTTGGTGTCTCTGACACCACAGAAATTGTCGCCGTCACCGTCGAGCTCGGTGCCGCACGCAATGCACAACAGGTTGACGGAGTGCTGGCGAAGGCGGCTGACAGACTCGACGCCGGCGACCTTCTGAGTCCGGCAAACGACAACGCCCGTTACTACTACGAGCTCGTGTTGTCGAATGATGCCGAAAACACCGCGGCCCGTCAGGGGCTTAGCGCTATCGCTGGCAAGCTCGCTTTCCAGGCACGATCAGAGATAGACAATGGCAATCTGAGCGCAGCTGAGAACATACTGGCCGACGCACACGCCCTCGACTCGGCCAACAGCGACGTTGCATCTACAGTGACTGCACTTGCGAATGCACGTGCAGCCCTTGTCGAGCAACAACGTCGTGCTGAGTCCGAACGCCAGGCGGCGGCAGATCAACGTGCGGCCGATGAAAGAAACGCCGCGATCGCGCTGCAGGCTGAAGCAGATCGACAGGCCGCAGCAGAAATAAAAGCTGAGGCTGACCGACAAGCCGCGGCGGTAAAGGCCGAAGCTGACCGACAGGCCGAGGTGGATCGACTGGCTGCGGAGGCAGAGGCCAAGGCCGCTGCTATCGCTGAAAATGAAGTCGCAGCAGCCAAACCGGCAGTCGAACAGCCGGCTCAACAACAATCAGTGAGCGAGCCGGCCCAGGTAGAGCCTACGCTCAATAAGCAACCCGCCGCCGTCAGCTCCTTGAATCGCATCCGGTATGTTGCACCAAAATACCCCCGTTCGGCACAACGCCGCAATCAGTCCGGCTGGGTCGATGTCGTGTTTATCGTCACGACAGATGGCAGCGTCAGGAGCATTGAAGTCCGTGACTCCAATCCTGGGGATACATTCGACAATGCGGCCATAAAGGCCGTTGAAAAATGGGAATTCGAACCAATCGTCGAAAACGGTTTTCTCATCGAGAAACTTGTCGGCGTACGCATGATGTTCGCACTCGAATAACTCAGCCCCACTTTTTGTCTGCGTGGTAAAA
>Ga0164320_10000449_pt1 | contig 13364 bp, 10 predicted proteins | sample GuaBasSediGuay11_FD_113736 | JGI IMG/M metagenome (GOLD analysis project Ga0164320, IMG submission 113736) | Subseafloor sediment microbial communities from Guaymas Basin, Gulf of California, Mexico - Guay11, Core 4567-28, 0-3 cm | ecosystem: Environmental > Aquatic > Marine > Hydrothermal...
CGCTCCAGCGGCAACTCGTCCATCAGGCCCATGCCGCCGAAGATCTGGATCGCCTCGTCGGTGACGCGCGCCAGCATTTCGGTCGCGAACACCTTGGCGCTGGCGATTTCGCGGTTGGCATCGAGGCCTTCGTCGAGGCGCCAGGCGGCGCAAAGCGTGAGCCAGTCGGCGGCGTCGATGTCGGTGATCATGTCGGCGAGTTTGAAGGAAACGCCCTGGAACTTACCGATCTGCTGGCCGAACTGTTTGCGCTCGGCGGCGTAGGGCAGGGCGTAGTCGAAGGCGCGCCGCGCACGACCGACGCTGGTCGCAGCGACCGTCAGCCGGGTCGCATATAGCCAGTCGTTCATGACGTCGAAACCACCGTGCAGTTCACCCAGGATCTGGCTCGACGGCAGACGGCACCGATCGAAGTTGAGAATGCAATTCTTGTAGCCGCGATGGCTGACCGAGTTGTAGCCTGGCCGGATTTCGAATCCGGGTGTGCCACGGTCGACCAGGAAGCAGGTAATCTTTTTCTTCGGGCCACGCGGGGTGTCTTCCTCTCCGGTGGCGACAAAGGTAATCACGAAGTCGGCAATATTGGCGTGGCTGATGAAATGCTTGCTGCCGTTGATGATCCAGTCGTCGCCATCGGGTCTGGCGTTGCACTTCATGCCGCGCACGTCGGAACCGGCTCCGGGCTCGGTCATCGCCAACGCGTCGAATTTTTCACCCTTGACCGCGGGGATGAGGTATTGCTCGGCCTGTGCCGGAGTGCAGGCATGCAGTATTCCTGACGGGCGGCCGAAGAATACCGCGAGCGCGTTCGAGGCGCGCCCCAGTTCGCGTTCCAGCAGGGTGAAGTCGAGGTGACCGAGACCGCCGCCGCCGAATTCCTCGGAAATGTTGGCGGCGAAGTAGCCCGCCTCTATGCACTTGTCGCGAATCTCCAGTCCCAGTTCGAGCGGCACCTCGCCGGTGCGCTCGACTTCGGCTTCGTGTGGATAGATTTCCTTTTCGATAAAGTCTCTGACCGTGTCGACGATCATTTCCTGTTCAAAACTGAGTCCGAAATGCATGATGTTCTACCTCTGTATCGTCATTGCGAGACCCACAGGGCCTAAAGGAGCAGCGACGCGGCAATCTCCATGGTTCACGAGATTGCTTCGCTGCGCTCTTGTGCCCTTTGGGTATTTAGGCCCCTTGGGTCCGCAATGACGGGTTAACTTTAGTCGTCGTTGGCAGCTTCCATGAGCTGCTGTTCGTAGCGCGCCAGGGTTTTACCGGCGCCCCAGTTATTGCCCCTGAGGCCGTGCAGGATCGCGATCAGGTTGTCATCACGAATGCGTTCCATCTCGCGGATGCTCACGTGACCGGACTGCTCGTCGGACTGGCCGGCGATCAGGTCGACCAGTTCATCGGTGAAATCGGGCACGTCCATGAGCTTGGTTACCGGCCATTTCAGGGTGGGCCCGAATTGCTCCATAAAATGGCGCATGCCGGCCTCGCCGCCAGCCACGCGATAGGTGTCGAAAATGCCCATTTGCGCGAAACGCAGGCCGAAGCCATAGCGCATTGCGTCATCGACATCCTGGGTTGTGGCGATGCCGTCCTTGATCAACCACAGGCTTTCGCGCCACATCGCGTCGAGCAGGCGGTCGGCAATAAATCCTTCAATTTCCCGCCTGACATGCAGTGGGTACATGCCGATCGAATGATAAATTTCACGCGCACGTTCAATCGTATCCGGCGCGGTTTTTTTACCGCCGACCAGCTCGACCAGCGGCAGCAGGTAAACCGGGTTGAACGGGTGTCCCACCAGCAGGCGCTCAGGGCGCTTCATCCCTGCTTGCAGCTCGGACGGCATGAGGTATGAGGTCGACGACGCGATCAGTGCATCGCTGGAGGCGGAGACTTCGATTTCGGCATAGACGCTTTGCTTGATGTCGAGGCGTTCGGGTACCGATTCAACAATCAGTTCGGCATTGGCAACGGCTGCGGCGATGCTGTTGCAGAATTGCACGCTGCCTTCCGTGCTGCGTGGGCTACTGATCAATTTGCTGTAGGCGTAACGACTGTTCTTCAGCACCGCCTCTACTTTTTCGGCGGCATCCGCTGCCGGATCATAAACGCTGACATCGATGCCGTTTTCGATCAGGCGCGAAATCCAGCCTGCACCGATTACACCGCCACCGATGATCGCGGCCTGTTTGATTGCTGCCATGAAACTCTGCTCCTGTTTCGAAATGTTTAACGGCTGACGGGCGCGCGCTTTTGCAATTGCATCTTTTCGCGCACTTCGGCCGGGGTCATCAGGGTTGCGCCCATGTTGGTGACAATGGTCGCGGCTTTTTCCACCAGCTGTGCGTTGGTCGCTAGTTCGCCTTTTTTGAGCCACAGATTGTCTTCGAGGCCGACGCGCACGTTACCGCCTGCGAGCACCGCGGCCGCGGCGTAGGACATTTCGTTGCGGCCGATCGAAAACGCCGAGAAGGTCCAGCCGGCAGGCGTGTTGTTGACCATCGACATGAAGGTGTTGAGGTCGTCGGGGGCGCCCCAGGGAATGCCCATGCACATCTGGATCATGACGGGATCCTGGATGATGCCTTCTTCGACCAGTTGCTTTGCGAACCAGAGGTGACCGGTTTCGAACACTTCGATTTCGGGGCGTACGCCGAGATCGGTCATCATCTGGCCCATGGCGCGCAACATGCCGGGCGTGTTGGTCATGACGTAGTCGGCTTCGGCGAAGTTCATCGTGCCGCAGTCGAGCGTGCAGATTTCGGGCAGGCATTCGGCGACGTGGGCAACCCGCTCGGTTGCGCCGGCCATGTCGGTTCCGGCCTCGTTCAGCGGCAACGGATTCTCGGGGTCACCGAATACCAGGTCGCCGCCCATGCCGGCGGTAAAGTTGAGGACCACGTCGGTTTCGGAGTCGCGGATGCGCTCGGCGACTTCGCGATAAAGCTCGACACTACGGCTGGGAAGGCCGGAATCGGGTTCGCGCACGTGGCAATGCACCACGGCGGCGCCAGCCCTGGCGGCGTCGATCGCGCTTGCGGCGATTTGCTCGGGCGAACGCGGTACATGGGGTGAACGATCCTGGGTTCCCCCCGATCCGGTCACCGCACAGGTGATGAAAGGATTCATGTTGGCTGCTAAGGGCATAGTGCACCTCCGTTAATGGAAGCCGAATCATGTCATGGATTTTTTGGGTATGATTGCAATAATACGCAAAATATTTGACAATTTGCGCAATGAGTATTTTCAAATCAAGCAACGACACATTACAGGTAACCCTTTTGGTGCTACCCGAATCATCGATGATGTCACTGGCCTCGGTGCTCGATACCATGCGTGCGACGAATCGTATCGCCGGGCGTGATTTGTTTAACTGGAAAGTCGCAACCTTGAGTGGCAAGCCTGCGCGCCTGACCAGCGACATATTGATAGAGCCCGACGTGGTACTCGATTCGCAAACCAGCGGTGATGTCCTGATCGTCCTCGCCAGCTTCAACCATCAGCACCACGCCGGACCCGCGCATCTTCGGCTGATCAAGCGACTGGCGCGTAACTTTACCGCGGTCGGGGGGATCGAGACCGGTAGCTGGATCCTGGCGCGCAGTGGTTTACTCGAAGGCCGGGCCGCAACGACCCATTGGGAAGACATGGAAGAATACAGCACCAACTTTCCGTGGGTCGACCTGAAGCCGGATCGTTTTGTAATCGATGGCTCGGTATTTACCACGGGCGGCGCGTCGCCGACCTTCGACTTCATGCTCTACCTGATTCGCAAACGCTACGGTTATCCGCTCGCCATCGAAGTCTCGAGCGCCTTTATATATGATGGCGTGCACAGCGCCACCGATACCCAGCCGCTGGTATCGCTCGGCATGCTCGAAAACAACGAGCCCCGCGTCGCCGCCGCCATTCACGTGATGGAGCAATACATCGATGAGCCGATCACGATAAAAATGATCGCCGCGCAGGTGGATATTTCGGTGCGCATGCTCGAGTACCTGTTCCGGCAAACCCTGAACATGTCGCCGGCTGCCTATTACCGGCGCTTACGCTTGCAGGCCGCGCGCCGCATGGTCGTGGATACGCGCCTCAAACTACAGGAAATAGCCATCCGCACCGGGTTCAATTCGCTCTCCTCGTTTTCGCGCCTGTTTCGGAATTACTACCAGCAATCCCCCGGCGAATGCCGCAAACAGTCCCAGACCGCGCCCGGGTAATTCAGCGTTGGGGTAAACCTGACGGCTTACCAGCGACCATTGCCGGCCTGCATTTCGGCGGCCGCGAGTTTGATTGGGAATTTATCGCGGATGGCCGCATCGATCCCTGTGTCGATGTGGTCGGGATAATGACTCGACAAAACTTCCTTCACACTCTGTCGGGCGCGCGTCATGATATCGAGACTGCCTTCTTCCTCCCAGGTGCCCGGCGCCGAGCGGTCGGCGAGGTCCGGGTAAAGGTAATCGGTTTCCATCAGTTCGAGGGTTTGCGGCTGACCGAGGTAGTGGCCCGGGCCGAGCGCCGCCTCGCGTATTACTTCGAGAGACAGGGTTTCGTCATTGACCTCGATGCCCGCGATCACGCGCTGCGCCATGCCGAGCATGTCGTTGTCGATCATCAAGGCCTCGAAGCTGCAACCCATCAGACTGCCGAGCATGCCAGCTGATTCGAGAATGCGGTTGGCGCCGGCGAGCCCGGCGGTTACCGCGGTAATGCCTTTTTCGAACCCGGCCTGGGCGTCGGGCAGCTTGGAATCGGTCATGCTGGCGGCGACGCTGGTAGGAAGATCGTAAAACCTGCCCAATTGCGCGCAGGCCGACATCGCCAGCGCTTCCTCGCCGCTGCCGCCGGTAAAGGAGCCGGTACGCAAATCGGAGATGAAGGGCCAGATCGCAAACGTCATCGGACAACCAGGTCTGATGATGTTGGTAATTGCGAGACAGGCCAGTCCCTCTGCGGCGACCTGCGCCAGCGTGCCCGCCATTGCGGCGGGCGAGGTGGCGCCCGCCTGCGGCGCAATCGCGATATCATTGATCAATCCCAGCTTGCTGGTTTCCACCAGCAAGTCGAGGTTATCTTCGCCGAACCGCAATGGCGAAACGATCGGGCAACCACCGAAAGAGAGAAAAGGTTTTTCAGCGAAGCGGCCTGCCCCTCCGAGCACCAGGTCGAACATCTCGATCGCGGGGCGCACGTTGCGCGCGTCGGTGAATGCCATTTCACAGGGCTTTTGCGTCGCAGCACAGAGTGCGTATGCGACATTGAAGTCGTGCTCTTGCGGATCGGTAAGCTCGGTCGGGATGACCATCTGGCCAAATTGATGAATATTGTCTAGCCGGTCGACGAGACGGCCCAGGTCGTACAAATCTACCAACGTCGATGGCCGGAAGCTGCGCTCGCCGGGTTCGTACAGGCTGACCGCCTCACCGCTGGTGGAGTAGTTGACATGGTAACCGCCGACCTTCACATCGGCGTAATCGGGGCTGCGGCTGAAAATCGTGTATTCGCGCGCGGCGTTTGCGATGATGTCCTCGATCAACGTCTTCGGAAAACAGAGGCGCCCGTTGTCATCGATCCAGCAACCTGCACCGGTGGCGAGTTCGACCACCTCGGGTGTCGGACTGCCGATGCCGATGGTCTCGAGGATTTCGAGTGCGGTGTGGTGGATTTTTTCGAGATCGCCTGGCTGCAGCGGTTTGTAGGCGCCACCGATCAGGCCGGCGTGCACCGGCCGCTTGTTTGCCGCATCTTTGCGCATTTTCAGGCGCGCCTCGCGGGCATTGCCCCGGCGCCGGGATGTTCTGCTTGCCATATTGACTGATTTCCCGAAAAATGAATGAACATTCAAAATAACCTGGACACTTTAGCGTTCAGGTTTTATGCTGTCAAGAATTTTGAATAACCATTCATTTTAAGCTCGAGGCAGACCAACATGAATTCGGTACCGAGACCCACCGGCCGCGAAGCCATCAAGGCCTGGAATCGGCAAAAAATCATCGATGCCACGATCGATGTGATTAACCAGTACGGCATTGCCGGCACCACGGTCGCCAGGGTGGTGGAGCTCGCCAAAGTATCCATGGGGCTGGTTAACGTGCACTTTAAAAGTAAAGATGCGCTGCTTACACAGGTGTTACGGCAGATGGCGGAAGCTTACAGCTTGCACTGGCGTGACCGGCTCAACAGCGCGGAGCAGGAACCGGTTGCCCAGCTACTAGCGATGGTGCTGGCCGATTTCGATGCCAGCGTGCTCAACCTGAAAACCCTGGGCGTGTGGTTTGCGTTTCGCGCCCAGGTGCGCGCGAAGCCGGAATACCTGGACCTGATCGGAACCCGCGAACCGGAGCAGGTGCAGCTGATGATATCCCTGTTCCGCAAACTGAACCGGAAAACCGGTCAGAAACACGACCCCGTAATCCTGACCAGGCTTTTATCGGCGATGGTGGAGGGCATGTGGACGGAATTCCACCTCTACCCGCGGGAATTCGACCGTGCCGGGGCGCTGCAGGGTGTTTCCCTGTTTCTCGGCGTTATGTATCCCGATTGTTTCCCGCCACTTGACAAGAGGTCGTCCACGGTGAAAATCAACTCCGCGTAAGTCTGCCCGGCATTCTGGCGCAAATAGACAATCGGCAGTCGCGCGTAAATCTTACTCTCGTTATGACTGTGATAATATCCGCTGGCTAAGTGTGGTTTTAGTGACCCTGCCGCTTGATTCCGGGCGAAATATCGATAGAATACTCGGCCTCCAGAATCGGGTCTGGACCGGTTTATCCGCCGCGATAACGAGGCCGATAATATCGGTATGCAGGGTCTGATCGACGGGTTGATACAGGTTTGCATGAAAGGGCGCCGGGTTGCAGTGAGATACCCGGGGACATTTAAAGCTAAGGTGATCGGGGATTTCCCCGGCGATCCCCAAAACGAAAAGTTGCGAGCGTAATGAAAATACTGGTATGTGTGAAACGCGTGCTCGACCCCCAGGTCAAGGCGCGCGTCAAAGCGGACGGGTCGGGTGTCGATCTGGCGAACGCCAAGATGACCATGAACCCATTTTGTGAAAACGCGCTGGAAGAAGCGCTGCGCCTGCGTGAAGCCGGAATCGTCGATGAAATCATCGTCACCTCGGTTGGTGGCGGTAAAACCGAGGAAACGCTGCGCCATGGCCTCGCCATGGGCGCCGATCGTGCGATCCAGGTGGTAACCGAAGAAGCGCTCGAGCCGCTCGCCATCGCCAAGGTGCTGAAGACTGTCGCCGAACAGGAAGGCGTTGGCCTGGTGATCACCGGTAAGCAGGCAATCGACGACGATTCCAACCAGACCGCGCAGATGCTGTCGGCCCTGTTGGGCTGGTCGCTGGCGGCCTTTTGCTCTGAAATCAAGATCGAAGGCGATAAGGCGACGGTAACCCGCGAGGTCGATGCCGGACTCGAAACCATCGAGGTCAAGATGCCGTCGGTGATGAGCGCGGACCTGCGTCTCAACGAGCCGCGTTACGTCAAGTTGCCCGATGTCATGAAAGCCAAGCGTAAGCCGATGGACAAGATCGAACTCGACAGTCTCGGTCTCGATACCGCCAACAGGATGACCACCTTGCAGGTCGAAGAGCCCGAAGGCCGTGCCGCCGGGGTGATCGTCAACAGTGTCAGCGAGCTGGTTGAAAAGCTGCGCAACGAAGCGAAGGTGATTTAGTCATGAGTAATCTGGCCAATATAAATTTAGTAGTCGTTGAACACGACAATAACGAAGTCCACGCGGCAACCCTGCACGCGGTTACCGCCGCACAGCAAATCGGTGGTGATATCGATCTGCTGGTCGCGGGTGAGAACTGTGGCGCGGTTGCCGAGGCGGCCGCCAAAATCGTCGGCGTCAGCTGCGTCAAGGTCGCCGACGATGCGAAATTCGGGCATCACCTGGCAGAAAACCTGGCGACCCTGATCGTCGAAGTCGCCGCCGGTTACAGCCACGTTCTCGCCGCCGCGACCACTTTCGGCAAGAACGTCATGCCGCGCGCTTCTGCGCTGCTGGACAAGGCGCAGATTTCCGAAATCGTCGAAGTCAAATCGGCCGATACCTTCGTGCGCCCGATTTACGCGGGTAACGCGCTGGCCACGGTGCAGTCATCAGACGATATCAAGATGATCACCGTGCGTACCATCAAGTTCGAAGCGGCAGCTGCCGAGGGTGGATCCGCCAGTGTCGAAGCGATCAGTGGTGGTGCCGATACAGGTCTTTCCAGCTGGGTTTCGCAGGCCGTTTCCAACACTGACCGGGTCGACCTGACCTCGGCCAAGATCGTCATATCCGGCGGTCGCGGCATGCAATCGGGTGACAACTTCAGCATGCTGCATTCGGTCGCCGGCAAACTTGGCGCCGCGGTTGGCGCATCTCGCGCCGCTGTCGACTCGGGATTCGTGCCCAATGAATTCCAGGTCGGTCAAACCGGTAAGGTTATCGCGCCCGATCTTTACATCGCGGTTGGTATTTCCGGTGCTATCCAGCACCTCGCCGGGATGAAGGAAAGCAAGGTTATCGTTGCCATCAACAATGACAGCGAAGCGCCGATCTTCCAGGTCGCGGACTACGGTCTCGTCGCTGATCTGTTCGAAGCGGTACCCGAGCTCGACGCAGCTCTGTAAGCAATCTATTGTCATTCCCGCGCAAGTGATGCCGTAGGCGTCATCCGATACGTCGGACCGCCGGAAAGTGCGATAGCACTTATCTGGGACCTTACAACGCGACTCGATTGCAATCGCGGGTGGTACAAGATCCCCACTTACGTGGGGATGACGCGAAAAAACACAAAGCCCGCCGGAGCAATTCCGGCGGGTTTTTTTGCGCTTCATGCCGGGATTGGAGACAATGCCGCGCATCCGCCCTCAGCGGCGATTCGTTTTCTTCCAGGGAATCTAATTTGAATAACGGCATTATTGCTTGAACCGGTTTGATCGCCTGCCCGATAACCTAAAAGGTATCGTATTCCTGATGCTGGCGTCATTTGTGTTCGCACTGATGGCCCTGTTGATCAAGCTGCTCGGACAGCACCTGCACATCACGCAGATTTTGCTGGTGCGGCAAATCGGTATGGTCATCATGGTGGCGCCGGCGATGCTGCGTAACTTTCCTGCTGCCTTGCGCAGCGAGCGTCCCGGGTTGCAGTTGATGCGAATATGTTGCGCGCTGGTGGCGATGCTCTGCGGATTTACCGCGATCATCCATATGCCGCTGGCCGAGGCGACCGCGATCTTCTTCGCCAAGAGCTTTTTCGTCACCATTTTCGCGGTGTTTTTTCTCGCCGAATTCGTCGGCGTATACCGCTGGGGTGCGGTACTGGTCGGTTTCGCCGGCGTGTTGATCATGCTGCAACCCGGCACCGATAATTTTTCCATTTACGGCATTCTTTCGCTGGTGGGCGCGGCGGGCGCGGCGGGCGTCATGATACTGCTGCGCCTGCTGTCTCGCAGCGACAGCGCCGTCACGATTATGACCTACGGATCGTTCGGCGTCGGCCTGGTCATGCTTGTGCCCGGGATCTACTTCTGGCAGCCACCGACGGCGTCTGAATGGTTCCTGCTCGCGGCGGTGGGCGTGGTTTCCTACTTTGGCCAAAAGTGCAACATCTTCGCCTATAAACACGGCGAGGCATCGCTACTGGCATCGCTGGATTACGTGCGCCTGCTGTGGGCGACCCTGTTCGGTTTTCTCGTGTTCGACCAGTTTCCCGGCCTGTCGACCTGGTTCGGCGCGGCCATCGTCATAACGGCGGCGATCTTCACGATCTACCGCGAGGCGCGCCGCAAACGCGGCTGGACCTCCACCGCGAAAGAATAAGAGAGGCCGGAGGGGAATGGCACTCAGGCATCCTACCCTCGAGCGTAGCGAAGCAATCTCCCTGGCCTGGGGTCAATCTCCAGGAGATTGCCGCGTCGCTGCGGGCCGCTTCCCGGCATCCTGCCTCACGCGGCACTCCGGGGCGCCGGACCGGTACGTCCCTGTATATCGTCCTCGCAATGACAGCTGTTTGGAACTTAAGTAAGTCGCTTGGTGTTAACAGGATTAATTGTAATAGTGGGTATCTGATCTTACAGAAGTGTCCGAATTGATAGAAGCTGATTGACCACTTTCACCGACAGCAGCCGTTCGTGAGGCACGAAGTGGTTCCGCCAGGTAGTCTCTGATCGGCACGAAGCCGACATTCAAGCTCCATTTTAAATCCGCTGTTTCGGGCCTCGATAGTTTTTTACAGCAGCGACTAATACCCGAGCCTCGATTCTGAGTTTGATTCAAGTCAATACAGGAAAGTCCACTGACTCTAGAATAGAAATACAGAAGGAATTACTTCTGGAATATTTTTTCTGAGCATCACGTCAATTGAGAGGCGGCCCTTATGAAAAGATGCTTGATTGCGTTGTTTATTGCTTTCCAAATTTGTGTAGCTTACACCGCTACCGCAAATCAGGATGATAGTACACCGCTCGATAACCCAATAGTGGCAATTACTCTAATTGAGTTGGGGTTGGCATTGAACGCCAATTTGGCTGCTAGCAATCCCAATGTCTATGGAAACCATGGCTCTTTTTGGTATTCCCTACTCGATTGCATTAACTCAAGCTGACGGCTCTGAAGCTGAAAAATGGATAGTTCCTATGATCACTGCCGCCTATGCTGCTTACTATATAAACTTGGATGAGGATAAAAAAAGCGAAACTGAAATTTTTCGAGAAAATATGATTGGTATGAATATTCTCATTGCGATTGGTATTGCTACCGGATACTTACTGGGTGCAGATGAGAAAAAAGGTAACTTTAACAGTAATATTTCAAGTGAGGAGCAAGAGACATTTATAGGATTCCATCCATTAGTCGATGGTGGTCAATTTCGTTTAATGCACCGATTTTAGATAATCAATAAACATAGAATTGAACTCCGTTTTCTCGTATGCAGACGCCTAGAAGCGGGTAATGGGCTTCGCAGTTGGGCACTTTCCCGCCTCTGAAAAATCAATTCTGGGCTACTGCTTTCTCCAAAGGAGACACTGAACATCGCGTCGCGTGGGGCGGCGAACGGCACTTAACGGACTCTTAAAAAATCAGATACACTTGTTGACTATTAAACAGCATTTCGATGTTGATCATGTCCAGATAAGCTAACAGTGGCACAAGGCAAGTTGCCAATGCGACGGTCTAATCCCTCCGTCACCTTTTTTCCCGCAATGGACACATTTTCGCATTCGATGAACTTCCTGATGCCCACCAGGCATTTAAAACCAGGAAAATTTCCAGAGCGATATTAGTTAGTATCGAGGAACCTTGAAATGAATAAAAACGTCTTTATCGTCAATGGCCACCAGAAATGGGAAATTTCGCCGGGGCGACTTAATCAAACCTTGGTCGATATTGCTACCGAGAAACTGGGTGCGAAAGGGTACGATATCCGTAACACCCACATCGAAGATGACTGGGATATAGAGAATGAGATCGACAACATGGTCTGGGCCGATGCCGTGTTGTTTCAATTCCCAGTCTTTTGGTTCGGTGTACCTTGGGGTCTGAAAAAATATATCGATGAGGTATACATGGACGGCAGAGGCAAAATATTTCTTAATGATGGCCGCACCCGAAAGGACCCAAGTAAGAAATACGGATCTGGCGGACTACTCCAGGGCCGCCGGTATATGCTTTCGACTACGTGGAATGCACCTGAGGAGGCATTCAGCGAACTGGGTCAATTTTTTGAACAGAAGGGAGTCGATGGTGTCTTCTTCTGGCTAAATAAAGTACAGGAGTTTGTTGGTATGGAAAAGCTACCCACCTTTAGCTGCTTTGACGTGAGGAAAAACCCAAACATTGAAGAAGACCTCGAACGTTGGTCAGCACATCTTGATACGCATTTTTAGTTTCTTGGGTAACGAGAAATCCACCGAGGAGATGTCGAAGGGAATGGCTGCTCAGGGTACGTTTCAGAAGCCTATCTTTACTGCTTGAGTGCCTGTTTTCTCCGAAGGAGGCGCTGGGAAGCGCAGACCGGGCTTCTGCAAACGGCACATAACGGACCTTCGTATTAATTAAATGAATGGCTGGATGCCTTTTATTTTCTGTTCATTCAGTTAGTGATTTAAATCGATTGCGCAAAGAAACATGACCCACACAAGAGGCAATCCACGGCGACCTATTGAAAACAGGGATTAGAAAATAGTGCATCAACTCTATCTTTTTCATGTCTTATTGATTTGGGGGCATTAGTTCCGTGTCTTCCAAGCTAGACGTGGTATTTTTTGAAGCAGAATAGACCCCGGCAATCGCTAGCAGGCTATTAATCGTGCACTTTACGTGGCCTATCGCTATGGGCTGAGATGGACTCACATATCCTTCTTTGAAGGGCACCAGGCTATCATTTTCTATCAAATAGGTGCCATTGGTTGAATCTAGGTCGCAAAGGTAAATTCGGCCATTTTTAATTTTCATTGCGGCATGTCGTCTGCTGACAGTGGGGGAATTTATATAGATATGGTCTTCTATATAAACATCACCTTCTCTGCCTATGATATAAGTTTGACCGTCTAGGAGTCCGAAATCCTTGCTCAAGCTGTTACTCATTAAGCCCTGCTCCAATACAGTCCTGTGATCCCCAAGAATATACCTACCACGATATGTTAAGCAATACACCTCTCATGCCGGTGTTTCGAAGCCCAACGTTTAACGACATGAAACAATAAACAAAGATACAAAAAGGTCGGTTTCAGAACCTGATACTTCAAATTTGGGCGACCGCTTCACGCCCTGAGGTATTCAGTCAAGCCGATTCAAGCATTTCTTGTCTTTTGACTAAGGGTAACCCGCGCCGCTCCACTGCGTTCAGTCACCGGTGCAACGCCCGAGAGCTTCTGGACATCGGCCGCACTTTTAAACCGCTCTCGCTGCTCACCGAAAGCAACCTGCGCCACGCTGAGTTGAATCCGGTTGAAGTGATCTGCTGACCATACGTGTTCGTGAACTGGTAGGTCATGTTCTTCGCCTTGCGTGACCGCTTGGCATCTTTAATAACTCGATCCAGCTCGGTGGTCATGTAGAAGAGCTGCCGTTTTTTGGTTTTCGCCTGCCGAATGTAGACACCTTCCTCAGTGATATCCTAAACTTCCTGCGCGGGATATCCGGGGCGTCAGTACCCCGGGGATTCGCACTAGTGAAAGCGAGCGATTCGGACTATGCTCAGGTGCCGGCCTTCGCGCCCTTGAGATCTCTGTCGTCGAACCAATAGCTGGTGACCGCCTTGGTCTCGGTGAAGAACTTGATTCCGTCTTCACCCATGCAGTGCAGGTCGCCGAAGAAGCTGTTCTTGTGGCCGCAGAACGGGAAGCTCGCTA
>Ga0164320_10000451_pt1 | contig 13329 bp, 9 predicted proteins | sample GuaBasSediGuay11_FD_113736 | JGI IMG/M metagenome (GOLD analysis project Ga0164320, IMG submission 113736) | Subseafloor sediment microbial communities from Guaymas Basin, Gulf of California, Mexico - Guay11, Core 4567-28, 0-3 cm | ecosystem: Environmental > Aquatic > Marine > Hydrothermal vents...
CGCCGATGCAGTGCGTAATATTTGCAAAACTCTTCGCCAAAGTAATTCGGCAGTACCTTGCTTCTGGAGAATTTCTCGATCGCGGCTTCCCAGCGATCCGGCACGCGCGTCTTCAGGGTGATCGATTGACCTTCCTCGACCATTTTGCCGGGATCACACTTGTTCTTGAGCCCGTAATGGACGCCAGCAGCGACCGCGGCAGTAACCAAATAGGGGTTCGCATCCGCACCCGCGACACGATGTTCAAAACGCAAATTTCCTGCATCGGATTGAGGAATCCGGATTGCCACCGCGCGATGGTTTACGCCCCAGTTCAGATCGACAGGGGCGAAATTCTCGGGTAACAGGCGGCGATACGAATTCGCGTTGGGTGCAAAAATCGCCGTCGATTCCGCCATGGTCTTGAGGAGGCCGCCAACCGCATATCGCAGGCGCGCGGAAAATGGAGCAGACGCGAGACTGTCACGACCGTGGGAAAAATAGTTATTGCCGCTCTTGTCGACCAGGCTCATATGAATGTGCAGGCCGTTACCAGAATCTTCTGCAAAGGGTTTGGCCATGAAGCAGGCAACCATGCCGTGCTTGAGCGCGGTCGCCTTAACGGCCCGCTTTAGCAACACAGCGTGATCGCAGGCCAAAACCGGATCATCAACGTGCAACAGGTTAATTTCGAACTGTCCCGGTCCGTACTCGGACGTGGCCGTGTCCGCAGGAATGCCCTGGGCATCACAGTAGTCGTAAAGGTCGTCGAGAAAATGTCCGATTTCCTCGAGGTCACCTGGGGAATAGACCTGTGGCCCGGGCTGTGGTCGTCCAAGTCCCGGCACACGGGGCGCGCGCTGCGTTGGCTTGTCGGATTTTGCCTCCAGCAGGTAGAACTCAAGCTCCGTGGCCATCACGATTCTGAGCCCCATCTTGTGCAAGGGCGCGATCGAACGTTCCAGCACCGTGCGTGGATCTCCGAAGTAGGGATCGCCGTCGTCGTCGTACAGGCGGAACAGGGCCTGAGCTGAAGGTCGATTCGCCCAGGGTACGGTTGCCAGGCTGCCGGGCACGAGCCGGCACGGGGTATCAGGATCGCCGTCGCCATCGCCCACCATGCCGGGAATCACATCTCCCAGGGCGCCCAACATGACGGTGCCGGCACAAAAGCCGAATTCCTCATCGCAGGTCTTCTCAAAGCTCGAGCGGCGGATGCGTTTGCCGCGCAAAATCCCGGAGAAATCGGGGACGAGCAAGTCCATCATCGCGGTTTCAGGATGCTTGCGCAGCAAGCGGCTCAGCTCGGTTCTAAGTGGGTTCGTTTTAGCCATGGTTGGTCCATTGTAACGCGTGTTAACATGCCGCCAAGCATTGCGCCGGGAATAACAATATTAGTATAAGAATTCTTTTCCTCGCGACGGTCTCGTTGTGGGCGATGACCGCACAGGCCATTGAAATCGAAGCGCCGAAGATCGCGCTCAAGTCTGTGCCAGTGGAAATCGTCGTCAGCGACGTCGCCCCAGGCACTGAAATCCACGTCAGTTTTTCCACCTCCGATTATGCTGCGACCGCGGACGCCAACGGCAACGCGGTATTTGATGAATGGTCCACGGACGCTGGCGGCAAGGTCGAGGTCAGTGCGTCGGGTGGCGGTCAGGTCGCGTCCGTCGAGCTGCGTGTGCTGCCAGGCTGGATATCCTTACTGCCGGCGTTTCTGGCGATCGCCGTCGCGTTGTTACTCCGCAATGTTGTTCCCGCGCTGTTACTGGGATTGTGGTTTGGCTCAATGGCGTTGCAGAGCTTTTCGCCGCTCGGTGCTCTCAAAGGCCTGATGGATGTGCTGACGGTCTACATCGTGAATGCCATAGCCGATCCCAGTCACACGGCAATTATTGTTTTCTCGATGATGATTGGCGGCATGGTCGGCATCATTACGCGTAATGGTGGTATGGCGAGCATCGTTCGAGTAGTGGTCAGTAAAGCAAAGACCGCCGTTGGTGGTCAGATCGCTGTGTGGTTGATGGGCCTGATGATTTTCTTCGATGACTATGCCAATACGCTCGTTGTCGGCAATACAGCACGATCGGTAACGGACCATTTGAAAATATCCCGAGAGAAGCTGGCGTACATCGTGGATTCGACCGCGGCACCGGTGGTTTGCCTTGCTCTGGTGACGACCTGGATCGGTTATCAGGTCAGCTTGATCGACCAGGCGATGCAGGGCATCGAGGGTCTTTCAGGTACGACGGCGTATTCCCTGTTCCTGCACTCCATTCCCTATAGTTTCTACCCGATTCTCGCGGTCGTTTTCGTGCTCGCGGTTGCGTCAAGCGGACGTGACATGGGCCCCATGTATGCTGCGGAGGTGCGCGCACGGCGCGGTGAAGTTGCGCCGCGAAAAGACAGCCAGATGCCTTCGCTTGATGGCGATACTCTTGAAGCGAAAGCCGATGTGCCTATGCGGCCGATCAACGCATTCTTGCCGATTATCGTTCTTATCGTTGGGCTTGGTGTAGGAATTGTCATCACGGGCGAGGGCGAATCGATTACCGATATCGTCGGCTCCGCCGATCCGTACAAAGCAATCATGTGGGCATCGTTTGCCGGTGTTCTGGTCGCGGCTGGTTTGTCGATAGGGCAGAAAATACTAACTGCGCACGAGACGGTCGACGCGTGGTACGGCGGCGCGCGAGCTACCTTGTTTGGCATGATCGTGCTGGCACTCGCCTGGTCGATGTCGGCAGTTACAGGGGATCTGAACGCAAAGGGCTACCTCATATCGATATTGGGCGATGCGTTGCCCGCGGCAATCGTGCCGGCGGTGGTCTTCCTGCTGGCAGCAGTGACCGCGTTTGCGACGGGTACAAGTTGGGGAACCATGGGAATATTACTTCCTCTGGTTCTGCCACTTACGTGGGCTGTCATGACAGTATCAGGCATTGCGGACCCATCTGGCATGCACATTATGTATTCGGCCATCGCATGCGTGCTCGCTGGCGCGGTCTGGGGTGATCATTGCTCGCCCATTTCGGATACGACGGTGTTGTCGTCAATCGCGAGCGGCTGTGATCACATCGAACATGTGCGCACGCAAATGCCGTACGCCCTGCTCGTCGGTGCTGTCGCGATCGCCATCGGCACGATTCCTGGCGGCTACGGTCTGTCGCCGTGGATTTCTCTGCTTCTCGGTACTGCCATTCTTATCGGCATCCTGCGATTCTTTGGTCGCAACGCGGACGAATCTGTAAACTAGCAACACCTTTTCAACGCGTAGTTCCAATGAGCACAAGACCCATTATTGGCGTGCCTGCATGCCGGCGAATACTGGACCCGCACCCGTTCCATATCGTGGGTGAGAAGTATTTGCAGGCCGTTATCGACGGTGCGGACGCGCTGCCTCTGGTGATCCCGGTGATGGCAGAACACCTTGATCTTGAAGAACTTCTTGCGCAGGTTGACGGCGTACTGCTGACGGGAAGCCCGTCGAATATCGAGCCACACCATTACGACGGTGAGCCCAGCGAAACCGGCATCTTGCACGATCCACATCGTGACGCGGCAACACTGCCGCTGACCAAACGAGCCCTCGAGGCAGGAATTCCGTTGCTCGCGGTTTGCCGCGGTTTCCAGGAGGTCACGGTAGCCCTGGGGGGCACTTTGCATCAGAAAGTCCACGAAGTACCCGGCTACCATATGCACAAAGAGAATCCGGACGATCCGCTGGACGTTCAATATGCGCCCTCACACGAACTGAATCTTGTCGAGGGCGGCGAGCTTCACAAGCTCGCCGGAGCCACGTCTGTAATGGTTAACTCGTTGCATTCTCAGGGCGTCGCGAAATTGCCGGAGGGTGTCACGGTTGAGGCAATTGCGGACGATGGTTTGATCGAAGGGTTCAGCGTGGACAGCGTTCCGGGATTTGCACTTGCTGTGCAATGGCACCCCGAATGGCAGGTCACGAAGAACGAATTTTCTATGGCAATTTTCAAGGCGTTTGGCAATGCGTGCAGAGAGTACGCTGGCCAACGACAGGTGTAGCGTGGGCAAGGACGGAGTTTTTCAGCCCTGGCTGAAAGAAAGGAAGATCGAGGACATTGAGGCGATCGTGCCGGACATGGCGGGATCGGCGCGAGGTAAGGTCGTGGCCGCCGACAAGTTCGGTTTCGGGCAGATGAAAATGGCAGAAGGGATTTTTGCTCAGACCATCACCGGCGACTACGTCGAAGATGAGCTCAACATCAAAGACCGCGACATGCTACTAACACCAGATCCGACCACATTGCGGCCGGTACCCTGGATTGCCGATCCGACCGCTTCGGTTCTTCTTGATTGTTACCGCAGCGACGGTACGCCAGTCGATACGTCGCCACGTGGTGTGCTGCGCAACGTCCTCGGCAAGTATGAGGCGCAGGGATGGGTGCCGGTCGTCGCACCCGAGGTCGAGTTCTATTTGCTCAACGCACATTCCGATCCCAATGCAGAAGCTGAGCCGCCTGAGGGCAGGCTTGGCCGGACGGAGGGCGCGCGTCAGCCGTATGGCATCGATACGATGAATGACTTCGAGCCATTCATCAACGATCTGTATACCTTTTGCGAGGCACAGGGAATTCGCATCGACACTCTGACACAGGAATTGGGTCCGGCGCAGTTTGAAATCAATTTCCTGCACGGCAACGCGATCGATTTGGCGGATCAGGTGTTCCTGTTCAAGCGCACTGCGCGTGAAGCCGCGATCGAGCACGAGATGCACGCGACATTCCTCGCCAAGCCTATGGCCAAGGAAGCGGGCAGTGCACTGCACGTGCACCAGAGCATCGTCGACAAAGACGGCAATAATATTTTCTCGAACAAGGACGGCGAGGCCAGCGATTTGTTTTACGGCTATCTCGGTGGTCTACAAACCTACATGCCCGAGGCGTTGCTGATCTTTGCACCGTACGTGAATTCCTACCGGCGTTTTCTCAGCCCACACTCGTCGCCCGTGAATCTTGCGTGGGCGATCGATAACCGAACGGTTGGTTTGCGCGTGCCGGACTCCGGACCTGAAGACCGTCGCATCGAAAACCGGCTCGCGGGCTCCGATGTGAATCCCTATTTGGTCATCGCGGCAACATTGGCTTGTGGATACCTCGGTATGATGGAGGGTTGCAAGCCGACGGAGGAGACCAAGGGCAGTGCTTACAGCGACAAGTTTACGCTGCACCGTAACCTTTTTGCGTCCCTACAGGCGATGCAAGGGAGCGAGGCGATGCGCAGTATACTCGGCGATTATTTCGTCGACCTTTATTGCGCCGTTAAGGAAGACGAGTACCGGGAGTTTCAGGAGATCATCACGCCCTGGGAGCGTGAGATTCTGATGTTTAACGTTTAGGTGAAGTAATGGCAGCACTCGAAAAACGCAGCGGGCCGGATCTGCAGGAGCTGGACAAAGACCACCACCTGCATCCGTTTACCGACCATAAGGAATTGCACGCCAAGAAGTCGCGCATCATTACGCATGCGGACGGTGTCTATATTTACGATTCGGACGGCAACAAGATTCTTGATGGCATGTCGGGCCTCTGGTGTGTTAACTCGGGTTACGGCCGTGACGAAATCGTCGAGGCTGCCGCTGCGCAAATGCGTGAGCTGCCGTACTACAACAACTTCTTCCAATGTGCACATCCACCGTCGATCGAATTGGCGGCGATGCTTAAGGAAGTCAGCCAGCCGCAATTTAACCGGGTGTTTTTTGCGGGTTCAGGTTCTGAATCCAACGACACGATTGTGCGCATGGTACGCCGCTACTGGGATTTGATGGGCCAGCCGGAGCGGCACACAATAATCAGCCGCAAAAACGCGTACCACGGCTCAACCGTCGCTGCGGCGAGTCTCAGCGGCATGAAACCAATGCACCAGCAAGGTGGATTGCCGATTCCGGGAATCGTGCACGTCGATCAGCCGTACTGGTTTGAAAGTGATCGGAGTATGACGCCTGACGAATTCGGCATTGCTACTGCGCGCTCTATCGAAGAGAAGATCAACGAGCTCGGCGCAGACAAGATCGCAGCTTTTATTGGCGAACCCGTTCAAGGCGCAGGTGGTGTGATCATTCCACCTGATTCGTATTGGCCCGAGGTACAACGTATTTGCGACGAGTACGGCATTCTGCTGATATCCGATGAAGTCATCACCGGTTTCGGTCGTATGGGTGAGTGGTTCGGTGCCGATTACTTTGGCACGCGCCCCGATTTCATGCCGTTCGCCAAAGGTGTGACCTCGGGTTACTTGCCGTTGGGTGGCGTCATGATCAGTGATCGCGTCGCCGACGTATTGATCGACAAAGGTGGCGAGTTTTTCCACGGTTACACGTACTCAGGGCATCCGGCCGCCTGCGCCGTCGCGATGGCCAATATCAAGATTCTGCAGAGCGAAAACCTCGTCGAGCGCGTCAAAAACGATATTGGTCCGTATCTCCTGGAAGGGTGGAAGAAGCTCGAACAACACCCGTTGGTCGGTGAGGCACGCATGATTGGCCTGATTGGCGCCCTTGAGCTCGTGAAGAACAAAGAACCCATGCAGCGCTTTGAAGAAAAGCAGGGCGTCGGCACGATTTGCCGCGATTTCCTCGTTGCGAACGGACTCGTCATGCGCGCGGTTGGCGATATTATCGTCGTCGCGCCGCCGTTCGTGTTATCGCATGAAGAGGCAGACGAACTCATCGAGATTGCGTGGAAGTGTCTCGACCTGACCCAAGAAGCGATCAATGGATAAGGAAACGGGCGATCATGCGATCACGCGTGAGAGTCTGTACGGGACTACTCCCGAGCCCACCTATGCGGGTGCGACATCGTTCATGCGCCGCAAGTACACGCGCGACCTCAAGGGGGTTGATGTTGTTGTAAGCGGCGTGCCGCTCGACACGGCAACAACCAATCGACCAGGGACGCGCTTTGGACCACGCGCAATTCGTGCCGCTTCCACGATCATGGCCTGGGAAAAGCCCTACGGCATGGAATTCGATCCCTTCGACAAGCTGGCTGTTGTTGACTACGGCGACTGTTTCTTCGATTTTGGCCGGCCTCAAAACGTGCCCGATGCCATCGAGGCGCACGCAACAGAAATTATCAGCCAGGGTCCTGCGTTGTTATCTCTGGGTGGTGACCATTTCATCGCCTATCCACTTCTTAAGGCGCATGCGAAAAAGCACGGCGCGCCGTTGTCGTTGATTCATTTTGACGCGCACAGCGATACCTGGGCGGATGAAGAAGCGCGCATAGATCACGGCACGATGTTCTTTCATGCGGCCAAAGAAGGCCTGGTTGATCCGAAAACTTCAATTCAGATCGGTTTGCGCACTACCAATAATGACACCATGGGATTCAATATCGTCGATGCTCCCACGGTTCATGACATCGGCATCGCGGCAGTTGTAGATAAGATCAAGTCGGTTGTTGGTGGCAAGCCCGCTTATCTGACCTTTGATATTGATTGTCTCGACCCGAGTTACGCGCCGGGCACGGGTACGCCGGTATGCGGCGGTCTGACGAGCCACCAGGCCATCGAAATATTGCGAGGTCTTGCTGGCATCAATATCGTCGGCATGGATATGGTCGAGGTAGCACCAGCCTACGACGTAGGCGAGATTACGGCGCTGGCAGCAGTAGCGCTGGCCATGGAGATGTTGTACCTGTACGCCAGCCGTCCCACGGTTTAGGAGGCGCGCCGCATGCAAGAAACGCGCGAACATGCAGCGTCTTATTACGCGGCTACGCGTAAGCCTGAAACCAACTACCCAATACTCGAAGGCGAACATCGCTGCGATGTGGCCGTCGTTGGTGCGGGTTTTACCGGCGTATCCACAGCACTGCATCTGGCGGAGCGAGGCTACGACGTTGCGCTGATCGAGGCCAACAGAGTTGGCTGGGGCGCATCAGGTCGAAACGGTGGTCAGCTGATAGGCGGATTTGCCGACGTCGGCAGAATCGGCAAGGCGCTGGGCCCCGATGCAGCGGCTATGGCGCGACAAATGGGATTTGAAAGCCGCGAAATCCTCGTTCAACGCGTCGAAAAATACTCGATCGACTGCGACCTCAAGATCGGCTATTTGGATGTTGCCATGAACGACGGCGACATGCGGGTTTTTGCGGGCTACCTCGAAGAAAAAAAGGATGCGGGTTACACGCATGAAATGCGCATTATTCCGCGAGAAGAAATGCCCGACTACCTGGGCACCGATCATTATATTGGCGGCCTTGCTGACTATGGCAACGGCCACCTGCATCCGCTGAATCTGTGCATCGGCGAGGCATACGCCGCGCATGAGCTAGGTGCAAAGGTTTTCGAGCAGTCGCGAGTCACGCGAATCCATCACGGCGACAAGCCGTTTGTTGAGACGGAGTCAGGAAAGGTCCACGCGAACAAAATCGTGCTGGCGGGCAATGGCTACCTCGGCAATACGGAACCAAAGATTCGGCACAAGATCATTCTTGCCGGCAGCTACATGATTGCTACTGAGCCGTTATCTGATGCACTTGTCGATGAGTTGGTCCCAGCTGACTGGGCTTTTTGCGAACAAACGGTCGGCCTCAACTATTTCCGTCTGTCGCCCGACAAACGTATGTTGTTCGGCGGGATGTGCAATTACTCGGGCCGCGATCCGAAGAGCATTACGGCCTCACTGCAGCCAAAAATGTTGAAGATATTTCCGCAACTCAGAGATACACGCATCGATTACGAATGGGGCGGAATCATTGCGATCAGTGTCAAGCGCATCCCGCAATTCGGTCGCATCCAGGGCAACACCTACTACGCACAAGGTTACTCTGGCCATGGTGTCGCGCCGACGCACCTCGCCGGCAAAATGCTTGCGGACGCAATAGCCGGCGATTCGGAGCAGTTCGATGTTTTCTCGAAGGTGCGCCACCTGTGGCTGCCGGGCGGCAAGTGGTTCGCCAACCCGGCAATGGCGCTGGGAATGATGTACTTCCGCTTAAAGGAGCTTCTCTAGACTGCGTTCGTAGTCCGGTTTCGGGCGGACACCGATCAGGGTGTCGACGATTTCACCCTTGTTGAACAGCATAACGGTCGGGACCGAGCGAATACCGTATTTCATTGCGACCTTCTGGTTGGCGTCGATATCCAGTTTGGCGACCGTTACGCGACCCTCAAAGTCCTCAGTCAATGACCCAAGCACAGGTCCGAGCGCGCGACATGGTGCGCACCATTCTGCCCAAAAGTCGACAAGGACAGGTTTGTCGGAATTTAGCACGGCCTGTTCGAAGTCAGCGTCCGTGACAGCTATCGGATGTGTTGCAGTTTGGTTCATAATCAATCTCCTAAACAGATAACACGAATTGGGACTGGCGCGTCCGCTTTCAAGGGTTTGACTCTGATAGCAGGGTTTGCGCTTAGATCTTTTCGACATACAGATATTCCAGGACGACGATCAATTGAACCCAACCCGGCTGCTGAAGTTCTTCGAGTCTCACCAGGGTCGTGCTGAGCCGCTGGTGCTGGTCACTGTTTATGAGACCGAGGGTTCGACCTACAGCAAAGCAGGTGCACAGATGCTGGTCGATCAGAACGGTGTTTTTCGCGGCATGTTGTCGGGTGGCTGCCTTGAAGGTGATCTTGCGATTCGTGCTCAACAGGTGCTGGAGACGGGCAACGCACAAACTGTGACCTATAACCTGGGGAATGACGACGAGCTTTGGGGTATGGGGGTAGGCTGTGACGGACTGATGCGCATGCTCCTGCAGCCGTTGTTGCCGAAGGACGGCTACGTGCCATTTGCAGAGATCGCCGAAATTCTGCGCGGCCACACAGCCACAGAAGTCAGGATTCCCGTCAGCGGCGAGTCATTCGCAGAACTCAAGATTCTCGTCGAGCCGCCACCACAGGTGCTGGTATTGGGAGCTGGCCTGGATGCCGAGCCAGTCGTCAGATTTGCCGCCGAGCTGGGCTGGCGGTGCACTGTTGTCGACCATCGCCAGGCCTACATCGACAACGGCGAATTTTCGGCCGCGACGCTGACCCTGTGCCTGCCGGCTGACGATCTGAGTGAAGAACTGGAACTGTCGCGATACGACATGGCAATCGTAATGAGCCACCACCTTGTAAGTGACCGAAGTTATTTGCGGCAATTGGCCGCAACGCAGATTGCCTACATCGGATTGTTGGGGCCGAAGAATCGACGCGACCGCCTGTTGGGCGAACTTGGCGAGGCCGCCGCCAATCTGGGACCGCGGCTATTTGGGCCGGCCGGACTGAACCTCGGGGGCAGGGGACCCGAGCCAATTGCGCTATCGATCGTCGCGCAAATGCAGCAAGAGCTTTACGCGGACTCGTCGAGCTTTGGCTGATCGCCAGGAAAGAACACGCGAATAATCAGATCGCCCAACTCTGCGCTCTGCTCGTCACAATCCAGGTCGCTATTGCTCGTTTCCTTTAACTCGAGTTTGAGCGCGATCAGGCCACCGGCACAGACTCGAATCATGTTGAACAGGAGTGCAGTGCTTCCTTGCGGTACAACACCGATTCGCTGCAACGATATCAGCGCCTTGTCGACTTCCTCAAACAACGGCCGCAAGTGATTCTCGCTGAGCCACTCCAGCCGACCGCACTCGCAATTGGCTTCCTGAAGTATGATTCTGTGCAGAGCCGGCTGGCTGCGGGAGTAATGCAGGTAGGTTCGAATGAAAGCCTCAGCCTTGGCTTTCGGATCAATTTCGGGAATCTCGGCCACCGCCTTGACGAGCGAGATATTGAACTCACGGAAGACCTTGTCAGTCGCGGCACGCCAAAGCTGATCTTTGTTCTTGAAATGATACGTAATCAGCGGGTGATGAACACCGGCTCGATCTGCGATATCGCGCGTGGATGTGCCTTTGAAACCGTTTTCTGAAAAAGCCTCGATCGCGGAGTCGAGCAATTTCTGCTGTGTCACGATGCTGCGTTGTTGTTGTTTGCGTGCCGGCTTTTCCAGGCTCTCGACTTGCTGACCGTCCAAGAATCGCTCCCCAGTTAAGTTCCTGAGCGAGCCAGACTATATTGATCGATTGAACTAGTCCAATCTGGAAATTGTCTTTTACAACTGGTCAGCTTTGCCGTGACTACTCGAGTGCGAACATCATTCGCACGGCCGCGCGCTTCTGCACCGCGACACCGTTCTCGATAACGGGTTCAAACTCCCAGTTTTCAACAGCGCTGGTCGCAGCACCGACGAATGTGCCATCAGGCTCTGAGTTGCGAATAGCAACTTCGGCCACCGTACCGTCGATATCAACAGTGAAAACAACGTCGACCCAGCCATTGATGCCGCGACGCTGTGCGGCGCGTGGGTACTTCGGTGCAACGTACTTGGTTCGGGTCAATGTACTGGCAGCGACGGGTGCTTCGATGCGCGTCACGGTCTGAGCCTGCGGCGCCGGATCAGTTTGCGGCGGTTGCGATACAGTTTCTGCTTCGGCGACTTGTTCGTCGACCACCGGCTCATCGACCACCGGCTCATCGGCCACAAGTTCCGCGACAGGCTGTTCAACAGTTTGTTCGACGACAGGCTCGGCCACCACATTTTCGACGACAGGTTTCTCCGAACTGCTCGGTTCTTCGACAGCTACCGTCGCAACGGATTGTTCGACACTGAGTTCCTCGGCGGCAGCACTTTCGGCGGCAGCTTGCCTGGTAGCTTGCCTGGCAGCTGCTTGCTCCGCAGCCGCTCGTTCTGCCGCTGCCTTGTCAGCGGCTGCCTGTTGTTCAATGGCGAGCCGCTCGGCCGCGGCCTTGTCAGCGGCTGCCTGTTGTTCAATGGCGAGCCGTTCGGCAGCGGCCTTGTCAACGGCGGCCTGTTCGGCGGCGGCTTTCTCCGCTGCAGCCTTTTGTACAGCAGCTCTTTCAGCAGCGGCACGTTCCTCGGCGGCACGGCGAGCATCTTCTGCCTGACGATCACGCGCGGCGCTAAGCGCAGTTGCTGATGCGGTCAGTTCGCTGCTCGTCGGATCGAGGCGGTGAACGTCGGCCAGCAGCGCTTCCGCGATGTCGAAGTTGCCTGCGTCGATTTGTTCGCGCGCCTGCAGAACGAGCTTGCCTGCAACTACCGTGAGTCCCTGGCGGGCAGCGGTATTTCCAGGGTCGTTGCTGAGTGCCAGTTCGTAGTAGAAACGCGCGTTATCATTCGACGGGGCGATCAGCTTGCCTTCGTTCAGACGAGCGTTCGCCTGCGCGAGAACATCGCCAACGCGTTGTTCACTTAGCGCACTGCTCAATTCGCCAGCAACGGCATCGATTTCGCTGGCATCCGCAACCGCCAGAAGACGCGCGCCATCGAGGGCCAGGGTTGCGTCCTCGAAGCGCGAGTCGCGTATCGCAGCACGTGCATCATCGAGGTAGTTTCTTAGATGCATTTGCGCCAGTTGAGCCTGCAAGAATGGCAGCCGCGAATTGTCGGGTGTGGCAAGGGCAACGCGCTCCAATGCAGCGACAACATCGTCGGCACGACCCTCGAGCAATGCCGTCTCGGCCATTCCCAGGGCTTGTCCAATGACTTCTTCCAGGCCTGCCTCGGCAACCGGGTCGCCCGGTGCGGTTTCGAGGGCAGACAGATACAGTTCGATCGCGTTACTTCCAGGCGGATTGAAGACCTGCCCGGCAGTAGCGGCTAATTGTGCTTCGTCGATCAGCTTGTCCACGCCAGGCGCGGCGGGTACCAGGGTTTCTGTCTCGAAAACGGGCGCGGCGTCTGTAACGGCGGGTATGCCCTCGGGTACTTCCTCGCTAACAGCCGCCTCGTCCGAACCACCAAACAGCCAGAATCCGACAGCGATAATTGCGACCAATACGGCGGCACCGATGCCGAGAATCTTGGGGTCGGTGAATAACGAACCGCCCGAGCTTGCAGTCGCCGGCACCTCCGTCGTTGCTGCAGTTGGTGCTGCAACTGGTTGTGCAGCTGGTGCTGCAACTGGTTGTGCAGCTGGTGCTGCAACTGGTTTCGCAGGTTCAGCCGGCGATTTCTTTTTGGATGAGAACGACTTGGCCACCGAGCTGACGATTCCAGTCATCGTCTCGGTGAAGCTCGAATCGTCTCCGCCAAAGGCCTCGCTTAAACCATCGTCAATCGGTGACAGCGCTTCATCGCGATTAGGCACGATTGTCGATGTCGCTACGACCTTGGCCGGCTCTGGTGCGGCTTTCGCCTTGCGCGTGGGTGCTGGCTTGGGAGCCTCAGGCTTGGGTTGTTTCGCGACAGGCGCAGGTTTCGGCGCTGCTGCGGGAACTGCCTGCGGCTTCGGTTGCGGTTTCGGCTTGGGCTGCGGTTTCGGCGCGGCCTTCGCAGGTGTAGCTGCTTTACCGACAACTTTGAAGGCA
>Ga0164320_10000453_pt1 | contig 13312 bp, 10 predicted proteins | sample GuaBasSediGuay11_FD_113736 | JGI IMG/M metagenome (GOLD analysis project Ga0164320, IMG submission 113736) | Subseafloor sediment microbial communities from Guaymas Basin, Gulf of California, Mexico - Guay11, Core 4567-28, 0-3 cm | ecosystem: Environmental > Aquatic > Marine > Hydrothermal...
ATATTTGCATTGAAATATATGGCGGCGTAGAGGATCACGATAGAAAGGCCAAAGTTCTCACGGTGACCTTCGACGATGCAGAGTGGAACGTCATGCACGAACTGGAACCGGGCGAAGGTCTTCCTTTGGGGGTGGTGCGTTTTGTGATAACAAGAATTCCAACTCGATACTGCACGCCCGAAATTTGCCCCGAGTCGCCGTAATGATTTGTTAGACAGCTTTTGAAGCCCCGCCGAGTGCGGGGTTTTTTTGTGCTTGGAAGAAGGTCTGCTTGTGGCCGTTAGCGAGCGCTCGCAGCACTGAAAAACTGGTCAATCGGACGACCGGTTTCGCGGCAGCAGACGCTCGCCAGGTGGGGCAAATTTGGTTCGGATCCTGTCGCTGATTCCCAGGCGAATTTCTGGCGAAAAAATAGCCTGGCGAGGAACTCCTCGAAAGGGGAGCCACCAGGCGATTCGCAACTTATCCGTGCCCCAACCGATTACCTTCAGGCTAGCCGCATTTGCTGTCGCCGCAGGATAGACAGGTCTGACAACCGTCCATCATGATGACCGCGGCTGTGCTGCACTTGCCGCACAGTTGTGCTCCTTCCGGATACGCTGTATCGGAAAAAGCATCCTGTTGCTTTTTGGACTCTTCGAATTCAGCGCGTTTCTCGTCAATCAATTTCTGTTGGCCAGGATCGAGTTCCGGTGAGCCCAGCATGCCGATCATGATCAAATGCTTTTCTACGATGTGGCCGAGCTCTGCGATGATCGACGGCATGAATTTTCCGCCTGCCTGCCAGTATCCACCACGTGGATCGAACACCGCTTTCAACTCTTCAACCAGGAAGGTGACGTCGCCACCTTTGCGAAACACGGCCGACATAATTCGCGTCAGCGCGACGATCCACTGGTAATGATCGAGATTCTTCGAATTAATGAACACCTCGAAAGGACGCCGTTTCTCGTGCTCAGTGCCCTCATTGAGGACGATGTCATTGATCGTCACATACATCGCGTGGTCTGAGATCGGCGTTTTCACCTTGTAGGTCGAGCCAACCAGCATCTCCGGTCGCTCGAGCTTCTCGTGCATGCGAATAACGTCCGCACGATCGCCGCCCGGTTCAACCTTGAATTCTCGTTTGGCTTCTTTCTCTTCGGCTTTCGGCTGATTTACCGCGTAGCCCACAATTTTCTTATCAACTTTTATCATCTACAAAATCCGTCTACCAATACCGTCAAAATTTACCGTAATAGCCTTCTTTCAAGGCATCAAACAAATTAGCTGCCGTATGCACCTCACCGTCGTACTCGATTTCCTCATCGCCCTGGAGATCAACAGTTGAGCCATCGTCAAGCGTAAACGTGTACTTCGTATTCTTCAGGTCTTTCTCTTTGACGAGAACGCCCTGAAACGCTTCCGGATTAAAACGGAACGTCGTGCAACCCTTCAGACCCCGCTGATACGCATACAAATAGATGTCTTTGAAAGCATCGTAGTTGTAGTCGGTCGGAACATTCGCGGTCTTGGAAATGGATGAATCGATCCATTTCTGAGCGGCCGCCTGAACATCAACGTGCTGTTTCGGCGTTACCTCGTCGGCTGTTATGAAGTAGTCCGGCAGATTGCCGACCGCCGCTTCGTCGCCCATTCCCGCGGGCATCGCATCCGGATCGATCGCTGCACGATAGGCCAACAACTCAAACGAGAAGACATCAATTTTTTCCTTGGTCTTCTTACCCTGACGAATAACGTTGCGGAAGTAATGGTGTGCAAAGCTGGGCTCAATACCGTTGCTGGAATTATTGGCCAGCGACAATGATATGGTTCCCGTAGGAGCAATCGAGCTGTGATGTGTAAAGCGCGCACCCACTTCAGCCAGCTTGTCAACCAACTCCGGCGCCACCGCCGCTACGCGCTGCATGTAGCGGCTGTAGCGCGCATGCAAAATACGGCCCGGCACCTTGTCACCAACCTGATAGCCTTCATCGCGCATTTCCGGGCGTTTGCGAAGCATTTCATCGTTCACTTCGAAAGTCTCATTCATGATGGGCGCCGGCCCTTTTTCTTCGGCCAGTTCCAGCCCTTCTTCCCAACCGGCCAATGCCAGCTCTCGTGCAACCTCTTCGGTAAATTCGACAGCCGCTGGCTCACCGTATTTCATACGCAACATCGTGATGGTCGAACCAAGACCCAGAAAACCCATGCCGTGGCGTCGTTTGCGCAGAATCTCATTGCGCTGCTGTGGCAACGGCAAGCCATTGATCTCTACGACGTTATCCAGCATCCGAGTGAACAGCTTCACGACCTTGCGGAAGTTGTCCCAGTCGAACGCGGACTCGGCCGTGAAGGGTTTGCTGACAAATCGTGTCAGATTGACTGAGCCCAGCAGGCACGAACCATACGGTGGCAGCGGTTGCTCGCCGCAGGGATTGGTCGCACGAATGTTCTCGCAGAACCAGTTGTTGTTCATCTCGTTGACCTTGTCGATCAGAACAAAGCCAGGCTCTGCAAAATCGTAAGTCGACGCCATAATGATGTCCCAGACTCGCCGCGCGGGAATCGTCTTGTAGATCTTACAAGCGGCTAAACCTTCATTATCGGTAACGTAGTTACCGGCTTCCGGCCACTCACGCCAAACGAACTGCGTCTCATCCGAAATATCGTGTTCGTCAACTTCAACTTCCTTTGGCGTGACCGGAAACGCCAGTTTCCATTCATCTTCGTTGACGACCGCCTGCATGAACTCGTCTGTCACCAACAGAGATAAATTGAACTGCCGCAGTCGCCCGTCTTCACGTTTGGCCCGTATGAACTCCATGACATCGGGATGACCGACGTCGAAAGTGCCCATTTGTGCACCGCGACGACCACCGGCCGAGGAAACCGTGAAACACATCTTGTCGTAGATATCCATAAACGACAGCGGTCCGGACGTATACGCACCGGCACCGGTCACGTAGGCGCCCTTTGGTCGCAACGTCGAGAATTCATAGCCGATTCCGCAACCGGCCTTGAGCGTTAATCCCGCTTCGTGAACCTTGTTGAGGATATTGTCCATTGAATCACCGACGGTACCCGACACCGTGCAGTTGATCGTGGACGTCGCCGGCTTGTGCTCACGTGCACCCGCATTGGAAATAATGCGGCCGGCAGGTATCGCGCCAGAGCGAAGCGCCCAGACGAATTCTTTAAAGTAGTGATCACGTTTTGATTCGACTTCCACATCAGCGAGTGCCCGGGCAACCCGTGTGTAGGTGTCGTCAATATCGGCATCAATCTTTGAGCCATCTTTGGCCGTCAGACGATATTTCGCGTCCCAAATATCGAGTGATGCTGGTTGAAATTGAATGTCGGTAACCGTGTGCGTATCCAAATTTACGGCAGACTTCATTGGTCTTCTTACTCCCCTGTACTCCCTTAGGAGACCCCAAATACATATTTTGACTAGCTTTTTTAAGAGAAAATGACCCCGCTCGCCGGCGGCCAGAAAAACGCACGACGAGTGCCGTTGCCGGCCTCTTTTCCTCTTTGAGTAGACACAAGATGTTGTGTCTGAATGAACACAAGATTATGCCCGAAACGGACTTCTGTCAAGCGTTTTGCGCTTTTTTTTGCATAGGTCTTTTTAATATAAAATCAATCACTTACAGAACCTTCGCGAGTAAGTGCTTTAAAAATAGGGCAAAAAAAATGGCACTTTCGTAAAAATTTCCTGCCACTAGATATAGTGGCACCTGATTGGACTAATTCTTACCTTCAAAAACGCGCAAAAACCGCTGTTTTCAACCGAAAAAGACCCCTTGAAATGTAATCTCGAGTCCTCAGATAGGCACTCAAGGACACACAATTCATTGGAGAAGATCATGAAAATTGCTCGATTCGAACCCTGGCCCTATGTTGATTTGTTGCAGCGCGATTTGAGTCGCGGAGTAGCACGCAAAGATTCTGCTGAGTGGGCACCAGCCGTTGATATCCTCGAAGAAAAAGGTCGCTTCCTGCTGCGCGCCGATGTCCCGGGAGTCAGTCCGACCGATGTCGAGGTTTCGATGGACGCTGGCGTTTTGACTGTTTCCGGCGTCCGCAACGCCGAGGAGCGCAGTGAAGAGACCGATCTGCGGCGCACAGAGCGCTTGACGGGTCGATTCTCGCGCCGCTTTACGCTACCTGATACAACGGACGCAGAAGGTATCACTGCCAGGATAAGCAACGGTATTCTCGAGGTTGTCATTCCGAAGCTGCCCGAGGTTCAGCCCAGGCGAATAACGGTAGAGGCCGCCTGAGGAATTACTGGTGAATGCCTGACCGCGACGGAACACCGCGGTCAGGCATCTTTGTAAAGGCCTATAATTCATTGCAAGCTGTACGTTCACGAGAGATTCAGCTCCACACCCCTAGTATGGACACGACCCGCAACAACGATTGAGACTAACTATGACCTCGAAAACTCGATTTTTCATTCCTTCCCTGCTCCTGGCAGTAGCCGCAATGAGCACGGCGTACGCTGCGCTGCCGTCGAGCGTCAAGGGCGAACCGGTTGCCAGCCTTGCACCATTGGTTGAAGAGGTGTCCCCGGCCGTCGTCCATATTCGAGTTAGCCAAACCGTCACGCGCCGCAATTCTTTTGGCGATGACGCTTTTCGGCGCTTTTTCGGGCTGCCTGACGGTGGGGGCGGTGGATCGCAGGAAATTGCCAGTGCCGGATCCGGTGTCATAGTCGACGCAGAGCGCGGCTACATTCTTACAAATCACCACGTCGTTGGAGATGCTGATGCCATCCAGATCTCGTTGATCGACGGTACGGTCCACGACGCTGAAATCGTTGGCTCGGACCCAGCGACCGACATCGCTGTAATCAAGGTCGACGCAGAGGGACTCACAGAGATGGCCATAGGCGACTCGACCGCAGCACGCGTCGGCGACTTTGTGATCGCGATCGGTAACCCTTTCGGACTTGGACACACTGTAACGTCGGGAATTATCAGCGCATTGGGACGGACCGGGATCAGTCGCGACGGCTATGAAGATTTTATTCAGACCGACGCGTCCATCAATCCGGGAAATTCCGGCGGCGCGCTCGTCAACATGAACGGTGAACTGATCGGAATCAACTCGGCCATCTTCAGCCGTTCGGGCGGCAACATAGGCATCGGCTTCGCAGTACCGACCGAAATCGCGAGCTCGATAATGAACCAGATTCTTGATTTCGGAGAGATCCGTCGCGGTTTGCTAGGCGTAAACATCCAGACCATCGACGCTCAGGCTGCCGAAGCACTGGGCAATGACATCGAAAGTGGTGCGCTCATTACGGGGATTCAGTCGAACTCCGCTGCAGAAATCGCCGGACTTCAGGTCGGAGACATCATCGTCGAAGTCAACGAAAAGAAAGTCGACGGCGCTGTAGAACTTCGAAATCGGATTGGGTTACTGCGTTCCGGCGAGCAAGTGAACATCAAGTACCTCCGGGATAACGAGATTCTCTCTGCCAAGGCTGAACTCGGTCGGGCGCAAAGCCAAATGGTGATGGGTGAGGACATTCACCCCGGACTGGCTGGTGCAGTATTCGCCGCTGCGACAACGTCCGGTGAGAACGGTATTGAAATTAATGAGGTCCGGGAAGGTACACCGGCCGCTCAACGTGGGCTGCGCACCGGAGACCTGATCACTCACGTAAATCGCATTGGCGTTCAGGACCTGCAGGACCTTCAAGAAGTGGCGGCTCGTTACGACATCCTGTTTCTGAACGTACGTCGTGGCGACCGGGCGCTGATGTTCCAAATTCGTTAGACTCAGGGCTCTATCATGAGGTAACGCCCGACTGATGAACCTCTCGACAGCCGCCAGCCGATTTTGTCTGACCGCCGGACTTTTTGTTCTTGCGACAGTCACAGCTGCGGCGGCAGTCGAGAGCAGCCCCGCCTCCCAGATCGAACGGCAACGCGAGCTATTCCGGGACGTGTATGCATCGGTCGAGCGCGGCGACTGGACGACCGTTGACGATCTTTCGGCCCTCGACCGGCAGCTGCTTGAGCAGTACGTCCTCTGGCCCGACCTTCGTGCGACCTGGCTGCGCGCCAATATCGACTCAGTCTCGAGCGAAGAAGTCGCTGCATTTGTACAACATTACGGCACATTGCGACCTGCCCGCGAACTTCGTTATCGGCACGCGCTCAACTTCGTCAAGCGAGGCGACCTGCAAGGTTATCTCGGTATTTATGAGCAGTTCTATCAGGGCCGGAATATTGAGAAACTCGACTGCCTTGCCGTCCAAGCGGAAATCGAGGCAGGAAGACATCGACGGGTAGAATATCGGGCTATCGAACTGTGGCTTATTGGTAACAGCCAGGTCAGCGAGTGCGACCCGGTATTCGCCTATCTGGATGACCGCAATTTGCTTGGAACCGTCGAATTCCGAAAGCGATACGACCTGGCCATCGAAGAACGAAACTTCGCATTAGCCAAATGGCTTGCCAGGAAGATCGATCAGCAACATGTCGATGCCGCAACCGGGTGGCAAATTGCACAATCGAATCCCGGGGATTTCCTGAAGAAAAAACGAAAACGTTCCAGTAACGAAACGATGCTCGCCCAACTGGTATATGCGGCCGAGCGATTGACCTACCGTGATCCCGAACTGGCACTCGAACGCTGGAGTCAGGTATCAGGCAAGCACAAATTTACCGAAACGCAGAAACTCCTGACGGCACAACATATTGCGCTTTGGACCGCACGAGACAATCTCCCGGGTGCCTATAAGTTGCTTGCAAGTCTCCCGGCCGCCGCGCAAAGCGATGAAGTTCTGCGTTGGCGAGCACGCACCAGCTTGCGCGAAGACCGGTGGAGGCGCCTTCTGATCGATATCGCGCTGATGCCGGCGGCAGAACAGGACTCAGAGGAATGGCGATACTGGCGAGCGATCGGTGCAATCGAGTCAGGACAGACTTTCGAAGCAATGGAGGACCTCGAGTCTCTTAGTCTCGAACGCAGTTTCTACGGTTTTCTTGCTGCCGACAAACTCAACAAACAATACTCGCTCGATCACTCAGTGCTCACAAGCGACGAAGTCAGACTCGAGGCACTCGAATCCCGACCGGAAGTAATTCGTGCCCGTGAGTTGTTCTATGTTGGCCAGGATAGTCGTGGCCGCTCGGAATGGGATGCGGTTGTTCGACACTTATCGACCGAGGACAAATTACAGGCCGCTGTACTCGCGCATCGCTGGGGCTGGCATTCCAGGGCTATCTCGGCTGCAGCCAGTCTCGGTGGATACGATGACTTGTCGATTCGCTATCCCCTGCCCTATCAGAATACGTTTGAGGCGTTTTCGTCGCAGGCAAATATATCGTCTACCTGGGCGTACGGAATTGCGAGAAGTGAGAGTCTTTTCATGCGCGATATCCGCTCAAGCGCAGGCGCCGTCGGCTTGATGCAGCTGATGCCAGCGACAGGCCGCGATGTCGCAAAGGAAATCAAACTCCCGTATTCCGGGCTCGCGACCCTGGTTGATCCCGAAAGCAATATACGTCTGGGAACGACTTACCTCGGAAAAATGGCCGACCGATACGGTGGTAATCAAGTGCTGGCGACGGCCGCCTACAATGCGGGACCGCATCGGGTTGATCGCTGGCTGCCTGAAGATGGCCCGATTGATGCCCGTATCTGGATCGAGAATATTCCGTTAAACGAGACTCGCAAATACGTGAAGCGGGTGCTTGCCGCGCAAGCGATATTTCACTGGCGCATGACCGGAAAAATACGACGACTGTCCGACGAGCTATTGCTCGTTCGTGCCGCCACCGAAACGCAGCAGGTCGCCAGCCGATAACGCGGCGTTGCGATCATCGTAATTAAGGTCGGCGAGCTTCTTCACCTCGGTGTAGAAACAATCAATATCCTTCTCGCAACGACTGTATAACGCCCTGAATGACGGCAAATGTCCTTCATAAAGAGTTGTGGAAATCAGTCGGGCGTTATTGAGTTCGCCTGTCAGCCAGCCTGAAGCCTCTTTGCCGTTACTCTGTAATTCGGCTGCGACGTCTTCAGCCAGCGTATTCAAGCGTTCACGCTTCAGGACTCGCTTGTACTCAAGCTCGATATCCGCTTCGTACACGTCGTTCAAAACTTCACGAGCTTTCATAACGAGCCTGGTTAACGACTGCTGTAGCTCTCTACTGGCAAGATACTCTGCCATTTGCTCCTGTTCCCCGCGCTCCTCGAGCCAGAGTTGCACGCCAAATTCTTCTACAGCGGTAGCGAAAGATTCATTGAAAGCCGAATCATCCTTTACGTAGACCACTTGATGGGCCAGTTCGTGAAACAGAACCGCAACCAGGTCGATATCATCCCAGCGCATCATCGTGCTCAGAATCGGATCGCTGAATTTTCCCAGGGTCGAGTACGCGGCGACGCCGCCAACAGCGACATCGAAGCCATCTTTCTTCAGTCGTTCGGCCTCTTTCGTTGCGTCGTCTTTCGAAAAGTAGCCTCTGTAACTTACGCAGCCCACCACCGGGAAACACCACACCTTGGGGTCGAGCGAGAATTCAGGTGCGGCAAAGACATTCCACACAACATAGTCACGCTCAAGGTCGGCGTAGGTGCGATAGCTGTTATTGTCGGGCAGCCCAAGCTTCGAGACCGAAAAATCACGAGCTTCGTCAAGCAAATTCAATCGGGCAGCGAGTTCCGGCGATGTGTCGGGATCGGCGATCACCTCGTCCAGAGGCTCCCGCTTGCGAATGACCTCCAACTGACCTGATGCGGCTTGCATATAGTAGCAACCGCTCAGCATTGCAGACAGAAAAAGGCTTAGCAATAATTTCGCCATATCCCAACTCTGCTGGCTTGGCAACCGAAACGTCAACCGTTAATGTCGGTTACAATTCTGCGATGCAGATTTATCTCGTCGGTGGCGCTGTTCGTGATGAGCAGCTTGGAATCTCGCCCAAGGAGCGAGACTGGTGCGTTGTGGGGGCAACGCCGGAAGAGCTGTTGGCCGACGGCTACCGACAAGTAGGCAAAGACTTCCCGGTATTTCTGCACCCCAAATCGAATGAAGAGTATGCGCTGGCGCGAACAGAGCGAAAAACGGGTCCTGGCTATCACGGTTTCGCGTTCGATTTTTCAGCCGACGTATCGATTGAAGATGACCTGTCCCGCCGTGACCTGACAATAAACGCAATCGCAAAAGACGGCGAAGGCAAGCTGATCGACCCCTACGGTGGATTGCCGGATATAATGAATCGCGTATTGCGACACGTTTCTGATGCCTTTGGTGAAGACCCGGTTCGCATTCTGCGCGTAGCGAAGTTTGCGGCACGATTCTCCGAGCTGGGATTTCGAGTTTCTGGCGAAACGATGTCATTGATGCGCAGCATGGCCGCGGCGGGCGAAGGCGATGCCCTTGTACCTGATCGCGTCTGGAAGGAGACCGAGGAGGCCCTCCGGGGGAAGAACAGCCGAGTCTTCTTCGAGGTGCTGCGCAACTGTGGCGCACTGGAACAGCTGTTTCCCGAAGTCGATGCCTTGTTCGGTGTTCCGCAACCGGAAAAGTGGCACCCGGAGATCGATACGGGCCTGCATACAATGATGGTTCTGGATCAGGCCGAACTCCTCAGTCCGGACCTTGAAATCCGCTTCGCCGCGCTAACGCATGATCTCGGCAAGGGAACGACACCGAAAGATGAACTCCCCAGCCACCCCGGGCACGAGATTCGTGGAGTAAAACTCGTTCGTGGCATGGATCAACGCCTCCCGATTCCCAAAACCTGTCGCGACCTCGCCGTGCTGGTGGCTGAATTTCACACCCATTGCCATCGGGCAACGGAACTCAAAAGCAAAACGATCGTCAAGCTCTTCGAAAAGTGCGATGCGTTTCGCCGGCCGGAGCGTTTCGAGCAGTTTCTTATTGCCTGCGAAGCAGACGCACGGGGACGACAGGGACTGGAAAACAGGCGCTACCCTCAGGCCAACTTTCTGCGGAACGCGTTTGCCGCCGCTCGCTCCGTCAACGCGGCCGACATTGCGGCACAGCATAGCGGTTCAAAAATTCCTGTAGCGATACGCAGAGCACGACAGGGGGCAATAGCAGGCTTTAAGAAATCGGCCTAACTCCCCCCGTAGTAGAAGAACTGGACGTTAAAGAAAGTAATAGAGCCGTAGGTGTCAGAATCGTCAACACCCAGGCCAAACTGAATATCGCCTCGCTTTCCGATCGGCGTAATGAGGTTCAAGGTAGCCGAATGCGTAATACTGCCGTCCACCTCTCCCTTCCATGTCCGGTAGTCGAGATCCCAACGCTGTTCACCGACGTCCAGACCGAGGCCCGCCCCGGCGCGGTAGGATATGAGGCTGTTGATCAAACTGAGGCGGGATACCGACATGAAATCCACGATGTCGCGATTCGCGCCTCTACTTAAATCAACGTTGTAACGGTAATCGATGCCCATGACGTTGAAGCTGAGCGAATCACTCAGCTGAAACCTGGCCGACAGTCCTGCTCCTTTGGCGTGAAAGCGGATGTTCCTGCCAGGAAAGAGATCGCCCCGAAAAATATCGAACTCGAAGTCGCGGTACTCCAGATCTCCCGTCAGAGAGACGAGGTCATTGCGCCAGTAAACCGCACCGCGCCAGTCGAGCGAATCGAGAATGTCGTTGTCACCCCAATAGGCGACTTCTGATCGAATACCGATCGGGTCAAACCAGTGATCAAGTCCGATGTCACCGTAAGACGTATTGAGGTCAATACCCCTGGGAAGCTCAACGCTACTTTTCCCAAGAGTTGTTGAAAGGCGAGTCTTCTCGGTTAATCCCAGGTCGGCAAACACGGCAGCAGCCAGACCATCAGCTGAGTCCGCCTCCACTCCGCCGCCCAGGATGTAATCTTCAAGCGACCAGGCGGGGCTTGTCAGGAGGATGAGCAGAGGCGCGCTAGACCAGCGCATACAGAATGACGCCAGCGAGGACTAACCTGTAAATAGCGAACGGAGCAAGGCCTACGCGAGTCACCACACGCATGAAGAATTCAATACTGATGTACGCAACGACACAGGCGACTAGAGCACCCAGCCCAAGTTGTCCCCAGTCAACAGCTGCGTCACCGGAGAGCATTTCCACAAATTTGTAACCCGCGGCCAGAAAAATCACCGGAGCCGACAACAGGAACGAAAATCGCGCGGCATCCTGTCGCTCGAAGCCCAGAATTCGCGCCGCAGTGATGGTAACTCCCGAGCGAGATGTGCCGGGCACCAATGCCAGGGCCTGCGCGCAGCCAATGATGAATGCGTCTTTATATCCGACGTCCGACATGTTTCTTTCGTGCCGCCCAAGACGATCTGCGAGGGCCATTAGGATTCCGTAGCCAGCCAGCGTGTAAACGATAACGGCAGGGTCGCGGAGATTAAGTTCAATCCAGGAGGCGAAGCTTAGCCCGGCGATAGCAGCCGGGACGGTGCCGAGCGCAATGGCCAGTGCCATACGCGACTCTGGCGAAGTCACACTGCCGCCCAGTATCTGCACTCCGCCGGAAATCAGCGATGCAATGTCTTTGCGAAAAAACAGGCAGACGGCGGCAAGCGATCCGAAATGCACAGCCACATCGAAAGCGAGCCCCTGGTCCGCCCACTCGAACAAGTAGGGCACCAAAACCAGGTGGCCGGAACTCGAAATCGGCAAGAATTCCGTGAGCCCCTGCACAATGGCCAAAATAACAATCTGTAGTGTCGTCAAAGAGTCTGTGTCCTGTCAGCAAAGTGAAACGCTGTTGGTGTGACTATGTCGCCCCGCCCCAACGCAATGCATTTGAAATTCTCGCCCATTTCACCGGGGAGAGTAAGTGTTTTGATCTGGCCCGACAATTCGAGTTGCTTTGCAACGGGAAGATCGACAAATCCGCGCATCTCGATTTCGAGTCCGCCACCCATGAGGAATTGAGATTGTGTCTGGTATCCGAGGATATCCAGACCGGCATCCTCAGCTGCGCCGGCAAGCAATGAATAGTCGATCCACGATGTCAGGTCCTGGATGCCCGGATATATCAGTGGATTGTCATGAGCGTGATGTCGAAAATGACAGCGCAGCCAACCCTCCGCCCTGTCCGCTGCGTAATACTCACGCCGGGAAACGCCGTAGTCGAAAAGGAACGCGGCACCTTGCCGAAGACATCCGGCCAAATCGGAAATCCATAGTGGAGTCGCTATTGAAACTTCGGACGCGTAACCGTTGGAAAACTCTCGTCCGGTATCCGCTTCGATCTCCGCCACTGCCGCTGCCAAATGCTCGGGCGCATCCCTTTCCGTCCAGACAAATTGATTGCCTTCTGTCGAAACGCACTGCTGGAAAACAGCGGAGGCTCGTCGCACGAATCGCTCTACGGGCAGAGCGTCAAGAACCTCATTGGCGACGATGACGCCTTCAAAGTCCTTTGGCAGGTCAGATAACCAATGGACCCGGTCGACCAGGTGCGGGAGCTCGTCACGGAGACGCTTCTTCTGCCGGTCTGCGAGGTCGGGCGAGACTTCGAGAATGCGGTAAGCAGCGGGCGTCGCATGCAACGCCTCCAGCGTACCGAGCAAGTCAACAGCGAGTTTGCCGCTACCTGCGCCGAACTCAAGCACTTCACCGTTTTCAATAGTGGCAAGAACCTCCGCGCATTGCCGTGCCAATACGCGCCCGAATACCGATGAGATTTCCGGTGCCGTTACGAAGTCACCCTCGGCACCGAACTTCGCTGAACCCGCACTGTAGTAGCCGAGGCCGGGCGCGTACAAGGCCTCGTGCATGTACTCGGCAAAGCTGAGCTGACCGCCGGATTCCTCAGTCTTTTTCAGAATATGAGCGCGCACTCGATCGCTGTGCTCGGAGCTCAGTTCATCAGGCTTTGGAAGGGAGGCTGTCGGTTCGTATTGCATGTGCGCGATAAAGTCTTTATGAATGAATCCATGCCAGAACAGACACTCAACGACAAAGTCATTCTCGTCACCGGTGCTGCCCGAAGAATTGGCGCGGCTATTGTGACACGCCTGCACGAAAACGGTGCGCGAGTTGCTGTCCACTATCGTGGGTCCAGAGATGAAGCCGAGAGCTTTGTAAATCGACTGAACCGCGATCGGGATTCTTCGGCGGCCGCTTTCCAGGCGGATCTGCTGAATATTGGGAGTTTGTCCGCGCTCATCAACGACGTTGTTGCCTGGGGTGGGCGACTCGACGGGCTCGTCAACAATGCCTCCAGCTTTTATCCAACACCGGTTGGCAGCATTGACGAAGAGCAATGGGATGAACTCATCGGCAGCAATCTGAAAGCGCCGTTGTTTCTATCGCAGGCTGCAGC
>Ga0164320_10000455_pt1 | contig 13300 bp, 16 predicted proteins | sample GuaBasSediGuay11_FD_113736 | JGI IMG/M metagenome (GOLD analysis project Ga0164320, IMG submission 113736) | Subseafloor sediment microbial communities from Guaymas Basin, Gulf of California, Mexico - Guay11, Core 4567-28, 0-3 cm | ecosystem: Environmental > Aquatic > Marine > Hydrothermal...
ACATACTGGCCGGGGAAAAGCAGGCCTTGCAGTTACGCTACCTGCAAACGCTGAAAGAAATATCGAACGAAAGGACGAACACAATTGTGTTCCCAATGCCGATCGAATTCATTGAGCCAATATTGGGCAGGAGCAAGAAATACTCACAGTCGTGAACACGTTTTCCCCTTAGTGCCGGGCGGGCTCAGTTCTTGTCTTCCGACTCGTCGAGCAGGTCGGCCCACGTCTTGTCCATTACCGTTTCGGCGACAGCGCTGTCGAGGTTCTTGCCAAGATCCTCGATCGCGGCGTCCCAGCGCGGGTTACGATGGGAGCCGGTCTCGCCATCACGGCGGACCACACTCAGAATGTCATCCAGAGAAACACGTGACATTTCGCGGCCAGGTAGCAGGTGTTCTTTGTCGTTGGTCGTGATGAGGCCGCTCGCCTCAAGGCCGGCAGCAATGGGCGCCAATGTTATCGATGGAATTCGCAATCGGCTGCTGAGGCTGCTCAAACTAATCCCCTCGGCAGGGTCGCGAAATTCCTTGCCGACCAGGAACATGATGTTCAGCGCCAGACGTTCGCGCATAGCGTTGGAGAGGCGCGGCTCACGGCGGCCGATTCTCAAATAAGCGGGGTTCTGGAAATAGAATGCGATCTGCGAACCGACGAGAAGAATCAACCAGTTCAGGTACAGCCAGATCAGCGTCGTTATCGCGATCGCGAAACTGGCGTAGATCGTTTGATTGCGGGCTGAGTTGGCTATGAATGCGGCGAATACCATTCCGAGCGTCGCCCAGAGTATTCCGCCTGACAGTCCGCCGACGAGGGCCGACCGAAAATCGACCCGTGTATTCGGCATGTATTTGTAAAGCGCCGTGAAGACAACGATGACGACGATGTATGGTGTGAGCTTCGTGGTGGCAGAAAAGAATGGTCCAAGGATCGTGTTGGCGGCAAGCCACTGGAAAGCGGACTCATTGCCGAGCGACGCGATCGCACCGAGCGCGACGACAATTGCCAACGGACCAATCAGCAGTACCAGCAGATACTCGGTGAATCGGCGTGAAAAACTCCGCGGCTTGTTCACGTACCAGACATAGTTAAATGACTCTTCGATTTTCTGCACCATCGAAATCGCGGTGTAGATGAAGAAAGCCAATCCAATACCGCCCAGCACACTGCCATTGACGTTGTTGACCAACGTCATGACCTGGTCCGTGATTTCTACGCCCTTTTCGCCGAGCGGCTCGAGGACGCCGTAGAGGTATTGCTCCAGGTCTTTGTGGACACCGAAACCCTTCAACACGGAAAAGCTGACGGCGATCAAAGGTACGATCGAGAGGAGCGTCGTGTAAACGAGACTCATTGCGCGCAGAGTCAATTGTCCCGAGACAATGTCGCGAATTACGGCATAGGCATTCCGTAAAACGCCGGTCACAATCCGACCAGCGATGCCGTATTTCTGCAGCAAATTGCCCCAGACAAGCTTATCGGTCCAGTTTTTGATGGTCACGACCATACCGGCATTGTCCCCCTTTTTACGCAGTCATGCGATCGAGGGCTTCACGGTATTTAGAGGCAGTCTGATCGAGTAATTCGGGCGGCAACTCTGGTCCTGGCGCTGTTTTGTCCCAGTCGAGAGTGTCGAGATAGTCGCGCACGAACTGTTTGTCGAAACTCGGCGGGCTTGTGCCAACTTCGTATTCGTCGACCGGCCAGAAACGTGATGAGTCCGGGGTCAGCACCTCGTCAATGAGGTGAAGTTGACCTTCGTCATCAAGACCAAATTCAAATTTGGTATCCGCGATGATGATCCCGCGCTCGAGCGCATAGGCCGCTGCACGTTCGTAGATTTGTATGGAGACGTCGCGGACCCGGGTCGCCAGTTTTTCACCAATGAGGTCGATCACGCGTTCAAAGCTGATGTTTTCGTCGTGATCGCCGGCTTCGGCCTTGCTGGCGGGAGTAAATAAAGTCTGTGGCAGCTTTTCGGCTTGTTGCATTCCCTTGGGCAGGTCAATCCCGCAAACCTGCCCGGTATCCAGATAGTCACGCCATCCAGAGCCAATCAGGTAACCGCGGACGACCGCTTCAATTGGCAGCGGCTTCAGTCGCTTAACAACCAGCGATTGCCCGCGCAGCGTGTTGCAGAGCGCTTTGTCGCTGATAACGTCATCCACCGAGAGCTCCGTCAGCTGATTGGCAATGATGTCGGCCATCATGCGAAACCAGAACAACGAGATCCTCGTCAGAACTTCGCCCTTGCCCGGGATCGGGTCAGGCAGAATCACGTCGTAGGCGGACAGCCGATCTGTGGTGACGAGCAGCAGATGATGATCGTCCACGCTGTAGATATCCCTTACCTTGCCGCGGCCGATCATGGGCAGCTCCGGTATTGATGTTTCGAACAGTACGTCATTTGCATCCATTCAGTGATGATCGCCAATCCGTCATGCTCAGGCAAGCCTCAGTAATGGGAATGGTCGCTGACACACGTTAGGATTGCAGTTCTTCGAATCGCCCAACGGCTGGAATCTCGATTGTACTGGGGCAAGATCATCGGCACTTTGGCCGGACTGGCAATGCGCAACCCGTGGGCCGCTCTGGCTGGCTTCATACTCGGGCACCAGTTCGATCGTGGATTTGCCGATCGCTTCCGAGTTTTTGAGAAACAAGGGACCAGCATCCCGCGTGTCTCTGAGGACTTCGTTCGTGCGTTGTTTCAGGCCATGGGACATCTCGCCAAAATTGATGGCCGCGTAAGCGAAGATGAGATTCGCTCGGCAAGAATGGTTATGCACCGTCTCAGTTTGAATCCGGCACAGGTTCGGCGTTCGATCGCATGGTTTGACGAGGGCAAGCAGCCAGGATTCGCGCTGATCCAGAGAATGCGCGAAGTCCGGCGGGTCAGTGCGCGCAGCGCATCGGATCGGCTTACTTTTGTGCGGCTGCTGCTTGAGGTGGTGCTGGCCAAGCAGAGTTTGAAGAAAGAGGAACGAGCGCTGATCTGGAAGATTTGCGTTGAGCTTGATATTGGGCGCGTGGAATTTGCGCAGCTCGAGGCCATGATTCGGGCGCAGAAAGGATTCAAGCGATCGCCAGCAGGCGATGCCGATGCCTCCCGCGTGCGGCGGGCCTACGAGGCCCTGGGAGTTTCCCCGGAAGCGACCAATGATGAGGTGAAGACAGCCTATCGGCGCCTGATGAACAAGAGTCACCCCGACAAGATCTCCAGTAGTAATCCGGGTGCTGACGTTATCGCCGAGGCGGAGCGTCGGACTCGAGAAGTTCGTGGTGCCTATGAAATGCTCAAAGCCCGCCGATCGATACGCTGAGGTGTCGATTCGGCGAAGCCTGTTGTACAGTTGCCAAAAAATTGGGGGATCCTAAGTGACACCATTAATCGCACCTTCCATTCTTTCCGCAGATTTCGCCCGCCTGGGCGACGATGTAAAGGCCGTTCTGGACGCGGGAGCGGACATTGTCCACTTCGACGTAATGGACAATCACTTCGTGCCGAACCTGACCATCGGCCCTATGCTTTGCGACGCTCTTCGAAGCTATGGTATTGATGCGCCTATTGACGTGCACCTGATGGTGGAACCTGTCGACAGCATTATCCCGGACTTCGCAAAGGCCGGAGCGAGTTACATTACATTCCATCCGGAGGCGAGCCGCCATGTGGATCGGTCGCTCGGCCTGATCCGCGAACAAGGCTGCAAGTCCGGCCTGGTCTTCAGCCCGGCGACACCGTTGGACTGGTTAACGCACGTCATCGACAAGGTCGACATGGTCCTGTTGATGTCGGTCAATCCGGGTTTTGGTGGGCAGAGTTTTATTCCGGCAGCGCTAACGAAACTGCGTCAGGCACGCCAGATCATTGAAGCCAGTGGTCACGAGATTCGTCTGGAAATCGATGGCGGCGTGAAGGTTGACAATATCGGTGCAATCGCAGCGGCCGGGGCCGATACGTTTGTGGCTGGTTCAGCGATATTTGGGTCGGATGATTACGCGGCAACTATTGCAGCGATGAGGGCTGAGATCGAAAGCGCTACTGCATAAAGCGGAAGACCTCTGTCGGGGAACTGTTGATTCGCTTCCCAGGATACAGGCCCTTATGACTATCTGTGATGTCGCGGCCTTGGGGCCGCTCGTACGGATCGCGGCCTTGGGGCCGCTCCGTACGGATCGCGGCCAGGGGCCGCTCCTACAGATTTCTGTTCGGTCTTGCGCCGTATACGACTATTGTCTTACCAGAAGCAGTCACCAGACCCTGTTCTTCGAGGACCTTCAATACGCGTCCAGCCATCTCTCGTGAACAACCTACGAGTCGGCTGAGTTCCTGCCGGCTGACCTTGATCTGCATACCGTCCGGATGGGTCATTGCGTCCGGTTCGTTGCAGAGATCCATAATGGCGTGTGCAACACGGCCCGTGACATCAACAAAAGCGAGGTCACCGAGCTTGCGGTTGGTGCGATCGAGACGGGTTGCGAGCTGCGTTGCGAGTTCAAATACCAGCCCGGGGCTTTCACTCGCGATCTGGCGGAAGCGAGGATAGGTCATCTCGGCAATTTCGCACTCCGTGCGAGTTCGAACCCAGGCGCTGCGCGTCGGTTGTTCGTAGAAAAGTCCCATCTCACCGAAGAACTGTCCTTTGTTCAGGTAAGCCAGCACCATTTCGTTGCCGTCTTCATCCTCGATCATGACTTCAACCGATCCGTCAACGATGTAATAGAGAACATCCGGCAAATCGCCCGCATGAATCATCACAGTCTTCGATGGAACAGTCCGTACCCGGCAATAACTCAAGAATCGGTTAATCGCCGGCACATCGCTCATGTTTTTTGCTGTTGTCTGCATTGATAAATCCTCGCCCCAATTGCGCACTACTTTTAATACAGAACGCCTGCGAGAGCAAGCTAAGTGCGTGTTTTCACGCGAATTTTACGTTTGGAAGACATTTCTAAACCCAATACGCCGTTTTTGTCATAACTTTGGCCGTCGCTCGCATGAGGCGAACAACCGGGCGAGGCAATTCGGCTGCGCCGGCTTCGATCGCGTTTTCGCCGTGTTCTTCCTCTTCATCACGCATCTGCTCGACGATTGCCCGGCTCTTTGCGTCCCCGTTGGGTACGTGATCAAGATGGCTGTCCAGATGCGAGCACACCTGTCTCTCAGTCTCGGCGATGAAGCCGAGACTCCATTTATCTCCGAGCACGCCACTGGCGGCGCCGATCGCGTAGGCTCCTGCGTACCACAGCGGGCTCAATCGACTGGGCTTGAATCCAAGCTCCTCTATCCGCTGCTCGCACCAGGCGAGGTGATCGAACTCCTCGTCCGCCGCACGCTTCATCTGCTCTTCAATATTCTTATTGCGCGCGACCGTGGCGTGCCCTTGATACAAAGCCTGGGCGGCGACTTCGCCGGCGTGATTCACGCGCATGAGTCCGGCCGCATGCGCTTTTTGTCTTGCGTTGAGGTCAGCGTCAATGATGTTTTCAGACGGATTGGCGCGAGCTGGCCGACCGGCCGGTGTGGCCACCGTACGCAGCGCATTGTTTGCGCCGGCGAGCAGTTTATCGAGTGGAGACAGCTGTCGTTTTTCCATGCACCGAATTATAGCGTTGTGCGGCGGTCAGGCGGTATACTCCGCGGCCAATTTTTGCAGAATCCAAACCTGTCTAAAGGAGATTTCGAATGAATTACCGTGTGGCGTTGGCGCTTGCTGCGCTGATAGCACCGCTCAGCTTGAACGCAGAGGACGCTGAAGAAGAGAAAAGTCCGTGGGCGGGAAAAGCGACGCTGGGATACCTCGCGACGTCGGGAAATACGGAAAATTCGACTTTGAACACCGGTTTCGAATTGGGCTATACGTCGGGCAAGTGGGTACATCTTCTGACGGCGGCTGCGATTTCAGCGTCGGAGGATGAGGAAAATACTGCCGAGGCTTATGACCTGGGCTGGAAAAGCGAGCGAAAGATTACGGATCAGGACTTTCTGTACGGTCGACTGCAATGGCGCAAGGACAATTTTGGTGCCTACGACACGCAGTTCTCCCAGACGGTTGGTTACGGACGCCGGCTGATCGATACCGACAAGCACAAGTTGAATGTGGAACTTGGCGTTGGTGCTCGACAATCGGAGCTGCAGTTCGGTGGCGATGAGAACGAGACGATCTACACTGTGGGCGGCTACTATCGCTGGCAATTCAGTGAGACGGCAGAGTTTCGCCAGGACCTGAAGACGGAATCGGGTAGTGCGAACACCTATACAGAGTCCGTTACCGCGGTCTCAGCCAAGCTGATGGGTGATCTGGCACTGGTCGCTTCTTACACCATAAAGAACAACTCGGACGTGCCACCGCTGACCGAAAAAACCGATACTTACACGGCTTTGTCTCTGGAATACTCGTTCTGACGGATTTTCGGCCTTGATGGCCCACGTAAACTATTGATCGGTATATGAAAAAATAAAGCTCAGGATTGTTTGCATTGGCGCCGGGCCTAAAGTATTATTTCGCGCCTTTCGCCGCTCCTGCGAACGCTCTTGCGTGCTCGGAGGGCAGACGGGACAAGGGCCGCAGAGTCAACGCTCCCTGAATTGGTTATTGACAAGAATTTTCCCTACGGAAACTCAAGATTATGAATACGTTTTCTGCAAAGCCAGCAGAGGTTCGGCGCGATTGGTTCGTAGTCGACGCTACAGGCAAGACCCTGGGTCGCCTGTCGACTGAAATCGCCCGCCGTTTGCGCGGCAAGCACAAGCCCCAATACACACCGCACATTGATACGGGCGACTATATCGTCGTGGTCAATGCTGAAAAGATTCGTGTGACTGGTAACAAGATGCAAGACAAGATCTACTACCACCACACCGGTTACATCGGCAACCTGAAGTCAATCTCGCTTGAGAAGCTGCTCGACAAAGCTCCCGAGCGCGTGATTGAGAAATCGGTCAAAGGCATGTTGCCGCGCGGATCGTTGGGACGCCAGATGTTTTCGAAACTGAAAGTATTTGCAGGCCCTGAGCACAGCCACGCTGCACAGCAACCTATTCCTTTGGAAGTAAACGCTTAAGGCCTTAAACCTTATTGCATTGAGACAATATTATGAGTGATTCATCTTTCTACGGCACCGGACGACGCAAAACGTCTACAGCTCGCGTGTTCATGTCACCTGGCAAGGGCAGCATCACGATCAACAATCGTGCTCTGGATGTCTTCTTCGGTCGAAAAACGGCACAGATGATTGTTCGTCAGCCATTAGAGCTGACGCAACATATGGAAACGTTTGACATCAAAGTTACTGTCAAAGGTGGCGGCACAACGGGACAGGCAGGCGCGATTCGCCACGGCCTGACGCGTGCGTTGATGCAATACGATGAGTCGCTGCGACCTTCACTGCGTAAAGCCGGTTTCGTAACTCGCGATGCTCGTGAAGTAGAGCGTAAGAAAGTCGGTCTCAGAAAGGCACGTCGCGCACCGCAGTTCTCGAAACGCTAAACGCGGTTACTACGATCCTTTATTGGGGGATCGTCTAGTGGTAGGACTGCGGACTCTGACTCCGCCAACGGGGGTTCGAATCCCTCTCCCCCAGCCAAACAAAAACAGGGCCCCATCAGGGGCCCTTTTTTTGTTTTGATTGCGGGAAGATGTGGATGAGAACCCCTGTTCGACAGGCGCAGCGGCAGAGCCGCATGCCTGGTCGCGAAGCGACAATCCCTCCCCCTAGAATATCGCCAGCGGATTTAGTGGCGATCCGGTACCGCCTGGCACGCGCAATGGAGCGCCAACGAACAGGAAAATCGAGCGATCCCGTTCGGCCGCGAATTCTGCGATCCCTTCCAGATCCAAATTGTCCAGTATTGGCATGCCCAAGCCCGCCAGAACGAGCTCATGCAGCGGGTTGATCAGGCCTTCCACGCCCGAAGGAACAACATCAGATACGCCGTCACATCCGATAACGGCGACGTCCCTGGCTTTCAGCCAGGTTGCTACCGAGGCATGCAGACCAGCCGCTTTCTGTGAGAAATCCCACTGACCTTGTTCCTCCACCTGCACCCAGCGCCCGGTCCGGATCAACAACACGTCGCCACTTGAAATCCGGATGCCAGATACTTCCTCCCAAGCCTCCAGGTCCTCTGCCGAGATCGCCGTACCTGCGGGGAGATAGTCGACACCGAGGAACCGCGGAAAATCAACCAAAACACCGCGCGTGAAAATGCCGCTGGCTGCTATGTTCTGTATACCAAGCCGTTCCACGCCGTCAGGCGTGAGGCTGTCGATCGGCATGCCGTTGTACAACATTCCTTTGTGCGCAACGTGTTGCAAACCATCCATATGGGAATGGGCCCAGCCATGATATTTCACTGAGTATTTATCCTCGGCCCACTGGTGGCCAGCCCACCAGGCTGTTTCAACTTCGTGCTCAAAGGGATTTTGATTGAGTGCGTCTTTTTGCTTGTTCATCTCCATCGCCATGGATATCGAAACGCCATCTCGTACCAGAGTCGCAGCGTCGCGACGCTTGGCTGCTGTGATCAGATTCAGGGTGCCGAGTTGATCGTCCTTCCCCCAACGACCCCAGTTGTTATTTTCCTGTATCAATTGGTCGAACTGCGCTCGGCTCACAGGTGGCGGCTCACTGACAGACCAAGTCATTCGAGGGATCCCGGAATCGCTGACTTCATCAGACTCGCAGCTCATCAAGAAAATTATCGTAGCCATCGCAGCTAATCTACATTTGCCTGGCATCTCATCGCTCCGGATAGATATACATTTCCCAGCAGAGCTTATATGTCTCCTTTGGGTCACAAGTAGTCTCTCAATAATCTATCGCCGGTGCATTCATCAAGTCATGTTTACCAAACAATTTGTAAAGAACACTTGACAATGGTGGTGAAAGAGATTAGTTTTTAGTCAAGCTTAATTGACTTTATGACAAAGGAAGTAGACATATGATCAAACTAAAGACAGGCTCCAATACCTGGGCTGCAAACAATCTAAGGAACAGTGTTCGTCTGATGGGTTGGAACGCTGCCTGGGTTGCATCTATGGCACTAGCAGCTTTTGGGCCGAAATTGATGTGGAATTACGATACCTTACTAACGATTCTCTCTGTGCTCATCAACCTTGGCATCGGCTTTGCAATGGTCCTGGCAAATAGGCGATACCTGAGAGGATTGGACGAATTGCATCAAAAAATCTTTCTCGACGCTGCAGTGCTAACGCTGGGTGTTGGACTGGTGTGTGGTCTTAGCTACGAATTGCTTGAAGACATAAAGCTCATTCCTTTTCAGCCCGAAATTTCACACCTGGTCATCCTGATGTGTCTTACCTTCCTTACCGGGATGATCGTCGGTCACCGGAAATACCGATGAAAAATCGACTTAAAGTGCTTCGTGCAGAACGGGATTGGACGCAGGCTCAGTTAGCCACTGAACTGGAAGTTTCCAGGCAGACGGTCAATGCCATTGAGAAAGGAAAGTTTGATCCCAGTCTGCCCCTGGCATTTAAAGTCGCCCGGCTTTTTGACATGGCGATAGAAGATATTTTTCAATATGCAACAGAGTCTTGACGCGACGCTATTAGTGTTCCGGTTCGGCTTCCGACGTTCGATAGATATCGACGCTTACTTCCGTGTCTTGCATCAGTAGTTGATCAACGTACTCCGCAAACCCCGAATGCAGATAGCTCTTTCTTTGCCGCCAGTAACGTGCCATTCCCGGCAGAGCTTTTATCCCAAGTATGGCAGCGGTTATGGCCTCACGAAGTTCGAGGTCAATGGTGCCTTCCTCAGCGAGCAAATAGCTGTTCTGAAATGCCAGGAACGCTCCATGCAACATCATCAGAAACTGAAATTCTTCCTGGTTAGAAAGCGCTTTTTCGCTTGTCAGCGCCTCATAGAATAGCTCGCTGGTCTGCTGATCCGAGCCAATCTGAAGATACCAATTCTGTAACGCGACATTGGCGTCGTTTGCTGAGGCAGCTCGGACGGCACCGGCACTATCGTTAACCTGGATTCCGACATAGACAAGCGAAATCACTACAGCAAAGGCACCAATTATCTCCGCCAGGTTGGCTAATTTGGATAGCTTCATTTTCATCAGACATTCTCTTGCCAATTCAATACGACAGGCCGCGCTGAGTCACAAGCAGTCTCTCAGGAGTCTAACACTTGACAAGCTGTTCTCAGCCAGCGGTGGACCATTGACCCTGAGCGCTTTCTGCTAGTCTGGACAAATGAACACAAGTTACTCAGGGAAGACTTGGTCATGATTCAATTTTTCTCGGTCTGCGAAAGACCAGCTTTCGCAGTCCTTACAGCGGCACTCCTGCTTGCTTTCCCTACGCAGGGTAATGCCAGCGACGATGAAGGAGATCAGGTATTCGCGCGCTATGCACGATACGGCGCAGACATTTGGGCGCAGAATCCGTCCGCAAAGATCTCGGGAGAAGGTGCGGCTTGTATCAGCTGCCACACATCATTGCCGTACGCTCTCGTTGAGCCGCTGCTTCCTGGAGAATATGCGGCTTACAGCGATCTTATTGAGAACGTCAACGAACGCGTTACCACCTGGCAAAACAACACGCCTTGGTACTCTGATCAAAAAGCAGAAATGGCGGCGACACTCGGCGGATTACATCCCGACGCACTCAAGGAGATTCTTGATGCCGAGGGATCGCGCGGTGTCGAATCAATTCTTAATGCGCTTATCCTGACAATGCACGACGCCTACGACCATGAGCCAGCCGCGCCTGAAACCGTGCGAGCATTCGAGAACATGTGGTCCGAGCAGATTACGTCTGGCGATGATGCGGGAAGCTGGAAATGGATTAAGGCGAATCTGATTCCGTGGGAGGTAGAGGACTCTGATCTCTGGGGAGCATCGCTTGCGTGCGTCGCCGCCAGCCAGTATCCCGAATTGGCGCCAAGTCGTAATCTTGATTTGCTCTATGCAAGACTCAGGAGGGGTGTCAGCGATATCGGTACAAGCCTGCACGTTAAAGCAGCCATCTTATGGTGTGATACTGAAATGGGTGGAAAATTGATAGATAACGGCATTGCCAGGTCGATTGTTACTGACCTGCTCGATCTGCAATTCGACAATGGAGGTTGGGCAATCCGGCAACTAGGTCCATGGGGTAGCTGGGAAGGGAGCTCATCGGATTGTTGCGCCCAACGCGAAACTCGTCCGGATGCATATGCCACTGGTTATGTTTCGTTTGTCCTGGCGCGCAGCCAACACCTAATCGGAGAGGACAACGACGCCAAATTGGAGAAAGCGAATGAATGGATCGCTAAACAACTCGTGGATCCATACCCGGCGGAACCCAGAAACAATCGCCATGAAAGCGCCGAGGAAGAATTTCCTGCTTTCCGCAACAACATTTACACCAATGCTGGGCACATGTGGGCGTTTTTAGCGAAGACCGTTTACGAAAACGGATCGGCTCCCTGGGTGAGGAATTAGTTGCGCATCTCGCGAACGCTGCCATCGTCACCGCCAATCAATAGAATGTCTGCGGGCCGATGTGCAAATATCCCAACCGAAACAACACCTGGGATACGATTGATCCTGGCTTCCATCTCCAGCGGATTGGAGATTTGTAAATCATGAATATCGAGGATGTGATTGCCGTTGTCAGTGACGAACCCTTCCCGCCAGATAGGTTGTCCGCGCATTTTCAGCATTCGGCGAGAAACCATCTCCTGGGCCATCGGCAGTACTTCGATAGGCAGGGGAAAGCTGCCGAGCATTCCGACGAGCTTCGTATCATCAGCGATACAGATGAACCGGCGTGCCGCAGCGGCCAGGACTTTTTCGCGGGTCAGCGCGCCGCCGCCACCTTTGATGAGCTGCAATCGCTTGTTGCTTTCGTCAGCGCCGTCAATATAGAGGTCGTAGTCGCCAACCTCATTGAGCGTTGAAACCTCAAAGCCGTTCGCCTCGAGCAAGGCAGTGGATGCTTTTGAACTAGAGACAACGCGGTCAATCTTGTCACGCATCTCGGGCAGCATTTCAATCAGGAAGTTGACCGTAGAGCCGGTGCCGACTCCAAGCGTCATTCCTGGCTCAATGAACTCCATCGCGGCTTTCGCGGCGTTTAGTTTCTTATCTGTTGCGTTCATAGCTGCGTACTATAGTCATTTCAGCGCAAATGAAAAGAGCCCGCCGAAGCGAGCTCTTTTACTTTGCTTTGGAAGAAGGCTCTTCCCAAGCGATCAGTCAGCTACTTTTTCTTCCTGCGGGTAGCCTTTTTCTTCTTGGCTTTCCGCTTTGTAGCTTTCTTCTTTGTTGCCTTTTTCTTAGTAGCCTTCTTCTTAGCTACTTTTTTCTTCGCTTTGCGTTTCGTCGCTTTCTTTTTGGTCTTGCGCTTGGCGACTTTTTTCTTCGCTTTTTTCTTTGTTGCTTTCTTCTTAGTAGCCTTCTTCTTAGCTACTTTTTTCTTCGCCTTTTTCTTGGCGACTTTCTTTTTCGCTACGCGGCGTTTCTTAGGCGCTGCTTTTTTCTTTGCAGTTACTTTCCGCTTCTTCGCGACTTTTCGCTTCGAAGCTTTTTTACGAGTCTTCTTTTTGGTAGCCATGCTTTTCTCCGTGTCGGGTACCCGGAGCTGAGTATATACAACAAGACAAAAAACACCAGCAAGCCAATTGCGTATAGAACGTCGCGAAAAATCAGCGCTTAAACTGACTCGATCAACGAAATAAATAATTCCCAATTAACAGAACAGAAATACGAAGCGGATTGCATTCGTCATATTGAAAAGTTGCGTATTGAAACAAAAACTTTTGCGCCGTCAAGTTGCTCAACCAATAAATCGGAACACGTTTTCACCGCTTAATAATTTTCGCGAGAGAATCAGAACTAATTCTTCTCGCTAAAAGTCCGATAAAGCCGTATATCCCATGCATTTGGCGATATCTTCTCGACTTCTTGGCAGTCAAATGCAACGCCAAACAATTTGGGTTTTAGCCATTGTCTTCGGTGCTTAAGAAACGAAAAACACCGATCGTAATAGCCTCCTCCCATTCCAATTCGATGATCGGTGTTGTCGAATGCGACGGTTGGAGTGATGACAAGTTGCAGTCTGCGCGGCGAGATAAGCTCGCCCGATTCGGGTTCCCAAATCATCATTCGGTTTTGCACAAGGGTCGTATCTGGTCGAATTTCCCGAAAGAACATTTTTCCCTTGTCGCGCGTTATGGGTACAAAAATGCACTTATTTGCGCGCCAGCCACGCTCAATGATCAAACGCGTGTCAACTTCATCACTCATTGGCAGGTAGCACGCGATGAGTCTGGATGACAAATA
>Ga0164320_10000457_pt1 | contig 13290 bp, 13 predicted proteins | sample GuaBasSediGuay11_FD_113736 | JGI IMG/M metagenome (GOLD analysis project Ga0164320, IMG submission 113736) | Subseafloor sediment microbial communities from Guaymas Basin, Gulf of California, Mexico - Guay11, Core 4567-28, 0-3 cm | ecosystem: Environmental > Aquatic > Marine > Hydrothermal...
AAGAGCGCGGAGAGGACTTCCAGCTCAAGGACTTTTTTGACCGACTGAACGCGATCGACAGTATTCCCATCTCACTGGCACGCTGGGAAATGACGGGACTCGACGATGAAATCTGGGCGTTGACCTCCAGTCAAAGCAACTGAGCCAGAGCGTAACCGGCCATGCCGATGACAGCGATCGAGCTGAAGGTCCAACAGGTTGCCCGGATATCGTGGATCTGCGCGGTGGTATACGCGACAAAGTGCGCGGCTCGCGCGGCAATGTAGCCCCAAATCAGAATTTGTGCGAGTAACAGCGGCGGGCGAGCCAGAACACAGAAGAATCCCGCAGCGATAAAACCGGGAATACTCTCCAGGTCGTTTAGATTCATACGCCTCGACCGTTCAACGTATTCATTCGGCGCCAATTGTCCGTCAACGGGCTCTGGGTTGAGCGGAGTCTTTTTCGCATCTTCCGGGCTTCGATAGCCGGCACTGACCTTCATCATTCGTTGCACCGTTATCCACGGCTGGATCATGAGCTTAAGAATCATGATCAGAGCGGCCAGTGCGTAAAGGTGGAAAACGGGATTGTCGAGACTTATCGCGGCAGATTCGATGGGCATGGCACTGGTGCTCCCGTATGGGTGTGGTGGTCAATAAAGTGATTTACAAAAAAGCTTAACATAGTTAAAATAACTTAACAAAGTTAAGAAATCGGCACGAATATGCGTCAGAAACTATCAGGTGACCGGCAGAGATCACCTCGGGTACAAAAGAAGCGCGAGCAGGCTCGGCAGGAAATTCTCCAGACTGCACAGTTGTTGATGCGGGCTGGCGGGGTGGAGGCCGTAACACTGGCATCGGTCGCTGGTGAACTGGGTATGACAAAGCAGGCGATCTACCATTACTTCCCGTCCAAGGAAGCATTGATCAGGCGACTGGTGACAACACTGGTTGACGACGAGGTTAATGCGCTGCTTGCTGCCGTTGAGGCAGCCGATTCTGGCGAGTCGACTCTCGGTACATTGGTCCGCGCTTTTTACGACCATTACATCGGCAATCTAGACGCACTTCGTTTCGTCTATTGCCAGTCACAGCTATACGCGACGCCCGACCATGGGATGGATCAGGGCACGGTCCGCGACGAGATTAATCCCAGGACACAGCACCTGTTTGACAAACTTGAAGCGCGACTGGTCGCCGACAGAAAACTGACTAAAGCGAAGCGAGAGCGACTGCGTCGCCTTGCGTTTACGGCATGGACGTCCGCCCTTGGACTCATGACCATGCTTGGAATTGCAGACGCGCTGGACGATCCTCTGGTTCACAGCAATGAGGATCTGATCGACACACTGGCGGAAGTATTCGACAATACGGCTTCCGTATAAGGAGAAGTCTGATCGAACGTCTGCCGTATCAACTTTGCAATTTCTTCCGAAGTCATGCGTCCCAGGGTCTTCCTCTTGCGTTGATTACTGTTCTGGGCACCGAGGGCTCAACCTACAGCAAAGCTGGCAGTCAGATGCTGGTCAATGAGAACGGAGATTTTCACGGCATGCTCTCAGGCGGGTGTCTGGAAGGCGATCTTGCTGAGCGTTCCAGAAAAGTCATTGAGACAAACATTGCCGACGTGGTTACCTACGATCTTCGAGGCGATGACGATGTCTTCGGGCTGGGTGTTGGTTGTGAAGGCGCATTACGAATTCTCATACAACCGATCTGCGCGAGCTCCAGCTACGAGCCGTTTTCGAGTCTTGTTCGTGCTCTGGAAGATGAACCGTTTGCCGACATTTCGCTTGCTGATGCCGGTGAAACTGGCAGCACCCGAATTCTCGCGCCGCTACGATTGCTGATCCTGGGTGCTGGACGGGATGCCGAACCGCTGGTTTTGTTCACGGTGGCACTTGGCTGGCGGGTATCTGTTTCGGATCACAGGCCAGCGTCTGTTGCCCGTCTGGAATCAAGCCCGGCGGCATCGGTCGAATGTGTACCGGTCGAGGACGTTGGATCGCACTTCGATCTTTCGAAGTTCGATGCTGCCATTATCATGAGTCACAACCTGGCAGCCGACCGATCCTATCTTGGAACCCTGGCTGACTCGTCGTTGGGATTCATCGGATTACTCGGGCCACCACATCGCAGAGATCGGCTCCTGGGAGAGCTTGGTGAGGCGGCCGAGAAACTGGGTGAGCGTTTGCGCGCACCGGTCGGACGACAAATCGGTGGGCGTGGACCTGCCGCTATCGCACTCGAAATTACCGCAGAACTGCAAGCACACTTCTCTACTGAAAGTTAGTCCAGAGGCGGGCGATGCAAGTCCGCTGGCCGGTCGATATCAAAACCGGCCGGTGGAAAATCGATAGTTGAAACAACAAAGTCGTTGTTAGCCAAAAGCGACTTTGCCCCGTTATCGCCCTGTAGCCTGGACAATGCCAGTAACGCTTTCTTCGGGAACAAAATCGGCGGGCAAGTGATTCCTTCAAACGAAGTCGAAATAATTTCGTTTTCGTCACCAGACCATGTGTCTATCACATTCCGAATATGAGTTTCGGTGACCAGCGGTTGGTCACCGAGAATAATCAGGATGGCATCAGTATCTTCGTTGCACGCTTTGGCTGCCGCGGCAATACTCGTACCGATGCCGTCCTCGTAGTCTCTGTTGATTACAAGCTCATCGAAATAAGCATCTGATGCTTCGATCACCGCTTCCTGATCATGTCCGACGACCAGGGTGACGCGCCCCTTGCAAGCGCCTTTGGCAGCGAGAAGTACGTTCTGCACAAGTGGCTTTCCTTGATAAGGCTGAATCAGCTTGGTTGCGCCAAAACGGGACGATGTGCCGGCGGCAAGCACGCAGGCGCAAACAACGGGTTTGTACGAATGATGATTCATAGATTGGAACTGCTGCCCCGGACTCATGCATGATGTCCGACAACGATCGAAAAAGGAATTGAAAATGACGTGGATAGACGCGGTTTCTTACGAAGACGCCGATGGCGAGCTGAGGGAACTCTACGATCGCATCAAGGGCCCGGACAATAACGTCGACAACATCATGTTGGCCCACAGTCTCCGCCCGCATTCGATGCTTGGCCATATGACTCTGTACAAATATGTGCTCCACCATCCGCGAAATACGCTGCCAAAGGCCTATCTCGAAGCAATTGGCGTTTACGTGAGCTCGCTCAACAACTGTGAATATTGTGTCGAACATCATTTCGCGGGCATGGCCCGGCTGATCGGTGATGCGGCCCGGTCTGACGCGATTCGAAAGGCTCTGGAAAACAGAAATCCCGGGGACACGTTTACAGGGGCAGAACTGGCGGGTCTCCAGTACGCGGGTCAACTGACGTTGTCACCAGACGCCGTATCCGAAAGCGATATTACAGCGCTAAGAGACGCTGGCCTGACCGACGGCGAGATTCTCGAAATCAATCAGGTCACAGCGTACTTCGGCTACGCCAACAGAACGGTACTGGGCCTGGGCGTCGGAACCGCAGGTGATATCATCGGACTGTCACCGGGAGAGTCAAACGATCCCGATAATTGGTCACACGCTTGATCGATCAAAATCAGTTACGCGTAATGCGGATACACCGGCTGATACATATGCTGATTAATATCCGCCAGAAGATCCTCGGGTTCCTCTTTGTCAGTTAGCTGATTGTCGTACGCCATCTTCGCAACGTCATAGGCAATCCGTACTGAAACCTCTCGAATGCGTGCGAGTGACGGATACAGTCGACCGCGCTCGATGTCCGATTCACTGACCTGATCGGCCAGAGAATGTGCGGCCGCGAGAAACATCTCGTCAGTTATGGTGCGAGATTGACTGGCGATGACACCCAGTCCAACGCCCGGGAAGATATAGGCGTTGTTTCCCTGGCCTGGCACGAAGGTCTGATTGCCGTAGGTGACCGGGTCAAATGGACTGCCGCTGGCGAAGATGGCGCGGCCATCGCTCCAGGAATAGGCTTGTCTGGCTGTGCATTCAGCCTTCGATGTCGGGTTCGACAACGCGAAGACCACTGGCCTTTCATTGATTTTCGCCATCGCTTCTACGATGTCCTTTGTAAAGGTCTGCGGTTGACCGGAAAGTCCGAGAATCGCAGTTGGCTTCAAATCGTTTACGGCCGCGAGGAAGTCGGAACTGCCAGCGTGTTCATGAGCATACGGCAGTTTATGTACCGCGAGATTTTCGCGACTCTTAACTACGAGGCCTGTACTGTCGACAAACCAGCAGTGTTTGCGGGCCTCATCAGGTGTCAAGCCTTCTTCAACCAGTGCGGCTACGTATACATCAGCGATGCCAACACCGGCTTCACCAGCACCCAGGAATAGCAGCTTCTGATCCGACAGTTTCCCACCGGTTATGCGCAGTGACGCAATCAGGCCAGCTACGGCGACGGCGCCGGTTCCCTGTATGTCATCATTGAATACACAGGCTTTGTCACGATACTTCTTCAGGAATCTGAACGCGTTGGTATTGCCGAAGTCCTCGAACTGGATAAGGACACCCGGGAAGACCTCGCTTGCGGCCATTACGAATTCTTCGACCAGATCATCGTATAATTTGCCACGCTCGCGACGCCGTTCTATACCGTTGTACAGCGGGTCGTTCAGCAGTCTTTCGTTGTCGGTACCGACGTCGAGCATGACTGGCATGCATTGTGTGGGGTTGATGCCAGCGCAGGCGGTGTACAGCGCCAACTTGCCAATGGGGATTCCCATGCCGTCTGCGCCCAGGTCGCCCAGGCCCAGGATTCTCTCACCATCGGTGAAGACAATGATTTTCGTGTCCTTGTGCGGCCAGTTCTGAAGGATCTTGCGAATCTTGCCACGGTCATTTAGCGACACATAAAAGCCGCGCGGTTTGCGATATATGTGCTGGAACTCCTGACATGCCTTGCCAACCGTCGGCGTATAGAGAATGGGCATCATTTCTTCGATGTGGTTCATAACCACTCGATAGAAGAGGTTTTCGTTGCGATCCTGCAAGGCGATCATGTAGAGATAGCGTTCGAGGTCAGTGGGTTTCGCACGAACATTGCCCAATACCCGTAATTCCTGCTCTGCAATGCTGTGCACGCGGGCAGGAAGCAGGCCCCGGAGCTTCAATGCGTCGCGTTCGGCCTCTGTAAACGCGGTGCCTTTGTTTCGAACAGGATCGTGGAGGATTTTGACGCCTTGATGTAGCGCAGATGGCGGCTTCTTGGTCACGAGAGTTTCCTTTGATGGTGCGGGTTCTGACTGCAAGCTAGGCCTCTTTGAGCTTCCCGAACATGCTGGATATCACCTAGTTTCATAGTCTTTACTAGCGCGATGATTGCTCCATAATGTGCCTTCAGTTGGGCACTTCAGTGAGTCGCAGGAATGGCAAGTATAGGGTTCATATATTCGACGGTCGATGGGCATACGCTGGAAATTTGTCAGCGGCTGAAAACCGTGGTTGAGAAGGGCGGATTTGAGGCAGAAATTATCGAATTAACGCCGGGTTCCACTATCGACCTGGCAGAGTTCGATCAGATTGTTATCGGCGCCAGCATTCGCTACGGCAAGCACCGCCCGGAGGTTGCCCGATTTATTAACGAGAACGCCGAGCAGTTGGAATCAAAGCACGGGGCCTTCTTTTCGGTCAACGCGGTCGCTCGAAAGCCGGAAAAGAAAGAGCCACACACCAATCCCTACGTCAAAAAGTTTCTAAAAACCATCACCTGGAAACCAGCCATCATTGGCATTTTCGGGGGAAGAATTCACTACGCGAAATACCGGTTCTGGGACCGCACCATGATTCGCTTCATTATGTGGATGACAAAGGGTCCAACGAATCTGGACGCAAACGTCGATTTTACTGACTGGGATGAGGTGGAATCTTTCGGCAGGGCTCTCTCTGAGCTGGGATAGCCCAACCGATAGTCCAACCATTCTTACAGCTGTTCGACCGCCGACTCCATCCATACGAAACGTTCTTGTAGCCAGTTCTTAAGGTGTGTGACCTCTTCATCATAAGTGTCGTACACCACAGGATTAGGCCAAACGTAGGTACCCAGGGTATGCCAGATATCGTCATTCTCAGCCTGGCTGTACTTCAGCATTTGCGACCATTGATCAATTTGAGACAGCAGGTATGGTTCTTGGGTTTTAAAGTAGGCGAAGCGTTGCTTTACCCTATTGGCAAACGCGGGGTCCGCCAATAATCGATCTATCCAGGCATTCCACCTGACCCACCAGCCCTCAGAGTAGACGGAGTCGGCGTAATCAACATTGCCAAACGCCAGATCGAAATCCCAAATTGGACCCATTTTGATTTTCTGCCCGGGAATGTAGTGTAAGAAGATGCTCGAGTACCACATGGCGTCAACATTCTTTGCGATCTCATTTACGAGGAACCAATCAACAAAACTGTCGACGTCGATGTACGCTGCATAACCCGTATCAGGGTCAGCGAAATTGGCACCGAACAGAACCGTTTCAAATTCATTGATGTGACTGCTAACCAGATTGTATTGCTCGTCATTGAAAGCGAGCTCAGGCTCTTTGATATTGATCAGGTACTCGTTGGTTTCAAAATACACGTCATCCGGATCCAAGTGATCGGGCTGATCAATCTCGAGCAAAAATCCGGTAACACCGAGGTCGACGCGGTCGACCCCCACCTCCACTTTTTGGCTAATGTGGTAGGTGCCCGAATGTGATCCATTAAGATACACTTCTGCGAAGCGGCTATCAGGAGTCCAATCCAGATTGCTCAGATGCCCCAATTCAAATGCCAAGCGATTGCGCAGCATGGTCTTATCCGAATACTCCGCTAGAAACAGCCATTTTCTATTGTCGAGCATACCCAGGAATTCGCTCGAATCGGATAACTTCATCTGGTAGGGCTTTTTCGGGTGTAAGAACCAGGTTGAGTGACCTCGACCGCGAATCTTCATCGTCACTTCCGGGATAGATTCATGCAGACGCCAGCCGTCGACGCGAATGGTACCGGGTACATAAATTTCCTTTGATTCAACACTCACACCGCCGTCTGTGGTGAGATATATGATCGGCAGGCCAGTAAAGTTCATGATATCGACCGTGTAATTGGCGATATCACCGGATTTATTCGTCACCGCTAATACAACAGGCTGCGTGAAATCATTAGGCTGCTCGGCTGAGGTTTGTGTTACCCCATTTATCGAGACCGTTTCACCCTCGAACTCGAACGCAGCGACCAATCCGGTGACTGGGCTATTGGTCGGTAAGCGCCCTGTGACCGCAGCACCATCGATAACTAAAGAGAGATCGGCATCCAACTCACTGTTGTCTTGCGCTCTGAGTGCGAAGCTGATGAGCTTTGGAGCGGGTTCTTGCACAACAGGAGGTGGGGCAGAGCTGTCGCCACCCCCACTTCCACATGCACTGGAAAGTGCAATGATGGTCAGCACAAATCCTTTCAGCAAAAGCCTGAGGTGGGAATCTTTCATGGTGGAGTCGCCTTGATTATGATTTCTTAAATGATATGAAATTGAATCGCATCGTTTCGGTGGGGGCAATCCGCATCTTCCTCGTTAGTGGTTTCGTATTCCACATAGACTAGGGGTTTTGCATCTCTGGAGATATGCCGGATACCTCACGTTCTTGTCATTTCGTCGCAACAGCCTTCACTCTGCATAGAGCTGAGATGGCCAGTGGTGGGGTCACGCGTACGTAGATAGCAAAGTATCTTGGCATGTTATTTCAGACGATATGCCTCAATTTGCGGGGAACTACCCTGACGTCCCAGAGGGACAAACAGAACCCACTTGAGCCTACTCTAGTTCGTTTTGTGCATTGCCCTGATTGACCGCCTTCGGTTGCGATACCAGCCGCTCGTCCGCGCTCAAAGTGGACGGAGTTAATCCCACAGACTCACTGGGACGGCCCCACGAGAAGAACAACCATTTCGACGGCTCGCGCATCTAAATTACTGAAGCCCAAACAAGATACCTGCACATGATTTGGTGTAGTCTCATAATTCCCTGTTTCTGCGTACTTTTGTATGTCCCTATTCACTGAACTTAAGCGTCGCAATGTGCTTCGGGTTGCCGCGGCCTACCTGGTTGTGGGCTGGCTGTTGACCGAGGTATTGACGACGATTCTGCCGACGCTCGGTGCGCCGGGCTGGGTCGCAAAAGCAGTAATTCTGAGTTTCGCGTTTGGCTTCATTCCGGCCGTTGTCTTGTCCTGGGTCTACGAGTTGACACCGGAGGGCATCAGGAAAGAGGCTGATATCGATCGCGATGCCCCGGGGCGGGTTGCAGTCGGGAAGCTGGATTACGTTACGATCGTTGGCGTAGTCCTGGCAGTTGTGTTTATTGCATTCTTTAGCGCCAGCCAGTCACCTGAAGATTCGGATACGGCGGCCATGACGATTAGCGACGAGTCGGTCGCAGTACTGCCGTTCGTCAATATGTCGAATGACAAGGATAACGAGTATTTTTCCGACGGGCTGACTGAGACGCTGTTGCATATGCTGGCGCAGATCCCGGGGCTGAAGGTCGCTGCCAGAACATCGAGTTTTGCCTTCAAAGGGCGGAATATGGATATCCGGGAGATTGCCGATGCGCTGCAGGTTGCGCACATACTCGAAGGCAGTGTCCAGCAATCCGGTAATCGGGTTCGCATAACGGCGCAGCTCATTCGTGCCTCTGATGGATATCATGTCTGGTCGGAGAGCTTCGATCGAAACAGCGACGATATTTTTGGAATTCAGGATGAGATTGCCTCCAAAGTCGGCAGTGCACTATCAGCTTCACTGTTAGGAACGGGGGAAGAGACGGCCGTCGCCGGCGTCGGTACCGACAATCCGGATGCTTACGACCTTTATCTGCAGGCATTGAAGCAACGAGCGACCTTTTCCTACGGCGGGCTGACAGCGGCCGAGCAGTTGTTGAAGGGTGCCCTGACCATAGACTCAGATTTCCTTGACGCCAAGACGGAACTGGCGAGCAATTACCTGCATCAGCTGGACACCGGCTTGATGAATCAGGACGATGCTCTGGCTGCGGCGTTGGCTATTACAGACCAGGTTCTGGCGGTTGATCCTGACAACGTCAGTGCACGCGCGATTCAGGTCTTTGCAGAGGCAACATCAGGAACAATGGAGCTTTCTTCGGTGTCGCTGACTGATGCCATTGATGTACTGGACGGTCTGGTGGCCGAAAACCCGAGAGAATTTCAGACGCGGATACTTCTAAGTGGGTTACTGCGGCGGACTCAGCAGCCGGACAGGGCGCTGCAGCAGCAACTGGACGCACTGGAGCTGGACCCATACAACGCACGAATCCATTACGAGATAGGGGTAATCCACCTTGAGCTGGAGCAGCTGGATGAAGCCCGGGCATCGCTTCAAACGTCACTCGATATCGAGCCGCTTCAGCCGAACGCCTATTTACAGCTCGGACTCATTGCTTTGAATTCCGGCGACGGCGTCGACTTTCTGCAGCAAAGCCTCAAGGCGATGGAGGTCGACTCAAGAGACCATGAGATTCCCGCCTATATTGCGGCGTTTCTCTATCCTTTAGGCCTCGTCGAGGAAGCGGATGATTTTCGTGGCCGCGTCATGGCGATTGCCCCAACCAGCGCGATCGCCTATCGAATCGAGTTGTTGCGTGCGATCAGTACAGGGGACGATGCTGAAGGTCTCAGAGTGGCCCGCGACGCCATTGAAAACGATATTGAGGATCGCCGGTTTGCTTTCGCCGGCGCGGTTCAATATCTGTTAAGAATGGCGGCCAGGAACGGCACGGTGGAAGAAGAGAGCGCGTATCTGGAACAGCAGGCACCCGGTATTCTCGATTCCGATGCCGAAGTCGTGCCCGTCAAGTTTCTACTCGCTCAACGGGTAGCGCTTGATGCCTGGTTTGCGACCCTGCCGGAAGACGAACTGAGTCGTCGTGTTGCTCGAATTCAGGAAATCGCTTCCTCCTACGGTTTCGACTTACTGCAAAATCCCGTCACACGAGTCGACATGATGGTGATGCAGAACAAGACTGAAGATGCTGTCCAGCTGGCCCTGACGGACGTATTCACTCGACCAGTCATACTCGACCAGGATTGGCGCACGCGCTATTCGCAGGCTCAGTACAAAGAGTTTGTCGAAGACTCGCGAGTTCAGGATGCGATGAAGAAGTGGGAAACGGAGGAGGCAATGATCCGGGACCGCGTGCGAAACTATCTGCTGGACCTGAGCTCTGCCTCGTAAATTTGCCGGTGGAGTTCTTGGTCCGGCATTGCCTGCCTAGTACTGCGACCGAGAGTACAGTTACATGCCCAACTGACAGGATGCTGCTGGTACGCCAATGGATTCGACTGTGGGTCGTGGAGAAGCCATTGGCGTACCAGCAGCATCGATGCGCCGAACATCAAACTATTTCTACTTCTGCGGCTATTTCGTTCCCCGGCAATAGCCCTGTAGCAACTCACCCGATTCGCAAACAATGGCCAGGTACTTCCAGTTTTCAACAAAGTGATCGGCATCCGCCTGGCCAAGTAACTCGACCATGCGTACGTAGAGATCGCCCTTGATCAGCTCGTATTCACGGCGAGCTTCAGATCGATACCAGTCCGAGGCGTCCGTCGTGACCACGTCATTGAATCCTGCCGCGGTAAACTGCTTGCCATAGCCTTCCAGTGTCTCGAGATCGTAGGTCAGCCCTTCCACTTCGAACCACTTGTGCATATCGTCGGAGTGCTCCTTGCCGGACCCCATCCATTCGTAGCAGCTCAGATACCCACCTCGGCTAAGCACTCTCAAGATTTCCCCGAACAACTCATGCTTGTTGGGCGTTTGAGTAATAGCGCCGGACGAGATGACGATATCGAACGACTCGTTCGGAAAGGGCAGTGCGCCAAGACTCACGGTCTGGAATTTACACTGATCTTCAAGGCTTCTAGCGACGGCATCTGCGCTAGCTCTTTCGATCAGCGGCGCTTCCAGATCGATCCCAATAACCTCGGCGCCGTAGGTGCTCGCCATCTCAAGTGCCGGGCCACCAATTCCGCAGCCGATATCGAGAATCCTCTTTCCTTCCGGGCTGGTGCCACGCAGAAGCTTTGCAACATTGCCAGGTCCGCCGGGCGCCATGTAGCCTGTACCCCAGATGAGCTCGAGCATCTTGACCATGTTGTCGTAGTATTCATTCTCGTGAGTCAACGCAATTCCTCGATGTTTGCTTGCAAAATAAAAGTGATATGCTTAGGATCAATTCACTTGCAAAATAAAAGTAACAGAAGGGGATAGCATGTTTCGATTACACGGATTCTTTACGCAAAATACGTTGAAAGCAATGTACGTTCTCGAAGAAATCGTTCCCGATTTCGAGTTTAAATACATCAACCTGTCTAAAGGCGAGCAGAAGACCGACGCGTTCGCCGAAATGACACCCATCGGAAAAGTGCCTGTGCTCGAGCACGACGGTGAATTCCTGTTCGAGTCCGGCGCGATCTGTCGCTACGTCGCAAATGTGCAGGATTCGCCTTTATATCCGTCCGACAAATTAGCGCGCGCGCGAGTCGATCAATGGATGGATTTCTTCAGTTGTCATCTTGGGCACTGGTTGAACAAGTTGTATTTCGAGGCGGTGATCAAGCCCAATTTCAACCTTGGCGGACCCGATGAGGATGGCATTGCGGAGGCAAGCAAGTTTGCCCACCTGCAACTCCGGATGATTGACAATCATCTCGACGGTTCAGACTGGCTCGCGAACGATGCATTCTCCATTGCTGATCTGTTCGCGTATGCGTATGTGGAACAGCATAGTACGGTCGAAATGTCTCTCGATGACTTTGCGAACGTTCAGGCATGGTTTGAGCGAGTCGAATCGCGACCAGCGATAGCGGCTGCCAAAGCGCGGTTGCCACGGTGAGTCGATGATAAGTATTATCGCGGGTAGGCAAACAAGCTTGTTTGGATTACATTGCAGACCCTGAAATTCGAGAGGCTGAAATGAAACTTAGATTACGTGGCAATTCCATACGCTTGCGATTGAAGCGCGGTGAGGTTGGTCGCCTGGCGGCGGGTAAAACCCTTGTCGAGGAAACCCAATTTCCGGGTTCAACGCTAAGCTACAGTCTCTGCCTGTCGGACAACGACGATATGCTGGCGAGTTGCGACAACGGCAGCATAGCGATCAGCATGCCGAAGGAGATTATCCCGGAGTGGGCTGACACGGATCTGGTGTCGCTGTACTCGGTGATAACATTACCGGATGACAGTCAGTTAGTTGTTTTGGTCGAAAAAGACTTCAGCTGCCTCGAGCCCGGCCATCACCGGGACTGCGATGACGACGCGGACACTTATCCGCACCCGAGTGCGTGAAACCCGCCGGGCTTTAGTAGCCCTCTATACACGCCATATCAGGAAATTCAGTCTTCCTGTTCTTCCGTGCGTTTCTCGAGCAAATCGTCCATGTCCTCGAACGTATTCTCGATCAATGGCCGTGCTGCGGTTTGACTGATATGGCATTGGGTACAGAAATAACGTCGTGGCGAAACTCCGGCAAGAAAATTGCCTTCCTGGTTCATGTAGTGCGTAAAGCTGATCATCGGACCCCGGCTTTCCTCCGTGCGACTGCGTGCGTGACATGACATGCATTTATTGACGAGCAGATTGAGCTCGTAGCCGCGTGTTTTGTGCGGAATGGTTGGCGGCTGCATCGGATAACTGCGTTTTGCCTGAACCTCGGGTTCGATTACTCTGAGTAAAGCCGCGGGAGTCATTTCCTCGTCAATCGCGATTCCATTCCTGAGAGTGGCTATTTCATCCGCGGAAACCAGGCTTAGGAAAAGTGTTGCCAGCACGCCGAAACCTGTCAGTGTCCAGTTGAGACGATTCATGACTCTCTCCTCCCTGCCTTTACAATCTTGACCGCACACTTCTTGTAATCCGTTTGTTTCGATAGCGGGTCGGTTGCATCAAGCGTCACTTTGTTGATGAGTCTCGAAGCATCGAACCAGGCCATAAAGACAAGGCCTTTCGGCGGCTTGTTGCGGCCCCTCGTTTCTACCCGAGTCGCCACCTCGCCGCGTCGAGACACTATCTTGACCGCATCGCCACGACGAACGTCTCGAGCCTCTGCATCATCAGGATGCATATAGACGACCGCATTGGGCATGGCCCGATGCAATTCAGGGACGCGCTGTGTCATTGATCCGGAGTGCCACTGCTCCAATACGCGACCGGTCCTCAGCCACAGGTCGTATTCGTCGTCCGGGCTCTCGGCGGCAGGCTCGTAGGGAAGGGCAAAGATGATCGCCTTGCCATCGGGCTTGCCGTAGAAGTCCCAGT
>Ga0164320_10000458_pt1 | contig 13290 bp, 10 predicted proteins | sample GuaBasSediGuay11_FD_113736 | JGI IMG/M metagenome (GOLD analysis project Ga0164320, IMG submission 113736) | Subseafloor sediment microbial communities from Guaymas Basin, Gulf of California, Mexico - Guay11, Core 4567-28, 0-3 cm | ecosystem: Environmental > Aquatic > Marine > Hydrothermal...
CAAATTCAAGCCATTCACCGCACCGCTGTTCGAGTTGATCCAGGCCCTGTCGATTGCGGCTGGACAGGCTGGAGACCGTGTGTCAGACTTGACTGAGCTGGTCCCGGGCTTTAAGTACTTCGGCTTTCACGGCCGATCGGGATAGTTTGTCTGACTTGGTTAGCAGAATATGAAGCGCCAGTTTAGATCCGACCATTTCAATCAGGTCCCAGTCGAGCGTACCGATGCCACGGCGGATGTCGACGACTATGACGAGTCCTTTCAGGGAATCGCGTTGCAGCAGGTAGCCAGATAAGGCTCGGCCCCAGTGGCTACGCAACTCTTTAGATACCTTGGCGAATCCGTAACCGGGTAAATCGACCAATTTTCGCGTCTCGTCGAGTGCGAAAAAATTGATTAGCTGGGTGCGACCAGGGGTTTTGCTGGTTTTGCATAAGCCCTTTTGACGTGTCAGGCAATTAATCGCAGTCGACTTGCCCGAGTTAGAGCGACCGGCAAAGGCGACCTCCAGGCCGACGTCGGGCAGTAGTTGCGACAGGTCGAACGCACTGGTTACAAAACGGGCTTGCTGGAAAGCTATGGCCATATACCTCTATTCCTAACTCATGTTGAATGAACTGCTCGTGTATGATATACATTCTCGCCCAAAAATCCCTTAACCGATTGAGTACTGTGGAGATATGATGAAGTCAAGCTGTATTGGAGCCATCCTGATAGGTTTATCAAGCCTGATATCGTTCAGCCTGGTTGCTGCCGATAGCGCCGCAGGCAAATCGAAGAGTGCCGCATGTGCCGGTTGCCACGGAGCCGACGGCAATAGTGCCAACGGGGTCTGGCCGATTTTGGCGGGCCAGCATGCTTTATATCTGGAGAAGCAGTTGAAAAATTTTAAATCGGCTGAACGTACCGATCCTGTCATGCAGGGCATGGTAGCCGCGCTCAGCGAGGCAGATATTCAGGATATTGCTGCCTACTATGAGAGCCAAAAGAGAAAACCCGTTGCATTTGACAAAGCCCTGGTGGCCCGCGGAGAAGGTATTTATCGCGGGGGTATTACCGAAATTTCGGTTGCTGCCTGCATCGCCTGTCATGGCCCGGATGCTGGCGGAAATGGACCGGCGAGTTATCCATCACTGAAGAGCCAACATTCCGAATACCTGGTGGCGCAGTTGAAAAAATTCAGGGCCGGCACTCGCGCCAATGATTCCTATAGCATGATGCGCAGCCTGGCCGCACGCATGTCGGATGAAGAAATAATGGCGGTTGCTGCTTATATTTCTGCTATCCAGTAAAGTGCTTCTTATGGGTGTCAGGGTGGTCAGGTGGGTTCACGGATTCAGACGCGGTTAAGGCCGGACACATTATTGTTAAAATTCCTGCTTCGATTAATTTCTGAGATTAAACTATCGACAGCAAAGTCTGTCATTAATGAATGAATAATTCTATTCCATCGTTTTCCAAGAGGTAATGTTAATGCTAAAAAAATGGATGTTCGTGCTGATATCCTGTCTCCTGCTGGCGACACCAGCTGTCGCTCAGCAGGCTTTTATAGACGGTGTCGATTATCAGCGCATCGACCCGGCGGTTAAGACTTCCGATCCCGGCAAGGTAGTAGTGACCGAGGTATTCTGGTATGGCTGTCCGCATTGTTTCCGCTTCGAGCCTTACGTCGAGAAGTGGACCGAGACCTTGCCCGAATCGGTTGTTTTTGAACAGGTGCCATCGGCGCTCAACCCTCACTGGACCGAGCATGCGCGTGCCTTTTATGCGATGAAACTGATGGGTGTGCAGGAACAATTACATGGTAAATTTTTTAATGCTATTCACCTGAAACGCCAGAAGCTTAACAATCTCGACAGTATTGCTAAATTCGTAGCCGAGCAGGGATTTGACGAACAGCTTTTTCGTCAACACTACGCATCTTTTGCAGTGGACTCCCAGGTTCGTAAAAATAGCAAAATCGAGCAGCGCTATGGTCACCGCGGGGTTCCAGCCGTGATTGTGAATGGAAAATACCTCACCGGCGCTGCAATGGCGGGAAGCAATGAACGCCTGATCAAGATAATCGATTTTTTAGTTGCCGGAGAATTAAGGGGCTAGCCCATGAGGCAGGCAAATTAAAGTAGATTGTCATCTCGGGGCTGGATCGGTTCCCAGCCCAGCTTTTTTGCCAGGCCGGAGCTTCTTTGAGTGAGCTTTTCACAGGCCCCAATGATGACCTTTGCAGTGCTGTGAATCAGCAATTTCTGGCGCGTCCGGGTAACACCCGTGTATAGCAGCTCGCGTGAAACCGCACTGCTATTTTCATCATTTGGTAAAACCAGTAACACCGATTCATATTCTGAACCCTGCGATTTGTGTACCGTCATGGCCCAGGCTGTACGATGCTCGGGCAGGCTGTAAATCGGTAGTTCGCGAATACCCTGGTCTCCGCCACGAAAGCAGGCACGTAGTGTCCCACCCTCGTCGCGCCATAGCAGGCCGGTATCGCCGTTGAATAAATCAAGCTCGTAGTCATTCGCGGTAATCAAAATCGGCTTGCCATGATAATCTTCGCCAGGGTCAAAGGCCTGGTTCGTTAACAGACGATTCGTTATTTTGCGGTTGATTTCGTCCACGCCGAAAGGCCCCGAGTGAATCGCGCATAATATACGGGTGCGCTCAAATTCATCCAGCGCCTGTGAGACGGTTTCGCTACCTATTACTGCGTGGTAGGACTCGAGTATCCAGTCTAGCGCCGACGGGTTGAGAGCGTTATTTAAGGGCTCGGATTCGAGCGGAGACTGTAAGTTCGGGCTGGAATTTGTTTGCTCAAGTAATGCGACAGCCCCTTCTCCGTCGCCAGCATTGATCAATTTCGCAAGCTGACCAATATCGCTATCCGGGCTAAAGCGGTAGCTTTGCGTGAGCAGCGCAACCGAATCGGAAACAGGCCCGGACGCCCCGACATGCGGTATCTTGTCTACCGCCTGATCGAGTATCGATGCCAGCGTCTGCCTCAAGGTTTGAGAATATGCGATATCCCGACCATGACCGGTAATATCGCCGAGCACATTGCCGGCGGCTACCGAAGCGAGTTGGTCACGATCGCCGAGCAGAATGACGCGCACCTGTGCCGGTAGGGCATCGAGCAATCGGTAGGTGAGAGGCAGGTCAAGCATCGAGGCTTCGTCGATTACCAGGCAATCGAGAGCGAGTGGATTGTTGGCAGTGTGCCGAAACCTATTATTGCTGTAGCCGAGCAGACGATGGATGGTGCTCGCCTGATCGGGTATCGAATCCCTGATATTCGAGCCTATCGATGCGTCTTTTTTACCAGTCCTGATCGACTCGATCATTCGCGCCGCGGCCTTGCCGGTTGGCGCTACGAGTTTAATTCGCATCGAAGGCTGTTGCGCCAGCAGTAAAGCCAGGATTTTAACCAGGCTGGTCGTTTTTCCTGTTCCCGGTCCCCCTGAAATTACCACGAAGCGCCGAATGGCTGCGAGTGCGACGGCCAGTTCCTGGGTGTCTAAAGCCTGTTGCGGCGCCCGGTCCGGAAACAACTGGATTAATTGCTGTGACAGTTCATCGGGATCGATATCCACCAGAGTCTGTAAACGCGAGGAGATCAAGTCGGCTACACTCGATTCGTAACGCCAGTAGCGGTTCAAATACAGTCGATCGTGGTCCAGAATTAACGGAGCGTCTTCACCGGCGCTGCCGACACAGGTGCTTTCGAGCAGAGAGTATCGCCACCGCCCTAACTCGATACCACGGGGCATATCATCAGTAGTGATTCGATCCGAGGTGAATAATGGCCGATCCAGATATTCAGCCAGCTCGACACAAACATCACCGTTCGCATTGTTTTCGCTAACAAGCGCGGCACTAAAGGCTAGCAAACTGTCGGCCTCGGCCGCTGATTGCCCGGCAATAAATTCGGCGAAGAAATAGCTTAGCGGATTAATATCGCCATTGTCTGCGAGCACTTTGAGTAGTGATTTCATTGCTGCCACCCGGGTTCGGGTTGCGCTGTTAACAGCGCATCGAGTGCGCCGATGTCGTTAAAATCGGGTAAATCGAAATAAACGCCATAAGCTGGCCCATGTTCGGGGCGCATAGCGCGTATAAACAGATAGTAAACACCACCAAAATGTCGCTCATAGGAATAATCGGCAATGCGTTGTGACAGATACCGGTGCAAGGCTATCGAGTAGAGCAGGTATTGCAGATCGTAGCGCCGATCGAGAATAGCGCGTAGAAGATTATCACCCGAATAGTCTTCGAGACTGGCGCCCAGGTAGTTGGACTTATAATCAGCCAGGTAATATTTGCCCTGGTACTCAAAAACCAGGTCGATTACCCCGGTGATCAACCCTCGAAAGTCATCCACGGTGACCTGTGCCAGACCGGGGCCGGAAATTTGCGACAGTAATAGATTGAGATCGTCGATAGTTAAATGGTCGAGCGCGAAATCAAACACCAGTTCGTTCAGCCTTTGCCCGGACGAGAGTGCCGACAGGGTTAAGCCGTTATCGTTTAACGGACTGGTAACCAGCGTTTCCAGCCAACTGGCCAGGGCTTTCTGGTAGTCGACTGAATCCAGGCCAAATCGTGGTGCATAACGGGGTAACAGTTCAACACATTGAGTTTGAATATTTCCCTCAAAGTCGAGGTGCTCAAGAAGCGCGTGTAGCAACAGGCCAACATGACTGCCGGCGGGAAAATCGAGGATGGGGTCACCGCTGATACCTGTTCGGCCACCGTGTGCGACCTGGTGGATATCGCGGGTCAACGCGGTAAAACTGGCAATACGCCAGTTAGCGGCTACCTCACGCTTGAAGGCGGCGGTCTGAAGGACCGGATCACGTTTTGCCGGCAGTTCGGGATTTGTCCCTCTGCGTTGCTCCGGCAAGGGAATAATCTCGATCGAACCCCGGCTATTCTCGACCAGGGTTTCGAGGTCGGCAGCCATCTCATCTGCGTGATTAAACGCTCGCGGAAGATGGCCGTCCAGGTCGGTTGCCATCTGTCCGGGATGGAGTAGGTAGCCGAGCGCGGTTTTCGCAGGGCGCCCCAGCATTTTGCCGTCACCCACATCCCCCCAGGTCAGGTAAACCTTTGCGCGGGCTCGCGTGATGGCAACATAGGCGAGGCGGATATCTTCTGCCAGGCGTTCTTTTTCGGCGATGAAGGTATGCTGTTGATGGTCACAGGAACCGAGGTCGATTACCGGGTTATGATTTTCGTCATGAAATTGCAGGATCGAATCCGGTTTTACCGGTCGTGGCCTACAGTTCCACAGAAACGGCGCGAACACGATCGGATATTCAAGCCCCTTGCTCTTGTGGACCGTCACTATTTTTACCAGGTCTTCATCACTCTCAAGGCGCAGCTCGGATTCATCCCCTGTTTGTGCGCCTATTTGAATCCGATACCATGCCAGCAATGCGTCAAACCCGGGGCTGACGCGCGATTGTTGTTGTGCCAGTTCTGCCAGATGGAGCAGGTTTGTCAGGCGTCTCTCGGCATAGCTGGATTCGGCGATCCGCTCCCCAATTTCGAGTAGCTCTAGCAGTTCCTGGAACATGGTGATAAAACCCCGGCGCAGCCAGAGCAGGTGCAGCCGATGGATTTTTTCACTCCAGTCCTGCCAGGATGACTCGTCGTCGCAAATCTCAGCTATCTGGCGGTAATCCAGATTCAACAATTGGCTGGCGAGCCCGGCGCGTAATAATTTGCGATCAGTGCAGTGATTAATGGTTAACAGCAGGGCATAAAGGCCGTTGGCCTCGTCGCTATCAAACACCCTGTCTCTACCGATGGTAATCGCCCGGACCCCTTTTCTTACCAGAATCGCCCGCAAATTGTTGCCTTCCCTGGCGGTGCGTACCAGTATGGCGATATCACCGCTGCGCAACGGCCTGGCACCAATCTTGATATTGTTTTGCGAACCGCCCTCGATCAGATACGCAATTTCGTCTGCGATGGCCTCGTTAATCAGGGCATATGCCATTTCGCTGCTTTGATTCTTTTGCTCGTGGTTTTGCGGTATCTGCCAGATAGTCAAAGGAGTCACTGCAGATTCGTCAACCAATAATGGGGTCGCCGGTTTTTCCGCGGCGGCTCGCGCTTCGGCAAAGTTAATCGAGTCCTCGTAAATGAAAGCTGACGAGCGATGGCTGAAGATACTGTTCACCGCGTTCACCAGTCCGGGCTCGGAACGCCAGTTGGTTAGCAACGAGTAATGATCCACACCGGGTTCCTGCCTGGCCTTGATATAGGTAAATATATCCCCGCCACGAAAACTGTAAATGGCCTGCTTGGGGTCACCGATCATAGTCAGGCTAATAGCTTCTTCTGCAAAATAGAGCCGCCTGAAAATACCGTACTGGATTGCGTCGGTGTCCTGAAACTCGTCGATCATTGCCACCGGATAGCGATCGCGCAGCTTTTCAGCCAATGCCGGTGCATCGGTCGCCTGCAGGGCTTCGAGTAGTAAACTGAGCTGATCCTGGTAGGCGATACTGCGGCTTTCCTGTTTGATTGCACGTACCCGCTGCCGGGCAAAACGGTTAGCGTCTACCTGTGCCCGCACCCTGAATCGGTTTTTTATTTGGGTGATGCGGTCGAATAGCTGCTGCGCCGAGACGAAGAAACCAGTTTCCAGTTTCGGATCGGTGCCGCGTTTGGTATCGGTCGATTCGGCAATCAACGTATCGCGGCCCAGGTAAAAAAGCGTGCCGGGTATCACGAGCCGCTGGTCTGATTCAAAGTAATCATCGCACTGTTTAAAAAACTCGTTCAAATTGTCCCTGTGATAAGGCAGCTCTTTCCTGCGCTTAAGAGCTGGTGATGAATTCAAGGTTTCGAATACCCCGGCTTTTTGCATTTCCCACTCGTCTGCCAGATCCTGCAGCGCATCTTCGAGCCCTGTCCAGTCTTCATACAAAGCCGAGAGCTGATCGTCTACGGCCGGCAATAGGGTGGGCTGATGGCCGGTTCGCAGGCTCCGCTGTGTTTGCAGAAATTTCGGTAAATCGAACAGGCAGGATTGAAATAAATACCAGTCGGCGCTACCAAGCGTGTAACTATGAGTGCGCCACCAGTCTTTCAGCGCCTCGTCCCAGAGCGGCTGATCGTCTTCGAGCAGGGTGGCGTCGAATGCTTGTCCGCTGGATAAGGCGTGGTCACTCAACGCGCGTTGGCAAAAGCCGTGAATGGTGAAAATAGCGGCCTCGTCCATGCTGCGCAAAGCTAATTGTAGCTGCTTGCACTGCTGTAACTGTGCGTCACTGTCGAGGCCCTGCCACTGCGCCAGGAGCAGTGACAGAAACTCGTCATCGCAGCGCCCGGGTTGACTCAATAGTTGCAGGGCCTCGTAAATACGCGCTCGTATCCGACCCCGCAGTTCTTCCGTAGCCGCATTTGTAAAAGTGACCACCAGGATTTCTGCGGGACTACGGCCCGCGAATATGTGCCTCAGAAAGAGGTTGGCAATCGTATAGGTCTTTCCGGTACCGGCACTCGCCTCTATGAGTTTAATGCCACCAAGCTCGACCTCCAGCGTTGTCCTGGCATCGAGTGCTATCGGGGTTTGTGTTTTACTCATGCCTCGATCACACGCTGCAGGGCGTTTGCATACAGGCGCTGTGCCAGGGCGGCAAATTCTTCACCCGCAAAAGGTTCGGGCAGGTTACCGCGCAAGGCCAGCTTGATGTAGGCATTATCCTTGTCGCCGGGAATATTCCGGAACTCATTGCCGTACCAGGTTTTATGCGCTGCCTTGAGGGCTTTTTCGGTATTGTCCTTATTACACCAGGCGTAGCTGGTCAATGGAAAAACAGGCAGGGGATAGTCGAGTCCCTGGAAATATAACTCACTGTAGTCTCGCAACTGATCGGTCGCCTCCTGCGCATTGAGCCGTTCGAATCGCCAGTCACTGTCACGCGTTATCAGCCGGCCTGAATCGCGGGCCTGGTATTGTTCGCTGGCACATAGCGCCAGGTGATCGAGCCAGAATGCGAGTAAATGTTTTCCCTTCAGTGAGCTATTGATGAAATGCATTAAACCCTTGCCAGCGTAGTAGTTGGCAATTTGCCCGCTTAACCGTGTGTCGTCGAGCTGGTGGTCGAAGGCACGCGCCTCGGCAGCCAGCCCGCGGTAATCCTGAAGTGGTATTAGCAGGGGTTTGAGTTCGAGTGCGATGGCTTCGAAACTGGCTTGAGCAGCATGCCCATGAGGTAATCGACCCTGGGCCTGCAAATCCTGAGACCTGGTTTCACGAGTACGCAGGAAATCCAGTGCAATGGATTGCTTTATTTCCCAGGTTTCGAGCGAATCGAGATTAAAAACCTCCTCGTCCTCGCTTTCCTGGTGCGTGATCAACCAGAGCTTAAGGCGGCGATTGAAAAAATATTTAATCGGATCCTGGAGAAAACGACCTAACTCGTTGAGATTGAGAATGCGCTCGGCATCGCGCGCGTTAGCGACAGCGCTGGTGATCCAGCTATTGACTGGAGTGGCCGGTTCGGACGACTGTATCTGATTTGCGACTCGACACCAGTAGCTGCCATAACTGGGCGTGCGAGAGGTGAAATTTTTAGCTGCAAAGGCCTGCATCGGATGTAAGCTGGTCAGGCTATTGGAGAAGCGTTTCCCTGGGGCGGAATCATGTCCGTAACGGGCATCGATGAAATCGACTAGCTCCTGCACTAAAACAGACGGTTGACAATCGCTGTTATCTTTCAAACTACGGCCACAATAACTGAGGTATAAAACCTGTCGGGCGCAGAGCAGGGTTTCAAGCATCAGATATCGGTCCTCATCGCCTTTCGATGGATCTCCGGGGCACCAGGCATCTGTCATCTGATCAAACTCGATGCGGTTTTCACGGCGCGGAAATACGCCGTCGTTCATACCCAGCAGGCAGATTACCCGAAACGGCAGGCTACGCATCGGGCGCATGCCGCAAAAGGTAATGCCGCCGGAAAATAATCGCCCCGCTACTTCCCGGTTGGCGAGTTGTTGTTCCATCCAGTAGTGCAGCAAGGTGGGAGACATGAGCACGTTTTCTGCCAGGTTAAGATCGTTGATTGCGTCACGAATCGCCTGTAGTCGGTCTTCCTGTTTACTGCTTTCGACAAAGAAATCGTCGAGCATCCGATTCAGTCGTTTTTGCCATTCGCTGGTGTTGCAGGGCGAATTGAGCATATCGCGCCAGTATTGCAGTCGCTCAAACAGGCGCCAGAACCTGGCCAGATTTTGTGCTCGGCTGGCATCGACCTGGCCTAGCGGGGCGATGCCATTCCAGTGTTCGATTTCACCGAGCGCGTAGCCGGCGAAAATTCGTTGTTTTGCCTGTTGCCAGGTATTTTCCCCGGTCGCAGGCAGCCCCAATGAATCCTTGTGAGATTCGTCGATTCCCCAGCGCACGCGTGAGTCTTCGAGAATTTCATGAATGTCGGCGAGCGCCGCATCGTCAAGATCGAAGCGACCGCGGATCTCGTCAATATCCAGATAAGACAGAATCTCGGAGCGGCTAAAGCGGCTACCCGGCAGGCTGAGTAGTTGCAGGAATGTCAGCACCAATGGATGTTCGTCGGCGAGTGTGATGTCGGAAAGATTCCAGCGCAGGTCCGGATGGTCCCGATTTTCGCTAGCGCGGAATACCGCCTCGATATAGGGTGCGTAACGGCTGATCTCTGGAACCATCACCAGTATATCTTCGGCATTCAGACTCGGGTCTCGATCGAGCATGGTCAGAAGCTGATCTTGCAAAACCTGACATTCACGCATCGGGCTATGGCAAATATGAATCGAAAGCGAGGAATCGCCTTCGAGCATCGTGGCTGAATCGTCAAGCTGGAATATACTCTGTTGAATGCCTTGCAGCAGGGTCGATGCCTGTGTCTGCCTATAGGACTCGGATTCACAGGCTGGCAGCGCGTCCTGACTGAGCAGCAGATCCTGCAACGCCTGTCCCTGACGGCCCCAGGAAGCCAGCAATTCGTTACCTGTTTCGAAGTACTCGGCTTCCTGCGGATTCTCTAGTCGCAGTTTTGACAATGATTTTTTATTTTTCAGATCGGCCCAGTATTGGTCGGTCGGGCTATGCTGGTAAAGCCTGACGTCGGTGTGTTGTGCCAGTGCATGAATCACCTGAATAAACATGGGTGGCAGTCTCGAGTGGGCAAACAGGCTGATGCGCTCCGGGAGCCTGCCGGGGTCGGCATCCGGGCCCAGGCCTTCGATCAGTTTTCCGATCAGGGCTACGCGGTGGTTTTGATCATCGGCAGTCAAGGCACGCCAAAGGTGCGCCTGCCAATCATTGCCTGCCCCGCCTGACCAGTCGCGAATCAACCCGGGACGAAACTGCTGGTAGCGTTCGAATACATCGGCTATACGTGTTGCCAGTTGCCAGCGCCTGATACCCGCATCGTCCTCCAGCAGGTAATGACGCAGCGGTGCAAAAGCGGGTTGCTGGTGCTGATCTTGCAGCAGGCCGAATATTTTCCAGCACGATTGTTCGGGGCGCAGCGGGTCCTGCTCTGGTACCCGATCGAGAATCGATGCTGCCAGCTGCCAGATCCAGGCAGCCGGCAACGGGTAGTCATAATTTGCGGCGATACCCTGTTGGCGGGCTATTTTCAGATTAAGCCAACGTGCCATAGCATAAGTTGGAACGACTATGATTTCACACGCGAGCGGGTCGCTCAGCCGGGTCTCACTCAATTGAAGGGACAGCTTTTTTTGAAGCGACTCAACGCGGTTAGAGCTAAAAATGGATAAGGTCATAAACTGTGACTGTTATTGGAGTGATCGATTAACGGGGCCCCGAAACAGTATATCCACAGTTAAACAAGCCTGCATATTGCACGAAGGCGGTAACAACTAATGGCTTTTATCAGTAAATTCATAAATCCATGCCTGAAAATTATGGGAATTGATATATACAGTTTATACCTGAACAAAGTCAGGAAAAATCTGGCTGCCAATCTTGATCGATCTCCCTTGATCCATAGCCACGGCTATGCATCGGCGGACGATCAATCAACCTTGTTTGCCAAATTTCCCCTGAACTTCGTTCCCTTCGTGCAGTATGCAGGCGGGCTGTTTTCAGGCCGGCTCCTTGCGGCGATTATAAGGGATTAATGGCTCAGTACATGAGCTATGTTATTTATCGCGTAATTCTATGCGTGAAATAATTGATGGTTTGACTATAATGCGCCCACTTAGCCTCCATAGGCCTGCGTGATTTCCAAACCTTAATTTTAGCCAATGCATGAATAAATCCCCCGAAAATGGCGATCGTCGGGTCTTCGACGGTTCCGAGTATATTTTTTACTACGACTACTGGATTCGATACTACGCACCTCTGGAAGATTCACTCAGCAATCGTAAACGACTGATCGACAGCCTCACACGACGAGCATTTCATCATACTGAAGCAGGTATTAATACACCCGGACAAAATCTCGAGCAGGCTCGTGCAGCTTACGAGCAGCAAACTAACCCTGAACGTCGACGCGTCAATGCGGCGATGCTTGCAGGGGCCCTGTTCCACCGCGCAACCGACTTGTTTACCTCGATAGTTGATCTCGCCGAGCTGGGCGTGAAAGTGAGCGACAACAATGAATTAATGCGTGAGTGCAGTGATTGTTTTGAGGAAGCCCTGTCGTTGGGCAAACAGGTCAAACATCATAGTGGATGCGAAGGCATCGATGAAATCTGGGGCGAACCGTTTAAGGCATTTACCATGTCGCCAACGGAATTTTATGAATCTCGATTTATTAAAATTGCACAAAGCATGCGTGATATCGACCGAATTGGTAATTGCATGGTCGAGACATTTTGCTCGAGTAATATGTTTGCCGGGGCCAGTGACTCGATTATGGCCTACACCGCGGTCGCCAAGCGGGTCGCGGAAACCATGAAAAAAGACCCGGCAATATTTCAAATCTGGCCCGAATTTGTCGCGTTGAAAGAAACGCTAGACAAGGTTCGACCGATTTTACATGACGAAGCAGAACAATTAACTCAAATGAAAGCCAATCAGGGGTTGGACTTGCTGCAAGAAGGTAAACGCTGGGTCACATATATTGCCAGTGCCCGCGTGCCTATGCCACTGGGCACCAAACAATACATCGCGAAATGCCAGCAATATCGCGATACCGAGAAGACGCCCCTATAACCCACAGTCAGTGCCTATCCGATAAACCAGACCAGTCCCCAAGCGGCGAAAATCACCGAAATAAAGGTGACATAAATTGTTCCGGCGCTTCGCATCATTTCGGACGGTGTATCGTGAGACGAGTAGGCAATCATTGCCACTACCGGCAGGGCAAATAAAATTAGCGCGGTAACGTCATTCAGTCCAAGAAAAAGAATCAAATAGTGGAGTCCGACAAAAGCCATCGCCATCAGTCCCAGGATGATTAGAAGCGACGATAATTCTTTCATATCACTAGGGAACCTCTGATTAATTCGTGAATGAACGCGTTGTGCTCAAAATGACCAATTACTGCGTTGTGAAACTTAGCAATAGCCCTGCTATTACTTGCGTCCCACGCCTTGAACTTGATCATTTTGAATCACAATCCGATTCACCCAGAATTAATCAGAGGTTCCCTAGGCAGTTCCCGCAAGCAATAGACAAAACCGATAATACCAGCAATCGCCAGTACTATCGGTTGAGCAGGTTGTTACATCTGGGTTATTTCATCTAGTTTATTTCAACACTGGCATCGAAAATTCAGCTTCGAGTCCCTTTTCCTGCCAGCGAGAGGTGACGGTTTTCACCTTGGTGTAAAAACGCATGCCCTCCAGGCCGTACTGATTATGATCGCCAAAGGCCGATGACTTCCAGCCGCCAAAACTGTGAAATGCGAGCGGCACCGGGATCGGCACGTTAATGCCAACCATGCCGACTTCGACCTTGTCGGCAAAGGTGCGTGCCGCCGCGCCATCCTTGGTAAAGATAGAGGTACCATTACCGTAGGGATGATCGGTCGCGAGCGCCATGCCTTCTTCGAATGAGCCCGAGCGCATGATTTGCAGTACCGGGCCGAAAATTTCTTCCTGGTAAGACTGCATTTCGGGTTTTACCTGGTCGATCAACGAGCCGCCGAGGAAGTAGCCATCTTCATGGCCCTTACAAACGAAATCGCGACCGTCGACGACCAGCCTGGAGCCCTCATCCTGCGCCATCTGAATATACGACATTACTTTCTCTCGTTGTTGCCTGTATACCATCTACCCCACTTCTACAACAGAATCAAGGCACATACCTAAACGCAGAGCTTCAAC
>Ga0164320_10000460_pt1 | contig 13283 bp, 10 predicted proteins | sample GuaBasSediGuay11_FD_113736 | JGI IMG/M metagenome (GOLD analysis project Ga0164320, IMG submission 113736) | Subseafloor sediment microbial communities from Guaymas Basin, Gulf of California, Mexico - Guay11, Core 4567-28, 0-3 cm | ecosystem: Environmental > Aquatic > Marine > Hydrothermal...
CTTTTCCAGCGTCTCCGGCCAGGGCTGGCTTGAACCCGCCTCGAGCATGGCCGTCAGGCGGTCACCGGCTTCCTTACTGCCGTAGATAGAGCAGGCATGCAATTCGCCTTCGTGCCCGGCTGCATCGCAAAGTGCGCGCTGGAATTGAAACTGCAGGATGCGTGCGAGGAAGTAGCGCGTGTAGGAAACATTCCCCGGAACGTGATACTTCGCACCCGGATCAAAATCGGCCTCGCTGCGTTCAATCGGTGCGGCGACGCCCTGGTAACGTTCGCGTAACTCCCACCATGCCGCATTGTAGTTTTCCGGCGAGATCTCACCCGAGAACACTCCCCAACGCCATTCGTCGATGAGTTTGCCGAACGGCAGGAAAGCGATCTTGTCCAGAGCTTGCTGCATTTGACGATTGATAATCGCCTGGCGTGATTGTTCGGCCGAGGCAATCAGCCCGATCTCGGCGAGATACTCCGGCGTCATCGATAGCGTGATCGTGTCACCGATCGCTTCGTGGAAGCCGCCGTGCGCGCCGTCGCGGAACAGCATCGGTTGCTGGTTGTAAGCGCGCTGGTAATAGTTGTGGCCGAGCTCGTGATAGATCACGCGCAGCTCGTCATAGGTCTGCTTGATGCACATCTTGATGCGCAGGTCGTCGTCGCCATCGAGGTTCCAGGCACTGGCGTGGCAAACAACTTCGCGATCAGCCGGCGCGGAAAACATCGAGCGTTCCCAGAACGTGTCCGGCAGGCGCTCCATGCCAAGCGACACGTAGAAGTCCTCGGCTGAACGAACCATTTCCTGTGGCGAGTAATTCTTGGTCTTGAGTGTGCTGTCAACATCGAGGTCGGACATGCCTGGATACGGCTCCATGATGTCGTAAATGAAGCCCCACTCCTGCGCCCACATGTTGCCCAGAATATGCGCCGGTATCGGGCCGTCCTGTGGCACCTTGTCGGTACCGTAGTGCTCGCCAAGCGTAGCGCGGACGTGGCAATGCAGTTCATCGTACAGCGGTTTGACCTGCCCCCATAATCGTCCTGTCTCGCCCTTGAACGACTCCGAGTCCATGTCGTACATGGAGCGCCACATATCGCCCATATCGCCATAACCGAATTCGTTCGCACCCTCATTGGCGAGTTCCGTAAAGCGCTCGTACTTGTCGCGCATTGGGACCGCAATTGCGCGCCATCCGGCCCAGTATTCCAGCAGTTCGTCGTAATCGCGCGTTTCCTGCATCAGGGCTTCCATTTCATTGCCTGAGAAACACTGGCCGTCTTCGCGGCAATATTTGCCGGCGCCGTACATGCCGCCGAGCTCAGTCAGAATTGTTGCCTGCTCTTTGCGCTTGGCATCATCATCGGGCGCGACCATCAAAGCGCCAAGCTTGAGCGTGTTGAGGGCGCGACGTGTCTCGGCGCTTACTTCGACATCGTCGTACTGCATTGCCTCTTTTACTTTGGCCGTGTGCCAGGCCGCATAGCGTTGGTTCGCGAGCGCATCGACGATCCCGGAATCTTCATTAATGTAGGTTGCGCGTAACCAACCGGCTGCGTTTAGTTCGCGCCAGTATTCTTTGAACTCATCGTTTACACGCGTGACGAACTCGTCAGCTGTTTCAGTTGGTGCAACAGCCGTCGTTTCGTCAGCCGCTTGCTGCGAACACGCAGCAAGAACCAATGCGAGCGTTATGCCCGCAAGCAAATTTGCGAATTTCTTCATGATCTTTTCCTGCGAATAATTCTTAATGAATGCCGTGCATACCTCGCCGTAGCAACGGAGAAAGTAACAGCATAAACACACCAAAGCCGACGCCGACATACATCAGGAACGTGAACAGTTCTGTATACGCAGCCAGTGCGCCGGCAGAGTTCGTGACTTCACCACCTTTGGTGGCGAGGGCCGCCATCTTGCCGAGTCGCGTTGCAACGGTTTCAGACAGCGCCGTTGCCAGGAACCAGGTGCCCATGCTGACACCGACAACCTTGCCGATCGACAATTTGGTAACGGCCGACAGACCGACCGGCGACAACATGAGCTCGCCCGTTGTGTGCAACAGGTAAGCAAGAATCAGCCAGATCATGGCAACCTGGCCCGCAGCGTTCGGGTACTCGGCACCCACTACAAGAGCGCCGAAACCGAGGCCGGCCTGGATGATGCCGAGGGCGAACTTGGCAGGCGTTGAGGGCTCGAGATTCTTTTTCGACAGCCATGTCCACAGCGCCGCGAATGGAATCGCCAGTATCCAGATGAACATGGCGTTCAACGAACCGAACTGAGCAGCGGTGAAAGTGATGCCACCGGCCTCGCGATCAACAACACGATCCGCGTACAAGGTCATCGATCCGGCGGACTGTTCAAACAGCGCCCAGAAGACAACGGTCGACAGGATCAGGATCATCAACACGACGGTGCGACCAAACTCATCCGAGTTATGCGTCTTGAAGCCATAAACAACGAAACCGACGATTACGGCGATTGCGGTGTAGGCGGCATATTCAGCAATTTCGGCAGACCCTGGCAGGAAGCCAAGATTGGCGCCAGCGGCGTAGGCACCCAAAAGCACCGCAATCGCTGCGAAACTGTAAGCGAGATTATTGTTGCCCGTTTTCTTGTGCACCATGGAATACAGGACGATGCCGACGATGGAGGCGATCAGAAACACGTTCTGCGTTAACAGTACTACTGGCTCGTGCTGTACCAGCATCCAGAGCACACCCAGAACAGGCAGGCTCAGGAGATAAATCGACCACTCTCGGCTGATTGGGCCAAAAACTTTTTTCGACAGACTTTCGGGGTCTGACGGTTCAGCGTGACCCATCAGGAACTTTTGCCCGTAGGTAAATGTGAACAAGCCTATGATCATGCCAATACCGGCGGCGCCAAAGCCGTACTTCCAGCCAAAGGTCTCGCCGAGCCAACCGCACAGCAGCGTTGCGCTGAACGAGCCGATGTTGATGCCCATATAGAAAATTGTGAAACCGGAGTCGCGACGCGGGTCATCCCGAGAATAGAGCTTGCCGACAATCGTGGAGATGTTCGGTTTCAAATAACCGACGCCCATGACGATGAGCGCCAGCGCAAAATAAAAGACGTTAAGCGCCGCCGTGTCTTGCATGGTAATGCTTTCGGAAAGTACAGTTCCGGCCAGGAGCACCTCGCCGGAGGCCAGCGTCAAATTGTCGGCTAGCGTCGTACCTGCAGCGTAGAAGAGTGCCTTATGGCCCTCAACGGCCATAAGTAAATGGCCGGCGGACAACAGGATGCCGCCGAACAGAACAGACTTGCGCATACCGAGGTAGCGGTCCGCGATAAGGCCACCGATAACCGGCAGCGCATAGACCAAACCGGCATAAGCGCCGAGAACGTCGAGGCCGTCCTCATCAGCGAACAGGTGGTATTTGGTTAAATACAGGAGTAGCAGGTACTTCATTCCGTAGAATGAAAAACGCTCCCACAGCTCAGTCGCAAAACAGACGTAAAGGCCTTTTGGATGGCCTAGAAATTCACCGTCGTCGTAAGAATTGCTCGCTGTTTCAGGAACAAGATCCGTCATTATTATTTCCCCCGGCTATAGCCTGGTGGCGCTGCAAGCGCTCTCGTTGGGCTACGCATTAAACCCTATTTCACATGAAACTTGCTACTTGACTGAGACCTGTTCTTCCTCTTCAGGTTTCTTGGAAAACACACGCGACATAATGATGCCGATCTCATACAGCAGATACACCGGGACCGCGAGCAGCGTCTGACTGATGATATCTGGTGGTGTCAGCAGCATGCCGACGACAAATGCACCAAGAAATATATACGGCCGCGCTTTGCCGAGTTTGTCCGGCGTTGTCAGGCCGGTCCATACAACCAGCACTGTCGCGATCGGTACCTCGAAGGCCAGGCCAAAAGCGAGCACGATCGTTGTAATAAAATCGAGATAGGAGGAGATGTCGGTCATCATTTCCACGCCCGTCGGTGTTATGGCCGTAAAGAAACCAAACACGAGCGGAAATACGACGTAGTAGGCGAACGCAATGCCCGCGTAAAAAAGCAAAATGCTCGACGCGAGCAGCGGAAAAGCAAAGTACTTTTCCTTCTTATAAAGGCCCGGTGCGACGAACGCCCATACCTGATAGAGAATCAGGGGCATTGCGGCAAACAGGGCCACAAAGAAAGTGAGTTTGAAGGGCGTCAGCAATGGTGATGCTACCGCCGTTGCGATCATCTGCTGTCCCGGAAGGACTTCGACGAGCGGCTTGGATACAACCTCAAAAATGCGCTGTGCGAAGGGGATCAACGCGGCAAACAAAAGGATGACCGTCGCAGCGACTTTTATAAGGCGGCTACGCAATTCGATCAGGTGCGAAAGCAACGTGCCTTCGGCGAGGTCTTCTTCCTGCTTGTCTTCGACGGCAGTCACGCGCTTTTCTAGTCCGTGTCCGTGTCCGTGTCCGTGTCCTCGCCCTCGTCTGAGTCGGCGGGCGCGTCTTGCTCATCATGAAGGGGCGAATAGGTGTCGTCATCGCTGGGGATGTGTGCTGCGAGCGCTTCGGATTCCTCGACTGCCGCTTCGGGGTCAGCCTTGTCCACTGCAAACGGCGCAGAAATTTTGGGTGGCTTGATGTTGAAGTCGTCGTCGAAGTTCAGTTCGTCCTCAAGCTGGCGGCGCATAGCACGCGTCATGCGTCTTGCCTGACCGATCCAGCTACCGAGCTGATTTGCGATCTGTGGCAAACGCTTGGGCCCAAGTACGATGAGCCCAATCAATATCAGGATAATGAGTTCGGAAGAGCCGATCCCGGACATGGTCTGTAACCGACTTAAGTGTCTTTGTGGTTCTCTTCAACGGGTGTATTTTCAAAACTGGCGTCTTCGCCGGAATTGTCGCTTAGCTCTTCTTTGGCTTTTTCAGCATCACTCATAGCGGAGCGAAATCCTTTGATGGCATTACCGAGATCGGAACCGAGCGAACGGAAGCGTTTGGTGCCGAAAATGGCGAGCACAATGACCAGCACGATCAGTAATTGTGGCCAGCTAATGCCTGATAACATTGTCTATCTCCTGTTGTTCATGTTCATGATAACGCCAAAGGCCGCACAATACCGTGCCGACGTCACAGCGCAATAGCAGCTCAGGTTTCGAGCCAGAACGTTACCGGACCGTCATTCGTCAGCCCAACCTGCATATTGGCGCCAAACTGGCCAGTTTCAACCGCATCCAGACGTTCCCGGCAGGTTTCGACGAGGCGACCGAAATACTCTGCGCCCTTATCGGGTGCAGCGGCCTTGGTAAAGCTGGCGCGGGTGCCCTTTTTCGTGTCGGCCGCCAGGGTAAACTGCGGGACCAGCAATAAGCCCAGATTTTCGTCGACAAGGCTGCGATTCATGCGGTCGTCAGCGTCCGGGAACACTCGGTAGGTAAGGATTCGCTCTGCAAGCCTTGCTATGTCTTGCCCCGAGTCTTCGCGGTGCACGGCCACCAGAACCAACAATCCCCGGCCGATCGCGCCGATAACCTCACCGTCTACGGTCACCGACGCCGCGGTGACGCGCTGCAAAAGCCCAATCATTTCTCGCTGTTATCCCAAAAATTGACCCAGGAAGGTCTTTTATTAATGCATCAAGCAGATACGAATAGCCATAGTTAATGCCCGCGGATGCCAAGATTCGACGGGCCATGGAAGGCCAGCCGGAGGCTCATTCCTGCGGCTCGAGCCAGGGACGGGACGGGCCCCGATCGCAAGATCGGGGCTTTTTACCAGAGAACAACCCACCGGATAGCTTGTTTATAAGTGAATCAATAACAATAGACCCACCATCATAGAGCTTATCTCATTAGTGGGGTTCTAGTGTCCGGTTAGGGTTCAATCCAGACCAATCGTGGGGCCGGACGTCTTTCTCAGTGCCACATTTGCATCCGCCGCCCCAACTCATACACTTAGCCGCTTGCCCGATTCGACAAGGAAAACAATGAAAAGAAGAACCTTCGTAGGCGGCCTGGCCGCCGCGGCCAGTGTAGCGGCCTGTTCACAGGAGAACGCCGAGTGCGATAGCGGGGTGGCCCAATCGGCCGAGACGTTTGAGTGGTCGTGCGTGACCTCCTGGCCGCCCAAGTTTCCCGGCGTCGGCATAGCGGTGGACAATCTTGCTGAACGAATTGAGGCGGCATCGAACGGTCGACTCAAGATAAAGGTGTACGGCGGCGGTGAACTCGTGCCGGCGTTCGAGGCGTTTGATGCCGTTAGTCGCGGTACGGTCGAGATGGGCCACGACGCGTCCTAATATCACAAGGGCAAAGTCGAGGCGGCGCAGTTCTTTACGGCGATTCCCTTTGGGCTTAACTATCTCGAATTGAGCGGGTGGTTCTACTTTGGCGGTGGGCTCGAGCTGTGGCGGGAGTTATACGCGCCATTCAATATCGTGCCGTTTCCCTGCGGCAACACGGGCGTGCAGATGGGCGGCTGGTTTAATCGCGAGATCAATTCGGTCGAAGACCTCAAAGGTCTGAAAATGCGTATTCCGGGACTTGGTGGCGAGGTCATCAAGCGCGCAGGTGGAACTCCCATCACGATGCCGGGCGCAGAGATTTTTACGTCGCTGCAAACGGGTGCGATCGACGCGACGGAGTGGATAGGTCCCTACAACGATGTTTCTTTTGGATTGCACAAGGCGGCAAAGTACTACTACTACCCCGGTTGGCAGGAACCTGGTGCAGGTCTCGAACTGATGGTGAACTCCGAAGCTTGGGCATCGCTTCCAGCAGACTTACAGGCGATCGTCGACATCTCTTGCCAGGCAATTACAACCGACATGATGGCGGAGTACACACACGGCAATACGCTGGCGCTAAAGCAACTGCAAGAAGACCCAAACGTTGAACTCCGCCCATTTCCGGATGACGTCTTGCGTCTGCTGAAGTCGCATACACAAGATATCGTTAGCGAGTTATCGGAGTCCGATCCTGCTTGCAAAAAAATTGCCGATTCCTACTACGCATATATGGAGGCGTCGACCGAGAATCAGCGCGTCACTGAGTGGGCAAATCTCAAGACGCGCGACCTGTAGATTAGTCGATGCGGTTGTGACCTGGAGGTCCTGGATAGCGCCAAATAGCCGCCACACTCTTTTATCGTGACCGTGCGTCGGGCATGATGCGCGCAGAACAATAACAAACGCCCACCGGGCAACAGGGGTCTCATGGCCAGCACACAAGCACACATACTTCCGCCGGTTGTTGCAGCAGAACGCAACATCGTTGAATTTACCGTCAAAGCACTCGTACTCGGCGCCGTATTGTCGATGGTGCTCGCCGCCGCAAATGCCTATATCGGCTTGCTCGTCGGCCTGACCGTGTCGGCATCGATACCGGCCGCCGCTGCATCGATGGGTATTCTGCGCCTGTTCAAACGCTCGACGATTCTCGAAAACAACATGGTGCAAACCTCGGCATCGGCGGGTGAGTCGCTGGTAGCCGGCATCATTTTCACAATTCCGGCGCTGGTCATGATGAAAGCGTGGAGCGGCTACGAATACGGGCCGATGGTCGCTATCGCCATTGTCGGCGGAATTCTTGGCGTTGCGTTCACGGTGCCATTGCGGCGTGCGTTAATCGTTGAAGCAAAGCTCGCATTCCCCGAAGGCCAGGCGACGGCAGAGGTACTCAAGACCGGCGGTATTGAGCGCGATGAGCATACGGAAACTGATGGACATGCAGACACCGGATTTCGGCGACTACTGCAGGCCGCCGGTATCGGCGCCGCGTTCAAATTTATAGAAGGGGCCGTCGGTCTGTTAGCAGGCAACGTCGCTACTACGCAGGCATGGCTTGCTGGCAAGTATCTGTTCCTCGGCAATATCAATATCAGCCCGGCATTGATCGGTGTTGGTTACATCGTCGGCTTGAACATTGCGATGCTCGTATTCATGGGCGGTGTCATCGGCACGCTTATCGGTGTGCCGCTGAACTGGGCATTTAACTCCGAAGCAATTATGACGGCTACCGGGATCGATTCGGCAACCGCATGGTCGCAGCTCGATGCCAATCAATGGGGAGCCTTGGCCGGACAAGCATGGCAGGACTGCCGCCGCGTCGGCGTTGGTGCAATGATGGTTGGTGGGCTGTGGTCGCTGATCAGCCTTGCAAAGCCACTTGTCGAGGGCATGCGGTCGAGCATGAAGGCCTACCGCAATACTCGTGACGGCGGTGCCGCTGCGTTGCGCACCGAGTTCGACACGCCGATCAACTACGTACTGATCGTGGTATTGGTGTCGATCATTCCGCTGTTCATGATTTTCAACTTCGCGCTCGCCGCATATCCGGACCGACTGATGATCTCGGCGATCATGACCGTACTGATGCTGGTCTTCGGTTTCGTCTTCTCGTCGGTTGCCGGTTACATGGCCGGTCTTGTCGGCAGTTCGAACAACCCGATTTCGGGCGTCACGATCGCGACGGTCATCGTCTCCGCACTAATCTTGTTGCAGTTGATGGGCAACGAAGGACTTGCAGCAACGCTCGGCCCAATCGCTGTCATTTATCTCGCCGGGCTGATCTGTTCGGCGGCCGCAATTGCAGGCGACAACATGCAGGACCTCAAGTGCGGACACGTCGTTGGCGCGACGCCATGGCGGCAACAGGTATTCCAGGTCATTGGTGTAGTCGCCGCCGCAGTTGTTATTCCGCTGATTCTGCAGCTGCTCGACAATCAATACGGCATCGGTCGTCCAAGCCCCAACCCGAACGCCATTCCGAACAGCGTGCTTGCGGCACCGCAGGCCGGCCTGATGCAGGCGCTGGCGGGGGGCATTTTTGGTGCCGGTATCCAGTGGAACTTCATCATGATGGGCTTCGCGCTCGCGGTCGCGTTAATCATTGTCGACAAGATTCAGGAGAAGCGCGGCTCGACATTCCGCTTCCCGGTATTGGCTGTTGCGGGTGGAATCTATCTGCCGCTCGGCTTATCTGTGCCGATTTTCATCGGTGGCGTGCTCGCCTGGATGGTCAAGCGTCGCTCCGCCGATCTTGACGATACGCAATGGACACGACGCGAAGGTCTGGGCTTGCTGGTTGCGTCAGGCCTGATTACCGGTGAGGCGCTTATGGGCGTGTTGGTCGCATTACTGGCCGGTGCTGGCGTCGCATTGCCGTTCATCGGCGGGTTCGGCTTTGCTCCGACCTTGGCGCTGCTTGGTTTGGCTGCGGTGATTTTTTACCAGTACCGGACACCCTTCACGACTGGCAACGACTAAAACAGGGCTAGAAGCGGCGGTAAAGTCGTTCGTCGTACAGGCTGCCAATGCGGGCCTGCAATTCGCTCCGGGCCCGCATCGCGTGCTTTGACGTGATGTGTGCTTCGTGAGTCGCTGCGCTTGACCATACTTCGAACAGCGTCATGTGATTTTGACGGTTGTCCTGCACGATCAGGCCGATGTCTTTGGCGCCTGCCTCCTGGCGGCTAGCAGTGATCAGTGCCTCGAGTAATTCGAGGCCCTGCTCCACGCCTCTGGGGGCAATATCAACGTGAGTCAGCACGTAAACTTCACCATCGTCGCCGGCGGCCAGCGTGCCCAATGTCGGGGTGCTTCTGCGTTCGTCGTAAGGGCTGTAGAGCATTGCATCAAGCTCGTCGCGAAACCCTTTCGTCGCCACTGTGTGCTCGTCCTGGAGCTGGTGGCTCTCCCACGCGTCAAGTATCGCAAAATGATTGGGCCGGCCGATCCGCTGCAGAACCTGGAAGCGAAGATTGCCATCCTGCGCCCGACTTTCTTCTGCGTGCGCTTTCAACAGGCTCATTGCTTGCTCGGTCGATGATGGTGTGACCTCTATATAAGCGACGGCAAAGACAGGAGAGTCATTTTGCGCATAGCTGAATTGCGTCATAGCGAACGCAAGCACCAGAAGCGTGAAAACTGATCTAAACGAATAGCGCATTGTGAAGTTCCTCTCTAGCTGCCGTAGATTTTGTTCGGTAGCCAGGTTACTAGATCTGGAAACACTGCCAACAAGAGCAGCGCGAATAGTTGAATAGCGACAAAAGGTATAACACCACGGTAGATCTGTGGCGTCGTGACCTCCGGTGGTGCGACGCCGCGCAGGTAAAACAAGGCGAAACCAAACGGTGGCGTGAGGAACGACGTCTGCAAATTGATCGCGATCATGATGCCGAGCCAGACCGGGTCGAGTCCCATGGCAAGCAACACTGGACCAACGATAGGCACGACAACGAAGGTGATCTCAATAAAGTCGAGTACAAAGCCGAGCAGGAACATCACGAGCATAACGACAATAACGGCACCTATGACACCACCCGGTAAGGCCTCGAGTATCGCCCGCACACCGTCATCACCACCGTAGCCTCGAAACACCAGCGAAAACACTGATGCTCCGATCAAAATCAGGAACACCATGCTGCTGATTTTGAGCGTGCTTTGCATAACTTCTTGCAGCCGCTCGAGATTGAGTTGCTTGCGCATGACAGCTAGCAACAGCGCTCCCATTGCACCGACGCCGGCCGCCTCGGTCGGCGTGGCCATACCCGCCAGTATTGATCCAAGTACAGCAAAGACGAGTGTCAATGGTGGCAGCAACGCGTTCAGAACCTGCAGGAAGGAAGCCTTGCCGTCCGGGCCCAGCTCGTGCGCGGGCATGACTGTTGGCCGGAAGAAGGCGACACCAATGATGTACAGCACGTATAGCAACACCAGCAACGAGCAGGGGATAAGCGCACCGGCGAACAGGTCTCCGACCGATACGGTTTTCGGCGAGAAGATGCCCATCTCGAGCTGCGCTTGCTGATAGGCGGAAGTCATTACGTCGCCAAGCATGACGAGAATAATGGATGGCGGAATAATCTGACCAAGCGTACCCGAGGCGCAGATCGTGCCTGCTGATATCTCTGGCGAGTAACCTCGCCGTAACATCGTTGGCAAAGACAACAGGCCCATCGTCACTACGGTCGCCCCGACAATCCCGGTGCTTGCGGCGAGCAACATACCGACAATCGTGACCGAAATGCCGAGGCCGCCGCGCAGCGAGCCGAACAAGCTGCTCAATGTTTCGAGCAGTTCCTCCGCGATTCGTGCGCGTTCGAGAGTGACGCCCATGAATACGAACAGCGGAACGGCGACGAGCGTCTCATTATTCATGATGCCGAAGATGCGATTGGGCAGACCTGACAGCAGAGCTTCGTTGAACGTACCGGTTATCACGCCAAGGCCGGCAAAGACCAGTGCGGTACCCCCAAGGGTGAAAGCAACGGGAAAACCCGCGAGCAGCACAATAATGACAGCGACAAACAGGCTTAAGGCGACCCACTCCATCGCTAGTTGCGCCTCAACGTGGCTAGCGAGCGCAGCAACAGCGAAACACCCTGCAACAACACAGTGATCGGCATAACAATTACGAGTGATTTCAATACGGGAATCATCGGGTAGGGCAATCCGCCAGGCTCGCGCGAGGTTTCATGGATCGACCACGATACGGCAGCGAAATCGTAAGCCTTAAAAGCGAGAAAGCCGCACAGAGGAAGCAGGAATACAACCACACCGAGGAGGTCGATTACCGCCCGCCCCCGGGGGCCCATCTTGCGATAGAAAATATCGACGCGAACGTGCTCTTCATGCAGCAGCGTGTACGCCGCGCCAACCATAAATACAGCGGCGTGCATCCAGATCACCGACTCCTGCAACCAGATGAAGCCGGCATCAAAGACATAGCGCATCACGACAATGATCGATGTAACGATCACCATCAGCAGGGTCAACCACGAGATGACTTTGCCTGTCGAGGCGCTGATTCGATCGAACAGATTTTGCGGCGTTGCCGCGTTCGCGGGTTCGCTCATCCGTTCAGTCTCAATGTCTCCAGAACGTCGGTGTAATGAGCACAAGCAGTGTAAATATCTCAAGTCTGCCGAGCAGCATGCCGGCCACAGCAATCCACTTTGCGGGGTCCGACAAAGTCATAAAGCCTGATGCAACGTCGCCAAGGCCGGGGCCAAGATTATTGAGTGTCGCGGCGATGGCCGAGAAAGCGGTGACCTGATCGAGCCCAGCCGCCATCATTGCCAGCATCAACACTACAAATACGACGATATAGACAGAGAAGAAGCCCCATACGGCATCGACAACCCTGCCCTGAACGGCCTGCCGGCCCAACTTGACCGGAATTTCCGCACTTGGGTGCACCAGTCGGCCGATCTCGCGAACGCCCTGCTTGTAGATCAACAAACAACGAATGACCTTGATGCCACCCGCCGTCGAGCCGGCCGAGCCGCCGATAAAGCTGGCGAAGATCAACAGGACCGGCAAGGCCGCAGGCCAGACGGCGTAATTGGCGGTTGTGAACCCGGTCGTCGTTGCTATGGACACGGCCTGAAATAAACCGTTGATGATCGTGTCACCGGGCGAGGCGTAACTCTGATGATAAAACAGCCCTGCAACGACAAGCGTGGCAAGGGCGATTAGAATCATCGTATATGCGCGAAACTCGGGGTCGCGCGAGTAATGTCTGATCGAGACATAGCGCCAGGCAAAAAAGTGTAACGAGAAGTTAATGCCAGCGGCAAACATGAAAACAATAGCGACAATGTCGATGAACGGGCTGTCGAAATATCCGATGCTCAGATCATGCGTCGAAAAACCGCCGATCGCGACCGTCGAAAAAGCGTGGCACAGAGCATCGAACCAATCCATGCCGGCGATCATGTAGCAAACAGCGCAAGAAATCGTAAAGGCGAGATAGACATACCAAAGAGCCTTGGCAGTCTCGGTTATACGCGGAGTTAGTTTCGTATCCTTAACCGGCCCCGGTGTTTCTGCCCGGTACAACTGCATGCCACCGACGCCGAGCATCGGTAAGATGGCAACCGCCAAAACAATAATTCCCATGCCGCCGAGCCACTGCAGTTGTTGCCGGTAATACAGAATCGAACGCGGCAACTCGTCCAGCCCGGTGAGTACTGTTGCACCCGTGGTTGTCAGTCCGGACATGGACTCGAAGATCGCGTCCGTAACAGACATCGTTATAGAGTCAGCAAAGTAAAATGGTGCGGCACCGAAGGTGCCCAGTACGGTCCAGAATGCAGCGACAACCAGGAAGCCATCGCGCAACCGCAGGTCCTTGCGCGAGCGATGTACCGGCAGCCAGATAATGAAACCCGCCGCGAGTGTCAGGCCGAAACCTTCCACAAACGGTAACCACGAGGGCTCTTTGAAAATCATCGCGATGAGAACCGGGGGCAACATTGTCAGGCTGAACATCATCAGCAGCAGCCCGAGAATTCGTTGTACTACTGTCCA
>Ga0164320_10000461_pt1 | contig 13277 bp, 14 predicted proteins | sample GuaBasSediGuay11_FD_113736 | JGI IMG/M metagenome (GOLD analysis project Ga0164320, IMG submission 113736) | Subseafloor sediment microbial communities from Guaymas Basin, Gulf of California, Mexico - Guay11, Core 4567-28, 0-3 cm | ecosystem: Environmental > Aquatic > Marine > Hydrothermal...
AGCGGAGCTCTCCTGGATAATTTCACTGGAGGTGAAAAATGAGTGATTCTGTCACTGTCAAGGCGGCGCAGGATGGCCCTTATATTGTCAAGAATTTACAAAAATTTAGTAATCGCCAGGGCGCGATAGACTGTAAGGAATCGATTGGTCTGTGTCGATGTGGCCAGTCGGCGAACAAACCCTATTGCGACGGTAGCCACAAGAGTGTCGGGTTTAGTAGTGAAAATCAGCTGGATCCGGCCAGGGATAGGCTCGACACCTACCAGGGAAAGAAAATAACCGTCTACGATAATCGTAGCATCTGTGCCCATGCGGGAAACTGTACCGATGGCTTACCCGCGGTATTTCGTAACCGTGAAGACTCGTTTGTCGAACCGGATGGGGCGAGCGTTGCGGAAATCATTGATATCGTTAACCAATGTCCATCGGGTGCATTGAGCTATATCATCGACGACGAAAGCGAAACCCGCCTTATTAACGAAGCGTCGATATTTATATCACCAAACGGCCCTTACGTGTTGAAAGGGAAAGTGGTATTGCTCGAAATGGAAAAGGGCAAAGGTGCGTCCGAATCGTATTGTAGCCTGTGCCGGTGCGGGGCCTCAAAAAATAAACCGTTTTGCGATGGCTCCCACTGGGAAATCAATTTTAGCGATGATGAGAACTAGAGAATTGCAAACGAGGAACTAAGATGACCCAGCACTATCAAGGATCCTGCCATTGCGGCGCGATAAAGTTTTCATACGATGGCGAGGCAATTACAAAAGGACTCCGCTGCACCTGCTCGATCTGTTCACGCAAGGGTACGATGATGTCGCCGGAAGCGATTCCGATGGAAAACCTCGATATCCAGGCCGATGGTAATGATATTGGTCTTTATCAGTTCGGCAGTAAAATTGCGAAGCATTATTTTTGCAATAACTGTGGCATCTACACGCATAACGAAATGCTACGTATACCCGGTCACATGCGCGTCAACCTGGGCTGCATCGAGGATCTCGATACCTCGGAATTCGAAGTCATGGTTTTCGACGGTAAAAACGAGCTCTAGCAGGGCGCAGAATTAGCTGTCGATTTTTCGGATGCGGCGAATTGGCCGATTCATATAATAGCCCCACATTAACAGTGGACGAATAACATAATGAATCAACAAGCACTTCCCGATCGCGAGTTCATGTACCAGGCTTTGCTCAACCGCGATAGCCAGCTCGAAGGAATTTTCTACTTCGGGGTCAAAACCACCGGCATTTTTTGTCGCCCCGGGTGTAGCGCGCGCAATCCGAAAAAGGAAAACGTGGATTATTTTGCCTCGGTGCAAAAAGCCCTCGATTCAGGCTACCGCCCTTGCAAGATTTGTTCACCGTTGGAAAAACCCGGCCAGGCACCCGGGTGGCTGAAACAGTTGCTGGACGAAGTTCATGCCAATCCGGAAGCTAGCTTTAAGGATGAAGATCTGCGCGCCAGGCATATTGAGCCGACGCGGTTGCGCCGCTGGTTTCAAAAACACCACGACATAACCTTCCATGCGTATATCAAGGCGCTGCGCATTAACCGGGCTTTTGAAAAGATGAAAAATCGTGGCGATGTCACCAGCACTGCATTTGATAGCGGTTACGAATCGCTCAGCGGTTTTCACGCGGCGTTTAAATCGGTAGCCGGCATCAACCCCTCGCAGGCAAAATCCCGTCCACGGGTAACGATTACGAAACTGGTAACGCCATTAGGTCCGATGTATGCAGGTGCCAGTGAACGTGGGTTGTGCTTTCTCGAGTTTACCGATCGAAAAATGATCGACTATCAAATTGAGCAAATGCAGACACGTATGAAAGCCCGATTTGTGCAGGCAACGACGCCGGTTCTGAGCGCGGTCGAATCGCAACTCGAGGAATATTTTGACGGTAACAGGCAGGAATTTGATTTACCGCTCGATATCAGCGGCACGCCTTTTCAGATACGGGCCTGGCAGGCATTGCAAAAAATCCCTTACGGTGAAACCCGATCTTACCAACAGCAGGCAGAACGGATTGGCAATAGCAAGGCGGTACGCGCTATCGCCAGTGCGAATGCCAAAAACCATATTGCGATTGTTATTCCCTGCCACCGGGTTATAGCAAAAAATGGTGGTCTCGCCGGATTTGGTGGCGGCGTCTGGCGTAAGAAATTTTTACTCGATCTCGAGGCAAGCCACTGAACCAATAGCTCGATCCTTACATGCTCCGCTCTTAAAATTATTGAATCAGATATCGGCAAATCGGATTTGACTGAAATCCCGGCCTCTCTTATGGTAAGCACCCATTTAAAAAACTGATTAAGAGTAATTGTATGGTGGAAGTGAACCACAATTTTATTGCCGGTGAATGGGTCGCCGGTGCGAGTGAAATTGACAACATCAACCCATCTGACCTGTCCGATACGATAGGACAATATGCCCAGGCGGATACTGCGCAATTGCAACGAGCACTCGATGCAGCGCTTGACGCTCAGCAAGAGTGGGCCAAAATCGGCCTCGAAGCGCGCTACGGCATACTGATGAATATTGGTAACGAGTTAATTGCCAGGTGCGATGAACTTGGAACCCTGCTCGCGCGCGAGGAAGGCAAGACCCAACCCGAAGGCAGGGGCGAGGTTTATCGCTCGGGGCAGTTTTTTAGCTACTACGCCGCCGAGGTGTTGCGCCAGATCGGTGACAATGCCGAATCGGTTCGTGACGGAATCGAAATTGATGTGCGCCGCGAGCCGGTTGGCACCGTCGCGGTAATTTCTCCATGGAACTTCCCGATGGCCACCGCGGCATGGAAAATAGCCCCGGCGCTTGCCTTTGGCAATGCGGTGATCTGGAAACCAGCGAATATTGTACCGGCATCGGCAGTGGCCCTGGCAAGCATCATTGCCAAACAGGCGTTACCTAAAGGCCTGTTCAACTTGCTAATGGGACCCGGTAGTAGTGTCGGACAGCAATTAATCGAGAGCCAGATGGTAAATGCAATCAGTTTCACCGGCTCGGTACCCGTTGGGCGGGGTATAGCCAAATCGGCGGTTGAGAATTTCACCCGGGTCCAGCTCGAAATGGGCTCTAAAAATGCACTGGCGATTATGGATGATGCCGATCTGGACACCGCGGTGGCCTGTGCGCTGAATGGGGCTTTCGGCAGTACCGGTCAAAAATGTACTGCTTCGTCGCGTCTTGTGGTGCAGGATAAAATTCACGATGCTTTTGTCGATCGCCTGGTTGAAGGCGCAAAAGCAATGGTGGTCGGTCATGCGCTTGAGGCAGGAACGCAGATTGGACCGGTCGCCAGCGAATCACAGTTAAATCAAAATCTCGACAATGTAGCACTGGCGAAAAAGGAAGGCGGTGAGCTGCAATGCGGTGGAGAACGGATCGAACGTGCCACCGAAGGCTATTTTATGACACCCGCGGTATTTACCGGTACGCGCAATGACTGGCAGGTCAATCGTGAGGAATTGTTTGCGCCGATGGCCTGCGTGATCAGGGTCGATAGTTACGAAGAAGCGCTGGTAACTGTCAACGACACCCGTTTTGGATTAACTGCTGGCATAGTGACAACCAGTCTTGCGCGTGCGACCCACTTTCGCCGTCACGCGCGAAGTGGCTGCGTGATGGTCAACCTGCCCACTGCAGGTACCGATTATCATGTGCCTTTTGGTGGCCGCGGTGAAAGTTCTTATGGTCCCCGCGAGCAGGGCCAATATGCGAAAGAGTTTTATACCCATGTAAAAACTGCCTATATCAGTTCGGGCTCGCCTGCTTAGGCAGTAACCATCATGGGCGAAACCAGCTACCGCATCGATGCATTACAGTACGCTAACTGGTCTGAAGAAATTTTTCGCCAGATGCGGGAAGGGGGTGTCGATGCGGTACACGTGACAATTGCCTACCACGAAAATTTCCGCGAAACGGTCGCCAATATCGAGCAATGGAATAGCCTGTTTGAACGCTTTCCGGAGTTGATTGTCCCGGGTAAAACCGGCGATGATGTGCGCCTCGCCCGGGAGACCGGTCGCACCGCCATTTTTTATGGCTTCCAGAATCCTTCACCGATGGAAGACGATATTCGCCTGGTCGAAATACTGCATACGCTGGGCGCTCGTTTCATGCAACTGACCTATAACAACCAGTCACTGCTGGGTAGCGGTTGTTACGAGGCAAACGATACCGGTATCACGCGCATGGGAAAGGAAGTAATCGAGGAAATGAACCGTGTCGGCCTGGTGATAGATATGAGTCATTCGGCCGAGCGATCAACTCTGGAAGCAATGGAAATCAGTTCGCGGCCGATAGTAATTACCCACGCCAACCCCGGATTCTGGGAACCGGCGTTGCGCAACAAATCGCAGGCGATACTCGAAGGGCTTGGCCAGAGTGGCGGTATGCTCGGTTTCAGCCTGTACCCGCACCACCTGAAAGGCAAAGGTGACTGCACATTACACAGTTTTTGCGAAATGATCGCCCGCACCGCCGAAATTATGGGTGTCGATCATATCGGCCTGGGGTCGGACCTGTGCCAGGATCAGCCCGATTCGGTGGTTGAGTGGATGCGCGTAGGACGCTGGACCAAGAAAATCGATTACGGTGAGGGGTCGGCAAACAATGCCGGTTTTCCGCCAATGCCCGGCTGGTTCAGGGACAACCGCGACTTCGGTAATATCGAGCAGGGCCTGCTCGATATCGGCTTTAGCGCTGGGGATACCGCGAAAGTGATGGGCAACAACTGGCTGAGATTTTTTGACGCTAACTTTGGTCCTGCCTGAACCGATTTAAAATGAGTGGCGCCGAGTTAAATTCCATGCCGCAGGCAGCGAAATTTCGTCGCCCCCCCGAAGTCGTTATGAAACTCGCACGAATGGGTAGTTTTCATCAAACCCGGCTGTCCTTCATGCGCACCCTGTTGCGCCGACTGAAAAAAGAGCAGTGGCTTTATGAACGCAGGCTATGGGAAATTGGTGCCGATGGATTCGGTCGTGCGGTTTATACGGTTACAGGCCCCGAACGCAGCTATTCGCTGGTCGCGTTTTCGCACGACCTGCCCGATCACAAGCGTTCCGACCGCGTAATCGCGACAGCCTGGGATGCGACTTTTACACTGTTCGACGGCGTACCGACAACTGCCGATATTGATCGTTTGCAACAAGAAGTACCGAAACAGGAAGCCGGGCGAATCAGCGATAGTGAGCTTAGCCTGTCACGCGCTAACCGCTCGGTACGTTTATGGCAGCATGTTATCGATAAACTCTCAACGGGGCAGCAGCCTGATCGCGACCAGGTAGAAGCGGTCGGTTACCTGGTACGAACCACGGCGGTATACGGATCGGGCAAATTCGGCGCTGCCGATCGGCTGACAATTTGCCAGCGAGCAGAAGTGCGTGGACCGTTTCAGGCCGAATTGCTATCGGTCTGGTTAATCCGCGCATTTTCGATCGACCTGGTCGAGCACATCGCCAGCGCTATCGGCGGTGACAAAGCTGTGACTATCAGCCCTGATTTACGTCGCCGAATTGGTGTTGGTAATGCCACTGGACTGGGCATGGCCCCGTTCCTGATCAACCACCCGGCACTGATCAACAACTGGATGGTGGCGCGCGAGGAAGCCATCGCGCGAGTTCGATCGCTGGACAATGCAAGCGACGCAGCGGTAAATGATTTCAAACAACACTTCGAATCGGCGAGGTTTAATCTATCGCAATGGCATTCTGAACATCCGATCCAGATCAAAAAGCTTGAACGACTAGGTGCCGATCTGAATAAAATGAGTGCTTATATCGAAACCGAATCCCTGGCTGAAAAACACCCCTGGAATCGCTTTTATCTCTGGGCTGAAGAAAACCTGTCGCTCGAAGGTCAGGAACAACTGGTGTCGTTGTTACTTGAGCCCTATGGCGAGCTGGTTGATGAATTAAGCCAGTGCATGGACGCCGACGAACATTTAAGCTTTTTTATCGACGGCTCGATGGGCGTTGGACGACTACTGAAAATTATTGAAACTCAGTGCGACTGGGCGACTGCGGTCGATTACCGGCAAAAGAAAAATCGCGCACGATTCTGGTACACCTCGGCGGAAAAACTCGAACCACGGGTAGGCGAACGATTCGATGAACCCGGCGCCGAGTACGAACAGCCGTTATCGATTGGGTATTTTATCAAACAGCTGTACCAGGTTCTGAAAGATTGGGACCCGAGCCAGTCGATTGCCGATTTTTTACTGGCTCACCCGCAACATCGGTATATCGTGCGACGCCTACAAACCCTGGCGACACACCCCTATTCAGAGATACGCGATAATCTAATAGCTGCCGACATGCTGCCAATTGACCTGCTGCGATGCAAACTGTCATTTTTTGGCGCCTGCAAATTTGATCCGCGCTCGGATCGCTGGGTGCGAATCTGCATGTACCAGGACGCACCTTACCCTCACGAAATGCTGGCGATGGGCGGGTGAAAAAAAATTACACGCTTGCCGAAGTAGAGTCTTATGTGCGCAAGGCATCGCAGGCGACCGGTCTTGACTGGGGCCTTGCCGAGGAAGCCGGCAAAGCCGCACGTTGGCTGGCGGCTTTCGATTTACCCGGTCCTGAGATTGCCCTTGCGCATCTACAGCAACTCGATGGTAAAGATCATAAAAAATATTTTCCAACGAATATTGATGCCCGGTGGCGGGCCCGTGGCGATTACCTGTGCCCCATCGTCAGCGGAGCCGCACTGGCTGATCGAGCCAGTCAGTTGTTAGATGGGTTTGAGTTCAAACTCGGCAAAATCGCCTATCCGATTCTGCTGGTCGCCACTATCGGCCAGGCTGCGAGATACCACAAAACAACCTTTACAACGAGTTGGGCGCATATTCGTGTTAACTGTTACGAAAACGGTATTCGCATAGAAGGTAATTGGGATGACCTACTGCTCGCGCGTGCAAATTCGGCGAGCTGTAGGCATAGTATTGATCTGATTCCGCAACAGTTGCCTTCAACCCTGGCCTACTCGATCGAGCCGGGCATCTGGAATGCCATTGACGAGCTCGCATTCAAAACCTACGCACCGGCTACCGCTGAATCGCGTGCCGGGGCAGGCGCGGGCTTGACGGACAACGACTAGTAGTGGTCTTATGTAGCTTAAGGTGACTCGGAACGAGTCTAGATAATCTTGGAGAAGCGAATGCCCTGGTGGGGTTGGATAATATTTGGTGCTTTACTGCTAGGCTCGGAGTTGATGTTTATCGACGCCGCATTCTACCTGGTGTTTATCGGCCTGGCCGCAATTATCACTGGTGTAGTGGGCCTGTCCGGCATGAACCTTGAACACTGGGTCCAGTGGATACTGTTTGCCGGCCTGTCGTTAGTGGCGATGGTCCTGTTCCGCGAACAACTGTATAAAAAACTTCGCGGCGGCAATAGTGTTGGCTATCAGACCGGACCGGCTGGTGAAACCATCAAGCTGGAAGAGGATTTAGCCCCCGGTGATAGCGGTCGGATCTCGTATCGGGGTACTACCTGGAAGATTATGAACATGGGTGCCGAGGCCATGAGCAGCGGCGAAAACGTGCGTATCAACAGTGTCGATGGCCTGACCTTGAAGATAGAAAAATTACCCGGTGGATCTGATTGATCCAGACCTTGCCATCGGCACATTAACAGGGAGAAAAGGGCATGATATTTTATCAGAATGTAACTTTTTGGGTGGCTATCACGGTCGCAATTATTGCGATCATCATTATCGCCAAGACCGCGGTCGTGGTTCCGCAACAGAGCGCCTTCGTCGTCGAAAGCCTGGGTAAGTACAGCCGTACGCTGCGTGCCGGGTTCCATATACTGATTCCATTTTTTGAAAGGTCTGCCTATAAACATAGTCTCAAGGAACTGGCGTTTGATATCCCCGAGCAGATTTGTATTACCAGGGATAATGTACAGGTCGGTGTTGACGGAGTTTTGTACCTGCAGGTACTCGACCCGGAACGTGCTTCCTACGGGATTACCGACTATGCCTTTGCTATTTCACAGCTAGCGCAAACCACCCTGCGTAGCGAAATCGGCAAGATAGACCTGGACCGTACCTTCGAAGAACGCTCATCGATCAATAGCAATGTGGTTTCCGAACTGGATAAGGCTTCTGATCCCTGGGGCGTCAAGGTTTTACGCTACGAAATCAAAAATATTAACCCACCCGCTGATGTGCTCGGGGCGATGGAAAAGCAAATGCGTGCCGAGCGAGAGAAACGTGCGGTGATATTAACCTCCGAAGGCGAGCGCGACGCCAAGATTAACGAGGCCGAAGGCGAAAAACAGCAGGTGATCAAGCAGTCCGAGGCGGTTAAACAGCAGCAGATTAACGAGGCCGAGGGTGAGGCCGCGGCGATCCTGGCGATTGCTAACGCGACCGCCGAAGGCCTCAGTCGGGTAGCCAAATCGCTCAACGAAGAAGGCGGCGAATCGGCGATGCAACTTCGCGTAGCCGAGGATTATCTGGAACAGTTCGGTAACATTGCCAAACAGGGTAATACGCTGGTGGTTCCGGCTAACCTGGCTGACATTTCGTCGATGATTTCTCTGGCGACCAATATCATCAAGAAGGATTCGAATAACAGTCCGGCATAACCTTTGTCGCATCAATTCAAACCGAAAAACTCGAACTTCGAGCAGCGGGTAGTCGATAGCTTTAATCGGCAAACCGCAATGAAAACTGTCGGCGCTTCGATCATGCAGGTCTGCGCAGGTAAAGTCACGATTCAGTTCCCGTTCGATCTAGCCCTGACTCAGCAACACGGGTTTATCCATGCGGGCATAGTTTCGACGGTGCTCGACAGTGCCTGTGGCTACGCGGCATTTTCATTGATGCCGGATGACGCGGCAGTATTGACCGTAGAATTCAAAATTAACTTACTATCGCCCGCGCAGGGTGAGTGGTTTGAAGCAATCGGCCAGGTGAAGAAACCCGGGCGCAATATCACGGTTACCGAAGGCGAGCTTTACGCTCACCAGGGTGACACAAAAAAACTGGTTGCGAGCATGGTGGGTACAATGATGACAGTTTATGATCGCGATCATATCCAGGATTAGCAGTCACGTGTAGCCGATGAAAACCTACCGTTCGCCCAAAATTGAAGTTCGCAGTAATACCCTGAGTGGACAGGGCGTGGTTGCGATCGAGGATATCGAGCAAAACGAGATAGTTGCGATTAAGTCTGGTCATATTGTCACGCGCGAGGGACTGAAACGATTTAGCGACGGGGTAGGAGATTTTGCGCTGCAAATCGATGACGATTTTTACCTCACCCCGGGTAGTCTCGAAGAAGTTGCCGATATGAGCGTGTTCATCAATCATTCCTGTGATCCGAATGTCGGCTTCCTCGGCCAGGTAACCTACGTCGCGATGCGCGAAATCAGGGCCGGTGAAGAACTGTGCCACGACTATTCGATGGAGCGTTCGGACGACTACTTTCTTGAATGCCGCTGTGGTAGCCCCTTGTGTCGGCATCAAGTGACCGGCGATGACTGGAAATTACCCGAACTTCAGTCGCGCTATGGACAGTATTTCTCCATCTATCTTTTGAAAAAAATCAATGCCATACGACTTTGACCTGATCATTTTCGATTGCGACGGGGTGCTAGTCGATAGCGAACGGATCGCAAATGCGGTATTTGCGAAAGTACTGGAAGAAGAATGTGGGCTCCAGTTTTCTTTAGAACAGATGTTTGATCGTTTTGTAGGGCGCTCACAGGCCCAGTGCCTGCAGATCGTCGAAGACCTGACCGGCAAGCCCTCACCACCAGGCCTTGCCGATCGGTATAAACGAGAGATCAACCTGGCCCTGGAAAATAAGGTGGAAGCTGTAGCCGGAATTGAGTCCGTATTACAGGACATCGATCTGCCCTACTGTGTTGCCTCGAGTGGTTCCCACGATAAAATGAAAACCACGCTTGGCAAGGCCGGGCTGGCAAAATATTTCAACGCCAATATCTTTAGCAGCTCCGAGGTGGCGCAAGGTAAACCGCATCCCGATATCTACCTGTATGCAGCCGAATCGATGGGAGTAGACGTGCCAGCTCGTTGCCTGGTTATCGAAGACAGCCCGGTTGGTGTCCGGGGTGCGATCGCAGCTGGCATGACGGTGTTTGGCTACGCTGAATTAATGAAGGCGGAAAAGTTACGCGCCGCAGGTGCACATCTGACATTCGACAAGATGGGAAATCTATTCAGCGAAATTCACGGTTACTATAAAGATAGAACCTGATCGCATGGTTTGCTAAAATGCGCGCCCATTTTACTTAATCATGGCTGGTACTCTTAATAAGAGCGCTCAATATGAAATTCAATAAACGTTTCGATGTGATTGTAGTCGGCGGCGGACATGCGGGTACCGAGGCCGCACTAGCGGCTGCGCGCATGGGTGTCAGCACCTTGTTGCTGACCCATAGTATCGAAACCCTGGGTCAAATGAGCTGTAATCCTGCTATCGGTGGTATTGGCAAGGGCCATCTGGTGAAAGAAATTGATGCACTGGGCGGGGAAATGGCGCTCGCGGCCGACAAGGCGGGCATTCAGTTTCGCATTCTTAATCGTCGCAAGGGCCCCGCGGTTCGGGCCACGCGCGCCCAGGCCGACCGTCAGTTATATCGGGTTGCGATTCGGGAAAAACTCGAAAACCAGTCGAATTTGTCGATTTTTCAACAGCCAGTAACCGATTTAATCGAAAATGGCGATCGTATCGAAGGCGTTGTCACGCAAATGGGCCTTAAGTTCTATGCGCCGGCAGTGGTACTGACAGTTGGTACTTTCCTGGATGGCAGAATCCATATTGGCGATGCTAATTACAGCGGTGGTCGCGCGGGTGATCCTCCCGCCTCATCACTCGCACTAAGATTACGCGAAAGACCATTTCGAATCGGTCGTTTAAAAACCGGCACCCCACCTCGTATCGATCGCAAAACGATCGATTTCAGTGTCATGCAGGAGCAGCCGGGCGATGATCCATTGCCGGTGTTTTCGACCATGGGTTCGCTCGATCTGCACCCCCGGCAGGTGAGCTGTCATATCACTCACACTAACGAGGTTACGCACGAAATTATCCGTAACAGTCTGCATCGATCGCCACTCTACAATGGCAACATAGATGGTGTTGGCCCGCGCTACTGTCCTTCTATCGAAGATAAGGTGGTGCGCTTTGCAGATAAGGCTTCACACCAGGTTTTTGTCGAACCCGAGGGCCTGGATTTATGCGAGGTATACCCGAACGGTATATCCACCAGCCTGCCCTTCGACGTTCAGCAAGCGCTGGTAAATAGTATGCGTGGTTTTGAACGGGCTCATATCACGCGACCCGGTTATGCGATCGAATACGATTATTTTGACCCGCGTGATTTGCGACCAACGCTAGAAACCAGCTTTATTCGCGGCCTGTATTTTGCGGGCCAAATTAATGGTACTACCGGCTATGAAGAAGCCGCAGCCCAGGGATTGATCGCCGGTGCGAATGCTGCGGCGATGCTGCAGGATAAAGAATCACTGACTCCATCCAGATCGCAGGCCTATATGGGCGTACTGGTTGACGACCTGATCACGCGAGGCACCAAAGAGCCCTATCGCATGTTCACCTCGCGCGCCGAATATCGCTTGATGCTGCGCGAAGACAATGCCGATTTACGGCTCACCGAAATGGGTCGCAAACTGGGCCTGGTTGACGATGCGCGCTGGCAGGCTTTCGAGGCGTATCGGGAGCAACTCGAAAGTCTCAATCAAAGATTGAATGATGAATGGGTACATCCGCAAAGCGAAGCTGCGAACATGCTTGCCGCGACCCTGCAAAATCCGATTACGCGGGAGTATCGAATGTCGGATATTCTCAGACGCCCCGAAATTGCAATCGACCAGTTGATGCCATTCATCGATGATGCCACGGCCTATAACGACCGGGTACGCACACAGGCCGAAATTAATGGCAAGTACGCAGGCTACCTGTCAAGACAACAACAGGAAATCGACAAGGCAAATAGCCATGAACAAACCCTGCTGCCGGAATCTCTCGATTATGCCGGGGTGCGCGGCCTGTCGAACGAGGTATGCCAGAAATTACGGGACCATCGTCCCGCCACCATCGGTCAGGCGGGCCGCATCTCGGGAGTCACACCCGCGGCTATTTCTCTATTACTGGTTCATTTGAAGCGCCACCAACCCGGTCAACCCGAAATCCAGAAGTCGGCTTGAAATTAACTAACCAACTAGAAAAAGGGTTGGTCGACATCGGTCTGTCTCTGCGGGATTCCCAGTTGAATCGATTGCTCGACTACCTGGCGCTGCTGGGCAAGTGGAACAAGACCTATAATCTGACCGCTATTAGCGACCCGGAAAAGATGCTTTATTATCATCTGCTCGATAGCCTGGCGATTCATGATCGAATTTCGCCCGGCCAGTCTGCGCTGGATGTTGGTAGTGGCGCTGGATTACCCGGTGTGCCATTAGCGATAGCCTTGCCCGGCTCGAAATGGACGTTGCTGGACAGTAATGGTAAGAAAACGCGCTTTCTGCAACAGGTGCTGGCGCTTTGCTCTGTCGACAATGCCGTGGTTGTGAAGTCGAGAGTTGAAGACTATCATGCCGCGGAGCCGTTCGATATCATCGTTAGTCGAGCCTTCACATCGCTGGCCAGATTTGCCGACAGTGTCGCACACCTATGCCGGACAGAGACGCTGATGTTGTCGATGAAGGCGGGCCTCGGTGAAGACGAGGCAGGCGCATTGAATGGCAAACGATATTCGATGCAGGAGACCGAATTACAGGTTCCGGGTGTTAGCGAAAATAGAAGCCTGGTGAGCATAAAACTTAAACAATTATGACTAAGATTATTACCATAGCCAATCAGAAGGGCGGTGTCGGCAAGACCACCACAACGGTGAACCTGGCCGCTGCATTGGCTGCGACTAAAAGACGTGTACTGTTAATCGACATGGATCCGCAGGGCAATGCGACGATGGGCAGTGGTGTCGACAAAAACAGCCTCAGGCTCAGTGTATGTGATGTTTTACTCGGCGATTGTAGCGTGGCGGAAGCGCTGATCTCGCTGCCCGAAGTGGGATTTGATATCTTACCCGCGAATGCAGACCTGACTGCGGCCGAAGTTCAGTTGATGACGCGCATTGGCCGTGAAAAACAGCTGGCATTGGCAATTGGCCCTGTACTCAATAATTACGAATATGTTCTTATCGATTGCCCGCCTTCGTTGAACATGCTGACGGTTAATGCGCTGGTTGCCGCGAATGGCGTTGTGATCCCG
>Ga0164320_10000462_pt1 | contig 13275 bp, 13 predicted proteins | sample GuaBasSediGuay11_FD_113736 | JGI IMG/M metagenome (GOLD analysis project Ga0164320, IMG submission 113736) | Subseafloor sediment microbial communities from Guaymas Basin, Gulf of California, Mexico - Guay11, Core 4567-28, 0-3 cm | ecosystem: Environmental > Aquatic > Marine > Hydrothermal...
GACCAGCACATTGAGCTGCGCGACCGACGAGCCGAATATGGCGGGCAACATCAGGCGTCCTGCGCGCCGTACGCCCTCGTGGTGAATGGCCCACTTCGGCCGGGGCAGCGCCCGGATGCGCATGAGGAATGGCACCTGGAATAACAACTGGAACACGCCAGCGACGAACACGGCATAAGCCAGCGCCATTCCCGGCTCTTCGAGTATTGGCGCAAGCCAGATTGCACCGGCAATCAGGACGATATTGAGAATCACCGGCGTGAACGCCGGTACGGCGAATCGGCCGTAGGTATTCAGGATGCCACCCGCAAACGCGGTCAATGACACGAAAAACAGGTACGGAAACGTAAACCGCAGCATCAGGGTGGCGAGATCGAAGCGCCCATCCTCGCCAATGAACCCTGGCGCCACGACGGCAACGAGCAACGGTGCCGCGACGACGCCCGCCAGTGTTACCAGGAAAAGAATGACTCCAAACGTACCGGCGATCGCATCAACGAACTCCCGGGCGTCCTCGTGACTGTGCTTTTCCCGATAGCGGGCCATAACCGGGACGAAACCCTGCGAAAAGGCGCCCTCGGCAAAGAATCGCCGCAACATGTTCGGAATGCGGTTGGCGACCAGAAAGGCGTCCATGACCAGCGATGCGCCGAAATAGCGGGCGAAAACGATATCCCGGACGAGCCCCAGGATTCGTGACAGGAACGTCATACCACTGACCACCGAGGTCTTCAGCATGAGCTTGAATCCAGTGACTTTTTTGCTCGACATACGGGCACCGAGTTTAGCCGAAAAGCCCCTGCTCCGGGGTGTGAGGATATTCATTGACAAGCGCCGGCCGGGCACGAATAATACGCGGCTCTTTGAGCACCCGACACGGTAATACCAGTGGCAAACATCAAATCAGCGGGAAAACGCGCCCGCCAGGCTGAGAAAGCGCGCAAGCACAACATGGCGATGCGCTCCCTGATGCGCAGCAAGATCAAGAATGTCGTCAAGGCCTGTGATGCCGGCGACAAGGAAGCTGCTACGGCAGCCTACAAGGACGCCGTGCCTGTTATCGACAGCATGATCAACAAAGGCATCGTCAACAAGAACAAGGCCGCTCGCCATAAGAGCCGCCTGAATACGCGAATTAAGGGGCTCAGCGCCTGATACGTCGTATTTAGAGTCAAAAAAAGCCGCCCAATGGGCGGCTTTTTTTTGCTTGCCTACTGCGTTTCGCTACCAGCACTTATCTCCACCGGCCAATGCATCCTTCGCACCGGTCTGGGTGAGGGTCAATGTGCCACATTTGGTATCGCGTGTGAGCTGCTGTGCAAGCGGCGCAGCGATAGCCGTATAGGTCACCGCTGTGACATTCGCTACCGTCAGCAAATAGACCGCGTCGGCATCACCGGCCGGCACAGAATTGCCGTCGTCCGAGACGGACAAAGGACTGGCGGCAAAGCCGAGATCGGTAAGGTCGGCTGTATAGCGCTTGTTGTCCATGAAAAATTGCTGTTGTCGATCTGCAATTTGCAGCAGAGTGGCCGTCGCCGCAGTACGCTTCGTATTGACGACGTACTGTGTGTATGACGGATAAGCGAATGCGGCGATTATCGCCACTATCACCACCACGATCATCAGCTCGAGCAGGGTGACGCCGCGTTGCTTATCGGCTGGCCTGGTATTCAATATCATTTTGTTTATCCTTTAGAAATCTGTAATTCGACCCATTGCGGCCTAGAGATCGGCATCTTCCTGCAGATACCAGAACGTGCGCCAGCGCGTCGTCGCGTCGATATTGTCGATCTGCAAATCCGGGCGCAGGATCTTGTTTGGCGGAACCGTCACGACCTCTGCGGGGATACCAAGTGACTTGAGCTCGACACTACGGTCATTCCTGGTCGACGGTGCATCAGGATCCAGACTGTTCGGGTCATCATCCGAGGTGTCGTAGTTGATAACGGCCTTTGCATCCTGCAGCGCTACCGCATAGAGACGCCCTGCACCTTCTGACGGCGAACATGCCGTTGCGCCGGTTCCGGAGGTCGGCATGTAGGTGGTAAAGAACGTCTTTCCTGTCAGCGTTAACGCCGTCGCCAGGACTTTCTCACCCGGGTCCTCGAGCCCGAGACGCCAGCCATGGACCAGGTTAACGACACATCCACCCGACGTCTGCAAACAGTTACTCGTCACATCACCGAAGTCGACATGCGTCAGACCGGTGTCGACGCCACTACCAACGGATGTATGGCGATCCTTGATCATGTACATGAAGTTATAGGCCGATCCACCCCTGTCGAGCGGGTCCGCGCGATTACCCGAACCAATAACAATGCCGTCGAACAGACCGTTACCGTCCTTGCTGGGTACGACGTCCGGGCGATGAAAGAAACGGCGATCCTTTTCGAAGCTCGGCGCACCGCCTGAATGCCGACCAACGGATGCAAGCAAGGTCAGCTTCCATTTCGAGACATCGTCACCCTGGATATCAGCGCGCCAGATATTGCCGCCGGTATCACCGACAAGCATGCGATCCGTAAGGCCGTCACCATCTGTGTCCGCAACAGACAAGGTCGATGGAATACTGTCCACAAGCTTTGAGTGCACAAAGACTTTACCACCACCGCCGGACCCGCCGCGCGCCTTCCAGATTAGGGATCCTGTCTCGGCGTCGACGACGTACATTGCGTTACCTTCCGAGTCGTCGCTACCAATGACGCCGCGCTTGTCTTTGTTAACGTCATAGCCGCCTGCAAACATGACCACCGGGCGTGGCCCGGAAGCTGAATCGACGAGTCCGACGCGCGGATTGGAGAACGTCAGCCCGAGCTCCTTGAAGTCCCCACTGTCATCGATCGTCCACATAAGCTTGGGACTCTCAGGTTTCGTGACGTCGAGCGCGTAGTACGATTTGCCACCGCGGCGCATACCGACATAGAGGTACACGCGGTCACCATCACTGGCAACGATCGAGCCGTCGTGGTTCTGGTCCTGGATGTACGCTACAGGAGCGCCGTCCATCGTATAGGGATGCTGCATGCCAGTACCGTTCGCACGCATGACTTTTTGTGCCTCCATCGAAGTGCGTGGCATGAAGGCCCAGATTTCCTCACCACTATCGGCACCACTTGTCCGCGTGTTGCGAATCATGCGCAGCATACCGTCATCTGACCCAACGGCGATATAGATGGCCGGATTTCCCGGATCACTGTAGCCGCCAATCGAACCATAACTAATAGGTAGTGGCCTGGAATGGAGCGCGTCGCCAAAGATCCACTCACGTGCCTCGTTGGTTTCTCCATCTCCATCCAGATCATCAACGTCAAGTCCACGCGAAAACGCGATAAGTGCTTGTGCCTCTGTGGCTGTTGAGACGTCAAAATCCGACTGCAATGAAGAGGCTGTTGTCAGGTCGACATTCAGACTAGCGAGTGTCGACGAAGTGCGATCGTAATAAATTGTTCGCCCGCCCAGCCCGTTAGCCTCCTGCGGACTTCCCGCAACAACACCTGGTATACGCTGGCCTGAACCGCCTCGGGTGACGACACGGCCGTCACGACCCGCAACCTCACCCGCGTCGAGGTCGGGTGGCAGTAGCGAACCGGAGTCGGTCCAGAAGGTCAGAGCATCGAAGCGTATGCGACCATCGGCAGCGATCGCTGGTGTTCCGTTTGCGTCTACAAGTACCGCATCCGTGGAAGCGCTATTCGCGCCTTCAAGCCTCAGTTTCTTAACGTTGCCGACCCATGATGGGCGCGACTGGCCGTCCACCTGGAACAGTGCGATATAGACGTTGTCTGTAATTTCTGCACGGTTAAACACATTGACCGGCACCGATGCCGCGACGAATGTCGTGCTGACGCTGAGGATTTGCTTGAAGATCTCCTGCAACGTCGCGACCAGTTCATCCGGTCTCTCGCTCAACGCCAGCGGTACTCCGGTACCGCCTGCACGCGCGTAACCCTTGGTTGTCGTGTTGATTTTCGTGCCGTCAACAATGAAGTAGGACACAACGTTCTGCTTGTCCTCGAGGTCGGGAACGTTACCGTAAGAACCGTTAGCGAGATCCGCGTCGTTCAAGTACTGGATTACGTCAGGGAACTGGCTTTGCGATGAACCAAAACCGCCGGCACTAACAGGGTCTTCAATCGCGTCATCGGAGTCGTCGTCCTGGTTTGAAACCTGGAACATGACATTGACGGTGTACAGCTTCGAGCAGGCACCCGCCTTGTCGAGCGGACTGTCATAGGACGGCTTGATCTTCGGGCCTGTTTCAATCGATGTATCCCAGGAAAGAGCCGGATAATCGTAGTCGAGGTTATAGGTATTCTTCGTACCGAAATCGGTAAATCCGTTGTGCGCATTGTAGACACCCTGACCTGTCAGGTAACGGAAAAACTCGAAGAATAATTCCTTGCCCTGGTACGAGTGGCTCACGTTTCCGCCCGGTGTCGGCATCGCGTTTAGGTAGTTATTGAATTGTGCTTTCGCGCCGTTTGCGTCGCCTTTTTCAAACAACGCGAAACCCATGGCGATGTAGCCACCGTTACTGCAATTGCTGCGACCAAAGCCTTCACAATTATTGTTGTTAGCGTGGTTGATCATCAGGCCAACTTTGACACCCTCAAGTGGGTCGAACACCTTTCGCAGAGCACCCCGCAGCACGTCAAAGAACGTGTAGGGGCCAGTAGCCGACATATACCCTTCGCTGATCAAGGTATCGCAGGCGCCACCGCTACAGGCCGTGGAACCGAGATTGGCCCGGTAATCCAGCGAAAACATGACCATCGGCTCACTATTCGCCGGCATTCCGGCACCTAGATTCATATAGACATCCGTATCGTCAGCCTGCGCGGAGCCAATGGTGAAGATCAATCCTGCCAGGAATACTGTCAGTGAAATCTTGCCAAGTTTGGTATCCATACCTGAGTACTCTTCTAAAAAAAAATCTATCTATTGATTGGGAACGAGAACCAGCACACCCTCGGTAATTTGCTGGCGTCCGAGTCCCTCGTCGATGCGATCAAACGTCGTGATTACGCGAAATGAAGCACTTGTGAATTTGTCGATACTCGACTCAACGGCGCGCGGTGGTGGTTGAAATTCGCCCCCTGTGCGCTCGACGCGTGCAGACAAGTGATAAGTCGCAACTTCGCCCGCGATCGTCGGGTCGCTGATCGGTAGATTGTCGCGATCACATCCCTGCTGTCCGGCGGTACATGCTGTGAAACCGGACTTGCCAGAGACCGGCGTCGATGCGGGATTAGCCACGATAACGTCCGCCAATGCCTGTGCCGCCTGGATCGCGGCCAACCGGGACTCCTCGTTCTGCGCCATGTGCAAGCCGATATTGCTCGACCGCATAGACGAAATGGTGAAGAGCGTAATAGCAACGAGGAACATCAGGGCAATGACCAGTATTGCACCCTGCTGTTTCTGTTTGCCGGCTATGAATCGTTTACTCATATCAAAAGCCCATCATGTTCAAACTACGAATGTTCTGTATCGATACACTGGTCGAGAAGACACGACGGTGAAATGAGTCCGTCGGAACGTAATCAGGCGTGTTACTGATCGAATAGGTCTTATCGTTCGTATAACGTGTATCGATGTCGGTGGTTCTCGCCAGCAGGAATATCCGTGCCGAAACGACATTCTGAATATCCGTGAGCGTAGGATTTGCGGAGTAGATATTCGGGTGGCCGTCCTCACTCGTATCGATCCCGTACTCAATTTGCAGATCTTCAATTCCAGTGGCCAGGCATTCTGTAGTCATGTTCGGACCCGCACCTCTAAGAACCTTACGGCACAATGTCGGAATGTCATCACCTGGTGTATTGGCGAACTGACGAATGAAATAGATGCTCGGGCGAAATTCCCAGTCGGCTCTTGGCACGCCGACAACAACTGAAGGCGCAGCCGGTGCTGGTGCCCGGAATAACAATCCAACCGTCCCGTTTGTTCTGAGATAAACGCCACCCGGTCTCAACGCTGCCGCTTCGGCACCCGCGACGCGTTTGATGGAGACCACGTCGGTCCCTTCGAGTAACTCTCCTGCAGCGAAGCATGAGTGCGACGCAATAACCTGGGCATCTGTTGCGTTATCAATCGCTGCGATCGAATGAGTTTCGCCTGAGCCCGCTTCAACAGTACGGTACATCCAGTTCAGCTGGCCGGCCGGACCACAGTCGACGCCGATAGAGAGAGCGGCGTCCGGCGTCACGATTGCAGGAACATGCAGTTCGCCGTAATTCCCGGCCATACTGAGGTCGAACGCGATTTCGCGAAGCGCAAATCGTGCCTCGTCGGACATGCGTGAAATATTTTCGTCCTGACTGAAGCTGTAACTATTATTTGTGAAAACGGAGACCACAGCGACTCCAAGCGTCATCGACAGCGCCAGCGCCACCATCAATTCAACCACTGAAAAGCCATTCTGTTTATGTCTCATTTGCCTGGGCATCATCAATTCGCTCAAAAGTTTGGATCGATATAGGTGGGAACCTGGACCATCCGGCGAAACTGATTCGTATCGCCGTAATTACCGGTTGCCGCACCGCATGGATTGTTAACGGAGTTGGTGATTGAAGCAGTGCCCCGCCAGGCGATCGACACTCGGTAGATACCGGGTCCGCCGACGGCCGGGCCGTCGACACACAATGTCGGGAGCATCAGGCCACCGGTGCCGACACCACCGCTGGTTTCGAGGTTGCCATCGAGCGCCTGCTCCCAGAACCAGAGGTCAAAGGCGGCCTTCTGCGCTGTGTTGCACTCTGCGCCGATACGACAGTTCGGCACCGGCTCGCCGCCACGGCTGCCGCCACCGATTTCGCCGGCCGTGCGATATACGTTGATCCCGTCACCGTTCATCCGCATGTCTTCGAGCAGGCCGGTCGCAATCTGAGCCGCAGTGGTTCTTTGCAAAGCTTCGAAATTAGCTTGTTTCGAGACAGTCTGCAGGCCGGCAACAGCCAAAAAGCCGATGCTGAACACGACCAGTGCCACAAGCAATTCGAGAAGCGAAAAACCGGTTTGTTTGCTGTGGGATGACATCATCTGGCAAATCTCGATCAACAGAGTTTTAGCTACAAGACGGCGAAGTGCCGTCGGCGAGGTACTTGGACATCCGTGGACGCCCCGACAGGTCAACGATCAGGACCTTGGCAAAGTCGCTGCCACGGTTGTCGCAAACGGTGAACTGGCCGGAGTTGCCGTTGGCTGACGAAGTCATTACCCGACCATTTGGGCGATACATCAGGAACTGACCGAACTCGCCTGACTGGATTGAAAGCCCGTCGATTCCCGCCGACGTCGCAACGATCGTCTCACCGTTGTCCACTGTCTGGTCACTGTCGCGATCTGTGAAGACGATCCAGCCCTGATCCCAGGTAACCGCCTCACAATTCGCTCCGTTGGCACTGGCACACACCGTCGTTCTCAAGTTGGTCGTAATTGCCGTGCTGCGCGCGATATGCATTGAAGACACGAAGTCATTGACTGCACTGGTCGACCTCGCGCCCGTCGTAAACTGGTCCAGGGCCGGGATGGCCAGGGACAGCAGTAGCGCCCCCAAACCGACTGCGATCATCAGTTCGATGAGCGTAAACCCCTGTGACGAGGCCGGCATTGCCTGTGCCCATACTCGCTCGTATTTCATGTGACGTACCTCACACTTTGACTCTTCGTATCGTTCACAAAGTGTGCCGGAATAGCGGCCTTTTGACGCGCGAATACGTCGCAAATTCAATAGTTTCCAACCCAAAATCCGACGAGCGGTCGCGCTAGCTGAATGAACGGCAATCTGGGTCGAAATGAACATCCTGGGTCTTTAGACATAATCAGGAGCGCGGAGAATTGTGACGCGAGTGGATATGTTTCGCCGTTGCGCTCTGCATACTAGCTCGCATGTTCATACCGAAATCAATATACGAAAAGGCACCCTATTACTGGATCGTATTGGGCGTCCTGCTGATCGCCTTCGGCGTCTATTACGGCAGAGCCGGCAACCAGGAGTATTTCCTTGCGGGCATCGGTGGCGGAGTGTTCGCCTGTATCTGGGGCTTGCAAGTATTCAGGCGCCGACTGGCGCAAGAAACGAGACAGCCATGCTCGACGTATGACGACTATCTGGACCAGACCTGCGAACTCAACTTGCGTTCGGGTCCGGTCATTGATCGAGTGGCGGACCGGTCCGAGACTGACTGATCACGACCTGGCTGTCATTCCTCTGGCGCCTGTAGAGAGTCCAGTTCCCGGACAATTGCCTGGCCCAGCGCTCCGGTGCCCTCGCCAGTGGCAGCGCTGACCTCGAAAACCGGGCCATCCCAGGCGAGACATTCGAGTAATTTTTGTCGGGCCGCGGCCCGATCATCATCGTCGAGCAGGTCGATCTTGTTGATGACCAGCCAACGTGGCTTCTCCGCAAGATCTTCAGAAAAGTTGGCGAGTTCATTGGCGATGGCTTTTACGACATCTGCCGGGTCCGAACCATCAATTGGCGCGATATCGACGAGGTGCAACAGCAAGCCCGTACGCTGCAGGTGCCGCAGGAACTGGATACCGAGCCCCGCACCTTCCGACGCACCCTCGATCAGGCCCGGAATATCGGCCATGACGAAACTCTGCAGCCGCCCTACACGTACCACGCCGAGATTGGGGTACAGAGTGGTGAACGGATAATCGGCGATACGCGGCTTGGCCTGAGACATCGCGGTAATCAGTGTCGATTTGCCCGCATTCGGCATGCCGAGTAATCCAACGTCTGCGAGCACCTTCAATTCCAGGCTGAGTTGGCGCCCTTCGCCCTGTGTTCCCTGGGTGATCTTGCGCGGCGCGCGATTCACGCTGCTCTTGAAGCGCGTATTTCCCTGGCCACCGCGGCCGCCTTCCGCCACCTTCTGTCGCTGCCCGGGCTCAGTCAGGTCGCAGATCAACTCACCCGTATCGACGTCATTGACGACTGTGCCACAAGGAATCATCACGTCCAGATCATCGCCGGATTTGCCAGTCTTGTTTCTGCCCGCACCGCCCTGGCCGGTTTCGGCCCGGAACTTCCGCGCCACGCGGAAATCGGCCAGCGTATTCATCGATGGTTCGGCAACCAGGTACACACTGCCACCGTGACCACCATCGCCACCGTCCGGCCCGCCTCTTTCGACGTACTTCTCGCGCCGAAAGCTCAGGCAGCCGTGGCCACCGTTGCCGGCCTGGACCCGAATTGTGGCTTCATCGACGAATTTCATGATGGGATTTTATCTGCAAAAATGAAAAACCCCGCGTGAGCGGGGTTTTCGTGGATTTACCTGTAGGAGCGGCGCTAGCCGCCGCGACCCGGTCGCGCTGACAAGCAGCGCTCCTACGGTGCGTCTACCACACTCACAAACTGGCGGTTCTTCGGGCCTTTACGCTCAAACCTGACCGCGCCGTCTTTCTTCGCGAACAACGTGTGATCGCGGCCAATACCAACGTTGGTACCCGCATGAAAACGTGTACCGCGCTGGCGAACAAGAATATTGCCGGCAAGTACTTCCTGGCCGCCGTACATCTTCACGCCAAGTCGTTTGGATTCTGAATCGCGACCGTTCTTACTACTGCCGCCTGCTTTTTTATGTGCCATGGTTTCGTACCTTCGCTAAATCAGTCTGACTTTTTCGCCGCAGCCTTCTTGGCCGTTTTGTGAGCGGCCGGCTTCGCCGCCGCTTTCTTAGCAGCTTTCTTTTTAGCAGCCGGCTTCTTGGCTGCCGCTTTCCTAGCTACCTTCTTAGCCGCCACCTTCTTCTTCGCTGGCTTCTTTGCAGCTGCCTTCGCCGCCGGAGCATCTACCGCTGCATCTTTCTTCGGTGCCGCCTTCTTAGCCGAGCCGCCCGTTATGCCCGTGATCTCCACCTCGGTGAAGAACTGGCGGTGCGAGCCCTGGCGCAGGTAATTTTTGCGGCGCTTGAACTTGACGACAGAGACTTTTCGGCTCTTGCCCTGTTGAAGCACCTTGGCGCTAACTGTGCTGCCGGACAGCGTCGGGCTGCCTACCTTGATATCCGAGCCTTCTCCAACGAGCAACACCTCGTCAAATTTGACCGTGGCACCTTCGTCGCCATCGATCTTTTCCAGGCGCAGGACATCGCCTTTGACTGCACGGTATTGTTTGCCGCCGCTGCGAAAAACCGCATACATCGTTATTTGCTCCGTACTGTGATTCGCGTAGATTACGCAACTCACTGAGAATTAAGTGATTTTTTTGCGGCTGCCGGGTTTCACACAGGCGTGAATCTGGCGGCTACCACAAAGGAGCGAGAATTCTATAGATAACCCTGCCCCGGGTCAACGTTAGAGGGCAACCATTTTAGCCCTGAATTCAAGGGCTTGCGATTACGTCCCGTGCACCGCCCTGTGTGGCTTCCGGTCGCCAAAAACCGCCATTTCAGGCATCATTCGAATTCTCATGCAAGCGGTAGAAAAATCCCTCGATTCACCGTCCTTCGCGGACGTTGTTGAGCTCGCTCGCGACGACATGGAAGCGGTTGATCGCCTGATTTCGACGAGCCTCGAAAGTGATGTTGCGCTCGTCTCCCAGGTGTCCCAATACATCGTGACCAGTGGCGGCAAACGGCTACGGCCGCTGCTTGTCCTACTCGCGGCACGCGCGCTGGGCTATGACGGAGACCAACACATTCGCTCCGCGGCAATCATCGAATTCATTCACACCGCAACATTGCTGCACGATGATGTTGTCGACAGCTCGGCAAGGCGTCGGGGGCGCGACACGGCGAACACGGTTTTTGGCAACCAGGCCAGCGTACTGGTTGGCGATTTCCTGTACTCACGTGCATTCCAGATGATGGTCGACATCGACAGCATGCGCGTAATGCAGATACTGTCAGACGCGACCAACACAATCGCCGCCGGCGAGGTCATGCAGCTAATGAACGTGCACGACCCGGACACTACGGAAGAATCCTACCGGCAGGTGATTTACCGCAAGACCGCGCGGCTGTTTGAAGGCGGCGCGCAGCTTGCGGCGGTGCTGGCCGGCCGCGACCCGGCCGACGAAGCCGCGATGATTACCTACGGCCGGAATCTCGGTGCCGCGTTCCAGCTCGTTGATGATGCGCTTGATTACAATTCCAGCGCCGACGAACTTGGCAAAAACCTTGGCGATGACCTGGCCGAAGGCAAGGCAACGTTGCCGCTGATTTACGCGATGCGACAAGCCGTTCCCGAGGACAAGGAACTGATACGCAACGCAATAGTCGAAGGTGGTCTCGACCATCTGGAGAGGATCACGGCTATCATCGAGACGACCGGAGCCCTGGAGTACACCGCCAAACGAGCCCGCGATGCCGCGGATACGGCGATAACCGCCCTTGCAAACGTCCCTGATTCCGACTTCAAGCAGGCCCTCATCGCAATCGCCGATTTTTCCGTGCAGCGACGCGTGTAGGCACCTGCCCCTGCCGGCATGCATTTATCGCACCCGGGTTACCTGCCTCTTCAGTCTGACCAGGAAATATCGTCCACGGGCGAAATTCTTTCCTCCGCGGCGCGTCGATTCACAGACAAGGTCGGTTTGATCGACGGCCCCGGACGCTGGACGTTCGGAGAGCTCGACGCGCTTGCGAATCAGTTCGCGAACGCGTTGGTCAAAACTCTTGCCGATGAGGATGGTCCGGTCGCCATCATGGGCAGGAACAGTGTGGAATATGCGATAGCGCATTTCGGTACTGCCCGAACAGGCCTGCACGCAGTCAATCTCCCCACGCGCTGCACAGAAGACGAGCTGGTTCATGTCATCGACCTGACCAGGCCCGCCGTACTGATCAGGAATCCGGAATACGAGGAGGTCGTGGACGCGGCGTGTGAGCGCTGCGGCATCGCGCCGTTGCGCCTGTGCATGGGCCCAGGAGGCTCGGACGCCAGCGCCAACATGTGGCAATTCCTGCTCGGTGAAAGCGGTGCCCAGCCTGGCATCCCGGTTGATCCCGACGCCAGCGGCTCGATCATATTCACTGGCGGGACCACCGGCATGCCCAAAGCGGTGCTGTCGTCACAACGCGCCCGGGCAGTGTCCGCCATGGCTGCAATCGAGGACTTCCGAATCGAGACGACCCAGGTTGCGGGCTACTCAGTGCCCTTTACGCACACAGCAGGACTGTTTTCCTGGCTTCAACCCGCCGTACTCGCCGGCTGCACCGGCGTCCTGATACCGAAGTGGGACCCGGAGGTGTTCATGGCATTGACCGAAACCCACGGCATCAACGTCATTTTCGCCGTGCCCGCGCAACTCACGACTCTCCTCGCCCACCCGGCATTCGATCCGCAGCGATTGCGCTCTCTCAAAAGAATTGTATTCGGCGGCGCGCCGCTTTTGCCGGCCTTGATCGAGCGCGCCGAAGACGCCATGCCATGGATGGAATGCGCCAGGGCATACGGCTCCAGCGAAACCGGTCACCTGGCCGCCCAGATCAAGTCTGATCGGGAAGTCGTCTTCGACGGCTACAACCAGCCCGGCGGCCGGCTACAGGTGGACGTATTCAAAGAGCCCGGTATCGTTGCAGAAATCGGCGAAACCGGTGAAGTTGCAACACGGGGCCCGCATTTGATGACCGGATATCTCGACAACGAGACAGCGCAACAGGAATTCTTCAAGACCGACACAACGGACGGCCAGTGGGGCTGGACGGGGGACCTGGCGACCAAGCACGACGGCTATTTCACGCTGGTCGGCCGCCGCAAACACATGATTCTCTCGGGTGGGCTGAATATCTTTCCGGCCGAACTGGAAGGCCTGCTCGGCAGCCATCCGCAAGTAGCGGACTGTGTGGTTTTTGGCACGGAGGACTCCGTGTGGGGAGAATTGCCCGCAGCAGCGATCGTTGCCAGCGATAGCAACGTTGACAAGCAAGGTATTATGGATTTCGTCGCAGATCGTGTCGCGCGCCACAAGCGTATTCGCAAGATCTATTTTCTCGACAAGATACCGCGCACTGTAGCCGGCAAGGCTCAGATACATCGGGTCAAAGAGCTCTGCCGGGTTTGATTTTGTTTCGAGCGTGATCGATAGGAGTTGGTATGTTCGGGTTAAACCGCAGCAAGCGACCGGTCGAACTCGGCCCCTATCCGCTGGAAAGATTGCGCAGGGACCCGACCGCCGCCGCGACGGAATCACCAATTGACCCCACGGTGCAGGCGGGTCCAGCGGCAGTGCCCACGACACCACTAATCCGGGCAACCCTGAAACATCTCGAAGCGTATGCAGCACTTCGCGAGCCCGAACCGTTCAGCCGCAAAGCA
>Ga0164320_10000463_pt1 | contig 13258 bp, 11 predicted proteins | sample GuaBasSediGuay11_FD_113736 | JGI IMG/M metagenome (GOLD analysis project Ga0164320, IMG submission 113736) | Subseafloor sediment microbial communities from Guaymas Basin, Gulf of California, Mexico - Guay11, Core 4567-28, 0-3 cm | ecosystem: Environmental > Aquatic > Marine > Hydrothermal...
CGCCTGCGAGGAGGATCAGCAGTTCCAGTATCGGTGTCACGTGGCTCTCCGGTTCATGACGGAATTCTAGCCGCATAAGCCCGGCACGTTGCAAATAGACCGGGTGTGGCCAAGACTTTGCGGATTGAGGGGGTATGTATGGCCGTAACGACAACCGGACAGCTGATCTACGCTACCGGCACAGGCAGGTAGGGGGACGCCGCCAGGAAGCCAGGACCGTTCATGACAAGCAAACCAGATGACAGCCTTATCGCCCGCGCCCTTGATTATGGTACCCGGGCGCACCAGCGTATTGATCACCAGCGCAAGTACACCAACCAGCCGTACGAGGTGCACCTGAAAGCGGTGGCGATCCTGCTACGCGAGGTGACCGACGACGCCGGGGTGATCGCCGCGGCATGGCTGCACGATACCGTTGAGGACACCGCGGCGACGATCGAGGACATCCGCCACGAGTTCGGCGATCGTGTCGCCCAGCTGGTTGGCGAGTTGACTGACGTCAGCAAACCGAGTGACGGTAACCGAGCCGTGCGCAAGGCGATAGATCGTGCCCATCTGGCCACCGCCTCGCCCGAGGCGAAAACGGTCAAACTCGCTGATCTGATCGACAATTGCCGTGATATCTGCACCCACGATAAGGGCTTCTGCCGGGTCTACCTTGGCGAGATGGCGGCGCTGCTCGGTGTGCTCGGCGACGGCCATCCAGCGCTATTTGCACGGGCGCGCAAGACCTGGCTCAAGCACGCCAAGGCGATCGGGCTGTCGGCAGAATTAATCAATTCGGATGACCAGGCCGCATTGCCGGTTGCATCCATGCGTGCCAACCGGGTGCCGCGACTGTTTATCGAGGCTTTCACCGCCGAGGCAATCGCCGAGCCGCTGGTTTCGTTTGACGGCGAGCGACGGGCGCTGTCGGTGGCTGGGGTGCTGGCGCACAGTCCGCGCACCGTTATCGGTATTCGCAACAATGGCCGGATCGCCGGCTACGCCCTGGTCACGGAATTGAAGCAGGGTACTTGCGGTTCACACCTGCGGACATTCCATCCCGGGCAACTGCTCTCCTCGAACGCACCCATGGCTGACGTCATCCAGGTGCTGACCCGGCACAAGCAGGCGTTTGTCACAGTGTTCGGTCAGGTCGGTGGCATCATCACGCGTCGTGACGCCCAGAAACCGGTGGTGCGGATGTGGTTGTTCGGCATCATTACCCTGATCGAGATGCGCTTGACGGAACTGATTCGCGAGCGCTTCCCCGAGGCGACCTGGCCGGCGCTGATTACCCCGTCACGGCTGGAGAAGGCGCAGGCGCTGAAGACAGAGCGGGAGCGTCTCGGTCATGCCTGTGACGCGGTCGATTGCCTGCAACTCGGTGACAAGGCGCGCATCGTCATCACCGACCCGGAGGCGCTCGAGGAGTTCGATTTCGAATCGCGCGGGGCGGCGAAGAAGGTGGTCAAGGAGCTCGAGAGCCTGCGCAATCACCTGGCCCATTCACAGGATATCGTCAGTCACAATTGGGCTCAGATCGCGCGTATTGCCCGCCGGCTGGAACCGCAGCACGATGTTCCCACCTCGTAAGGGAGCCTCCGGTCAAGTCATGGACTGGCAGCCTGGGCCTGGAAAGCCGCCTGATTTGGCCTCGCCCGTTTTTGACCAGAAATCCCAAGGCGCCCGTGCCGACCCTGGGTCCTCATTGCACGAAGTGCATGTGACACGGCGCAATGGCACAACGGTGGACCGCGATCGTGATAGAAGGACGATCAGCGAGCGAGTACGGCCTTTATCCTCTCCTGCAGGTGCTCCGGGGTGAACGGCTTATAGAGGTAGTCGCTGACACCGTAGCCATCGAGCAATTCACCGGTGGCGGTGTCATTTTCACGCAATAGCAGGACAAACGGCAGGCCGGCCCAGGTGAGGGAGGTGCGCAGCTGGCGCAACAGCGCTTTTGGTTCCGTGCCGGGGATGTCTATATCGAGCAGCAGCAGGCGGATGGTGCTCTCCCGATGCAGGATTTCAAGTGCCGCGTCGATGCCCGATGCCGTGACGATATCCAGGCCGATCGAGTCGAGTATCTGGCGTAGTGCATTCTCCTGTGTGTCATTGGGCTCGACGAGCAGGATGTCCGGATGTGCCGCATTTCTCTCCTGCATGGCGGTTGCGAGTGGTGGCAGGGTGGTTACGGGGTGGTCGTGTACCTCGCAAAGCGCGCGCCAGAAACGGCCACCCAGGACACGGGATGCCTCGTCCGCAGTGGTTACACCGGAAATTATCCAGTCCGCGGCCACGGCGCTCAATGTCCGACCGTGATTCCGGGTAGCCTCGCGTAACGAGGCGAGGTCGTTGTGGCCGGCGACCAGCGCCTCGCGTAACGAATCCCCGATCTCGATGATCTCGGCTATCGGCAGCCGGCCGCTGTAGCCGGTGAAATCGCACTTTTCACACCCGATGGTGATTGCGCCTACCGGTATGCCGGTGACTTCGGTGAAGAGTTGCGACGCAGGATCTGCCGTATCTCCAGGCGGTTGTTTGCACTCCGGGCAGGCCCGGCGCAGGAGTCGCTGTGCGCTGACTCCTATGACCGAATCGGCGATAAGGGCCGAAGGTACGTCGAGGTCGAGCAGCCGGGGTACCGCGGTCAGTGCGTCGTTGGTGTGCAGTGTCGAAAGCACGAGGTGACCGGTGAGGGCCGCCTGCACGGCGATGTCGGCGGTCTCTGCATCACGGATCTCACCCACCAACACGATATCCGGGTCCTGGCGCAGGATCGAGCGCAGGGCGCTGGCAAAGGTCAACCCTGCCGTTTCGTTCACCTCGACCTGTGAGATGCCAGTAATCTCTTGTTCGACCGGGTTCTCGATGGTGATGATGTTGACCCCGGTGTGGTTGAGCCGCTCCAGGAGAGCGTAAAGAGTGGTCGTCTTTCCGGAACCGGTGGGTCCGGTGATCAGGAAGATGCCGGCCGTCTGCTGGATCAGGCGCAGCATCGCCGCCAGTTCCGAGGGCGGGAACTCGAGCTGTTCCAGCGTGGTGGTCTCGCCCAGTTCGTGCAGCCGCATGACCAGCCGCTCGCCGCCGCGGCAGGGCAGGGTGGAGATACGCAATTCGATCTCGCGGCCCTGGTAGGTAGTTGCCAGTTGGCCGTCCTGCGGCGTGCGGTCACTGCTCGGGTCCATGCCGCTGACTGCCTTGAACTGGCGTACCAGCGAGTGGAATACCGCAGTCGGCAGGGTCGCGATTCGTTGCAGAACACCGTCCACCCGGCAGCGGATCACGCCGCCACCGGCGAACGGCTGTACATGGATGTCCGAGGCGCGGCGCTCGATGGCGATGCGCAGCAGACGCAGGCCGAGCCGGGTCGCAGCGCTTTCGTGGGAGCTGTTGGCTGCCTCGTCGGACGGCCCGCGTTCCTCGTCGAGGTTGACCAGCCGCTCGGTCTGCTGGCGCAACGCCCGGCTGTAGTTGGCGGTGATGGTGTTGTCGATCGCCTCCGGTGGGGCGATCTGCAGTATGACGGTGCGAGCCGAGACCGCTTGGATCTGTTCCAGCGCCTCTTTGTCGAACGGGTTGCTGACCGCGACGACAAGTTGGTTCCCATGTTCGGACAGTGGCAGTGCGAGGTACTTGCGCGCTGTAGCCTCGGGCACCAGTCGGCAGGCGAAAGGCTTGGCTGCGGCGAGGTCGGCGGTTTCAAAGCCGTAGTTGTTGGCGACCGCATCGGCCAGGGCATCATCGCTGATCTGGAGGGCGTTGGTGAGTTGGCGCCAGACGTCCTGGAAATTATCGCAAGGCGGGAGCGATTCCGGCGTAGTTGCCTTGTCCGGAAACGCGGCCTTGATTGCCTCGTGCAACCAGCGCAGGTACTCGGGTGATCCTTCGTCGGTCATTTCGTTCATCGTGAGCCGATTTCGATCTGTCCCGGTCCGGAGGCGTCAGCGCTCAGGCGCAGCGTGCGGCCGTGATAGCTCGTTTCGAGGATGTAGCCCTGATTGTCCGGGCTGTAGAGAACCAGACCATGCAGAAAGTCGATTGGTACGCTGTCGGGCAAGGTGCCGAACTCCTGTCGATACGTTTCGATATCAGCGGCGGTGTGACGCATGAACTCCTCAAGCTGTTGGATGGTTTCGTCGCTTGATTGGGGGGTGATGAGATCAGCGATGACGTGGCGCTGAGAGAAAAGTGCCAGCACGAGTACGCTCCAGGTCACCAGCGTGAGTGGCCATTTTGAACCGGCGGGTCTGGCGTGAGTGGCCAGTTGCGCTTTCCGCTCCCACGAGTCGACCTCCTGCTGTGCGGCGGAGATCGTGCTATTCAGGTCATCTGTTCTGGACATGTTCTGTTCCCGGGTCGAGGGTCAGTGTGCATAGCGGTTGCATTGCTTAAAGAGACCGAAGGCATGACCGTGAGGATGATTGGCCAGTACGTGGGCGCGGCAGTCTTCGTACTGCTGGTGCGAGTTGGCCGTACTGCTGGAACCGCCCGGTGCTACGCCTTGTTGGGACGTGGCCTGCGTGGGTCCGCCCCCCATAACGGTCGTCTGCTGGCCTGGTTGCTGCGGTTGTGGTTTCAGGATTTGAGGCTGGAGAACAGGTTGCGGCTGTGGCTGTGCTATGGGCTGCGGGGTGGGTTGTGCCATGGGTTGTTGAGTGGGCTGGTTTTTTTTCGGGGCTTGTAGTGCTTTGATAATGGAATCATGACGGGTTTCGGCATTGAGCAGTGGCACGACCATGGCAACTGACTCAATCGTCCAAGCATAGGCGCTATGAGGTAACACGCGCGCAATAGCTTGCAGGTAGCGTGTCTGTTCAGCATTTTTCGCCACCAGCACCAGATAGGGGATGTCTTTGCCTTCGAACGGACCGTAGTGATGCGAACTCTGGAACAGGTACTCCTCAAGATGCCCGAAGTTGAGCAAATCCGGACCGAACGACAGGCGTGAGAGTTCTGATGGGAGCTCACCCTCCTTGCCAGCTTTGAACCTGGGGATGCGACCTTCGACCTCGTACTCGGCGTGGAACACCGTGCGCAGCGTATCGATACTGGTCAGTACCTGGACGACACGGGCGCGCACGAGGTAGTCGTTGTAGACGGGTATGGCCAGAGTCATCAGGGTCCCGAGGACCGCCACCGCGATCATCAGGTCCATCAAGGTGAAGCCGGAATGGCTTCGACGTGCATGGCGTCTGTGCAACGGATGACTCCTGGTCGACGGGTGTGCCGCAACGGCACAATAAACCTAGCAGATGCCGTGCAATCATCAATAATCAGGGAACCGCAATTTTTTCAGGATGACGGTCCTCGTCCCATGATCCGGATCATGCTGCTCCGAGTACATGCTCCCAAAGCATCAGCAGCGCGAAGCCAACCAGGATCGTGCCGGTGCCGGCATTGACCGCAACCTGCACCCGGGGACGTGCGAGCCAGCGTCGAACGCTGACCGCCGCCCAGGCCAGTGGGACCTGCCAGACGATGTTGATCACCAGCAGCACCAGCGCGAGAAAGATCAGCTGAATCGTCACGCTACCGTGCGTCGGGTCGACGAAGTTTGGCAGCAGTGCCAGGAACAGCACGATCACCTTCGGGTTGAGCAGGTTGCAGAGGATGGCGTCACGCACCGCCTTGTGTGCACTCACCTGCGTGGCACCGTCGAGACGCAGGGTGTGACCACGGAAGCCCTGCAGGCCGATCCAGCCGAGGTAGAGGGCGCCGACGATGGCCAATGCCTTGAACAGCACCGGCGAGGCAGCGATTACGGCTGAAACCCCGAGGATCGCCAGCAACGTATGGCCGGCGAGCCCGATCTGAACGCCGGCGACCGTGGCCAGGCCGACCCGGTGCCCCGAGCCGAGGGCGTAACGCAGAATCAGGAGGGGGTCCGGGCCGGGTGTGAGTACGATCGCTCCCACTGTCAGGCTGTAGGCGAACAGGGTGGTCGGGTCGACGGGCATGGGCAGGGCTCGAATTCGGGTGATCGAAAAGCGTAACGCCACCCGGAGGTGGCGCTACTTCATTATACGGACGGGTGTTGCCTGGGTTTCAGATCACCCCGTTCTTGGCCAGGTCCTTGATCAGCAGTCCAATGAACTCCTTGATGGTCGACTCCAGCTTACCACCGGCGATGGTCTCGGACTGGGCCGACCAGATCATGCCTGCATCGACATCGTAGAGGTTGGTCTCGATGGTAAAGACCTGGAAGCTGGTCACCGTGGCTGGCTGGTTCACCACCGAGTAGCTGGTCCGGTAGTAAGCGTGCCAGTTGTCGCGGTTGTGACTTGGGTAGTAGGGCGAGCCGCCGCTGACGTAGGTGCGTCCCGGGTTGACCACGTTGTCGGTCCGCTGTCCGGTCACTTTGGCGATGATCACCGAGTTGGCGCCCGCGGCTTTCATCTTGGCGACCGTGGCATTCTTGTTCTCGAGTTCAGCCAGGCTCATGTGCTGGTAGCTGGAGACACCCTTGACGCCCTTGGCGGCAAGTTGGCGGGTGAACTCGTCCTCGAACAGGCGTCGAGTGAAGTCTGTCTTTGCAGCACCGATAATGAAAATGGATTTCACCGCACCACCCTTGTACTCAGGGTTGGTCCAGGTGGCATCCATGGAGGTGGCGGCACAGCCACCGAGCAGCATCAATGCCAGCAGGGGCAGAATCAGGCGGAAGGATTTCATCGCGCGGTTACTCCGGGTAAAGGCTTGGTCAAGGATAACCCCATCAGGCGTGGCTGCAAGCCCGACGATAATGGTTGATCCGCATCCAGTGATCCGCACAATGGCCGTATGCAACACCGCCGCGCTCCCAGCTACCCGGTCGATGACAGCATGCGCAAACGCGCAAAGATCCCACATGAGCTGTTTCTCACCAACCTGATTGGCAACCACATCCTGCTTTTTGTCTCGACACTGGGTATGGCCAGTCACAACATCGTGCCGGTAATGTCGGTGCCGGTGATCTCCGTCGCCATTCTCGGCTTCACCCTGTGGCGTGCACAACGTGCACGACGTGCCCGTCGCAGAGATGACTGGTACGTCATGGCGCACTGGCAGGTGGCGGCACGGTTCAGTCGCCTCTTTATCGGCATGTTGGCACTGCTGGCGTTGTCGGCGGCCTTCGCCTGGTTCGGTTATGACGCGTTCGGGATGCGCAAGGAGACGGCGCTGGCCCTGGTCGGTGGTGTCGGCATGCTGCCGACCATGATCACCATGCTGGTGATGATCGTCATCGAGTCGGATGTTCTGCATCAGGCGGCGCACGGACGCCTGCCGCCATGGATCGTACGTCGATTTCCTCCTCCCGACGGCATGGAGTTGCAGCTGCCCCCGGGTGGATGAGGGTGGCCGCGGGTTGCCTGGCGTCACTTCCGGGCTGACGATTTTCTGCCAGACTGTGCAAACGGGAGCCGTACCCGTTGCCGATCAGGGAGTGCCGCCATGCACCGAGTTTGCCTGCTGCTTGTCGTCCTGGCCGTGACCTTCGCCACCACTGTCGCATCGGCCCAGTCGAAGCCCCCGAAGCGCGAGATCGTCCAGGTCGCCGGTGATCTCTACCGGTTCCACAACAATTTTCACGTTTCGGTTTTCCTGGTGACACCGGACGGCGTCATCGCCACCGACCCGATCAATGCAGATGCCGCGGCCTGGCTCGAGAACGCTATCCGCGAACGCTTTGGCAAGGAGATCCGCTACGTCATCTACTCACACGACCACCGTGATCATATCGCCGGCGGCGAGGTGTGGGCCGACACGGCGACGGTGATCGCCCACGAAAATGCCCGGCGTGCCATCATCGGTGAGCAGCGGCCAACCGCTGTGCCGCAGGTGACCTTCAGCGATCGCCTCACTGTCGAACTCGGTGGCAAGCGGGTCGAGGTGATCTACCCGGGGCGCAGCCACTCCGACAACCTGGTCGTGCTGCGTTTCCCTGACGAAAGGGCACTGTTCGCGGTCGATTTCATCTCGGTCAAGCGGGTCGCCTACAAGGATCTGCCCGACTCCTACTGGCCCGATTGGCTCGATACACTGCGCGTGGTCGAAGGCCTCGACTTCGACATCCTGGTTCCCGGCCACGGCCCGAATGGCACCCTGGCCGACGTCGTCGAGCACCGCGCCTACCTGCAGAGCGTCCACGATCAGGTCCTGGCGGCACTGCGCGAAGGGCTGAGCCTGGAGGAGACCCAAAAGCGGATCGACCTGTCCGCATACGACCAGCTGGGTATGTTCGAACAGTGGGCGCCGCTCAATGTCGAGGGGATGTACCGGCGGTTGGCGTTGCAGCGGCGTGGCAACTGACCTGCTGTTGGCGATGGAGTGGCTACATGGCTGACTTGATCGGGCAACTCGTCGATCTGGTGGGGCGCAACCACGTCCTCGAAGGTGACGATGTCGCCGCACGCCCGGCGGGCTGGCGATTGGGGCCGAGCGCAGCCCGGGCCATTGTCCGCCCGGCTGATACCACCCAGGTCGCGGCGGTACTGCGCCTGTGTCATGCCACCGGGCAACCGGTCGTGACTCACGGTGGCCGTACCGGGGTCGTCGGTGGGGCGGTGACGACCGCCGATGATATTGCGCTGTCCCTGGAACGGTTGACCGAAATCGAAGAGGTCGATGTCGCCAACCGCACCATGTGTGTGCAGGCCGGGGTACCGCTGCAAGTGGTGCAGGAACGTGCCGATGCCGAAGGCCTGCTGTTCCCGCAGGATCTGGGCGCGCGCGGTACGGCCACCATCGGTGGCATGGTCGCGACCAACGCAGGCGGCAATCGGGTGATCCGCTACGGCATGATGCGCGACATGGTGCTTGGCCTCGAGGCGGTACTCGCCGATGGAACCGTGGTTTCGTCATTGCACAAGGTGATCAAGAACAACGCCGGCTACGACCTGCGCCAGCTTTTTGTCGGTAGCGAGGGGACGTTGGGTGTGGTCACCCGGATCGTGCTGCGGTTGCGGCCCAAGCCACGCAGCCAGAGCACCGCGCTGCTCGCCGTGCCCGGTTTTTCCGCCGTAGTCGACCTGCTCTCCGAACTGGAGGCCGCCCTCGGCGGCCAACTCAGCGTGTTCGAGGTGATGTGGGACGACTACTACGCGCTGTCGGCACTGACCGCCTGGCGTCGCCGGGACGCACCATTGGAACCGGGCTCGTCACCATTCTATGTGCTGGTCGAGTCACTCGGCGGTGATGCCGAGGAGGACGGTGAACGCTTCACGAAGGCGCTAGGCGCGGCGCATGACAAGGGGCTGGTTGGTGAGGCGGTGATCGCCCACTCGGAACAGGAGCGGCTGAACCTGTGGGCCGTACGCGACAACGTGGAATGCCTGCACGACCTCGACCCGGTCTTTCTGTTTGATGTCAGCCTGTCGATCGGTGATATGCAGGACTACGTCGCCGAGATGGCTGAAGGTCTCGGTGCCCGCTGGCCCGAGCACCGGCTGATCGTCTTCGGTCACCTCGGTGACGGCAACCTGCACGTGGTCGTCGCTGTGGGTGACGGCTCCGACACGGCACGTGCTGCGGTGGAGACGATTGTCTATGGCGGTATCGAACAGCGCGGCGGTTCGATCTCGGCCGAGCACGGCATCGGGCTGGAGAAACGCGACCACCTGCACCACAGTCGCAGCCCGGCCGAGCTGGCACTGATGCGGTCATTGAAACGGACGCTCGATCCGGACGGGATTCTCAACCCGGGCAAGGTGCTGGACGACTAACGCAGACCTTCTGCCGCCAGCCGCTGTTTGACACGGATCTGTACCGCGTGACCGACCGACTGCGCCCAGTGCTGGCTCGCCTGCATCGATTGCAGCGTGACCTGCGGCATTATGCTGATTGCCTTCTTTCCAGCTGGCGTACGATAGAACGCCACCAACGCCTCGATCTCCGTGAGCGTGAAGTGCTGTTGGTAGATCGGATAGATCGACGCAAACAGGCCGTGTTCACCATCGAGACGGGCGTCGAGTACCACGCGTGTCTCCTGTGCAACCATCTCCAGTGCGCGTAGTGAAAGTCGCGGATTGCCCGTCGCAAACAGCGCCTGCATCTGCTGGACGTAAGCTTCGCTGAACCGGGTCTTCATCTGCGTAGCACCGGTCACCTCCATCAGGTCCTGAATGGCGGTCTTCATGGCCGGGGTCATAGTTTCGGCCGCGGTCAGCGTCGGGGCGATGAGCAGCAGCAGGACAGAGAGAAGATTCCGGATAGTCATCGGTTGCAAGTCCATCATTTCAACTTGGGTTCATGCTGGCACGCCTTTCGGGTGCTGCCCATCCCCCGATCGAAGTAGATACCGCATGCTGCCGGAAGCGGCGGGTGGTTGGCAGTTGATGCAGGTCAACCCGGTGATCCAGCGTCAAACCACATTGGTGCCTAGAATGGATGAATTCATGCAGCTGGCCTGCATCCTCCATGGCCTACGGAATCAGGAGCCCCTATGACGCAGAAATATGCATCGATACTCGACACCATCGGTCGTACACCGGTCGTTCGCATCAACCACATCGCCCCCGCGGGGATCGAGCTCTACGTCAAGGTCGAGGCATTCAACCCGATGGGTTCGGTCAAGGACCGTCTCGCACTGGGCGTGATCGAGCACGCCGAGCGTACCGGTGCGCTCCAGCCCGGGCAGACGGTGATCGAAGCGACTTCAGGCAACACCGGCATCGGCCTGGCCATGGTCTGCGCGACTAAGGGCTACCCGCTGGTGGTGACCATGGCGGAGAACTTCAGCGTCGAACGGCGCCGACTGATGCGTTTCCTCGGTGCCAAGGTGGTGCTGACTCCGGCAGCGGAGATGGGCAGCGGCATGTTGGCCAAGGCGATCGAGTTGGCCGAGACCCACGGCTGGTTCCTGTGTCACCAGTTCGAGAACGAAGCCAACGCCGACATGCACTCACGCACCACGGCGCCAGAGATCGTTGAGGCTTGCGCAGGAGAACGGCTCGACTGCTGGGTGACCGGCTACGGTACCGGCGGCACGTTGAAAGGGGTCTCCCGGGTGCTGAAGAAGGAGCGCCCGGAGGTCACCATCGCGGTCTGTGAACCGGACAACTCACCACTGCTCGGCAGTGGCCAGGGCCAGCGACGCCACGCTGACGGCACGCCGGCCGAAAGCCATACGGCCTTTCGTCCGCACCTGATGCAGGGCTGGACGCCTGATTTCATCCCCAAGCTGGTTGGCGATGTCATCGACGGCGCGTTGTTCGACCAGTTGCTGCCGATCAAAGGGGCCGATGCGCTGCAGTGTTCCCGCGACCTGGCGACGAGAGAGGGCATCTTCACCGGTATCAGCGGCGGAGCCACGTTCGCCGGCGCGCTGCAGGTTGCCCACGAGTCACCGCCCGGCAGTGTCATTCTCTGCGTGGTGCCCGACACCGGTGAGCGCTATCTGAGCACGCCACTGTTCGAGGACGCACCCACCGACATGACCGACGAGGAGATCACCATCTCCCAGTCGACGCCGCGCTTCCGTTTCGACGAGTCGCCCGCTGATGACGATGTGGCTGAGGTCGCTGCCGATGAGGAGGCGGTCGCCGTGACGCCCGAGGCCGAGGCGTTCGTTGCCGAATCGATTGCCGACCGCGAGCGTCCGGTGGTGATGTTTGCACTCGAGTGGTGCGAGTTCTGCTGGTCAGTACGCAAATTGTTCGCCCACTTTGGCATTGATTACAACTCGATCGACATTGATTCCGCCGCCTACCAGGAGAACGACTGGGGCGGCCAGGTGCGTGCGGCGCTGATCGCCCGCACCGGCATGCCGACCATCCCGCAGATATTTATCGGTGGCCAGTTCATCGGCGGGGCGAGCGAGACCTTCGACGCCTTCAAGGCTGGCGAGTTGCAGCAGGCCTTTAGCAAGGCCGGGGTCGGGATCAGTGGCGCGGAGGGACTCGACCCGTACGACTTCCTGCCGACGTGGCTGCACCCACGCTGACGGCGAGCGCTCCCTGGATAGGGATTTTCTCCACGTGGTTGCCAATGCGGCGTAGAATACGCCGGATTCCGTCCCCGCCCGGCACGGGCCGTTCCAGCCAGTCCCGGGCCATCAAATCGCACCAGGCCCGCCATGACTGACCCGTCGCTCTCCCCGTTCGCCCATTTTGGGCTCGCCGCTCCCGTACTCCAGGCCGTCGAGGAGGTCGGGTACGAGACACCGTCGCCGATCCAGGCCGAGGCGATCCCGCCGTTGCTGGAAGGGCACGACCTGCTCGGGCAGGCGCAGACCGGCACCGGCAAGACCGCCGCGTTCGCGTTGCCGTTGCTGAGCCGCCTCGATCTCAGTCTTGCCGCACCGCAGATGCTGGTGCTGACCCCGACCCGGGAACTGGCGATCCAGGTCGCCGAGGCGCTGCAGACCTACGCCCGGCACCTGCGCGGTTTCCACGTGCTGCCGATCTACGGCGGTCAGTCGATCGGGGTGCAGCTACGCCAGCTCAAGCGCGGTGCGCACGTCATCGTCGGCACCCCCGGTCGGATCATCGATCATCTGGGTCGGAAAACCTTGAAGCTCGACCAGCTCAAGGCGATGGTTCTCGACGAGGCCGATGAAATGCTGCGCATGGGTTTCATCGACGACGTCGAGGCGATCCTCGAGGCTACACCGCCGACACGCCAGGTGGCCCTGTTCTCCGCCACCATGCCGCCGACGATCGCCAGGGTGGCGAATAAACACCTAAAAGATCCGGTCGAGATCCGCATCGCCTCCAAAACGGCGACGGTGTCGACCGTGGAACAGCGCTTCTGGCCGGTGAGTGGTCTGCACAAGCTCGATGCCCTGACCCGCATTCTCGAGGTCGAGGAATTCGACGGCATGCTGGTCTTCGTGCGCACCAAGCTGGCGACCGAGGAACTGGCCGGCAAGCTCGAGGCGCGCGGTTATGCCGCCACCGCCCTGAACGGCGACATGCCACAACCGCAGCGCGAACGCACCATCGAGCACCTGCGCAGCGGCAAGCTCGACATCGTCGTCGCCACCGACGTCGCCGCCCGCGGACTCGACGTTGAGCGCATCACCCATGTGATCAACTACGACATCCCCTACGATCCCGAGGCCTACGTCCACCGCATCGGGCGAACCGGGCGTGCCGGCCGCACCGGACAGGCGATCCTGTTCGTCGCCCCGCGCGAGCGACGCATGCTGCGCATCATCGAACAGGCTACCCGCCAGCAGATCACGCCGATGCGGATGCCCACGCGTGAGGACGTCACCGACCGTCGCGTGGCGCGATTCAAGGAGCTTCTGGACGAGACGCTAGAGAGCCAGGAGCTCGATTTCTTCCAGAAG
>Ga0164320_10000464_pt1 | contig 13243 bp, 13 predicted proteins | sample GuaBasSediGuay11_FD_113736 | JGI IMG/M metagenome (GOLD analysis project Ga0164320, IMG submission 113736) | Subseafloor sediment microbial communities from Guaymas Basin, Gulf of California, Mexico - Guay11, Core 4567-28, 0-3 cm | ecosystem: Environmental > Aquatic > Marine > Hydrothermal...
ATCAACCACGACCATATCTGGTTTTATTTCCAATAACTCAATAGCGCGTTTCATTGCTAACAAGCTCGCATTTAAAATATTTAATTCATCTATCTCATCTACTTCTGCTCGCCCTAATGACCAGGCCAATGCCTTAGATTTTATTTCTATAGACATGAATTTACGTTTTTTATGACTAAGCTTTTTAGAATCCTTAAGACCTGTAACTGGATTGCAAGGATCTAAAATTACCGCTGCCGCAACAACAGGACCAGCCAAGGGTCCCCTTCCAACCTCATCAACACCGGCCAATAAATCGATTTCATTAATAAATGAATACTCAATCAAATTTATCACCTTCAATTATTTCAAGTATTGCATTGGCCGCTTGTAAATCTGCATTCATTTTAAGTTGTTCCGATAAAACAGAAAATTCTATCTTCATCTGTTCAACTTGTTCATCAGATTTCAATAATTTGTTTAATTCGGAAGATAATATTTCCGGGGTACAATTCGATTGCAGGCATTCTGGCACCAATCTTTTGCCAGCTAAAATATTAGGCAATGCTGCGTATGGAATCTTTGCCAACAATTTAACAATTACGTGCGTTACCCAGGACAGTCGATAAGCCACAATCATAGGCTTTTTATATAACATTGCTTCAAGTGTCGCTGTACCTGATGCAAGCATAATGATATCAGCTGCTTCCATTACTCGTTGAGTTTTACCAATATGCATATCAATATTTAAATCAGGGGCAACTCTGTTTTTTATTTCTTGAAAATTATCTAACGATTTTTTATCTACCAGCCCACTTACATAATAAAGGTTATTATTCTCACTTTGACTAATAGCTGCTGCTTTTAAAAGTGGCTCGGCAATTTTTTTTATTTCTGTTAAACGACTACCTGGTAATAGCGCAACTACAGTCATATCAAGTGGTATATTCAACTCAGTTCTAGCTTCCCGAATATCAGGTTCGCTGGGTAATTTATCGGCCAGAGGATGTCCTACATATCGATTTGGAACATCATATTTATTGTATATAGCAGACTCAAAAGGAAAGAGATTTAATATTAAATCAACTGACTTGCGAATTTTTTTTACCCTGTATTCTCGCCATGCCCAAACTGATGGACTAACGTAATGAACTGTTTTAATTCCTGCATTACGTAATTCCTTTTCCAGCCATAGATTAAAATCTGGCGCATCAATACCGATGAAAATATCCGGCGGATGTTTAATAAAATGATCTCTGAGCTTATCCCTTATATTTCTTAATTCAAAATACCTGCCCAGAACTTCAGTTATCCCCATTACTGATAATCGTTCCATGGGAAATAATATTTTCATGCCTGCTCTCGCAAGCCTTTCTCCCCCGATACCTTCTATAGAGACATCTTTATTTTTTTTTACTAATTCATTCAACAGCCCTGCACCGAGCATGTCGCCTGATGCTTCACCCGCGACAATACCTATGCGAACCATTGAATTATTGTTTTGTTGTTATAAAAGAATGCGTCATCATCTAACAATCCCACGTTGTGATGCGGCAATGAATGAACGCATTTTATCAACTTTATCAGATTCATCAGATAATTTTGATAACTCATCAAGTGCATCTTTAAGAATAAGACCATCACGATAAATCACTTTATAAGCCTTGCGTAGTATATTAATCGTATCAGAATCAAATCCATGCCTTTTTAATCCCTCACGATTAAGTCCTGATGGTTTAGCTGAATTTCCAGACACTAATACGTACGGAGGAACATCCTTAACAATGACTGATGATATCGCCGAAAAACTGTAACTACCAACACGACAAAATTGATGAACACCGGTAAACCCACCAAGAATAACAAAATCATCAATAATTACATGTCCAGCCAAAGTTGCGTTATTGGCAAATACTGTACTGTTTCCGACAACACAATCATGAGCAATATGCACATATGCCATAATCCAGTTATCGTTACCTATAACTGTCTTACCACCTCCGTCACCTGTGCCCCTGTTTATCGAAACATATTCACGAATGGTATTTCCAGCTCCGATCTCCAAGATTGAATTGTTTTCTCCTTTATATTTTTTATCCTGTGGGTCTTCACCTATCGAACAAAAATGAAATATCTTGTTATTCGGACCTATAGTTGTTGGTCCATTAATTACTACATGGGATCCTATGACAGTACCTGAATCGATTGATACACTCGCACCAATTATAGAATAAGGGCCAATACATACATCAGATTCTAAATGAGCATCAGGGTGAATGATTGCTGTCGAATCAATCATGGAATTATTCCATGACTGTTGTCAAAAGCTCTGCTGATGCTATTAGATTTGAATCAACATGTGCAGAAGCATGAAATTTCCATATATTTCTTTTCAAGGTAAGAAATTTGACATCTAGAATCAATTGATCTCCAGGGCCAACCGGTTTTCTGAAACGAACTTTGTCGATGCCTACCAGATAGAACAAACTATTTTCAGGAATTTCACCCTCTTCGAATCCTAATGCACCAAGAAGTCCTGCCGCCTGAGCCAATGCTTCAATAATTAATACGCCCGGCATCACTGATTTACTCGGGAAATGTCCTTGAAAAAAAGGTTCATTAACCGTTACGTTTTTTAATGCCTTTATATATTGGCCATTTTCTACTTCAAGCACACGATCGATCATTAAAAATGGATAGCGGTGAGGTAAAATAGTCTTGATTTTTTCAACATCAATTATTTTTGAAGCATCTTGCATAAATAATCTTTCGCCCCTATTCCAATCTAGACGTTATATTTTTTATTATCTCGTCCAAACGCTTAAAACGGATAATGTTTCTTCTCCATATCTTATTATCTGTAACAGGTAAGCCTGAAGAATAGATGCCTGGAGATTTAATTGAGTTTGCAACTCCTGACATAGCCGTAATGATAACATCATCGGTAATTTCGATATGACCATTTATAGCGACTGCGCCACCTATCATACACCGTTTTCCTATAACACTACTTCCTGCTATACCTGTACATCCCGCTATAGCAGTATTTTCATGGATAATAACGTTATGTCCTATCTGAACTTGATTATCTATCTTTACACCTGTACTAATAATCGTATCTTCTATAGCACCTCTATCAATTGTTGAGTTTGCACCAACTTCAACATTATCACCTATCTTGACTGACCCTATTTGTGGAATCTTTAACCACTGGTCTTTATCCTGTGCCAAACCAAATCCGTCTGCACCAATTACGACACCAGGATGAAGAACAACATTTTTTCCAATAATAACATCATGACACAGGGTTACATTTGCAATTAATGATGTGTTTTCACCAATATGAACATTATCCTCAATGACACAACCGGGACCAATATATGAGCCAGAACAAATTACAACATTATTACCAACAACAACATTAGCTGATATAGATGACAACTCGTCAATTTCACATGCTTCGCCAAACACTGCATTTTTATCAATATATCCAGATTGTTTGATGCTTGGGTATAGATAATTTGCAATCTTGGCGTAGGCCAAATAGGGTGCTTCGCTTACCAATGCGTTAGTAGAACAGCTTTTTAAATCTTCCTCAGATAAAATAACTGCTGAGGCATTTGTTTGTGATAGTTGATGTGCGTAATGTCGATTAGATAAAAATGATATTTCACCTTCTTGCGCCAATCTCAATGTATTTACAGAACTAATATCACAGTCTGCATCTCCTACCAATCTTGCTCCGCTTACTTGTGATAATTCTCCAAGTGTGGCTGGCATATGAATATTACTCGTTATTATTTAAGCTATTCAGATACGCTGTTAACTTCCTTTTTAAGGTATTCAATTACCATTCCGCTGATATCAACCTTTGAACTGGCATATATAACACCCTCACTTAATACAACATCATAATTATTATCTTTTGCTACTTGTTGAATAGCCTGAACAATCCTTTTTTGAATCTTGGCAAACTCTTCATTACGACGGAAATTTAAATCTTCTCTGAACTCATCCTGACTACGTTTTAGATCACGTTTTTTGGAAATAATATCTCTTTCAAGTTTCAGACGTTCTTGCTCACTCATGATGGCGCTATCTTTATTAAACTTATCTTCAAGATCCTTCAATTTTTTTTGTCCTGCCACAAGCTCTTTATCACGAGGAGAGAATTCTTTTTCAATCGACTTTCTTGCAACAGCAGCCTGAGGTGATTGTTCTAATACACGAATAGCATTTACTGCACCAAGTTTGTATGTGTCTTCAGCATATGACGATGTAGTAAATGCAAAAAAAACAACTGTTGGGATACATATTTTAAACAAGATATTCATTAACTTTTTGCTCCAAATAACTAAAATGACGTTCCAAATGTGAACTGGAAATTTTGTATTTTGTCAGTACTTTCATCTCCAAAAGGTACAGCATAACTTATACTCACAGCACCAAACGGAGAAATCCATATCGCTCCTACGCCAGTAGAATATCGCAGTTCGTCTAATGATACATCTTCATTAGGTCCATAGACATTACCTGCATCAATAAACCCTGTCACTCTTACGGACTTCTTAAAATCGCTCAGAAAAGGAACCGGTAATATTACCTCAGCATTGCCAACAATTTTTGTGTCTCCTCCAAGCGGTCTATCTGCACTATCTCTTGGCCCCAGTGTATTATCTTCATAACCACGAACCGTTTTAGGGCCACCAGCATAAAAATTCTCAAAAAATGGCAATGCTGAGGTGTCCCCATAACTGTCACCATAACCAAGATCGGCACCTAATGTCAGGATATAATCTTTATAAATATTCTTGAACCATTGTGCCTTATAATTTATTTTATAAAACTCAAGTGAGTTTCCAAAACTTGGTATTGACACTGTTGTAGCAATACTCTGCAATATGCCTTTATCAGCTAACACCATTTTGTTTCTCGTATCATATCTAAAACCCGCCGTAATTTTCAGCAAATCGTATGCCTCACCATTAGCATTAATAAAATCTCTGATTTGAGATGATGAATTGGTTTCGAGATCTATTTCAGTATTAGTATATTCAAATGCAGTTGATAACGTATTATTTTCCGTAACGGGCAATCCAAAACTAACTGAACCACCAAACTCCTTGGTATCAAAAACAGCTAAATTAGCATCTTGAGCATTTCTCACACGATAAAACGCACTAAAACCACGGCTTATACCACTAAGAGTGTAATATGGATTCAAATAACCAAGTGAATAGTTTGTGTTGACATTACTGTTATTAAAAGCAAACTGGACGCGATTACCACTGCCAAAGAAATTAGCTTGAGAAATACTTGTATTGAAAATAAGACCCTGTCCCTGTGAAAAACCAAGACCCGCACTTAATGTCCCCCCGGGGGCTTCCTCGACTGAATACATTACGTCTACCTGATCAGTTGTCCCGGCCACCGCAGGAGTTTCAACATTGACATCCTTAAAAAAGCCTGTCCGTTGTAAACGTTGCTTACCCCTCTCAACCTGTGTGGTTGATATCCATGCACCTTCTTGCTGGCGCATTTCACGCCTTAATACTTCATCTTTCGTTTTAGAATTACCTGTAAAATTAATGCGCCTGACATAAACACGTTTACCGGAATCAACAAAAAATGTTAATGCGACTGTTTTTTCTTCCTTATTTATGTCAGGAATAGCATTAACATTCGCAAATGAATAACCTTCCTCTCCCAATCGCTCAGTTAATTTCTTACTGCTATCTGTTACTTTTTTTCTGGAAAAATATTCATTACTACTGATTGATATAAATTCAAATAAACTTTCCTTGGGAAGAATAAAATCCCCGGCAAGTTTAATTTCCGTTACTGTGTATTGCTCACCTTCACTAATATTAATAGTAATATAAATATCTTTTTTATCGGGTGTAATCGATACCTGGGTTGATTCAATATTAAAATTCAGATATCCATCATCCAGATAAACTGAACGTAATGCTTCCAAATCACCTGATAGTTTTTGCTTTGAGTATTGATCATTCTTTGTAAAAAACGATAACAGTGTCGGCGCACTTAACTTAAACTGTTTGAGCAATTTTTTTTCTTTGTAGACATTATTCCCAACAATATTTATCTTCTTTATTTTCGCAGCAAGCCCTTCTGACACATCGATTGAAATACCAACACGATTATTATCAAGATTAGTAACCGTAGAATCTATTTTGACCCCATATTTACCAAATGAATAATATTGTCGCTGTAATTCCAGTTCAACCTGATCCAGTTGAGACTGTACAAATACCCGCCCTTCAGCAAAGCCAAATTGCTTAAGATTTTCCAACAAATCATCGGTCTTGATATCTTCATTGCCTGACATGCTTATGGAACCTATAGAGGGCCGCTCTTTAAAGATTAAAATCAAGACATTACCATCTCTCTCAAGTGTGATATCTTCAAAAAACCCGGTTTTAAATAATGCCCTGACTGCTTCTGATGATCGGGAATCATCGAAAGTATCCCCAACCTTCATTGGCAAATAATTAAATACCGTTCCCGGCGTAATTCGTTCCAGTCCCTCTACACGAATATCCTGAATTACAAACTCCTGTGCTGCCTGTAGTTGAGCAATCAGTGACAATGAGAGTATTAAAACATAAAGTATTTTATGAACTTTGAATCGCATGTAATTGTTACTTATTATTTTTAGTGTATCTATCCTAATAACCGGACAATATCATTATAGAAAGCAACGCTCATTAACCCTATTAACAAGACTATTCCTATCTGTTGTCCGAGTATTTGCGCCGCCTCAGAAACCGGTTTGCCTATTACAGACTCTATAAGGTAATACATTAAGTGCCCGCCATCCAGTAATGGTACCGGTAACAGGTTAAGCACACCTAGACTGACACTCACTATGGCCATAAAACTCAAAAATGCAAGTAGACCAATACCGGCTGATTGGCCCGCATATTGTGCTATGCTAATTGGACCACTTAAGTTCTTCACCGATGCTTCACCGATGAGCATTCTACCAAGTACGCGAAGAGTTAGCACTGACATTTCCCATGTCTTTTTCGTTGCTTTAATAAATGCATCAGGTAATGAGTAAGACTCAACTATAAAATAGGAATCAAACAGATCATCAGGTTTAAATACTGCCGCACCAATACGTCCTACAATTTCGTCATTAGATTTGAAACTGTCTGGGATTATTTCAATATTAATTACTGTATCACCCCGTAACACCTCGACACTGAGCGTTGCATTTGGGCTGCTTCGTATAACCTCAACCCATGTACCCCATGATGTTGTAGTAACACCATTAACACTGATTATTTCATCGTATTGAAGCAAGCCACTTTTTTCAGCAGCACCACCGGGCAAAACTTCACCAATAATCGCGTCTAGCTTCAATTCAATAACACCTAGTCCTAAAGCTTTTAACAACTTACCTTCTGCCATTTCATCTATTGAAATTTTAGAAAGATCAATTTCTATAGTTTGCTGTAAACCATTGCTATCAGCGACAATTAAATTAATGATGTCGCGATTAACCGTGTGATTGACTAACTTTTCGATCACTGTTAACCATGTCAGTGTTTTTATGTCGTTGATTGATAATATTTCCTGACCAGCCATCAAACCTGCATTTTCACTAATTGAAGCTGGCTCAATTTCCCCTATGATTGGTTTCAATCCATTTACACCAACGATAAAAATCATGCAGTATGCAAAGATTGCAAAGATAAAGTTGAATACTGGTCCTGCTAAAACAATGGCGAATCGCTGCAAAAGTGGTTTGTTATTAAATGAACGCGGTAATTCCTCTTCATTCACGTCACCTTCCCGCTCATCCAGCATTTTCACATATCCGCCCAATGGTAATGCGGCAATTACGAACTCGGTATTATCTTTACCAAATTGTTTTTTATAAATTGATCGGCCAAAGCCTATTGAAAACCTGAGAATCTTTACATCAAAGCGTCTGGCTACGCAATAATGGCCAAACTCATGGAACGTAATTAAAACACCCAGAGCAATGATGAATGCGCCAATAGATTGAAGAATGTTAATCATGCAGCTAAATCACTAATCGCCGTAAAGGCATGATCTCTTGCAGATTCATCATCTTTAAGGATGACGTCAAGAGAAGTTGCTTCGTTGTGCGTTACACGTTCCAATACTGCCTCAATAACACGAGCAATATCTGTAAATCGAAGTCGTTTATGCAAAAATTCATTTACAGCAACCTCATTTGCAGCATTAAGTATTGCACTACTCGTACCTCCTTGCTGCATCGCTTCACGTGTCAGTCTTAAACAAGGAAATCGCTGTTCATCGGGTTTTGCAAAATCAAGTCGTGCAATATCAAACAAATCAAGTCGTTCAACGCCTGCATCAATCCTTTCAGGCCAGGCCAGGCCATAAGCGATCGGCGTACGCATATCCGGGTTTCCTAATTGTGCCAATACTGAGCCATCGGTATATTCAACCAAAGAATGAATGACGCTCTGAGGATGTATTACGACCTGTATGAATTCAGTTTGAGTATGAAACAACCAACATGCCTCTATTACTTCAAGCCCCTTATTCATCATCGTTGCAGAATCGACAGATATTTTTCTACCCATTACCCAATTCGGATGTGCACAGGCTTGTTCTGGTGTCATAGAAGAAAGTTGTTCTAATGGTGTAGTTCGAAATGGTCCGCCGGAAGCTGTGAGTAAAATCTTTTTAACACCTAGCTCTCCAATACCATTGTTAAAATCAATCGGCATACATTGGAAAATGGCATTGTGTTCACTATCAATCGGTAATAATTCAGCATTATTTTCATGGACAGTATCCATGAATAATTTACCCGACATGACCAGTGCTTCTTTATTTGCAAGTAACACACGCTTTCCTGATTTTGCAGCGTCAAGTGTAGGTAATAAACCAGCAGCACCTACAATCGCAGCCATCACATAATCTACATCTGCAAGTTTTACAACTTCTAATAAACCGTCCACGCCACTTAAGACCGTTACATCTGGTGCTTTGTTCTTCAATTCCTGTTCCAATCTTGACGCTGAGTCTTCATCAACCATGACGGCAAACTGAGGCATATGCTTTACACATTGCGCTAACAAGATATCGACATTGGTATTTGCAGTTAAAGCTTTAACTCTGTATTTATCCGGATGACGCAAAATCACATCCAGCGTATTAACGCCGATACTCCCTGTTGAACCCAAGACAGTAATACCTTTCATTCAGGTACACCTATATAGATAAGTCCAAGTACAAATATTGGACCCGCTGCAGTTAAACTATCGATTCTATCCATGACACCACCGTGCCCCGGTAAGATAGAACCACTATCTTTAATATTTGCTTCACGTTTCACCAGGCTTTCCATTAAATCACCAAAAACTGATATTAAGACTGTCACGAAAGATAATCCAATAAACATCAACCCATGAGTTATTTTATCATTTGAAACAATAACATAACCCAAGGCAATCACAATACCGGTCACAATGCCAGCGAGTGTCCCTTCCCATGTCTTACCTGGACTAACTCGACTGGCAAGTCGCCGTTTACCCCATTTTTTTCCAAAAAAATAGGCTGCTGTATCAGCCCCCCAGATAAGCAACATAAGAAACATTAATAATGAGGCGCCATGTGCAGGAAAAGATTTCAAGACTGTCATACTCGACCACATAGGGATTAGCAACAATAAACCAACTGGTAACAAAACAAGTGATGACTTGGGCAACAAATTGCGCTGGGACTGGTATAAAAGAATCAGGAATATGGCGACAAACCAATATAAGGCACCAGCTAAGATAACGCTCGTGTATATGCTACGACTATCCAGTAAATATAAACCAAGCAAAATGAGCAGAGTAAAAAAGCTGTATAAATACTTTAACTTATTATTTAATTTACAGAGTGCAGCCCATTCCCATGCACCTATACCGACAAACATAGCGAGCAGCATTGAAAACCACTTCGTATCGAGCAAAAATATGACCGCGATAACAAATGGTATGAGTATCGCAGCTGTAATGATTCTATGTTTAAGCATGATTGTTTACGAATTATGATCCTGTTCAACCTGTTCAGATGTTTTACCAAATCGTCTCTGTCGCTTGGTAAACCAGTCTAATGCAAGATCAAACTGTTCCACATCGAAATCTGGCCATAAAGTATCGGTAAAATACAGCTCGGTATATGCCTGTTGCCACAATAAAAAATTGCTGACCCGTTGTTCTCCACCTGTACGTATAAAAAGATCGGGATCCTTATGGCCTGCCAAAGATAACTTTTCACCAATAAGCTCTTCACTAATATCATCTGCAGTTTTTCTATTTGAAGCTATGTCTTTACTGATCGATTGAAAGGCCTGAATCATGTCCCAACGACCGCTATAGTTTGCAGCCACGTTTAAACATAAACCTGAATTTGATGATGTTATTGATTCAGATTTATTAATTGTTTTTTGTAATTTTTTGCTAAATGCCGACTGATCGCCGATAAACGTTAACTTGACATTATTCTTATGCAAATCTTCTACTTCAGAATGCAATGCTGCCATAAAAAGATCCATTAACAAATCAACTTCCTTTGCAGGACGTTGCCAGTTTTCACGACTGAATGCATAGACAGTCATTGTTTTCATCTCAATCTTTACGGCATATTCAATCAGAATTCTGAGGGCTTTCACCCCGGCGCGATGCCCTGCAACACGTGGTAATCTTCTTTTTTTTGCCCACCTACCGTTGCCATCCATAATAATTGCAATATGATCTGGTTTAGTAATTGGAGACGTAGCATTCATTTAATGACGTGCTATGTGACTGATGTGAAATAATCGTTGGAAGTTAAACAGGTAGGACACCACTTAATTTGAAGTATCTAGATTTCAAGCATTTCTGCTTCTTTAAGGTCAAGGCTTTTATCTATTAATGAAATATGCTCATCCGTTAACTTTTGAATACGGCCTTCCGCTTTTCGATCATCATCTTCTGTAATCATTTTTTCTTTGATCAATTCTTTACATGAAGAATTCGCGTCACGTCTGATATTACGAATAGCAACACGAGCCTGTTCTGCTTCGCTACGAACGACCTTAATTAAATCTTTTCGTCTTTCTTCAGTTAGCGGTGGCAAAGGCACACGAATTACCTCACCAGCAGTGACTGGATTTAAGCCCAGATTAGCATTCATAATGGCCTTTTCAATATCAGGGATGCTGCCTTTATCATACGCATTAATTCCAAGTGTCCTGGCATCTACAACATTAACACTCGCTACCTGATTAAGTGGCGTATCTGAGCCATAATATTTTACTTTTACCTGTTCCAGCAAACTAGGGTGCGCACGCCCGGTTCTTATCTTGGCCATGTCCGTTTTTAATGATTCGAGACTCTTCAGCATTCTATTTTTAGCATCACTTATAATATCTTCAACCATCACTCCTCCCTAAACTAGTCATTACTAACCAGGGTTCCCTCATCCTCACCTCTGGCTGCTTTTAATAGTGAACCTGGTTTTGTCATATTCAAAACCCTTAATGGCATATGGTTATCCCGACAAAGGACAACTGCAGTAGTATCCATAACACCGAGTTTTCGCTCAATCACTTCATCGTAGTTTAGTGAATTATAACGAATTGCATCTTTATTTTTAATTGGATCAGCAGAATATACACCATCTACTTTGGTTGCCTTGATTAACAATTCAGCTCCAATCTCAATAGCACGTAAACTTGCTGCTGAATCTGTTGTGAAAAAAGGATTGCCTGTGCCTGCAGCAAGAATAACAATGCGCCCTTTCTCAAGGTGGCGTACGGCTCGGCGACGAATGTAATCCTCGCAGACCTGATTGATTTTTAGAGCAGACATTACCCTGGCATGTAATTGGACGCGTTCAAGGGCGTCTTGCATGGCAAGTGAATTCATTATTGTGGCCAACATGCCCATGTGATCGGCCGTGACACGATCAATTCCTGCGGCAGCCAGGCCTGTACCTCGAAAGATATGGCCACCACCAATAACAATTGCTATCTCGGTACCTTGCTTACAAAGTTCAGCAATTTCACTGGCAATACGCTCAATAACATTGGGATCAATGCCATACGCCTCATCCCCCATCAATGCCTCACCACTGAGTTTTAGTAAAACCCGTCTATATTTTAAAGCATTGGACGGGGAGGACATTTATTTAGCCCCCTTTAGCCTGAGACATGACTTCTTCTGCAAAATTATCTGTACGCTTTTCAATACCCTCGCCTACTTCATAACGACGAAATGATACGACTGATGCATTGGCAGATTTAAGTAATTTTTCGACAGTTTGATCCGGATCTTTGACAAACGGCTGGCCAAGCAAGGTGATTTCCTTAAGAAATTTCTTGATTCGACCTGAAACCATTTTTTCTATGATCTCGGCAGGTTTTCCACTTTCTTCTGCCTGTGCTGAAAATATTTCTTTTTCCTTATCCAGAACATCCTGTGATACCTGCTCTTCACTGACACAGACCGGCTTACTAGCTGCAATATGCATCGCTACATCCTTGGCCAGGGCTTCATCACCGCCTTCAAGATCAACAATCACACCGATACGGGCACCATGTAAATAGCTTCCAATCTGACCCTCTGGAGATAGTTTTTCAAAACGTCTGACAGTAATTTTTTCCCCTATCTTGGCTATCAATTGCTGATTTGCCTCTTCAACTGTTTGATCACCCAGATTTAAACCCATCAACGCATCAACATCTGGTGGGTTTTGTTTAGCGATGGCATCAACAACGTTATTCGCAAATGAAAGAAAGCTTTCGTCTTTTGCAACGAAGTCAGTCTCACAGTTGATTTCCAGTATGATGACCTCATTTCCGTCCTGTTTTATAGTTATGATACCTTCCGCCGCAATGCGACCCGCTTTCTTGGCAGCCTTGGCTGCGCCAGATTTGCGCATTTCTTCAATTGCAACTTCGATATCTCCATTGGCTTCTTGTAAAGCCTTTTTACAATCCATCATCCCTGCGCCTGTCCGTTCGCGAAGTTCTTTAACTAATGAGGCGGTAATTTGCATCTGATAATCCTCTAACTATTCTTTAAACTCTGTATATATAGAGTTGAACTCTATTACTCATCACCTGCCTTTGAGGCAGTTTTTTTTCTGACTTTTTTCGCCGTTTTCTTGGCGACCTTTTTCTTGGCAGTTGTCTTCTTTTTAGCGACCTTTTTTTCAGGTATTTTAGCATCATCTGAAACAGGCTTTGCTTCTGCTTCTGCTTCTG
>Ga0164320_10000465_pt1 | contig 13213 bp, 13 predicted proteins | sample GuaBasSediGuay11_FD_113736 | JGI IMG/M metagenome (GOLD analysis project Ga0164320, IMG submission 113736) | Subseafloor sediment microbial communities from Guaymas Basin, Gulf of California, Mexico - Guay11, Core 4567-28, 0-3 cm | ecosystem: Environmental > Aquatic > Marine > Hydrothermal...
ACAAAGGCGTTGCGGGGCAGGGTATCCGAGTAATTACATGAAAATCGCTGCTCCTGCACATAAAAAAAGCCCCGCTGTTGGCGAGGCTTTTGTACCAGACTAAAAAAACTATCTGGTTTGGACTATTGTGCAGTCACATTGATAGCACTAGGGCCTTTTGGACCTTGCTCGGTATCAAAACTCACGCTCTGTCCTTCAGCCAGCGATTTGAATCCCTCGGCATTGATTGCGCTATGATGAACAAATACATCAGCGCTGCCGTCAGACGGAGAAATAAATCCAAAACCCTTACTATCGTTAAACCACTTTACTGTACCTGTAGCCATTCTAGTCACCTCATAAAATATTAAAAAACAATGTATTAGCATGCATATTGTTGACGAAACATCACGGTACGTTTGCTGTTATACACTGCGAGGAACTACCCGGAAGCGCTACAAAAACCGCTAATAACGATAAAGTATCAAATTTCACACAAAAATCAAAGCAAATTAAAGGGAATTGAAGGCATTAACAGGGTTAGTATTACTTGCAAGGTAAGGATTAGCCCGGACAATCTAGTTGCATTTCCACTGTCCATGGAGGTCAAGTGCAGGACAGCCGATTGATTCTTAATTTACAAGATAAGGGTTTGCCTATGACTGAAAAAAATTATAAGGGAAGTTGCCTGTGTGGTGAGGTGACGTACGAGATTGAAGGGCCATTCAAGATTTTTCAATATTGCCATTGTTCTCGTTGTCGTAAATTTACCGGCAGCGCACATGCATCGAATTTGTTTGTTCCGCCTGAACGATTCAAATGGTTGAGTGGTGAAGAATTGCTAGGGCGTTATGAACATCCGGATGCCAAATATTTTGCAACGAGCTTTTGTAAGCAATGCGGCTCTTCATTACCCTGGGCAGTTCAAGGGGGTAAGAACATAGTCGTAACGGCTGGTACCCTGGACGAAGTCCCAGGTATTAAGCCTATGTGGAATATCTTCTGGCAATCAAAGGCACCCTGGCTGGAGGAAACGTGTAACCTTCCAAAGCATGATAAATTCCCAAAGTAGATCTCACTTGCTATAAATAGTGTTCAATTAAAACGATTTCTATTTTGCAAAAGTATTCTGAATCGCTTGTGATACCATAATCATAACAATAAAAAACTAGAGGACGCATCATGCAGCATCTCTATCGACGGATTTATGCTGATCCGGAATTTCATGAGCTTGAACAAAAACGTGGTAGATTTAGTTGGTTACTTACCAGTATTTTATTGCTTACTTACTTTACCTTCATTCTGATAATCGCTTTTGCACCAGAGATCTTTGCAACACCAATTATTGAAGGCCGGATAATTACCTGGGGTATCCCGGCGGGGTTGTTTGTGATTATTTTAAGTTTCGTACTTACCGGCGTTTACGTTATTCGTGCCAATAATGAATTTGATCATTTGATTAAAGATGTGATCGCGCACGCCAGAAAGCATGCTGATGAATAGTCTTAGGTATCGTTTGCTGTCAGGTCTTTTCTTGTTAATGTTTTATCCTTCGTTTTTACTTGCAGCAGATGCTATTCAGGGCGATGTTACGCGGCAATCTGTGAATGTCACTGCCATTACGATGTTTCTGATTTTTGTGTCGGCAACATTGGGAATTACTTATTGGGCCGCTCGGCGGACAAAAAGCACCAAAGATTTCTATGCAGCTGGTGCAAAGATCACTGGCCTGCAAAATGGTCTGGCTATAGCGGGTGATTATATGTCTGCCGCATCGTTTCTGGGTATATCCGGTTTGGTATTCGCCAGTGGGTTTGATGGACTGATTTATTCAATTGGTTTTCTGGTAGGTTGGCCGATTATTCTTTTTTTATTGGCTGAACGGTTGAGGAATCTGGGTAAGTATACGTTTGCCGACGCGGTGAGTTATCGTCTGCGTCCATTGCCGATCCGCAGTTTGTCGGCATGCGGAACCCTTACTGTTGTAGTGTTGTACCTGATTGCCCAGTTGGTGGGCGCGGGCAAACTAATACAATTGTTATTTGGTCTTGAATATAATTTTGCAGTTGTGATCGTGGGCATTCTTATGATTCTGTATGTCACTTTCGGTGGCATGCTAGCGACGACCTGGGTGCAAATAATCAAGGCGATACTTCTGTTGCTGGGTGCAAGTTTTATTGCTATCGCGGTTATGTACCAGATGAATTTTTCCTTAGAGACATTGTTTGCCAGTGCCGTCGAAGTACATGATAAAGGTCTAAATATAATGTCTCCCGGTGGGTTAGTATCTGATCCTGTGTCTGCCATCTCGCTTGGACTCGCCCTCATGTTTGGTACAGCAGGATTGCCACACATCCTGATGCGTTTCTTTACCGTACCGGATGCACGTGAGGCAAGAAAATCAGTTTTTTACGCTACTGGATTTATCGGTTACTTTTATATCCTGACCTTCATCATTGGGTTCGGTGCCATCGTTTTGCTTGCGAACAATCCGGAGTTTCTGGATCCTGAGACAGGTGGGATCCTCGGTGGGAATAATATGGCCGCGATTCATCTGTCCAAAGCAGTGGGTGGCGAAGTCTTTCTGGGGTTTATCTCTGCTGTCGCTTTTGCAACTATTCTTGCCGTTGTCTCTGGTCTGACTCTTTCCGGGGCTTCGGCTATTTCGCACGATTTGTATGCCAGTGTATTACGGCATGGAGAAGTACTTGAAGGTGAGGAAATCCGGGTGTCCAGGATTGCCACTATCGTTTTGGGGGTAGTCGCTATTTTTCTGGGCATAATTTTTGAACAACAGAATGTGGCCTACATGGTTGGCCTGGCATTTGCTATTGCTGCCAGCGTCAATTTTCCCATTTTATTTTTATCCATGTACTGGCGAAACCTTACTACACGAGGTGCATTTTTTGGTGGCAGCATCGGATTAATCACTGCTGTTTTGTGTATGATATTCGGGCCAACAATATGGGTGGATATTATTGGCAATACTGAACCACTATTCCCCTATAAACATCCAGCCCTGTTTTCTATGAGCGCAGCCTTTATCTCCATTTTCCTGATATCGAAATATGACAAGTCTGCGTCAGCACGTGAGGAAGTTATTGCGTTTGAAGATCAATATGTACGTTCACAAACAGGACTGGGTGCAGAAGGAGCAACCAGTCATTAATAAATGATGCTGAAATATTAAGACAGAAAGCCGACTGAGTGTGAATAGTCAGACATTCCTGTTTTTTTGATGAACTACTATGTAATATTTTACGCGAATAACTTCTCAAACTCGGAGAAGCTCTGTACATGACCGTCTAGTGACATTTCCATACCTAATTGTTTGCCGATTTGAGTAATAGAAAAAATACCTCGGGCAAAATAATTATCTTGAACCTCGTTTAATTCGATCACAAAACCATGTTGCCTGCCTTCGTCTTTTAGTTTGAGTATTATATCTTGTACGCTGGAATGTTCTACATCCCGGAAATCTAAAAAATTTAATTCTTCTCGTTTTGTCATAGCGTGATGAACCAGAATTTCATCATGTTTTATGTGTTCCTGTTCTATGATCTTGAGTGGTTTTTCACTCATGATATCCCTTGCTGTGATGATTCCTGTGATTAATTTTTCATTATCAACAACCAGTAACAGTCTGACGCCGGCATGACGCATAATTTCCAGCGCCAGATCAATGGTACTATTACCGTCGATAGTAATAGCTGTGATGTTTTTTAAATCAGTCATCGCATATATTGCAGGGTCAGTGAGCGAGATGTTATTCAGTTCTCGAGTCGGGTTATAGATTGGTGTTTCGGGGGATAATTCAATTGTATTGAGAGAATGGGAATACGTAGTCATTGGTTACCACCTGTTTAAAAGTTATCCAGTATCCTAAGAAAAAGTGCTCATTATTTATATCTCAAGTATAACAACTCAAACATGTAATAATAGGTAATTTCCGGTCGCGGTTTCAGGTAAAAATACAATTAAATTATGCAGCAGGTAAATCTAATCGTTGTGCCATAGTAGGCCGATAGCTTTTTAATTCTTTAGTTTGAGACAATGTTGGCAAAGGATCGATGGCTTCTCTCAAGATGGCTATATATCTATTTTTATACAGATTTTTCCATTAAGTGTATTCTTTCACACAATAACGAAACAGATATATCTCCGCCTTTATCAAGACCATTGCGACGAGCAACATGGGTCGGGACTGATAATGACAGGTATTGTTCATTTCCGTTAACCTTGATCGAAACAGATGTTGTTTCCCCCAAAGGTATAAATTCTTCAATAATACCGTGAACAGGATTTTCCCTTTCACCTTTAGAGGGACGATCTCGCCGGTGTAAGATAATGTTTTCTGTGGGTATAACCCAATCCACTTCTTTACCAATTTCAAGATCAGGTTGATATGGCGTTTCCAGTGAATAGTTTAACCATTTTAAATAAGTTTTATGCAGGGCCTGATCATGTTTTTCTATGCTGCCGGTAAAGATGTTGTAATGGCCTATCAGGCTGGCTACTTCTTTCGTTAGCGGTCCCGACATAATATTATCCGGGGTATTCACCTGTAAGGTCTTCCCATGATGGATAACACAAATCTTGTCAGCAATACGCCGTGCTTCGTTCAGATCATGGGTTACATGAATAATTGGCATTTTCAATTGATCACGTAATTGCGCCAGTTCACGTATTAATTTTATTCGCGTCTGATGATCAACAGCAGAGAAGGGTTCATCCAGTAGCAAGACATCCGGATCACGGGCGAGGGCACGTGCCAGGGCGATACGCTGTTGTTGCCCACCTGATAATTGATGTGGAAATCGATGTTCCAGGCCTTGCATATGAACCATATCCATCAATTGTTGTGCACGATCACTACGGTATGTTTTTTCGATATGGCCTAATGCAATGCCGATATTCTGTTTTGCCGTGAGATGGGGAAACAGGGCATAGTGTTGGAACAGGAAGCCAACCGAACGTTGCTGTGTAGAAATATTGATTTGTTCTTTCTGATTGAACCAGGTATTTCCGTTACAAATAATTTGTCCGGATGATGGTTTGTATAGTCCGCTAATGCTGCGCAAGATAGTGGTTTTACCACTGCCCGATGGCCCCAGCAAAACCATGATCTCACCTTGTTTGACCGTGAGCTCAACCTCAAGTGGTATAAGCCCTGATTGTTGAAGTTGCAACTGAAGACATTTTTCAGACATGACGTTTGTCCAATCTGTCGTTCAGGCTATAGATGCATGTAATCGCGATAAAGGAAATAAGTAATAATAATGATGACATGATACCGGCGCTCTCATTGTCAAAGGCCTGCACACGATCATAGATTGATATTGCTATCGTTTTTGTTTCACCTTCAATATTACCCCCTATCATCAGCACGACGCCAAACTCGCCGAGGGTATGCGCAAATGTGAGTATCAAGGCGGAGAATATTCCAGGCCAGGCAAGAGGCAACTCTATCTTCCAGAATGTCTGCCAGTTTGACAGGCCACTGCACCAGGCGGCCTCCCGAATAGAGGCGGAAATTGATTCAAAGGCCCGTTGTATAGGTTGAACGGCAAACGGGATATTAAAAATGATCGATGCAAATACTAGCCCATGGAAAGAAAATACAAGTGGTTCTCCGAACAGGGATTCATAGTTTTGTCCTAACCATGAACGGTTACCAAATGCAGTGAGCAGGTAAAATCCAAGAACTGTTGGTGGTAAAATCAGAGGCAGTGCAACCAGTGTCTGTATAATATTTCGACCAAAGAATCGGTGCCAGGCGAGCGTCCGTGCAACGATAATTCCCAATGGGATTAATAATCCGGCGGTCCAGAATCCGAGCCAGAGGGAAATTTGTAATGCTTGCCAGTCCATAAATATGCTTAATACTCAGTATGAAACTCAATTAATAAAAGGATAGGATATTCAACGATTACTCTTGCCGGTTTGTTGGAATTGAATAGCCATATTTCGTTAATATTTTTTTCGTACGGTCAGATAATAAATAATCGTAAAATTTCTTCACTGTTTTTCCAGCACCATTTATCAGTACCAGATGATGCTCAAGTGGTTGATGCCATGATTCAGGGATAAGTAAAAATTTACCCTGTCTTGATATTTCAGGTACCACAGCAAGTGAATAGGGAATGATACCGATATCTACACCGCCTGATACAGTAAATTGTGTAGCCTGGGCGGCATTTTCTGCACGCAACAGTCGTTTGTGAATGAGTGGCCAGACGCCAGCATGTTGTAACGCCTGCTTTGCAGCAACGCCGTATGGGGCGTGTTCCGGATTAGCAATGACTATCCGACTTTTTTTTTCAAACCCTAATGCGTTAATGGTTGTTTCAAGATCCATACTTTCTGAAAGCTTTGAATCATTTGGTATGAACAAACCAATTTTGCCTGATACATAAGGCATACTGGCGTCAACAATATTCGTTTTTTCAACAAGCTTGTCAGCGTATTTTTTATGTGCAGCTATAAACAATTCATATGGCGCGCCTTGTAACAACTGCCGAGTAAAATTACCGGATGAACCATAACTGACCCGGATATGGTTTCCTGTTTCCACCTGAAACTGATCTATGATATCTGTCATGGCATGGGTCATATTTGCGGCAATTGCGACAATAGGGCTTTCTGACGCCGAGGCAGAGGAGCAGAAGAAGATAATTGCGATTAATTTAAACTTGACCATATTAAAATCGTTCCAGACTAGCTAGAAACAAATGTAAGATAGGATAAACGAATATATTTCTTGTTGATTCAATGGGTATATTTGTATTGATTTTTAATATTCCTGTTATTTATTACATTATCTATTAATAGCATCGTAAAAAGCAATGGTTCCGATTTACAATTTCTTTGGTGGATTATTTGTTATATATACTTCTTCAAGAAATCTAAGATGCTGAAATCGTGTTGCTTTTAATAATCGATTGATACAAAAATCGATAACTGTCCAAACAGGACAGTTATCGTTAACATCAATTGGAAATATTTTGCAGTTGTCATAATTTTGTAAAAAATTAAAAAGCGTCATAAATTATTGACACAAGGAGTTAAATTATTAAGCGATGTAAATGGTGCGAGGGTGATGAACTCTACATTGAGTATCACGATAAGGAATGGGGTGTTCCGATTCATTCGGATCGTAAATTATTCGAGTTCTTGATACTGGAAGGAGCCCAGGCAGGATTAAGCTGGATTACCGTGTTACGGAAGCGCCAGGTATACCGTGACGTCTTTGATGGATTTGATTTCAATAAGATCGCTACCTACAAAGAAGCCAAAATACGTTCGCTATTAAATAATCCGGGTATTATCAGGAACAGGCTCAAGGTAAGAGGTGCTGTAATAAACGCTCAGGCATTTATTAAGGTACGTGAAGAGTTTGGTACGTTTAATAAATTTATCTGGCAGTTTACAGATACCAGGACTATCCAAAATTCATGGAAGACATTAAAAAATATACCGGCCAACACTGAAACATCTGATCATATGGCCAGGGAATTAAAAAATCGTGGTTTTATCTTTGTGGGCTCAACGATTTGTTATGCCTATATGCAGGCGATTGGCATGGTGAATGATCATACTGTTGATTGTTACCGTTATCGCGAATTAAGAAATTAAATTATGTTCATTCGACCTAAAGATTATATTTCAATCGATGATAAATTATTTTTTGCTGTAGTCAGTGAATATCAGGAAGAAGATCGTGCATTAACCTGGTTGCGTTACATTAAAGATGAAAATGGTATGCAAAAACTTGACACGCAACAGGCCAATAAACTGGTCAGTGCATCATATCCTGAATTACTGTTTCACAGTCATTATGCTGATATTGAATTACATGGTATTCCGTTGGAATCGATTACGCAGATATATCGCCCTGATCAAACAGTGGTACGGCTTATGGATATGAAGTCTCCCGATACCAAACAGCAAGATGCAATTAAAATTATCAAACTACTACTTGATGTGGGTATTCAACTGGATTTTATGGGTATCACGGGTTCATTAATGCTGGATACTCATAATGAACAGTCTGATATAGATTTGATAATTTATGGTCGCGAACGTTTTTTTAAGGTAAGGCAGGCTATACAAAAATACCTTAACGCAGGCGAGTTAGGGGCATTGAATGAGTCAATGTGGCAGGATGCCTGGCAACGTCGAGATTGCACATTAGATTTTGCTGACTATCAGTCACATGAGTTAAGGAAATTTAATAAGTGTATGTCAGGTACAACCAAGGTCGACATCAGTATGATTCCTGAAACGGTTGAACGATTTCAGGAAAATGGACCTTATAAAAAGATTGGTCAGGACAAGATCTTATCCATTGTGACTGAGGATGCCTATGCTTATGATTTTCCTGCGCGCTATTTTATCGATCATGAAACGATTAATGAGCTTGTCTCTTATACTGCAACCTATATCGGTCAGGCACAAAAAGGAGAAAAGATCGAGGCTGCTGGTTATGTAGAGCAGGGCAGCGATGGAAGAAAACGATTATTAGTCGGTACAAGTCGTGAAGCTGTCGGAGAATATATTCGTGTTGTAGAGTAATCTATTAACACATCATTTGTTTGTTGAACATAGTTCTTTGGTTATTCATCTGTGTTCCTATACTGCTAGAGAGTAAAATCATATTGTAGAATTAGAATAGGAAAAAAGATGAGATTATAACAATGACAAAACGAACAAAAATTGTTGATTTATTAAATGCCGAAGAACGCCAGGTGTTGGTAATACTTAAAGGCTGGATCAGGACACAAAGAGAAAGTAAGGCATTTTCATTTATAGAACTCAATGACGGGTCATGCCTGGCAAATATTCAGATCATTGTCGATAGTAATATCGATAATTATCCAGAAATTGTAAAACTTACTACAGGTGGTTCTATTTCGGTGCAGGGAGAGCTGGTTGAATCACCGGGCAAGGGACAAAAATGGGAAGTACGTGCAATAACAATTGAAATACTCGGTCATGCGCCGGATGATTTCCCGTTACAGAAGAAACGTCATACAGATGAGTACCTGCGTACCATTGCGCACTTAAGACCGCGTTCCAATAAGTACAGTGCTATCTTCCGTATACGATCCAAACTCTCATATGCTATCCACAAGTTTTTTCAAGAACGTGATTTCCTATGGATACATACGCCGATTATTACCGGATCAGATTGTGAAGGTGCCGGTGAGATGTTCAGTGTAACAACATTAGATTTAAATGATGTGCCGAAGGCGGATGGCAAGGTTGATTATTCGAAAGACTTTTTTGGCAAGGAAGCCAAGCTCACTGTTTCTGGTCAGTTATCTGTGGAGACCTGTTGTTTAAGTCTTGGCGATGTTTATACCTTTGGCCCAACATTTCGATCTGAAAACTCGAATACGAGTCGTCACATGTCTGAATTCTGGATGATCGAACCGGAAATGATATTTGCGGATATTCAGGACGATATGAACATGGGGCAAGAATTTATTCAATATCTGGTTAAATATACGTTGGAAGAATGTGCAGAAGATCTTGAGTTGTTTGCAAAATTTGTCGATAAGAATCTAATGTCAACACTAGACAATATTGTGCAGAATGATTTTATTCGTTTGCCGTATACGGAGGCGATCAAGATTCTTGAGAAATCCGACAATGAGTTTGAATACGACGTTGCCTGGGGCAAAGACCTGCAATCGGAACATGAACGATTTCTTACTGAAAAACATTTTAAACAGCCAGTCATTGTTTACGACTATCCAAAAGATATAAAAGCATTTTACATGCGACTAAATGATGATGAGAAAACAGTTGCTGCGATGGATATACTCGTTCCCGAAATTGGCGAGATAATTGGCGGTTCCCAACGTGAAGAACGATATGATGTTTTAAAGAAACGTATAAATGATATGAATTTTGATGAGGCAGATTATTGGTGGTACCTGGATACTCGTAAATACGGAACCGTACCGCATGCGGGCTTTGGTTTAGGGTTTGAACGTTTATTGATGCTTGTATCCGGGATATCAAATATTCGAGATGTTATACCATTTCCCCGGACACCCAAGAATCTTGAATTTTAAAAGCGTAATGAAGTATAAATTAATAACGATCATATTAATTTTGTGTTCTTTGGTAATAAATCCAGGATGCAAGATCCAAAATACCATTGGATATGGTGGTGGTTTCTATACTGATAATGATCAGATTTTATCAAAATAACGGTGCATCTCATCAATTACTTTTCTTGCGAGTAATATTGTCGCTAACAAGGTAGGTAACACCATCAAGGCGAACATGGTGTCGATTATGTTAATAATTGTTGTCTGAGTCCATATCGCACACATTGGTATGATCGCCAGATACACAAAAATAAATTTATTCCCGATACGTTTTCCAAACAGGTAGCGCGCGCATTTCAAACTGTAATAGGAATAGGTGATCATTGTTGAAAGTGCAAATAGTATAAATACAAGATAGACAATCATGCTTCCGATACCTGGTAGTGTTTGATTGAAAGACATGGCTGTCATAACCACGCCACTATCAACAGAATAGATTCCGGAACCTAATATAACTAATGCGGTACAGGTGCATACGATATGTGTGTCTATGAATGGACCTAGCATGGCTACCAGACCTTCCCGTACAGGTTCTTTCGTTTTTGCAGTCCCATGGGCCATCGCTTCTGTACCTACGCCTGCTTCATTAGAAAAAATAGCACGCTTGATTCCGGTAACGAGAACTTCTTTAAAAGCTAATCCTGTTGCACCACCATAAATGGCTTCTGTCCCAAACGCTGAATGATAGATATCGAGCAATATAGTTGGAATGGCATCACTATTAATAGTGATGACGACAAGACTACTTATGACATAAGCAAGAAACATAAAAGGGACGATATTAGCGGTTACTTTGCCGATACGTTTTATATCACCAATGATTATGATACCTATAAACAGCATTGCTGCCAGTCCGGTAGCGAATGGGGTTATTGAAAACTCAGTTTGTAACAGACTCGCAAGTTGGTTTACCTGAAACATAGGAATACATCCTATTAAACCCGCCATTGCAAAGAGTATTGCAAGTGGCTTAAACCGTTTTCCCAATCCACACTCTATGAAGTACATAGGACCACCTTGCTCAATACCGTCTTCATCCTGTTTGCGATAGAGGCAAGAGAGTGTGCAGGTGAAAAATTTAATGACCATCCCAAATAAGCCAGCAACCCACATCCAGAATACTGCACCGGCACCACCCAAATTAATCGCAATGGCGACGCCAGCGATATTGCCCATGCCGATTGTGCCGGAAAGGGCAACAGTCAGGGCCTGAAAATGTGAAAGCTCGCCTGGGACATCTTTTCGGTCATATTTCCCCGATAGAATGGCAAAGGCATGGAAAAAACCGGTTAGCGGTTTTAAACGTGAGATGTATGCAAAGTAAAATCCGGTTGCGAGAATAAAAATGACAAGTGGTAGACCCCAAAAGAGGTCTACAACGATAGACCAGAATTGCTCAAATTGATTCATGGCTTTTGTATCAAGCGTTATTGTCAGTTTGTTTAGATTGCATTGAACATTAGGCTACTGGACTAGTCAAATCGGCATCGTCTTTCTATTGGACATTAATAATGTGTAGATTGTCGCTTTTAATATTTTCGTTCTTTCTCATTACAGGTGAATTTGTTCAGGCCGAAATTGTTATATCCAGTCCCAATACCCGTGTTAGTTTACTCGAACTATATACTTCTGAAGGATGCAGCAGTTGTCCTCCTGCTGATAAATGGATAAGCAAACTTAAGAATCATCCAGGCTTATGGACCTCAATAGTGCCCGTTGGATTCCATGTGGATTACTGGAATTACATAGGTTGGAAAGATCGATTTTCATCGCCTGTATATTCAGCCAGGCAAAAAAGATATGCCAAATCAAAAAATATAAAAACAGTGTATACACCAGGTTTTTTATTAAATGGAGAAGAGTGGCGTTCTTTTTTTGGCACAAAAAAATTATCAATTGAGACTGGTAAGGAAGTTGGCACGTTAAGCTTGATGATTAACGATATGGAATTAGTGGCTGAATATAAACCGACTGAAAATATAACAGATAAGATATTAATATTGAATGTTGCTGTGCTGGGTTTTGATATTAAAACGAATGTGAAGTCAGGTGAAAATAATAACAAAGAACTTAAACATGATTTCACGGTATTAGGTTATAAAACAATACCGTTGTACAAAAAACTGGCAACCTATACTGTTATGACAGAGTTACCGGATATTATTGAAACGGCACCGAGGATGGCTGTTTCAGCCTGGATAAACAGGGAAAATAATATGACGCCTATTCAGGCAGCAGGCGGATGGCTGGAGAATTAGATTAATAGTCAAAGTTACAGCTTTCGGCTAATAAGCGGACATTTCATCAATTGCCAATTGTGACCCCATACTGAAAACTGACACTCGTCGTCATACGAATGTGGCACTCATAAAGCTAAGGTCGGCTCCATACTGGAAGCGGACGGTTAGTTAGATATTCTGATCGGCCGATTGAAGTGGCAGCCAATAACGGATATTCGCATCAGTGATATTATTGAAACTCCATGAATAGGGTGTAGGTATTGGAATTTGCTTACAGCAATTGGAATATTTTCAGGATTGACGATGCATCTATGCGTTTCAGGTCTTATCATTCTCAAGCTTCTCCATTTCAATTTTCTTGCATTCAGGACATATGCCGTGACTGAATTGGGTTTCACTATGTGAGCTGATATAGCCTTCTATCTGGTTCCAATATCCCTCGTCATCTCTTATCTTCTTGCAGTATGCACAGATGGGCAGCATTTCGCTTAAGGTTTTTATCTTTGAGAAAGCATCTTTGAGTTCATTGAAAAGTTTATCCTTTTCCTCCTCTTTCCCCTTGTGCTTGGTGATGTCAATGATCACTCCGTCGAGCCATTTTACAGTGCCACCCTGATCAAAGATTCCCTGACCTTTCTCATAAACCCACCGCTCCTGACCATCCGCGTGAATTATACGATATTCGAGAGTATAGGGAGTTTTGTTGCTTATACTTTCCCGCGCGATAGCATTGGATATCGGTGCGTCATCTGGATGCATAATCGAGGAATAGGACCGGACCTGATTCTGAATAAAATCAGAGGAAGGGTACCCGCTAAGTTTCTCTATTTCATCACTGATGAAGTCCATCGTCCAATGTTCGTCCACTTTGCA
>Ga0164320_10000466_pt1 | contig 13183 bp, 12 predicted proteins | sample GuaBasSediGuay11_FD_113736 | JGI IMG/M metagenome (GOLD analysis project Ga0164320, IMG submission 113736) | Subseafloor sediment microbial communities from Guaymas Basin, Gulf of California, Mexico - Guay11, Core 4567-28, 0-3 cm | ecosystem: Environmental > Aquatic > Marine > Hydrothermal...
ATCTCCCCACCTTCAGGCCTGTTGCTCGTTTTCGAACCAAATGGCCCGCGCCTCCATGATCAGGGTTCCGGCGACGTCCTTATCCATTTCCGCAATTTCCATCAGTTCCTCTATGGATTGCTCAGCCAGATCCTCACGGGTGGTTACACCGCCCCGGGCAAGCCGATAGGCCAGTTCGGGCGACATACCTTCCAATGCGAGCAGGTCTTCTGCCGGCTCACCCTCGGTGGCAATCTCTTGGGTGAGAAGCACATCGCGGGCCCGGGATTGCAGTTCCTCGGCCATCTCGTTGTCAAACTCCTCGATACCCTGCATTTCCTGCGGCGATACGTAGGCGACTTCTTCAATACTGGTGAAGCCTTCCTGAATAAGAATCAAGGCCACTTCCTCGTCTACATCTAACTGCTCTTTAAAGACCCTGAGGCTCTCTTCGGTTTCGGCCTCGCTCTTTTCCTCGGCTTGGGACTCGGTCATGACGTTGAGTTCCCACCCAGTTAGCTGACTGGCGAGACGCACGTTCTGACCACCACGGCCGATGGCCTGAGAAAGGAGTTCTTCTGAAACGGCCACATCCATGGAATGCGCGTCTTCGTCTACGACGATGGACTTGACCTCCGCAGGCGACATGGCGTTGATCACGAATTGCGCCGGATTGTCATCCCACAGAATAATGTCCACGCGCTCACCGGCGAGTTCATTCGATACTGCCTGCACCCGGGAACCGCGCATACCGACACAAGCTCCGACCGGATCGATGCGCGGTTCACGCGTCCTGACACCGATCTTTGCGCGCGCGCCGGGGTCACGGGCGGCGCCCATGATCTCGATCAGACCCTCACCGATTTCCGGCACTTCCAGGCGAAACAGCTCGATGAGAAGCTCAGGCGCCGTGCGACTAACAAACAACTGCGGGCCACGAGGCTCTTCACGCACCTCGCGTAAATAGCCACGCAGGCGGTCGCCTGGCCGCACCGATTCCCGTGGTATTAGTTCCTCTCTCGCGATCAACGACTCGGCATTGCTGCCGAGATCAATTATCACGTTGCCGCGTTCAACCCGCTTGACTACGCCGTTGACGAGTTCACCCGCACGATCTTTGTAGGCCTCGAAGACCTGGGCCCGCTCCGCTTCCCGCACTTTCTGCACGATAACCTGTTTGGCGGTCTGCGCGGCAATCCGACCGAAATCCACCGATTCCATGGGCTCCTCAACGAAGCCGTCCACATCAATCTCGGGGTCTTGTTCCCGTGCATCGGCAAGCCTGATCTGGTGATCCGGAAATTCCAATTCGTCGGTTTCATCCGCAACCACTTCCCAGCGGCGAAAAGTATCGTAGTCGCCGTTCTCACGATCGATAGAGACTCGCACCTCGATATCTTCCCGGTGACGCTTTTTCGTGGCGCTCGCCAAAGCGGCCTCGATGGCCTCGAAAATAATCTCTTCGCTAACGCCCTTCTCGTTCGAGACGGCTTCGACGACAGCTATGATTTCTCTATTCATTCCGCAAACTCGGTTCGTTGCATCTATACATCCGGTACCAATCTTGCCCGCGCTATTCGCTCCAGGGGGACCTGCCACTCCTGGTCGCCCTCGACAATAACAACGCAGTCACCCGCCGCACGGCGAATCTCTCCATGCAGTCGTTTCCTTCCCTGAAAGGGGACCTTGAACGTGATACGCGCCCTCTCACCAACATGGCGCTGAAAATGCGCCAGGGTAAACAACGGGCGGTCCAAGCCGGGGGAGGAAACCTCCAACACGTAGTGACCCCTAATCGGGTCCTCCACGTCCAACACACCGCTGACCTGATGACTAACGCGTTCGCAGTCAGTGAGGGTGATTCCCTCGGGCGAATCCACGTAGACGCAAAGCCGAGCCTGTCCCCCTCCGGCACTCAGCTCCACACCGAGCAACTCGTACCCCAACGCCTCGACGGCGGGGCCGATTACGGTCATTACTCGGCGCTCTTGGTCCGGCATCAGAGCCCCAAAACAAAAAGTGGGCGCAAGGCCCACTTCCTATCCAATACTCTGGAATAGTCGGTCAACGCTAGATTATAGCTTCCGGCCATAGAAACACCAACCGCACAAAACAAAGCCCCGCATGCGGGGCTCCAACTACTTGGTAGCGGGGGGAGGATTCGAACCTCCGACCTTCGGGTTATGAGCCCGACGAGCTGCCAGACTGCTCCACCCCGCAATCGCAGGCGGCGATACTACGCGCGGGATCTGGCCTTTGCAAGACAACCGCCGGGGTGCGGCGTTAGTGCCAAGCTACCGGTGCTTGGGCCTCTCGGTTTCCCTCACGTCCTGACTTCTATCAGACGTGAAATCACGGCACCTGTAGCTGGCTATACTCAAAAGGATTCCCGGCCCGAAACGATATTCCATATGCCATCCACCCGACCCACGGCTGTTGCCGGATTGTTCTACCCGAATGAGGCCGAAAAGCTCGCCGCCTCGGTTCATGAGTACGTCGATCAGGCGAACGCCTCAGACGTGAGTGCACCGGCGGCGCTAATCGCACCCCACGCGGGGTATGTTTATTCCGGACCGGTCGCCGGAACCGCGTACCGCAGCCTGACATCGGTGGCAAAGAAGATCTCCCGCGTCGTCTTGCTGGGACCCAGTCACCGGGTACCCTTCGCCGGCATCGCGTTGAGCTCCGCCGATGCCTTCGCGAGCCCACTGGGCCCGGTGCACATCGATACCGACTGTCAGCGCCGGCTGGCGGAACTCCCCGGCGTCGTGACCCTGGATGCGGCGCATGCCGCCGAACACAGCCTGGAGGTCCACCTGCCGTTCCTGCAGACGGTTATCGAAGACGTCCGCCTCGTCCCGCTGGTCGTCGGCGACGCGTCACCCGAACAGGTTGCAAATGTAATAGAGAGTGCTTGGACCGATGATGACACGCTGATCGTGGTGAGCACGGATCTCAGCCATTATCAGAGTTACGAGGATGCAGCCCGGCTGGACCGGGAAACGACCGATGCGATCGAACGCCGGGATGCGAGCATTACGCCCCAACAGGCCTGTGGCTGCCGACCATTGAACGGCCTGTTGCAGGTGGCACAAAGGCGGCAACTTGGCATCACGACCCTGGACCTGCGCAACTCAGGAGATACGGCCGGGCCCCGGGACCGGGTGGTTGGATACGGCGCCTACGCCCTGGCATGACCCTCAGTCCAAAAGACCAGGAGACCCTATTGCAGGTAGCGCGAACTGCTATTCAATACGGTCTTGAGAAGGGTGCGCCGCCGAAAGTTGAGGTCAGCAGCTTCTCACCATCGCTGCAGGCAGTACGCGCTACCTTTGTCACGCTAGAGATTGCGCAGCGGCTGCGCGGATGCATCGGCAGTCTGGAGGCCAGCCAAGCGATGGTGGTGGATACGGCACAACACGCATACGCCGCCGCCTTCTCCGATCCTCGTTTTCCGCGCCTGCAAAAAAATGAGTTTCCTGGCCTGGAGATGCATATCTCGGTTCTCAGTCCCACATCACCATTGCCCTTTGAGGGCGTGGACGACCTGCTGAGACAACTGCAGCCCGGGATCGATGGATTGATCATTGCGGAGAACGGCCGACGCGGAACCTTCCTCCCCACGGTTTGGAAATCGCTACCGGACCCTGGGGCGTTCCTGCTTCAGCTCAAACGCAAGGCCGGCATACCCGACGACAGCAGCAGTTTCCAGGCTTGGCGATACACTACGGAAAGCGTTCCGGCAGCCAGCTAGGAATGCGCAAAACTCGAGATTGAGATCAGTATTTTCTGGTGCCCAGCGCGGTGGCACGGGCGGCCGCTTGTTTGGCGCCGTCACCATCGCCCCGTGCCTTCCGGGCCTTTTCCATCAGCCGCCAGTTGTCGATCTGAAGCCGACGGTTATTGCCAGCCATAAGATTGGACTTGGCCGCCAGATTGTCGGCCTCCCCATAGCGCGCCTGCTCCAAACGGATTCCCGCGAGCCGATGCCAGAGCCAGGCGTTGTCCGGCTCGATCTGCAAGGCCCGTTCGATACTCGCCGCCGCTTTATCGTGCTGTTTGGTGCGCACATAGTTATTGGAGCGATTGAGCAACGAGACCACAGCGGGATTGATCTCCCGGGGTTTGATCTCGGTGGGTTCGGCAAGGGGCCGCACCGCGACACCGCTGGGCTCGATGCGTTTTGTTGTAGTCGAACTGGCCTGTTGTGGCGTCGGCGGCGGCGGACCGCCCACGGATCGGTCATCCACTGGCGCTGCGCGTTGGCCGCCGAAGACGCAACCCCCGAGGGCAAAACACGCCGTCAGTACAATAAGCGCCCGACTGCCCACCCTAACCAGCCTCCGAAGCGCTCGTAGAAACCGCCCGCGCGGTGACACAAGGCACATACGGCGGGGCACTGCCGGCTACAAACGGCAGCGGCACGGCATCGCGACAGTTGGCATCGGTAGTCGCCGGTTTTTCGATATGCGTCCAGCGCCATTCCACACCGGCGGGCGGCGCAAAATCCAGCGACCGAGGTCGTATCCGCTTCATTAAGTCATTCCAGACCCGCAACGCCCCGGTGGCGCCAGACAACCCGGTAGGCCCATTGTCATCTCGTCCCAACCAGACCACTGCAAGGCGGTCCGCACCGAACCCCGCGCCCCAACTCTCCCGCATCTCATCCGTCGTCACGGTCTTGCCCGCCAACCGCACGCCGGCCTGGGAAACGACATCCGCGCTTCTCGCCGTTCCCGAAAGCGTCACCTCGTGCAGGGCCCGGTTGAGGACAAACACGGCTTCTGGTTTCGCCACCTGCTTCACCTTCATCTCGTAGCGCTTCAACGGGCCGCCGTCCCCTGCAGTCACTTCACGAATCGCCCGAAGTGGTACGTTGAATCCCCCAGCAGCCAAGGTCTGATACATCTGCGCCACGCCTATTGGGGATAGGGCGAGGCTGCCCAGCAACACAGACGGGTATGCTGGAATTTCTTTTTCCACGCCCAGGCGGTGAATCGTGTCGATGACCCGGCGCAGACCCAACTTCAGCCCGAGATTGACGGTCGCCAGGTTATAGGAATGCGCCAGGGCCGAAACGAGAGGAACACGCCCGTGGGCCTGCCCATCGTAGTTCTTCGGGGACCAGGACTTCCCACTTCGGTCCGAGACATGGACCGGTTGGTCGCGCAGGCCCGTGGCTAGCGTGTAGTCGCGAGACCTTTCCAAAGCGGCCAGATAGATTGCCGGTTTCACTAATGAACCGATGGGTCGTACTGCATCCGTCGCCCGATTGAAGCCGACCCGGCGCGACCGCCGGTCGCCCACCACCGCCAGGATTTCGCCGGTTTGCGGATTGGTGACGACCACAGCGCCCTGGAGTTCCGGACGATTCAGCCGTTTGGTGATCGTGCTCAACGAAACCTCTGCCTGTTCTTGAGCCGTGGGATTCAGGGTAGTGAAGACACGAAGACCTTCTGCACGCAGATCCTGGTCACGGTAATTTCGCCCAAGTTGACGCCGGACCACGTCCATAAAAGCTGGATACGGTGAATTGGCCTTCGGCGGCTGAGGTATCACGCCGAGCCGTTGCCGCGCCGCCGCCTCGGCTCGTTCCGGTGCCACCGCACCCTGCTCTGCCATCACCCGCAACACCAGATTCCGCCGCTCCAGTGCCCGCTGCGGATGGCGCCGGGGATTGTTATAGGAGGCGCCTTGAACCAAGGCCACCAGCAAGGCCATCTCGTGAAGCCCCAGTTCCTCCAAGGGCCGACCGAAGTAGTGGTGTGCGGCCAGGCCAAAGCCATGGATGGCTCGTCCTCCGCTCTGGCCCAGGTAAATCTCGTTGAGGTAGCCCTCTAGGATCTCTTCCTTGCTATAGCGCCACTCCATGACGAGGGCCAACGCCGCTTCGTTGAATTTGCGCCACAAGGTACGCTCTGGCGATAGAAACAAGTTTTTCGTCAATTGCTGGGTCAGCGCACTCACACCCTGGACAGTGCCCCCAGCCTGTATATTTGCCAACAGAGCGCGGGCGATTGAGCGTAAGGCCACACCGTGGTGCGCGTAAAAGGCGCGGTCTTCTACCGCAACCAGTCCCCGAATCAACGCGGCCGGCACTTCATCCAGACGCACCCGGATTCGATCTTCGTGGTGCGTGGGCAGGATCCGCCCGATGAGCGCAGGCTCCAGGCGCGCCAAGGCGACGGGTTTCCCATGATCCGTCACCGCCACCATCTCGTCCCCTTTGAACTCCAGCGCCAGGCTGCGCGGCGGCTCCGTGCCATCCCAGAAACGAAATGCCCGTGTGCGCACCTGGAAGCGGTTACCACTGGCCCGAAAACGCCCGGGCCGCCTGACGTCTGCTGAGTGGGTGTACCCAGCGGCCTGCAATTCCGCTTTGAATTCCGTCGATGTCAGGCGCATCCCCGGGTAGATTTCCAGTGGTCGGGCATAGATCCTCGCTGGGAAATCCCATGGGTTGCGCTCAAATTTTGCCCGCAGGGTCATGTCCAGCCAGCCCGCGTAACCCACCACCATCACCAGCGTGGATAAACCCAACCGGGTAATCCAGAAACGCAAACGGCCCGAGCCTTGGCTCGAGCCGCGCGTCTTCTTCTTCGTTTTCTTAGCCATACCCGGTGGCACCCCTGCACCTATTTATTCAGGGTATGTCAAACCGCAGTCAAATTCAATAAATTAGTTTATGTATCCTTTATAACTAATTGTATTATATTGATTATTAACTAAGGTTGATTGCTGGGCGCACCCCAGTTCCATCACGCCTCAACTGTACGCCATTCACTCATCCTGGCCTTCATCCGCAACATGGCCTGCCCATGGATCTGACAGACCCTGGATTCACTCACACCGAACACCGCGCCGATTTCGCGAAGATTGAGTTCCTCATCGTAATACAGGCACATCACCAAGCGTTCACGTTCCGGCAGACCAGCAATGGCTTCACCGAGCGCCTCGCGGAAATCGCTCATCTCCAGTTCGTCCACGGGACCCCGGATCTGTTCACCCAAACCCTGGGCAATGGTTTCGTGGGCGGCCGTCAAGTCGTCTAGGCTAAATACCCGATGACCCGAGGCATCCCGAAGGATCTGATGGTAATCCTGCAGGCTTAGGCCCAAACGTTCGGCCACCTCGACATCCCGGGCGTCCCGCCCCTCTTCCGCCTCGATTTTGCGCATGGCTTCGGCGGCCTCCCGAACCTTCCGGTACAGGGAGCGCGGGGCCCAGTCACTCTTGCGGATTTCGTCCAGCATGGCACCGCGTATACGAATGCCCGCATAGGTCTCGAAGCTTGCACCCTGGGTTGCGTCGTAGTTACGGGAAGCCTCAAGCAGACCAATCATGCCGGCCTGAATCAGGTCGTCGGCCTGCACACAGGAAGGCAGGCGCCGCATCCGATGATAGGCAATCCGTTTAACCAGTGACCCGTATTCGTTCACCAGCGCGTTTTGCTCCATGAACGCGTCTTGGGCAACAGAAACCATAGCCGTCATGACAAAATCCCCCAGTCGTTTCCAATCCTTCCAAGCCCGGCGGCAACCAATTCGTCCCGCATCCGACGCTCAACGCCTTGGCTCATTTAATTCCTACCTAGCAACTAGCGTGCCGAAATAAAATCCCAATGGCTTCAAGCGTTTGACGTCGTCGTGCCCCACGAATCGCCAGATAATTGACGCCAATGCAGTATTTAGGCACGGAAATCCGGCGTTTCGTTCCTATTGCGTGGGGTACTACGCCACAGGATGGGAATCCCGATCTTGACCGGGATCAATTGAGGACCGGGTCGTTGCGAATCGGGGGACCGATCTAGGGGTCGGGCGGGGAATCCGTGCGCTGGAGCTGGTATTTCCTCGTCTTTTCCACCGGCGTCGTGCGTCCCATACCGAGCTTTTTCGCCGCATGGGCCACTACCCCGCCGGATTCACCCAATGCCTGCTTTATGAGCATGTACTCCAGCTTGCTCAGGTGTTCTTTAAGGTCGATGCCGTCACGGGGCAGCCCCTGGGTCGACACCACCAAGTTCGAGAGATGCAGGTCGCCCTCTGCGTCCACCTCTCGGAGATTGCCCTAGACCCGGTACTTCTCCGGCAAATCGTCCAAGTCCACCACACCATAGGGGTACAGCACCACGAGTCGTTCCATCAGGTTGGCGAGTTCGCGAACATTTCCCGGCCAGTGGTAATGGCACAGTGAATCCAAGGCCGCTGGGGTCAGGCGAATGGAGCCGCGCTTTTCATGCTCGAGGCGGTTGATGAGATCGTTGACCAATAGCGGGAGGTCCTCGAACCGGGCCCGCAAGGGGGGCATATCGATTGGAAAGACGTTGAGACGGTAGTAGAGATCATCACGAAAACGCCCAGCCACAATGGCGTCCTCGAGATTGGAATGCGTCGCCGCCACAATGCGTACATCCACGGTCAGGCTGCGATTGCCACCGACGCGTTCGAATGTTTGCTCCTGCAATACCCGAAGCAGCTTCACCTGCATGGCCAGCGGCATATCGCCGATCTCATCCAGGAACAGGGTGCCGCCGACGGCCATCTCGAAACGCCCGATGCGCGAACCAATCGCACCGGTAAACGCACCTTTCTCATGCCCGAAAAGCTCGCTTTCCAGCAAATCCGGCGGAATGGCGCCGCAGTTCACTGGGACGAAGGGTTTGTAACGGCGCTTGGATTGGTAATGGACGTTCCTTGCGACCACTTCCTTGCCGGTGCCGGACTCGCCCAGCAGCAGGACACTGGTGTCGGTACCGGCCACCTGCTCGATGAGGCGGCGCACTTCGACGACGGCCTTGCTGGTGCCCCCCAGGTTTCTGAAAAGCTCCAGCGAACGTGACCCGCCCCCTCGATGGCGGTTCTCTCGATAAAGCTGGACCTTTTCCAGTACCGTGCGCAGTTCTGGGTATCTAAACGGCGGGTTGACCGTGCCGATATATCCACGGTGTAACTCGCCTACTGCTGCCTTGGTTATCTCGGCACCGTCCATGACTGCCACCACGGGCATGTGCTGGTCCTTTTTTTTCAGCGCGTTGAATAACGTCTCGGTCTTGGCGGCCGCCTTGAAGGGACCAAGAACCACGGCCGTAATCCGATCCCAGTCCGACTCGAAAACACCCCAGTCCCGCGTGTCATCCGTGGACAGGGTTTCGTATTCCAGGAACTGCAAAACGGTCGCCAGCGTCGCCCGCCGGGACCGGTCTGAATCGATGATGAGTATGTGAGACTGCTCCATTCCGCTACGGTCCCTTCCGCCATTCTATGGCGCCCGCTGGGCGTGGCACCCGTTCACCATTCGCGGCACAGCCTGTCGTAAACCCTTTAGAACGCTTGACCGCCCCGCTCGCCACGCATTTGAAACAAGGCCCGCGGGCTCAGTAAATCATGAGCTTTCCGGCGATGTCAAAATTTTGGCGCGCCGCTCCTGGCATTTCCTGGCGGGCGGTTCAGCGCCCCATGCCGCTTTTTGTCTAGGGGCTTTAAAGAGGGACTAAAGCTCGGGCGGAATCAGCCGCTAACCGCTACGTGAGGAAAAAATAATCTAATTACCTCAGGTGGTTAACGAAAAAACCGTAATCTAGATGGCCAGTCACATTCGATCCTCTCGGCCCGGTCTCCCGCGCATCGATGCGCCCGCGGCTCGCGCCCTTCCCTATCGCCGTTCAGTGGAGCATAAACGGGTGCAGCGTATCCGTAAGGCGCTACGCGAAGGCCGGTTACAGGTCATCCCCGCTCGCATCGCTGACAAGTTCATCGTTTTCGAGCAGCGGGTGAAGGACGCCCTCCATCGGGGTACTTCGCCCCACTGAGCGTTTCTTCCCTGCTGGCTCAATACCACGCTGCTCAACCGGCCAACAAGGCCGCATCCACGAAGGCCAAGTCTGCCGGTCGGTCGATGTCCCGCCGACTCGGGAGTTCTGTCCAGCGAAGTGAGCGTTTTCGCAAGTGGGCCCGCGTGGCAGCCAGTACCGAATCGGTACCCCAGGGCACCTGGGAAAATACATCCGGCACCGGTCCGCGCAGTCCCAGCAGCACATAACCGCCATCCAGGGCCGGTATCAATACCGCATCCGACCCGGATTTCAGGATCCTGGCCGCGCTCTGCAGATCCTCGACGGTGAGTGATCGACAAGCCGGGCCCAGCAACAGCGCCGCCGGATAAGACGACAGACAGCGCCGGAACGCGAAAGACATCCGCTCCCCCAGGTCGGCACCCTCCTGCAACGCAATATCGATGGAGTACTCTTGCCTTAGGCCCGAGAAAAACGGGTCCTGCGTATTCGGTGTGGTCCATAGGGTCACTGGACCCAAATCCGCCTCCACCGCGTTCTCCACCGCTTGCCGTACAAACCGCTCGTATAAGTCAGCCGCGCCCTGCTCGCCCAGTGCGGATGTAAGGCGCGTCTTGACCTTGCCCGCTTCGGGTGCGCGGGCGAACAGCATGACCGGCACCTGGGCGAGACCAATCATCGACGGTAATAAAGTCCGGCAAGGCGTTGGGGCTCAGCCCCCAGGGTATAGGCCAGGCGCAACCGCCACATGAGCAGAATAGTGCGCAGGATGCCGTTCTCTTCCCAGCGACGGCTGGAGGTCACCACCGGCGTCCGGATACACACAGGCGGCGCCATCCGTCGCAGACGCTTGCTCAGCGCCACATCCTCCATCAGGGGAATCTCGGGAAAACCGCCGACGGCTTGATACAAAGAACGGCTGAGGAAGATAGCCTGATCGCCGGTGGCGACGCTGCTCACCCGCGCCCGCAGATTCATTAGGAATTCCACCCAGCGGAACAATGGATGCTGCCCACTCAAGCGCACATCGAACCAACCCCACGCCGCTTCCCCCGGTGCGACACTACCCATCAGCAGGTCATGCGCTGCGTCGGGCAATCGCGTGTCCGCATGCAGGAACAGCAGTAACTCGCCGCGGGCAGACGCGGCGCCCGCGTTCATCTGGCGCCCCCGCCCCGGCGCACTAGCCACGACACAGGCACCGCCGGTTCTCGCCACCTCCACGGAGCCGTCCTCGCTGCCGCCATCGCACACGATCACTTCCGCCCCCCGTTCTCGCAGCGGACGGAGATGGTCAAGAGATTCCGCCAACGCCCGGGCATCATTGAGGACTGGAACAATGACTGAAATGCAGGGCGGGTTCATTGCGATGCTGAGCGAGTTAGCCGCGAGCCGGTTGGCTTTAGCCTCAGTGCCAATCCGTACCTAAGGTGTTCCGTTTGTGGGAGTAACAACCGCCCGGGATCAGCGGAGCGCGCCACTGCAGCTACTGCCCTGCCCTGCAGTACAGCCGAAGCAGTGCTCCCGTACGACGATATCGCCACCTTCGAGGTTGCCACCCGTGATACCGGTAACATGTACCCGCGGGCTGCCATTCACCCGCAGTGGCAGTTCCAGCATCTGGTTGAAATCACAATCATAGAGATAGCCCTGCCAATCTACGCTGACCAGAGAACGGCACATGACGGTATCCAGGTTCTCGTCCTGGTGGGCATTGCGCAGCAGGGTCATGTACTGGGCGAACTGCCCCTTGCTCACCAACGTACTGCCGAAACGACCCACCGGCATGTTTGCCAGCGTCAGCAGACGGTTGAACACGATGCCGCGCCTCCCCAACTCCGCCCTGTAATCGGCTTCCAGAGGCACCTGCGGCGGCGGCAGGCTTGGGCCCTGCGGGTTGTAAACCAGATTCAAGACGAGGCCGGAATCCGGTCGACCGTAGCCAGCGTCATTCAGCTTCGCCAGACCGGCAAGACTCCGCGCATACACCCCCTTGCCCCGCTGGCGTTCCACGTTTTCCTCCAAATAACACGGCATGGACGCTGTCACCTCCACCCGGTTCTCGGCAAGAAACCCCGCCAAATCTTCCTGCCCAGGCTCGGAAAGAATGGTCAGGTTGCAGCGGTCGATCACGTCCACCCCGGCGTCACGCGCCGAGGTCGCCAGATAGCGAAAATTTGGGTTCAACTCCGGCGCGCCACCGGTAATATCCAAAACCTTCACACCGGACTCGTGCATAAAGGCAATCACTTGTTCAGCTGTCTCGCGGTTCATTACCTCCGGACGCTTCGGGCCCGCATTCACGTGGCAATGCACGCACGACTGATTGCAACGGTAACCCACGTTGATCTGGAGGGTTTCCAAGCGCGCACGGCGAATCGGCGGGAAACTAGAAACTTCAAGCATGGGAAGTGTGGCGTGCACGGGGGCCTCCGAATAGCGGTTTGATGTTAGCTTCGGCTTGGGACACCAGCAAGCCGGCGCCTGTGAATATGACCGGGCGAAACGTCTGCGTATGGCAGCCATCTTCCGGCGGCGTTAGAATTTGTCCGCCAATCCATGGGGCCGTAGCTCAGCTGGGAGAGCGTCGCGTTCGCAATGCGAAGGTCGGGAGTTCGATCCTCCTCGGCTCCACCAATTCAACCGCCGGGCCCATTCCGGCTAGTCACTGCCCGACATATCCGCCCCGGTAGCTCAGTTGGATAGAGCGCCCGCCTCCTAAGCGGGAGGCCGCAGGTTCGAATCCTGCTCGGGGCACCATCCACAGGTCAAACGTCGCGTCGCACTGCCACGGACCCTAACAGGCGAATTCACGGCCGCTGTTGTGGTCCAATGAGGCAACCGGGCGGAGGAAGCGCCCGGACAGCGCCGTTAAAGGGGGAGTGGATATGCGGGCGCAACTGACAAAGTACCTCACCTGGCTAATGGGAAAGCCGGTGCAGGCCAAACTCCCGCAGCGCGTGCTCGATACCATCCGTGCTCAACAGGAGGCCAGCGAGGTGCTGGTGGGCTGGCTGCAACTGGGCGCGGTTTTCGTATTCGGCCTTCTCTACACCGTCGCGCCGAAGACCTTTAGCGAAGACGTGGCCTTCGAACCCGTCCCCTGGGTTCTGCTTGCCTATTTTATATTCACCGTGATTCGGTTGGTGTTGGCCCATCAACGGCGAATGCCCAACTGGCTAATATACGTTTCTGTTGTCGCGGACATGATGCTGCTGCTGGGGCTAATCTGGAGCTTCCACCTGCAATATGAACAGCCGGCCTCCTTTTATCTGAAGGCGCCCACACTGCTGTACGTGTTCATATTCATCGCGCTCAGGGCGCTGCATCTTGAGGTGCGCTTTATCGCGCTGGCAGGCATCGTCGCCGCCATCGGCTGGTCACTGATGGTGCTCTACGTGGTCACCATCGATC
>Ga0164320_10000467_pt1 | contig 13175 bp, 13 predicted proteins | sample GuaBasSediGuay11_FD_113736 | JGI IMG/M metagenome (GOLD analysis project Ga0164320, IMG submission 113736) | Subseafloor sediment microbial communities from Guaymas Basin, Gulf of California, Mexico - Guay11, Core 4567-28, 0-3 cm | ecosystem: Environmental > Aquatic > Marine > Hydrothermal...
AAGTCGAATCTGGGATTGGCATCCACCGGTACCAGGTAAGGGAGACGATGATTGTTCGACCCACAGAGGTCTGGGTGACCCAGCCGAGGGACGGCGCGTGGATCACGCTCACCACCTGCAACCCGAAGTTCAGCTCGCGCGAGCGCCTCGTTGTGGTCGCCGAACTTGTAGGGGGCCCGAACTTCGAGGCGATCTCCGGATTATGATCAAGCGTCTGTTCTTCGCGCTTCCAGGTCCCAGGCCGGTGCAGATCGTGCTGGCCGCCGCCATCCTCACCGTTGCCCTGGTGGCACTGATGTTCGTGTACGACTGGATGGGAAACAACCTCCTCGACTCTGGCGGAACCATCTCGTGAGGGTGTTGATCCTCGACAACTATGACTCCTTCACCTACAACCTTGCCCAGTACATCGGTGAACTTGGGGCGGAACCCGTTGTGTACCGCAACGATGTGCTCACGGTCGGAGAAGCCAGAGACCTCGCACCTGACCGGCTCGTGATCTCGCCGGGTCCCGGTCGGCCTGAAGAGGCCGGCCGTTCGATTGAGTTCGTAGAGGAACTCGGCCCTGACATCCCCACCCTCGGCGTCTGTTTGGGTCTGCAGGCTGCGGTCGTTGCGTTCGGAGGTTCCGTGGGTCTCGCCCCTGAGGCTCGTCACGGCAAGACATCACCGATTACCCACGATGGAAAGGGTGTTTTTGAGGGTTTGCCGAATCCGTTCGATGCGACGAGGTATCACTCCCTCGCCGCCGTTGAAATCCCGGACACACTTGTTGTGACCGCCCACTCAGACGACGGGGTCCTGCAGGGAGTACGGCATGTCGAATACCCGATCTCAGCCATTCAGTTCCACCCTGAGAGCATCCTGACGATCGAAGGCAAGGCACTGCTCGCAAACTTTCTGAAGACGTAATGCGTGTCAGCAATCCTGTATTGCGACGTTGATCAGACCCTCGGCCTCCAGAGCACTGAGAGCCAGATCGATCTCCGCCTCTGAGCGGTCGAGGTCGTGCCCGGCTTCATGAAGATCCATTCCAGCAAGGTGAGCGCGCAGAAGAGCGCCTCGGAGTTGGCGGTGCGAACCCTCGAATCTTGACTGACGTGGAGGCGGTTCGTAGACCGCGGGCTGTGTGCACCATTCGCTGACCGGGCACCTGCTGCATTCTGGTGTCTTCGGGGTGCACAGCGTCGCTCCGAGATCCATGAGTGCCTGGTTCCAGGTACCGGCCGGATGACCGACGACATCGTGGGCGTATGCATCGAGCGCCGACCCATCGAGAGGCTCTCCTGCCCAGCGGCTAAGGACCCTCTTCAGGTTCGTGTCCACGGCCGGCGTGTCCTCACCGAACGAGATCGAGCCAATTGCTGCCGCCGTGTACGGCCCGACCCCTGGAAGATCCATGAGACCTCTGATCGAATCCGGCCAATCGTTCGCAGCGATGAGCTGAGATGCTTCGCGGAGGCGTAGCGCCCTGCGGTTGTACCCGAGACCTGACCACGTCCTGAGAAGTTCGTCTGTAGGAGCCTCCGCCAGGTCGGTGACTTTCGGCCAGTTCGCCATGAAGGCATCGAATTTCGGGATGACCCGACTGACCTGGGTCTGTTGGAGCATTACCTCAGAGACGAGGACAGGGTATGGATCCACTGTCTGACGCCACGGCAGATCGCGAGCGCTGGCGTTGAACCATTTCAGGAGACGGTCGTTCCGCTCGACGCGGACGGCCGTTGGGTTCAAGGTGCGATCGGTGGGACGTAGATGAACACATCTATGTTGGTGCCCACTGCGACAGATGTTCCTACGGCGGGATCCTGAGAGGCGATGGTGCCATGAAGCCCGATATTCCCCGTCTCGATTGTGCCGACCTGGTTCACAGTACCGAGGTTGACACTTGTTGCCAATGCCTGAGCGGCACCGACGGTCATATTTCCAAAGTCAGGCACATCGGGCTGGTACAAATAGACGGTTGCATTGACGAAGGAGCCCTCGTCCACTGCGACCCCCGCAGCGGGATCCTGTGCGGCGATGGTGCCATCCTTGGCGGCATCGTTCGTCACCACCGTTCCGACCAGGTCGAGAGTCAGGGTGGCGGTGGCCATCTCGGTTTGGGCAACAGAAAGATCCTTGTTCAACACATCGGGCACGGTGACCTGTGGGACAACGCCGAGCTTCACAGTTATCTGGGAGCCGACCTCGACGGTGGTTCCGAAAACCGGGTCCTGCTCGGCGATGTTTCCTACGAGACCCGATGCGATCGGCACTTCGACCATCTCGGGACTGATGACAATCAGCAACCCAAGCGCGTTGAGCTCCTGCTCGGCCTGACCTTGGGTCTTCCCCACGAGGTCTGGCACATCGACGGGCTCGGGGCCGCTTGACACCATCACGATGATGGTTGCGTCGCGCGGCACCGTCTGACCGCTGGCTGGGTTGGTCTCAATGACAAACCCCTGGAGGACCTCGGAGCTGAATTGTTCCTGTGTTTCGATGTTCTCGAATCCGGCGCGGGCGAGTTCGAGGATCGCGGTTTCGGAAGACTTGCCGGCAACGTTCGGCACCTCGATCGAGGAAGGGCCGCTCGACACGATAAGGGAGACCTCTGTGCCCGGAGCAGCCGTCGAGCCGCCGTCGGGTCTCTGGGCCATCACGAGATTCTCATCGACATCGTCGGCGAGCACGTACTCGATGGCTCCCACTGCGAATCCCTGTGCCTTGATGAGAGCGCGAGCGACGTCAACATTCTCCATGATCACGTTCGGCACACCGAATTTCTCCGGACCCGCTGAAACAACAACGTCGACGAAGCTCTTCGGTTCGACGTTTGATCCAGATGGGGGATCGGTGCGGATGACGAGCCCTGTGGCTGTCTCGTCGCTTGTTTCAGTTACTTCTCTGACCTTCAGATCCATGTCCTGGAGTGTCTCAAATGCCTCTTTCGCGGGTACATCAGCGAGATCGGGGACTTCGATGGTGTCTACTGTCGCCCCCCCGCCTGACAGGAGCCTGAGAACGAGCCAGAGGCCGAGAAGAAGGATCACGATGAGCGCGCCGACCGCCGCCCAGTAGCCCGCCTGGCCTCGCTCCTCGGCCGGCGCTTCGAACGTTGCCGTCGAACCGGAGCCCGAGCCAGCAGGTGGTCGTGCCGCCGCTGGTGGAATCATCGATGTTGGTGCGGCTGCCAGGAGGGCTGCTGCCGCGATGGGCTCGTTTCCTCCAAGATATCGCAGCAGGTCAGCACGGAAGTCTTCTGCCGTCTGGTATCTGTCCTCAGGCTTCTTCCTGATGGCGTGCTCGGCGATCGCAGCGATCTCGCGTGGAACATCCGGGTTCACCGAGTCGGGGGAGGGAGCGAGTTCAGACACATGCTGGTAGGCAACGGCAACAGGGCTCTCTCCGGTGAACGGCGGTTTTCCGGTCAGCAGCTCATACAGAACGATGCCGAGGCTATACATGTCAGATCGTTCGTCTGCAGGAAGCCCCTGCGCTTGTTCGGGCGAGAAGTAGGTTGCCGTGCCGATCACAGCACCTGTGCGCGTGAGTTCCTCAGAGTCATCGAGTGCTCTGGCGATCCCAAAGTCGGTGACCTTGACCGAGCCATCCTCTGTGATCATGATGTTTCCGGGCTTGACATCGCGGTGGAAGACGCCGTGTTGATGAGCAATCGACAGGGCTGCAGCCGATTCTGCAGCGATTTCGGCTGATCGCCTGGCAAGCAACGGTCCTTCGGATTTAATGATCTCTCGGAGCGTACGTCCACGGATGAGCTCCATGACCATGAAGTAGGTGCCCTCGTCCTGACCCCAGTCGTAGATCGCGACGATGTTGGGGTGAGAGAGGTTCGCTGCAGCTTGTGCCTCCCTGCGGAAGCGGGCGACGAACGCGTCGTCTGAGGCGAAGTTGGCATGCAGCAGCTTCACTGCAACCGAACGGTTCAGTAGTGTGTCCTCGGCTTCAAAAACGTCAGCCATCCCCCCTCGGGCAAGATGACGAACGATCCGATACCTACCGGAGAGCATGCGATCTTCCACGGACGTGAGGGTAGCTACGCAGTTCGATAACGGGCGTTATCAGAAATCGGCACACTCGCTGTGCTCACTTCCAGAATCCAGAACCCAGAATCGTGACGGCTCAGACCCCAAAGAACGCGGCCAGCACCTGTTGGGCGATCGGAGCGGCGACGCTTCCACCTGTTGCCGACTCACCGAAATCGCCTCCAGATTCGACGACGACTGCGATTGCGATCTGAGGGATGTCAGAACCGGCACCGACCGGACCGAACCCGATGAACCAGGCGTGGGGAGCCTCACCGGTCACCTCTGTCGTTCCGGTCTTTCCCGCGATTCGAATGCCTGGCACTGCAGCCTTTCGCCCGGTTCCCGAGATCACAACCTGCTCCATCATGTCCGAGAGAGCGGCCGCGGACGCTGGACTCATGGCACGACGCCAGATAGCTGTCTCGGTACTGGACTCGATCGTTCCTTCTGAGGTGAAGATCTCCTCGACGAGATATGGAGCCATCACGGTTCCGTTGTTTGCCACGGCCGCGGCAGTGAGCGCCATGAGTAGCGGCGTTGCTCTGTCGTCGCGTTGCCCGATTGCGCTCTGGGCAGTCGCCGCAGGGTCGTTCTCGATCGTTGCCGGGCGTGGGAAGCGCGAAATCAAGACACTGAACTCGAACGGTATCTCCGCGTTGAAGCCGAAAGCGCTGGCCGTCAGCCCGAGTTGGTTGCCACCGAGGTCCATGCCGAGTTGGGCAAAGACCGTATTGCACGACCTGACGAACGCCAACTCGAGGGATACGGACGTGCCGTCGTCGCACACCTTGTCGCTGTAGTTGCTGATCGTTGATTCCGTTCCCGGAAGCTCGAGGGCAATCGGATCGTCGAACTCGGACGATGGGCTGACGAGCCCGGAGTCGAGGCCCGAGGCCGTCGTGATGACTTTGAAGACCGAACCGGGTGCGTAGGTTTGGTCGATCGCTCTGTTACGAAGGGGATCGGCCGGGTCGGTCTCGAGGATCTGGCCCGCGGATCCTGCGTCCGGGCCGATGAGGTGGTTGGGATCGAATCTTGGATACGTGACCATTGCGAGGATTGCACCGGTCGTCGGATCCACGGCAACCACACTGCCCTTCTGGGTTCCGAGAGCCTCCGCAGCGACCATCTGGAGCGCATGGATGATCGTGAGACGCACCCCCCTTGGTCTTGTGTCTCCGCCGAGGAGCCCAGTGAGAACTCCAGAGATCGTTGAGTCCCTGTCGGAGACGAGATCCGCCGATCGCGTCCTCTCGACTCCGCTGGACCCGTACAACACAGAGTTGAAGCCGACGGTATGTGCATAGAGATCGCCCTCTGGATACTGGCGCTCGTAGAGCTTCGGATCGGAGATGGAGGGCGTCGAATTCGCCAGGGCCACGCCGTCCGCGGACACAATCGGGCCTCTCTGTCTTCCGGTTCGCCACGCAACGACGCGAGGGTTCCTTGGATCGTCACGCAGGTTGGGTCCTTCGACTGCCTGGATGTAGCCGATGGAACCGACGAGGACCACGAAGGCTCCGAGAATGGCGTACGCCGCCCGTCTGAGAGGGATGTTCACAATCGCTCCTCGTGGGACACGCGAAGTAGCAAGGCAATGATCACCATGTTCGCAAGCAGTGAGGATCCGCCGTATGACATGAATGGAAGCGTTAGCCCGGTGATCGGCAGCAGCCGAAGCACACCTCCGAGAATGATGATCGCTTGGAGGCCGATCACAATCGTCAGGCCACCGGCTAGGTACTTGCGGAATCGGTCCCGTGACCTGAGGGCAACCCCAAACCCCGCCGCGACGAGAAGACCGAATCCGGCGAGTACCGCCAGGGACCCCGCAAGCCCCATTTCCTCAGCAACTGCAGCGAAGATGAAGTCTGTGGTCGCCGCGGGAATCAAATCAGGTCGACCAAGTCCGATGCCTGATCCGGTCAGCGCTCCCGATCCCATGGCGAACAATCCTTGGACGGTTTGATAGCCGGCGTCTGAATAGTGCCCGAATGGGTCTATCCAGGCCTCGATTCTTCTCTGGACATGATCGAACGCGCTGTATGCGGCGAAAGCGGCGATCACCGCAAGGACGGTGCCGACCATGACATAGAAGGACCGCCCCGTGGCGATGTACAGCATGCCGATAAAGATCCCGAAGAGGAGCAACGACGCCCCCAGGTCTCGTTGATAGATGAGAACGAGAAACGCAGCTCCAGCTGCGATAAGCACAGGTCCGAGATGGCGCGGCTCGGGAAACTTGAATGGCCCGATCTTGCGATCAACAACAGACATCGCATCGGCTCGTTCGGCGAGGTAGGAGGCGAGGAACACCGTGATCAGTACCTTCGCCAGCTCCCCTGGCTGGAAACTCAGCACGCGGCTTGTTCCGGGTACATCGATGCGAACCCACAAACGCGATCCATTGACAGTTGATCCGTGAATCGGCCACGCATCCGGGAGAAGCGGCAGGAGCAGGAAACCGACCCCGATCGCAAGGATGACGTATCGATATCTCCTCAGAACCGCGCAACCGGAATCGCGCAGGATCCAAAGCAGAACAGCCCCAGAGACTGCCGCTATGAGAAGGGACCAACGTTGCAGGGCTGCGAGGTCGCTGTCGATTCTGTAGATCTCGATGAATCCGACAGACGTAAGGAACGATGCGATGGGTAGAAGCAGGCTTGAAGCACCTGTTGCCCAACGAGTTATCGCGAACTGCATAGCGCCGAAGGACATCGCAAAGGCAAGGAATGTCAAGGCAACTTGTGCGTTGAGCCAATTCCCGCGTGTGAATTCAACGATGGCGACCCCGATGGCAGCGAGGAGAGCGCTGGCGATGATGAGGCCGGTCTCGGCCCTACGAGTCATGCTCTTGCGTCGATCACGACGACAGTCGTGTTGTCAACGCCTCCCGCTGTGTTCGCGTGCTCGATCAACGACCACACCGTGGCTTCGACCCCTTCGCCAGCATTCAGGATCTGGTTGATTCCGAAGTCGGAAACCATGGTGGTGAGCCCGTCGGAGCACAGCAGTAGCCGGTCACCGTCCTGGAGGGCGAGTGAGCGTGTTTCGACGCCGACCGGGCCGAGCCCCAGGACCCTCGTGATGAGGTGCCTGTGTGGATGGCGTTCCGCTTCCTCAGGCGTGATACGGCCGAGTTCGATCAATTCGTTGACGAGCGTGTGGTCTGTCGTGAGCTGGGACATGTCACCGTCCCTGAGCAAATACGCCCGGCTGTCACCTACGTGTGCAAGATCCGCTGTGCCGTCGCTCCCGAGTTGGACGAGCGTGAGGGTCGTACCCATGCCTCGGAGTGAGGAATCTTCGTTCACTGCAGCCGATACTGCGTCGTTTGCTTGCTGGACCCGATCTTCGGGTGTTGTCTCATTGCCTATTTCTGCGGTCGAGGCGACGTCGACCGCTATGCCCGAAGCGATCTCGCCTGCGACTGCTCCACCCATGCCGTCGGCCACCATGAGGATGACAGGACCAGTTGACGACCCGGACGACGTGGGAGACAGAGAGTCCTCATTGCCATCGCGAACTCTTCCGACGTGTGTACCCGTGCCCCAGACGTAATTCATCTCACCTCGAGAATCGTCTTTCCTATCTGCACCGTATCGCCCCGTGTGACAGAAGTCGGACTCGTCACCCGTCGTCCATTCACATATGTTCCGTTCGTGCTCCCGAGATCGTGGACGACGACTTGGCCGTCCTGGATCCCGACTCGAGCATGAAACTCTGATGAGTATGGGTCAGAAATCCGTATATCGGCATCGGGAGATCTGCCAATGACATGGCCTTGGGGCCTTATCCGTACCCGACCCGTCTCGGTTTCGCCCGTAAGAATCACGAGTTCCGCAGCAATTCCCTCCGTCCGGGCGCCCGGGTTCGAGCCGACGTGGCTGCGAATCGACCGTGCAACCTGCCACAGGAAGAGGAAGAGAAGGAGAAGGAACAGCAATTTGATGATGTTGAAGAACAACGCAGGCATGTCAGAAGATGGGCCGATATGTGAAGGCAAGATCTCCGAGCATCAGCGTGTCGCCCCCATGGATGGGTGCGGGCTCTTCTGTGAGTCTCACGCCGTTGAGATATGTACCGTTTGCGGACCCAAGGTCCTGGATCATCGTTGCTCCGTCCTGACGGTACATGATGACATGATGACGGGACACTTCCTGATTCGCGACCCGTATGTCACTGTCGAGTGCGCGCCCGATCAGTGATCGATTGAGCGAGATGGCCAGGATGGCCGAACCATCATCTGCGATCAATTGGCCCCATGGAGACGTCGAGGAGACAGAGTTCGTCCCCTCCACTTCGAGTATCCCCCGCGGCACGTCTGGCGATGTCGTGATCTGGATCACGACATCGCCGACCAGACGCCAGCCGCGTTCTGCTGCAGATTCAGCCACGACATTCGTGAGTTCTCGCACGAGTTGGTTTCGGTCGAGAGATTTGTCGATATCTGCTGGATTCAGATGGACAATGAGATCGTTCGGCACCTCGGGCCCAACGATGGTGTCCTTGGCGAGAAACTCGAGTTGTCTCACGAGTCTGCTTGCCATGTCTATCGGATGCATCCTTCCGCGAAAGACGGACGCGCTGGCACCATCTGCCAATTTTTCAAGTCTCTGCTCGAGGCCCCGCGCGAGGTTCATGATGGCCAGCCTACGGCTGGCCGAAACCAGATACCAGAATGTTCACTTCGCTCACTCCCAGAATCCGGATATCCGGTGTCTGCATCCGGTGTCTGGTATTTCGTATCTGTGTTCTCTTTGCAGGTAACCTTCCGTTTCCACGCGCGAGTGGCGGAATTGGCAGACGCGCAGGATTCAGGTTCCTGTGAGGTAACACTCGTGAGGGTTCAAGTCCCTCCTCGCGCACTATGGCGTATCGGGCCTACAGGTCAGACCGTCGTTTTCGCAGACGACGCTGGCTGTTGATCGTCGTTTCTCTGGTAGCGGTCATTGCGGTGATCGCATTGTTGGTGTCTCGCCAGACGGAACAACGTGGAGCAGTCGAGTTCTTCGCGGCCGCGGACGAATCGTCTGATCTTCATGCTCGAGCGTCAGCCGAACTTGAGTCTGCTCTGTCATCCATTGGAGTGGTCGACAGGCAGGATCTCACTCGAAGGCTTGCAAAGGTCGCAGAGACCGCAGCGGCTGCTGATCTGGTCCTCGACGTCGATGTCCCTGCTCAAATCGGTGAGAGCTACGGCACCATGACAACTGCATCATCATCGTGGAAGAGCGGAACCGCGGATGTCGACTCGACGATCGGTGCGATCATGGATGGCACACTCGTCGAGGGAGCGCAAGAGCAACTTCAGGCGTCTCTCGACCAGCTGCGGATCGGTGACGCAGCTCATACCCTCTTCCTGGGATCCCTGTCGTCTGTTCCTGAGGAAATTGATGTGGCCCCCCTCCTGACGGTCGAGTACATCAATCCCGACGCCCAGGATCCTTTGCTATACGACGCTCAGACACTGGTCCTGCGCATCCAGATCTCATATGACCTCAGTCCGCACCACGATGTTGGCGTAACAGCGATGACAGAGCCCAAGCCTGTCGGTGAGAGCGGGGGGATCCCCGTTGTCCCTCTCACGGAAACGATGGACATTGTCGCGATCGTCTCCAATGAGGGCAACGAGGACGAGACATCAGTGGCCGTGACCCTCGACATGTTCAACATCGACACGGGTGATGCAGTGACATCGGCCCAGGAGGTCAGGAATCTCGTGGCTGGAGCGTCAACCACCGTGACGTTTGCCAATATCGATATCACGCCAGGTGGTTTGTATCAGGCGAAGGTCGCGGTCACAATCGAGAGCGACATCGACCCTGACAACAACGGGTGGGAAATGATCTTCTTCTGGAGAGCCGAATCGTGAACACTGCGCTCGTCATTGCTGTGCTGCTCGCGGTCATACTTGCCATCTGGCAGACGATCCAGATCCAGGCTGTGCGCAGGAAGGTAGATGCCGTTCCCCGCGACGGAAACGTCGTCGCGCTCCTGCGATCGATCGATGAGCGATCGCAGATCAACAAGGGGGCGGTCGAAGCAGTCTCCAAGCGTGTCACCGAGGTCGAAGGCCGCTTGCCATTTGCGATCAGCTATGTCGGTGTTGTTGCCTACAACGCGTTTGGCAACATCACGGGAAACCAGTCTCGTTCGATTGCGCTGCTGAACGAGCGGGGCGACGGCCTGGTTATCACGTTGCTTGCCTCCAGGGAGGAGACCGTGTTCTACACCAAGGAGGTTCGTGGTGGCAAAGGCCTCGAGCAGCTCTCGCCCGAGGAACGAGCTGCGGTTGAGCGCGCGCTCGGCCGGTAACCTCGCAACATGATCGACATTGCAAACCTCAGGGAGCGACGAGACGAGCTCGGACGATCCCTCGCCCGCCGAGGCGTTGAAGTAGATCTTGATGCCCTCTTCGATCTCGATGAGCGCCGGAGAGAGAGCCGGGCCGATGCAGAGGACATACGCAGCAAGCAGAACACGATCGGAAGATCGATCCCTGGACTTGACGGAGACGAGAAGCAGCAGGCCATATCCAAAGCTGGCGAACTCGCCGAGAAATACAAGACATTGCTCGCTTCGGCTGATGATCTCGACGAGCTGTTCGACGCACAGTGGGTCACGCTTCCGAACATGACCGATCCCACTGCAGCGGACGGGCTGGAGGAAGCGGACGCGGTCGAACTCCGTCGAGTTGGAGAACGGCCGTCGTTTGCATTTGAGGCCAAAGACCATGTCGATCTGGGCGTTGGCCTTGACATTGTCGACATAGAGCGAGCGGTGAAGATCTCGGGTAGTCGATTCGGATTGAAGAAGGGCAAACTCGCCCTCCTCGAGATGTCCCTCATGAGATGGGCGATTGACAACCTCTCTGACCACGGGTTCAAACCGGTCATGCCCCCTGTTCTGGTACGTGAGGAAGCTCTCTTCGGGACTGGGTTCTTCCCTGGTGACAGGGAGCAGGTGTATTCGGTGCGCGAGGACGATCTATATCTCGTGGGGACCTCGGAAGTATCGCTCGCAGCCATGCACGGCGACGAGATCTTTGAGGTCGGAGATCTGCCGCTGAGGTACGTTGGCTTCTCGACTTGTTTTCGCGTCGAAGCCGGTACCTATGGCAAGGACACCCGAGGGCTCTTTCGCGTTCACCAGTTCGACAAGGCCGAGATGTTCTCGTTCGTGCGTCCCGACATGTCCCACGAGGAGCACGACTTGCTTCTTGCCAGGGAGGAAGAGCTCGTTCGGGCTCTCGAGTTGCCGTATCGCGTCGTGAACGTGGCCGCTGGTGACCTCGGGTCATCAGCTTCCAAGAAGTACGACATCGAGGCATGGTTCCCCGGCCAGGAGCGATATCGCGAGATCACCTCGACATCGAACACCACGGACTACCAGGCCCGCCGCCTGAAGATCCGATTCAAGGACGATGAAGGCAGGAATCGGTTCGTGCACACGCTCAACGGGACTGCGGTGACGCCTCGCCATCTCATTGCCATCCTCGAGAACCATCAACAGGCAGATGGATCCGTCCGGATTCCGGCGGCGCTTGTTCCGTACACAGGCTTCGATGTACTCGTTGCCGAATGAGCAACGGCAAGGTCTTCTCAGACATCGCTGGACGGTATGACAGGCTGAACGCAGTCCTCTCGCTCTGGCAGGATCAGAAGTGGCGCAACACGGTTGTGTCTCGACTCCCGAAGGGTCGTCTCCTTGATCTGGGTGCCGGAACTGGTGCTGCAAACGAGATCTTTGGTGACAGGAGAGTTGTCGCGCTCGATCCAGCTCCTGAGATGCTCTCTCTCAACGACGGTTCCTTGCGTGTTGTCTCGGTCGGAGAGCATCTGCCTTTTGGTGATGAGACCTTCGACGCCGTCTTCTCAGCCTATGTGTTTCGCAATCTCGACTCTGTGGACCAGACGATGGGCGAGATGGCACGCATATTGAAACCGGCGGGGATGGCAGGGATCGTGGATCTTGGCCGTCCAGCCGGAAAGATGGCATCGAAGTTGCACCGTGCGGGCACCTCGATCATCCTCCCCATCGCAGGAACGATGATCGGGGCGAGAAACGAATACGTCTACCTTCATAGCACCCTCGACAAGCACCCACCTCCTGAGGTCCTGCTTGCAGAGGCACCGCTCGAGCTTGTCGACACTTGGCGTCTCGGTCCCATGGGCTTTGTGTGGGCGGCCTTGTTGCGCAAGACGAGCTGACGACCGACAGTCGTCCATCGTGAACGAACGAAGTGAGTGTTCGTTTGTCGTTCGGAAACCGTGCACCCGCCTTCGAATGCTCGAACATCGGCGCGTTCCGGACGATCGACTCCTTCAAGGCAACCCCGTCACACCCGGAGCTGGCCCGCTTAGGGCTGCTTCCTTCCGGACCTGACCCGATTCACGACGCTCCGCCGCAACGGGACCTTGCCATCAACATCGACCGAACCGGCGCTGACCCGTCATCGTCACACCCTCAGGCGGGGATTCAGCTCCGCATGAAGAGGATTTCGGACAGAGGGCACCCCTAGTGCCCCACCTAGCACGGTAGGTGAAGGGTAGTGACCCCCGACAGCTCACGATTCACGGCTTCGGCTATGAAGCTGTGCATTCGATCCCTTGCTGTTGCTGCGATTGTTGTCGGAAAGGCGTCGAATGCGTGGACACCGCCTGGGTATATCGCCAACTCCGTGTCGTTGCCAGCAGCGAGCCAGCGTGTCGCCATGAACAGGGAGTCGTCGATCAGGGGATCCCATGTCCCGACGGAGAACAGGGAGGGGGGCATGTCGTGAAGCTCGCCATAGAGGGGGGAGAAGTCCGGATCGTCCATCGCGATCTTCTTACCTCCCACATAGTGCTCACCGAACCATGTCATGGTGTCCGGTTCGAGAACGAGCCCTCGGGTCGTCCAATGCCGCACGGATGGCGTTCCGTGAGGAAGATACGACCCATAGACGAGGTTCGCTCCGAGCCAGTCGGTGTAGCCGAGCTCGTTGCGCGTCTTGAGCAAGGTGGCAGCAACGAGATTCGCACCCGCCGACTCGCCCCCGATCGTGAACCGGTCGGTGCCGAATTTCGACTCTCCCTCATCGATCAACCACTTCGCAGCTGCTGCGCAGTCGTCGACTCCGGCGGGGTATGGATGTTC
>Ga0164320_10000468_pt1 | contig 13173 bp, 14 predicted proteins | sample GuaBasSediGuay11_FD_113736 | JGI IMG/M metagenome (GOLD analysis project Ga0164320, IMG submission 113736) | Subseafloor sediment microbial communities from Guaymas Basin, Gulf of California, Mexico - Guay11, Core 4567-28, 0-3 cm | ecosystem: Environmental > Aquatic > Marine > Hydrothermal...
AATCTGTAGCAGCTGGACAAACTCCGTAATCAGCTGTTTTTTCTCCTCCGGGCTCTCTGCCACATTGTTTAATCTCCCAACAATTTTCTTTTGACATTATCTGGCACCTCCGTAATTGTTTGATCTAATCACTTGCATATAATATTTCTTTAACATTTACCTATATTTAGTTCTGACTCTATTATCGGAATTAGTAATGAAAAACATTAGTGGGGGAAAGATATTTAATAAAGCTCACTAAACAGTATTAATGATTACTCCGGCTATATCATCTATGTGGAGGATTTTGTCAGCATTTCCTGCTTGTACCACCGCTTTGGGCATTCCGTACACTACACAGGAATCTTCATTCTCAACAACTGTGGTGCCTCCTTTATTCTTAATTTCTTTCATGCCTTTTGCCCCATCGTTACCCAATCCGGTTAGTATCACACCGAGCACACGTCCTGAGTAAGATTCCAATACGGATAATATGAGAGCATCCACGGATGGCCTGTAAGTGTAAGCGTTTATATCGTCTGAGATAGAAATTACAGTCTCTGTAATTTTCTTTCTTAAAACCCCCATATGCCCCCTGCCTGGAGCTATATAAGCAGTCCCTCTCTGTATAGGCTCACCGTGTTCAGCCTCTTTGACATTAATTGCAGTTAAGTTATTCAATCTTTTGGCAAAAGGGCCGGTAAAGTTCGCAGGCATATGTTGGGCTATTAGAATAGGCACAGGGAAATTACCAGGAATTTTACTTAATAAAATCTGTAATGCCTTTGGCCCACCTGTGGAGCACCCTATAGTAACTACACCTGTCTTTTTCTGAGATATGCGCGAAGATGATCTGGGCATTTCAAGCGGTGCTGCAGATATTACTCTAGGGGTTGGAATAATGCGTTTTTTCCCTATAATTTTAATTTTTTCTACTAAAATGTCTTTGATCTTTACGATGTTTACAGATAGATCATCAAGATCTTTAGAGATGAAATCGATCGCTCCAATATCCAGGGCGTCCAGAGTTGCATTAGCTCCTTCTGTAGTCAATGAACTTACCATAAGCACCGGAACCGGGGTTTGAGCCATAATCCGTTTCAATGCTTCAATGCCATCCATATTTGGCATTTCAACATCAAGAGTGACTATGTCAGGCTTTAATGACGCCGTCATTTCAACTGCTTCAAAACCGTCTCTTGCAATTCCTATAACTTTAATATCGGGATCTGAATTCAGCATACTGACAAGAGCATTTCTCATAAAAGCTGAATCGTCTACGACTAATACTTTTATCACAATCAGTAACCTCTAATTTAAGCGCATTTACTTGTTAGACTTGGACTGCTTCTTCTATTAAATTATTAATCTCGACGAGTATTATAAGTCTGTTGTCTAACTTTGCCAGCCCCTTTATAAACTGGCTGATCGTATCTGACGCAACCGCCGGAGCTGCCTCAATTGCGCTTGCAGGAATTCTCAGAACTTCTGAAACAGAGTCTACTATGACTCCGTTTATAATGCCCTGAATTTCCATTATTATGATTCTTGAATTTTCGTCTGTTGCTTTCTCTTCAAAGCCAAATTTACTTCTGAGATTAATTACTGGAATAACTTTGCCTCTGAGATTTATGACTCCCTCAACATAATCAGGCGAATTGGGCACTTTTGTTATTTCTGTAATTCTATTAATTTCCTGTACACTGAGAATATCTACTGCATATTCTTCATCGTTCAATGTAAAAGTTACAAATTGTAATACCTCATCTCCTGCTGTTGTGTTATCTGTTGATTCATTCATCTGCAGATCCTCCTTTGTTAGTCATAGCGTTTAAATTATAATTATCAAAATTAAAAACCATATTTTTTTAATAAAGCACCGACATCTGACTGTGTTATCTTATTTTCTTTCGTGTTGGAGGTTTCAGTTATATTAATCTCATGTTTTCCGGTATCAGTTATCATATTTTCAGACCCAGTCTCAAGCGATGTCCCAAAATCTGATATAAGTCTTGCTAACTCGGACTCAACGCTAGTTACAAGAGTGATAAACTTCCTGATAGTCTGTCCTGTTATATCCTGAAATTGCTGGGCAGTTAATATCTCTGTCATATCATTATTAAGAGATTCTCTAAATGCTTTAAGGTAGTTTACTTCTTCATCATTACCTTTAATATTTTCGATATGTTTGACAAAGTCATTTGATTCTTCAAAAAAACGTTCGGCATTTAAAATTGTTTTATTAGCCGCTTCTTCAGTTTTGGAAATAACAAACTCCAGTTTATTAACCGCATTGACCTCATCGTTTTTTGAAAGTTTACAAAGATTGTGGTCTACGGAAGTTTTAAAATCTTCAAGGGAGTTGTGAAGCTTTCTTGTCATTGTGCCTAATTCTTTATACAGACCGTTTTCAGTCCCCTTATCTGTTCCTGTATGAGTGTCATTGCCCGGTTCAATTAGATCAGTGATTGTATCTTCAAAAAGATTAACATCATTTACCGGGAGCAATTTCCTGATATTAAGCAATACCACCAGTTTGTCATCAAATTTAGCAACACCCTCGATCTTTTCGACATCAGTATTGAAAAAACTTTCCGGCTGCTCGATTTTTGTCTCATCAACATTTATGACACCAGTGATACCATCAACTATGATACCGAAAGTCATTTTTCCTGAAGTAATAACTACTACTGTATTACCGATGTTTTCCGTACTGTCATCTGCATCTGTGTTAAGAAGGGCTTTCAGGTTTAATATTGTGATAACCGATCCTCTCAGATTGGTTACTCCATTAACATAGCCCGGGAGCTGGGGAAGGGCTGTGATAGGCGGCATAGTAATTATCTCACGCACAGTTAAGATGGGAATCATGTATTCAGTAGATGCTATATTAAAACCTACATACTTCTGCATTGTCCTCCCCTGACTTGGCACAAAGAATACATTATCATGATGACGATGCTCCGACTAAATTCATTGACATGCCTGTTACATCAAGAATAAAGACAACTTTGCCATCACCTGTTATCGTTGCTCCGAGTACATGCGATGATGTTGTGTCCACACCTTTAAGATTCTTGATCACAACCTCTTCCTGCCCGTTAAGTTTATCTACAGCAACACAGAATCGTTTATCTCCCAGTGAAATTACGATTAAGTACATATGGTCAGGGTTATCGAGTCCGTCAGAACTTGTCCGAAGCAGTCTATTTAAATTAAATAAAGGGTACACTTTGTCACGAATTACAATGACGTTTTGACCAGAAACACTTTCTATGTCATCTTTTGAGACTTTCATCGTTTCTTCGATTGGTGAAAGCGGGATCGCATACTTGATTCCGGAAACCTCTACCATGAGCGCCTGAATAATGGCAAGTGTCAAAGGGATGCAAAGCCTGAATGTCGTGCCGACATCCTTTTCAGTAATTACCTGAACATACCCATTCAATTGAGATATATTTGTTTTTACAACATCCATTCCAACACCTCTACCGCTCAGTTCTGATGAAACATCCTTCATCGTAAAACCCGGCATAAAAATTATGTCAGTTGCCGCTTCTGAAGTCATTGTTGCCGCTTCATCAGTTGTAATTAACCCAATATCACGTGCCTTGCTTTTAACTTTAGCCAGATCAATTCCTTTGCCATCATCAGAAATTTCAATTACAATCTGGTTTCCTCTCTGACAGACATTTATTGTTATTTTCCCCTTCTTTGATTTCTTCTTTTTGATCCTTTCCTCAGGGGATTCAATTCCGTGATCAATAGAATTCCGGAGGATGTGAGTTAAGGGATCGCCTATATTTTCAATAACCGTCTTATCAACTTCTGTGTCCTGTCCTATTATCTCGAGTTCAACATCCTTGTTAACTGAGCTTGATATATCTCTCACTAATCTCGGAAATTTGCTAAGCACTTTTTTAATCGGCTGCATGCGAATTTTCATAACAGCAAGCTGCATATCAGACGTTACCCGATCAAGGAAAGACACTGATTCCATTAGTGACTCCACCTGGTCATCACTGCCATATTTCTGCTCAAGGTAGGAGGATATGTTCAATAGTCTGTTCCTTACCAGCACAACTTCTCCAGCAAGATTCATGACATTGTCGATTCTTTCAATATCAACTCTCAAATTTTTTGAAGAAATATCTTTTAGCTTCTGACCATGAGCTTCATTTTTCTGCTGATTTTCTTTGGCCTCATTCAACTCCATAGACTGAGTCTCCTGGCCTGTGTCTGTAGTATTGTTTTCTGCGCTCACGGTATCCTGGTCTGTTTCAGAATAGCTTTTTATCAATTCCTCAATCTCTACAGGTTTCGCATGCTTTTGCTTCTGGTCAGTCATATCGGGACTGTCAGAAACTCCTGATGCTGATTTCAGCGCACTGTCCATTTCCTTTACGAGTGGTGACACATCTTCTTCTATCCCGTCCTTTGATTTTAAATGTGTCAGAAGCAACCTGAGCATATCAATTGCTTTGAGGAGCACATCCATGAGATTCGCTGATAAAGTGACCTCCCCCTCTCGCAGTTTCTTCATGATATTTTCGGCTGAATGAGATACATCTACTATCGTCTGGAAGTTCAGGAACCCAGCGGCACCCTTGATGGTATGCATGGATCTGAAGATCTCGTTAAGCATGTCAGCATCCTGACCCTTTTTCTCAAGTTCAACAAACATCGGCTCTACCTTATCGAGAGACTCCTCAGATTCTGTTATAAATTCAGATATTATTTCTTCCATTTCATCGTTCATATCAATCTCCCCATAAAATTATTTATTCAATTCTTTCATTAGTGTACTGGTGTTATCAAATATTATATCTATCTTTTCTTTGAGAATTTCTCCAGTAAATGGCTTTACTATATAGTTATTAATTCCGGCCTGAATCGCTGTTATGACCTTATCTTTTTCTGATTCCACAGTAACCATAAGAATAGGTATCTCTTTGAGCTCATCATCATCTCTAACCATTTTTAACAAGCCAATGCCATCGAGGTTCGGCATATTCCAGTCACTGATAACAAATCCAAAACCGCCTGTTTTCAGCTTTGAAAAAGCTTGAGCCCCATCTGCTGCTTCTTCAATATCTGTGAAACCGATTTGCCGGAGAAGATTCTTTACAATTCTGCGCATAGTAGAAAAATCATCAACAACAAGGACTTTTTGAGTGTAATTTATTGTCATTTAGCTAGCCTCTTTCGAAAACATTTGCTTTAAAATTAATTTAATATTATGTGCTATGACTTCTCCTGATACAGGTTTTACAATATATCCATTTGCACCAAGTTCAAGCGCTGTTTCTTTCTCAATACCATCATTTTCTGTCGTTACCATTAAAATGGGAATTTCCGACCATGTAGAATCAGAACGGAGAGTCTTTATCAGTTCCATTCCATCCATATACGGCATGTTCATATCAGTCATGATCATATTTACTGAATCTGTTCCGAGTTTTTCAAGGGCATCTAATCCATTTTCAGCAAAAACAACTTGATAACCTCTGGACTTTAAATAGTGCCCAAGCAGTTTTCTTGTAGTTTTGCAGTCATCAACAACCATTATTTTCATATTGTCCCCCTCATTGCACCATTTACCAGAAACCACTGTATTGTTATTTTGATCCTATAACCCATTTCATACCTTCTTATAAATAATTACTTTATTAATTACACTAGGTCTGAACGCCCTTGTCACATTATGAAGGCTTTCAGAAGCTCCAACAAACAAATAACCACCAGGATTTAAACAGTCATACAAATGTGATATAACTTTTTGTTTTGACTTTATGTTGAAATATATAAGCATATTACGGCAAAAGATAACGTCAACTCCCCGAATCAGATTGATATTTTTACTGTCTATTAAATTAATCCTTTTAAATATAATAGACTTCTTAATCGAGGAATCCAGGATGCTGCAATCTCCATTGTTGGTAAAATATTTTTTCAGATATGCTTCAGGAACATTTCTTACCGAATATGATGAATACACCCCTTTTGCAGCTGACGAAAGAACGCCTTCACTGATGTCTGACGCATAAATTTCATACTTGCTCAGGTCTAATAATTTTTCCTTCAACATCATAGATATAGTATAGGGCTCTTCGCCAGAAGAACATGCTGAAGACCATATTCTAATGTTTTGGTGCTCTGGTTTCTGATTGGATATCTTTGGAAGTATCTCACTGATAAATATGTTCAATTGATCGGGTTCTCTGAAAAAATACGTTTCGTTAGTAGTAATGGCATCAATGAGCCTTGAATGATCATTCCCATTCTTGCAGATTTTTATGAATTTCAAGTACTCTTCAAAACTGTTCAACTTATTTTCAGTTAATATTTTCGCGAGTCTGTTTTCAACAAGGTATTTTTTGTTATCAGAAATATAAATGCCGCATAGATCAAAAATATAATCCCGTATATTTCTGAACGTGTCGTCCATGAGAGGGAAATTTAGCATTTGACCCCCGGACCAGAGTCTGCCGTATGATGTTCTATGCACTTCCTTGTGTCATCGTTAAATTCATCAATGCGAGAGAGGAATAATGTGGCATTAATTTTCAGAAGAGATGCAATAATATCCTCCTGGATATCTGAATATCCCTCTTTATGGAGCATGGTTATTAAAGGTTCAAAAGCTGCCACAGCCCCGATTTTGCCCATAGCCATTATAGCTATTTTCCTTACATGACTATCCGTATGATTGATTGTTTCCATCAAGCATTTACTTACTTCATCGCTTTCAAATTTAATCAGCGATTCGATGCTGGCTCGTCTAACATCCCTATAATCACTGTTCATGGAATTTATAATGACGGAGACAGCCTCTTTGCACTGTAGCTCTCCTAATATTTCTAAAGCAATGGTTTTGCCCCTGTATTTCATGGATGGGCTAGTTATAATATTTGTGAGATTCTTATGGCATCCAATACTGTAAATGGCTTTTTTGATAAATTCGATTTTATCTTCATTCTCCGGAACTGAAGATTCCAGAGAACCTGCCAAATCGATAATAGGAGATATTGCTTCATTTACTTTTAGATTTGACAGGCCTTTTATTGCAGTATATTTGTCTTCCCATTCATCTTCTTTCAGCATTTCAATAAGTGTCTCTCTGATGTGAGGAGTTGACGATATTGTTCCGATTTGCACGAGGCTCTTTATTATCAACTTCCTTTCAAAATCGTCAGCTTTTAATTCACGTTCGATAAGGGGAGTAGATGCTTTTTGGGATCTGATTTTACCCAGAGTCTCAATTACTGCAAATCGTATTGTCTCAGACGGGGAATCCAGAAGAGCAATGATGTGTTCGAGAGACTTATCGTCATTAAACATTGCCAGTGCTTCAAGGGCGGAAAAACATACCCACTCTTCGTCATTTAGAGAATGAATGAGCTGGGGAATTGCTTTGCGGAATTGAAGTATGCCAAGGGCTTTTGCTGAAGAGGCACGAACATTTGAATTGGAATCATTAGAAAGTATGTAAACCAGTTCATCAGGGTATTCGCAATATTGGATGTCATATATAAGGTCTAATACAAACTTTCTAACATCATCGTCTTTGTCTGTTAATAGTGTACGGAAAAGCGGAACAGCAATTTTTCCCATTTCTTTCAAAATTAACATTGCGGTATTTCTTAAAAAAGAGGATTCTCTGAGTAGTGGCAGTAGCATATACGCGGTGGCTTCCTGCTTGATGTTCATTAATGACTGTATCGCAGCGTCCTGAACGCCAAGGTTTTCATCTTTCAGGGACTTGATCAATGGATATAATGCCCGCTCGTCTCCCTCAGACAAAGCCTCTGCAGCTGATCGCCTTCTTGAGGAATCCTTATGAGTTAAGTCACTCAGTAATTTATTCAGCCTTTTTGTATTCAAATTACTATCATCCCTTAAGGTGTAGAGGCTTCCACAAACTAAGATATGATGGATGCCCAGTCACCCTGTTAATAAGCCTCGATCGGCTCATCTATATGAACTCATGGATAATTATCGGTACATTAAGGAAAATACTTTAGACTTAATAGATTAGAAAGTGCCTGGAACCTGTTAAGGCAATGTCCGCGATAATAAGAGATCCCTCGCTTTAATGAACAAAAACGGAAAATATGCTGCTGTTTTAGCAGGACACACACGATTTAGTGTTTCGAATCACCTCTTTTTTGGACAGATTTTGTCATCTTAGGTCTTAAAGCCAAAAACCTGTACGGGAAGTCATAATTTTGACGATAATTAATAATGTAAATCATTATTATCCAAGGGGTTACCTCAGGCACGATATTTGTATATTCAGGGGATTAAATGACAATCAATATTATCTCACAAGATGAAGTAGATGCCCTGCTAAGCGGCTTGGCAGATGGTGCAATAGGCACAAAGGATGCAAGAGATTCAATGCCCTTGGAAGTTCGACCCTATGACTTCATCGGGTATCAAAACACTGAAAGTAACAAAATGCCAGGTCTTGAGATTGTTAATCATAATTTTTCAAAACTTCTTAAAACTTCTGTCTATAAATTCATGATGAAATACTTTGACATAAGTATTCGGAAAATTGAGATGATGAAATACAGCGATTTCATCAGTACTGTAACTATGCCTTCCAGTATGAATATCTTTACCATGGAGCCGCTTAATGGCGATGCACTGCTTGTACTTGAAGCTCCTCTTGTATTTGCGTTTGTCGAAGGTTTCTTCGGAGGATCTACCGTTCATTATATAAAGTCAGATGGAAGGACTTTTACTCAGATTGAGCAACAGGTAATCAAGAAAATAGTTGATGTCATACTGAAAGATATTGAATCAGCCTGGCAAGTTATATCCCCTGTTAAATCCAAATACCTAAAATCTGAGATGAATCCTCCGTTTGTTTCGATCGCTGCGCCTGACCAGAGCATAATCAATATAGAGGTTCAGTTAGTAATGGAAGATTTTTCAGGCAGAATGTCTTTATGTATTCCCGATTCAATGCTGGAACCGGTAAAGGAGAAACTCTACTCGGGAATTCACAGCGATACATATAAATCGAATCTCCGGTGGGAGCATGAATTAACAGAGTCTTTAATGAATACGAATCTGCATATTTCAGCAGACCTTGGAAAAATTTTAATGAATTTCGAAGATCTTTTGAATCTGAAAAAAGGCAGCATACTCAATCTTAGCCGATCTGCATCTGATGAACTTGTTATAAAAATAGAAGATTCACCCAAATTTAAGGGCATACCCGGGGTTTGTAAGGGTAAGCGTGCAGTTAAACTGTCGGGATCAATAAATTAAACGTATGAATCGTTATCAACAAATTAAAAGTGAGTACAATCATAAATTGAAACTGAGTTGTCAGGCTAAAGAAGGGGAGGTTATCTCATGACAGAAGATATCCAGCAGCATGAATTCGAAAATCTCAAGGAAGAAAAAAATGAATCAACTGCAGGCCGTGATATTAATTTTCTCCTTGATATACCGGTTGAGCTTACTGTCCAGCTTGGAACTACAAAGATGTTGATCAAGGAGCTTTTGCAACTCGGACAGGGTTCGGTGATTGAACTGGAAAAACTGGCGGGGGAACCAATGGAAATATATGCGAATAGCAGGCTAGTGGCCAGGGGTGAAGCAGTAATCGTGAACGAAAAGTTTGGAGTAAAACTGACAGATATCATCAGTCCCTCAGAAAGGTTAACGCAGCTAAAGTAAGGATTATGATAATGGAAATTACAGATCAAAAAGCGGTTAAAACAATAGTTATCGCAAGTGGTAAAGGAGGGGTAGGCAAAACTAATATTACAGCAAATTTGGCAGTTGCATTAAGCAAAATAGGCAAGAAAGTGCTTGTATTTGATGCTGATCTCGGGCTATGCAATATTAATGTCCTTATGAATCTGACAACCAAATACACTATCAAAGACTTGTTCATGGGAGATATGAGGCTTAAAGACATTATTGTTGATGGACCAGGTGGGATAAAAATACTTCCTGCAAGTTCCGGCATTCAAGAGCTTACCGCACTGGACGAGTTTCAGAGATTAAGACTTATTGAGGAATTTGAATTATATGATGAAGATATTGAGTACCTTTTAATTGATGCGCCATCTGGAATCTCTACAAATGTCGCATTTTTCTGCAATGCCTCACAGGATATTATTATAGTTACAACGGCAGAACCTACTGCATTGACAGACGCATATGCACTCATTAAAGTTCTCTTCATTAATCACCAGGAGAAAAATTTCAAGGTTCTTATGAACGAAGTTAAAAATGAAGCGGAAGCAACAGATGTTTTCATGAGATTGTCTGATGCAGCTGAACAATTTCTCAGCATCTCGCTTGACTATATCGGCTTCATTCCTTACGACGAGTCGATTCCGATGGCAGTTCGTCAGCAAAAGTCCCTTATGGAAATTTATCCAGAAAGTAATGCAGCGAAAAGTTTTTTGCAGATTGCAAAATCACTTAACCTGAATAGTGACAACCATCTAAAAGGAACACTACAAATAATTTTAGGAGGTCTTATAAAAACATCATGCTAAAGTGTAAAGAAAAAATAACTGAAGCAAAGAAGGAAGAGATCATAAAAGAGTTCACGCCTTTCATTAAGTATACTGCCTATAGATTATCGTGGAAATTGCCGGGCCATGTTACCATTGACGATCTTATAAGCGTAGGACTCATGGGGCTAATGGATGCCCTTGAACGGTTCGAACCAGGAAGAGTAAAGCTGAAGACTTATGCAGAGTTGCGGATAAGAGGTTCGATGATTGACGAGTTGAGAGCAACTGCCTGGATTCCCAGATCAATGAGAAAAAAAATCGATGGAATTAACAAAGCCCGTTTAAAACTCGAGAAATTATGGGGACATATGCCTGATCATACAGAAGTAGCAGAATCAATGGATATGCCTCTTGGTGAATATTTCAAAATACTCCAGTATGCAACATCATCAAGTCCATTGAGACTTGAAGATTTCAAGAACAACAAGTATGCCGATAGTGACCTGAACATAGCAGAATGTATCGCTGATCCTAAAGCAAAAAGTCCACTGAATGTACTCGAGGAAAAAGATACAAAAAAGAATGTTGCTGATCTTATTGATACGCTGCCTGAAAAGGAAAGATTGGTCCTGTCACTTTATTACTGGGAAGAACTGACGATGCAGGAGATCGGAAAGATTCTGAACATTACAGAGTCAAGAGTCTGTCAGGTTCACAGTCAGGCTCTTATCAAGCTTAAAACAAAAATTAAATAGATGCAGTTACACATGACTGAACTTGCTGCTTATATTTATCAGACTTAATATAATTTAAATTCTGCTTTGTCTTGCAATTAAATTAATTTTCCGGTCGTGAAATACTGACCATTTCCCTCTATTCTGCGTTCAATATACTATTTTGATTTAGGCCCCATTTATATGCTAAATAATTATTTTTAATTATTTTCAAAAAACTCCTAAAGCTATGAGAATTTGTACCGATAAGATAATTAGAAAGTGTAAAATATATTTACACATCAAGAAAGGAGGAGTCGAGGGAACATATAAGTCCATGAAATTAAATTACTAATTTCAGGTCAGGATTTAGTCGAAAGGGGCTATGAAAATGAAAAAAAAGGGAAATAAACAGAAAACAGGGGAAAAAGCCTTCAAAAGAGATCGGGGTCTGAATATTAATATGGAGAGATGGGCCAGTATAGCAGCGGAATTAAAGGCCGGGATCGAAAAACTCCCTGATGTCAGACTCGATAAAATTCAAGAAATTAAAGAAGCAATCGATTCGGGCAATTACGAAATTGATTCGTCCAAAATTGCCGGAAGAATTTTAGAGGAGATTTGAGGCCAGAGTTTTTAACATTCGTTCAGAAAAAGGGCATTCAAGAAGTCCTGAATGCCCGGAAGATGTATCAAAATCAGGACTAAGTATGGGGATGTAGTTTAGCTTAGCCTGATTCATGATTCCAGCCATCATCTTATAATTCATATTAAACATCAACTAAATTAAATCACTCGTAGCCAAATCATATTTCTAAAGTAGAAGTCATTCCCCGACTTGATCGGGGAATCCAGAGGCCCCATCTACAATATTACTTCTAATATTTGATGAGATATGGTTAATTGCGTTGCAATGCTTACTGGATCCTCCGGTCAAGCCGGAGGATGACAACAATGGTGAGAATATTGATTATTCGTTAGCAAGAATTGCAACAGTACATTATAATTATATAATTAAGATTCATGGAACTCAGGGGCATTAAAAATATTTCGTAGTAGTGAGGAGACCAGGATGCTGAATAACAAGGATGATGAGAATGAACAAAGATCTTACTTCAGGGTAGATGATGTAATATCTGTTGTTGCAAATCCTGCAAATATCGATCATGACAGGGGTGAGAAGTTTATTAAGTCCTTCACCAGTTCAAAAGCCTTTTCATTAATGGAAGATTCTGAATCTACCGAGAGATCTACTGAACAGCCATATGACGATGGTACTGAAAACAGAAAAATGTACGATATGATCGCTGAAATCAAAACCAAACTTGATTTCATAATTAATCATTTTGTTCTTGAGAAAGAAGGGCTCCTGTCAGAAGGTAAAAAATCAGTAAATATAAGTGCATCGGGCATCAGGTTTACAGTTAACACTCCTGTTAAAGAAGGGGATCTCATGAAGATCAAACTTCTTTTGCCAACATATCCTCCTGTGGCAGTATTTGCCTATGGTGCGGTTAAGAGAGTAAAGGAATTAGACAATGGTACTTATGAAATCTCTCTTGAATATTTAAATATGAATGATTCTGTCAGGAAGGAAATTATTCAATACACGTTATCTTACCAGCGCGAGACTATAAAAAAGTTTAAAGAAACATCTGATACTGAATAGTCCCTGTACTACAGGTGCAGGGTTGATTATATTACCGGGGAATTAAGAGTTATCATGAATAACACAAATGATCAGCAGAAAAAAGAAGACGAAATGCAGCAGCACTCTCTTCTGTTCAAGCAAATTTACAAGAGCAATAAATGGTGGCAAAACATAATTGATGCGATTACCGATTATATGTTTGTATTAGATCAAAATTATAAAATCCTGCGAACCAACAAGGCATTTTCAAATCTTTTTGGAAAAGAACCGGCTGACATAATAATGAAACCGTACTTTGAATTATTTGGCCTGGAGGGCCCTCATGAGTGGTGCGTTTTGC
>Ga0164320_10000469_pt1 | contig 13170 bp, 11 predicted proteins | sample GuaBasSediGuay11_FD_113736 | JGI IMG/M metagenome (GOLD analysis project Ga0164320, IMG submission 113736) | Subseafloor sediment microbial communities from Guaymas Basin, Gulf of California, Mexico - Guay11, Core 4567-28, 0-3 cm | ecosystem: Environmental > Aquatic > Marine > Hydrothermal...
CGCGTGATAAGCGTTGTTCGCCTGGCTTGATCGCGCTACGGGTTGCACATCCTCTGACTCGGACGACTGGCGGGATCGAATGAATAACCAAATTGCCAGCAGGAGAACAAGCAGCAGAGCCATTAATGGCAAGTTCATCAAATTCCCCCTTTGTTATACGACTAATGCTGCTAATTAGTTTCGCATTTTCGGCCAGTAAATCAACCGTGGAATGCCGTTACCACAGTGCTAAAGTATGCGTATGAGCAAAGACGGCAAGTTAATGGACATGTTGACGGGCTACGCCGCATCGCACCAGCATCCATTCAATATCTTTGTACACATGATCGGTATTCCGACGATCCTGCTGGGCGTGTTGATTCCGCTGAGTTGGGCGGGAGTCGAGATTGCCGGGATGACGGTCAGTCTGGCGCATGTAGCCATCGTTGGTTTCTTTCTATTTTACATGACGCTTGATCGGGTGTTTGCCGTTGTGTTTCTTATTTTCGCACTGCTTGTCGCTCAGTTGGCCGCTTATATCAGCGCACAAGCACCGGGATCGTCGGGGATGGTTGCAGCTGTCGCGTTTTTCGGCGGTTATGCCGCTCAATTCATAGGCCATGCGGTGGAGAAGTCGATGCCCGTGCTGGTGAAGCACCCGATCCAGGCAAATCTCGCGGCACCCTTTTTTACTGTCGTTGAGATGTTCAAGATTCTCGGTTTGCGTGACGGCCTTTTTAACGACGTGCAAGCCCAAATTGCCGCGCGTCGCGGCCAGGAAGCTTCGCCAGAAACCCAGTCATGAGCACAGCGCCGGCATTTCTTGCCAAGACCACAGCGGATATTGCTGAGTTCGCAAAATCCGCGCGCAGCAAGGCCGCTGGCCGAATCATTCTGGTTCCGGTGGATTTCTCCGAGCACTCGGCGGCAGCGCTTGTTCATGCCGCGAAACTTGCAGAAATGTTGCCTGCGGCTTTGATTGTTCTGCATGTTGTCCATGATCCGGGCGAAATGCCAGGCTACTACTCCAAGCTCATCAAAAAGAAACGCTTCGAACGCATTCAGGATGTCGCGGCCGAGGCCTTTTCTGAATTCGTGTCTGAGGTGGCTGAATCATCCCCCGATCAACCCTTGCTCAAGGATGCGGGCCAGCTAATGGTGATCGGGCTGCCGGTGACCCGAATTCTGGAAGTGGTCCGTGAACTGGATCCGGTAATGGTCGTCATGGGAAGCCAGGGTCGTACTGGCCTTGAGCACCTGGTCATCGGCTCGAAAGCCGCGCAGATCATTCAGCTTTGTCCTGTCCCCGTGACCATCGTAAAGAGTCGGGAATCTTCAGGTGACTAGTGTGTCGTTTTCCATTGGTCAGATGACCATGGAATTGTTGGGCGGTCTGGCGCTGTTTCTCTTCGGCATCGACCAGATGACCACCGCCCTGAAGTCCGTTGCGGGCGACCGCATGCGAGCGACTCTTAGCAGGCTTACGTCGAACCGTTTCACAGGTGCGCTAACCGGCGCATTTGTTACTTCAATCATTCAGTCGTCATCGGTTACGACAGTACTCGTTGTCGGATTTACGACCGCGGGGTTGATGTCGTTCGCACAATCTATCGGTGTAATCATGGGTGCCAACATAGGCACGACGATTACAGCGCAAATTGTGGCTTTCAAGGTCACGAAAGCCGCGCTCCTGATGATCGCCGTCGGTTTCGGTTTCCTGTTCTTCTCGAATAGGGATGCTCTGCGTCAGTACGGCGGGATTGTCATGGGGCTCGGGCTCGTTTTCTTCGGCATGACTGTGATGAGCGAGGCCATGCAGCCCTTGCGGACGTTTCAGCCCTTCCTGGATCTGATGGTAACGATGGAAACACCGCTCGTCGGTATTCTCGTTGCCGCGGCATTTACTGCGCTCATTCAGTCCTCTTCCGCCACTACCGCGATTGTAATTGTCATGGCAGGGCAGGGGTTTATTTCGCTGCCGGCGGGAATCGCATTGGCATTCGGTGCCAACATCGGAACCTGCGTAACAGCATTGCTTGCCGCGATCGGCAAACCCAGAGAGGCAGTGCGTGCGGCGGCCACGCATATCTTCTTTAATATCGCTGGCGTACTGCTATGGCTTGCCTTTGTTGATCAGCTCGCGGCGTTCGTGACAACGATCTCGCCGACTCATGCGGAGTTGGCGGGTGCCCAGCGAGTGGCGGCCGAGACGCCACGGCAAATAGCCAATGCGCACACGATTTTTAACGTGGCCAATACATTCATCTTTATCTGGTTTACGACGTTGATCGCCCGATTCGTGGAGTGGCTGATACCCGACCGGCCTCTGGATGAGGAGGAGGTCATCAGGGCGAAGTATCTGGACAACGATCTACTGTCTACTCCGTCTATCGCGCTCGATCAGGCGCGGCGAGAGACGGAGCACATGGGAGAGCAGGTGCAGCATATGTTGGCCGCCGTTATGCCCGCTATTTTGCAGGGCAGTGTCAGCTCGCTGGAGAAAATTCGCCTGATGGATGAACGCGTTGACGCGTTGTACGCCCATATTGTGACTTTTCTCGGCAAGATCAGCAGCTCGAAGCTGTCGGAAAAACAGACCAAAGAGTTGCTACGACTGATGGATGCAGTGAATGACCTTGAAAATATCGGCGACGTCATCGAAACAAATCTGGTCGAACTCGGACTTCGCAGAATCGACCGGCAGGTTTCGGTAAGCGAGCCGACCAGGGAGGTCCTGAACGGATTCCATGCGGTGGTCGTGCGGGCAGTGACCGATGCTATCCAGGCAGTAGCGGAGAACAGCACAGAAGCCGCAACGTCGGTAACAAGTATGAAGAAGGAGATAGCTGCAATCGCTAGCTCTGCCGCGATTCACGAGTCGAAGCGCCTGGTTGCAGACGAGCCGAATCGCATAGAGGCCTATACGATCGAAATCGATATCGCCGAGAAACTGCAACGCATCTATTTTTTCGCCAGGCGCATGGCCAGAACGGTCACGCACCATAACTAATTAGTGATAGGGTGAAAAACATGCGCAGTTCGGACGGACTCTCTCCAAGAGATCATCGGCCCGGTAATCGGGCTGGTTTACTTTTTGCCGCGTTGTTGCTTTGTCTTCAGGCGCCGATTTCGTTGGCGCAAGTGGATGAGTGGCATTTCTCGGGCGTCGATCGAATTGTCGCGGTTAGTGACATTCATGGTGCATACGACGCTCTAGTTGCGACGCTGCAGAAAGCGGACGTCATAGACAAGAAGCTCGCCTGGAGCGGCGGCAAGACACACCTCGTCATAACCGGTGATCTTCTGGGCCGCGGCCCCGAGTCACGGCGCGTGATGGACCTCGTTATGCGACTGGAGCGAGAAGCGCCTCTCGCCGGCGGTCGAGTACATCAGTTGCTCGGTAACCACGAAGTAATGAATCTTATCGGCGATCTTCGCTACGTCTCCGGTGCGGAATACGCGGCGTTCCTGGATATCGAGTCTGCCAAGGAACGCAGGTTCTGGTACAAGCAGTTTCGCAGCAGTAAACCCAAAGACAGCAACGAAGCGGCGATGAAGTGGGAGTTTGACCAGAGGGCACCACCCGGATATTTCGGTCATCGTCGTGCCTTCCGCCATGATGGTATTTACGGCAAGTGGCTCCTCGAAAAACCGATGATGATCGTCATCAACGACACCGCGTTCGTGCACGGCGGCGTCCCGCCTTATGTTGCAGATCATGGACTTGCTGGAATCAATAACACCCTCAAGAAAGATGTGTTCGACTACATGATCGCCCGATCTGTCCTTGAAGATTCGGCAACGATGAGCCCGATTGACAGATTCAAACAAAACCAGTCCATGCTCACGACGGGAATCAGAACCGGACAACTTGTAGGCGAATTGCGGGCTGTCGCCGAGAACGTTATTGCGCTCAGCAAATCGCCTTTGCACGGGCCTGCGGGACCGACCTGGTATCGGGGTACCGCATCATGCAGCAGTCTCATTGAAGGGGATGAACTCAATGCGGCTCTGGAAACAATAGGGGCGTCGAGAGTTGTCTTCGGCCATACGCCGACAATTACTCGCCAGGTACAGCAGCGCATGAACGGTCGTATCGTTGAAATTGATACTGGCATGCTGAGTACTCATTACGATGGCAGCGGCAACGCGCTCGTGATCGAGGGTGGCGAGCTTGCCGTCATTAACCAACACGCCAGTGCGGATCTATGGCCGATTGACCATCCCGTCCGAGTTGGTCATGAGTCGATGGCGATCGATGACGAGGCGCTGGCAGATATCCTCGCGAATGGCAGCGTCACAGAATCAACTATTAACAGCGCTGCCTGGAAGCTGGTTCAAGTCACCGCGGATGAGACAACAGTCTCTGCCTACTTCACCGAGCTGCCAGACGACGAGAGCTTCGTACCCGAGCTGGCGGCATTCAAGCTTGATCGGATGTTGGGGCTCGGCATGATACCGGTCACCGTCCGTCGGGATATTGACGGGCAGCTGGGCACACTGCAGTTTGTGCCAGCCGATACGATGACTGAACGCGAACGGGTTGCGGACGGGGTAGGGTTGGCAACCCCATGTCCGCTTGGCAAGCAGGTGCGGGCAATGAAGGTTTTCGATGTGCTTATTGGAAACCACGAAAGAACACCGTCATCGATGCTCTACAGCCCCGAGGACTGGTTGCTGATGTTGATCGATCATGAGAAATCCTTTGGTACCGAAATCAATCGACCGCTATATCAAAAGGAAATCGAGCTCCCGATTGGCGATCAATGGCTAACAGCCCTGCTTGATTTGGATGACAGCGAATTGCACGAAGAACTTGGTGACGTACTCGACGGGCGTCGACTCAAAGCACTAAGCGATCGCCGGGACACGCTGATTAAAACGTCAATGGGAGCACCGCAGTGAAAAGTATTGTGGCCTGGATGTGCACATCCTTGTTGTCGCTTGGCTGGACATCTGCTCTCGCTCAGGTCGAGTACAACGAGCACGATATTTCGACGCTGCAGGAGCTTATGCAGGCGGGCGACCTGAGTTCCGCGGAACTAACGGCTTATTACCTGCAGAGAATTGAGGCTATTGATCGCGCGGGACCCGGACTCAACTCCATCATCGAGCTGAATCCTGCAGCACTCGCCATTGCGAAGTCGCTGGATGAAGAGCGCAAGGCCAGCGGACCGCGTGGCCCCATGCATGGCATTCCGGTTGTCCTGAAAGCGAATATCGACACAGGCGATCAGATGGCAACGACAGCAGGTTCGATGGCACTGGCAGGGCATCGTGCAGCAGCAGATGCATTTGTCGTTCAACAATTGAGAGCTGCGGGCGCAGTCATTCTGGCCGAGGCGAATCTCAGTGAGTGGGCCAATTTCCGCTCGACAGAATCGTCCAGTGGCTGGAGTAGCATTGGGGGACAGACCAATAATCCCTATGGTCACGGACGTAACCCTTGCGGTTCCTCGAGTGGTTCCGCGGTTGCTGTCGCAGCTGGCCTGACGAGCGTTGCTGTCGGCACAGAGACCAATGGGTCGGTTGTTTGCCCGTCAAGCGTGAACGGTATTGTTGGTATTAAACCATCTCTTGGCCTGATCAGTCGAAGCGGCATTATTCCGATAGCACATAGTCAGGACACGGCCGGTCCGATGGGCCGTACTGTCGAGGATGCCGCTATTCTATTGACGGCGATGGCCGGCAGGGATACCGCCGATCCATTTGCGGACATGTATCCGCAAGATGTGCCGGATTTTGCAGCGAATCTATCTACCGATGCTCTCAAGGGCACCCGCATTGGCGTATTTCGTGGGCACAATGGTGCGGGTAACGACTTGCGCGTTGAGCAAATTGTTGCCAACACGATCGAGACACTGAAAGCGCTGGGCGCCGAGGTGGTTGATCCTGTAGAGATCGACAAAGAGGGCATGAGTGATGCTAGCCGAATCGTTCTGTACTACGAGTTCAAAGCTGACCTGAATGCTTATCTGGAAAATTCTGGTGCGGCGATGAAGACCATGGACGACATCATTGCATTCAACGAAGAACATGCCGAAACCGTCATGCCGTTTTTTGGCCAGGAGAGAATGCTGGCCGCGCAGGAAAAAGGTCCTTTGACGGACAGCGAGTATCTCGATGCATTGGCTGACAGCAAAAAGATCGCACAGTCAGGCATTAACAACGCTCTGCAGGAACACAATCTGGATGCGCTGATCGCACCGACGAGAGGTCCGGCGTGGATGACAGATAATGTCAGCGGTGATCGTTCCTCCGGTATTTCGAGTTCTTCGCTTGCAGCGGTGTCGGGGTACGCGAGCATTACGTTGCCGGCAGGCGATATCTTGGGCTTACCGATCGGGATTTCTTTTATCGGTGCAGAATTCAGCGACGCGAAGCTAATTCAGTATGCGTACGCTCTGGAACAAGCAGGCTATACTCGTAAGCCACCAACTTTCAGGTAGCGACGAGAACATCGTCTCTTTGCATTGGATGACCTGCTTGCGATCCATCAGTCGAAGAAAATTTCTGGCGCAAACAACTGCACTGACTGCTGCTTCAGTCTTGCCGCTGGGCTCAATAGCACAGGAAACTATGCTGACACGAGCAATTCCAGGGACAACTGAACACTTACCCGTTATCGGGCTTGGCGCCCCAAGCGTCTTTTATAAGACACCGCCTGAGGGTCCTGAACTCGCCAAGTCTCTGGTCCAGGCTATGGTTGATAAGGGCGGGCGGGTGATGGATACGCCGGCATTTTTCAGGCCCGATCCCCCAGTGATTGGGCCCATTCTTAACGAAATGGGACTGCAGGATGATCTGTTTCTGACCGGCAAGATTTCAGTGCGTGGCAAGCAGGAAGGCATCAGTCATATGGAAAGGCTCATCGCCAATCTGAACAAGAGGCCGATGGACCTGATGATGGCGCTGAACCTGTGGGATCTCGACAACCACTGGCCAACGCTTCGGGAAGCGAAAGCCGAAGGAAAGGTTCGCTATATCGGTGCGAGCCTCACAAATATCAGGAATGTAAGCAATTTCGACCGCGAGCCAATCGAACGCTTTATGCGAGAAGAGCGTCCGGATTTCTTTTTGCTCGGTTACTCCATGTATCAAAATGAAGCTGAGGATCGTCTCCTGCCCCTGGCGGCCGATTTGGGCATTGGAATTATTGTCTCAGAGGCGTTCAAGACGACAGCAGATGGCGCCTACTTCAGCGATACAGCGGGCAAAGGACTTCCCGAATGGGCGACGGAATTTGACTGCGAATCCTGGGCCCAGTTTGGCCTCAAATACATCATTTCGCATCCAGCGGTCACCACGGTGGTAACCGAGACCAGCAAGGTGAAACACGTGATCGACAATATGCTCGGTGGTTACGGACGGCTTCCCGATCAAGCTATGCGTAAACGCATGTCTGAGCATTTCTTCTCTTTGTTGTAGACCTTGATGTCTATTAGAAAATACTTGATGGGCCTTGTTACAGCGGCCGCAATCTCTCTACCCGTCTTGGCGCACCATAGCGACGCTGGAGTGGACGTGGAGTCGGTCGTGGCCTTTGAAGGAACAGTCAGGGAATTTACCTGGAAGAACCCGCATGTATACGTCGTCGTTGAAGTCGAGCAAGACGGCGAATCACCGATTGCCTGGGAGTTGCAAATGTCGGCGGTAACCATACTGTCGCGAAGAGGCTGGACGAGCGAGACGCTGTCTCCCGGCGATCATGTCTCCGTTCGGGCAAACCCCGCGGAGGATGGACGACGGTACGGCATTTTGCAGTCCGTCGAAAAGGAGGGCGGCCTCGCATTGGCCGCAGCGGTAAAGGCACCGGACGTCGCCCCCAGTACCACGACTCTGGCCGGCACCTGGCTAACCGACCGCGCGACATTGCAATCCTACCCAGGTGGATTCGACGGCCTTTTTCACGCGTTACTCAAGTTGAACGATAAAGGCAAAACCGCTAAGGCGGGTTTCAGTGTGCTGTCCGATGAGAATCCTGACGCGAGCTGTGTTGGTCGACCAACGCCGTCGGCACTCGTTTCAACTACCCTGTACTTGATGGAGATTGACCTCACACACCAGAATGAGGTCATTGTCTTGAGAGGCGAAAGGTTCAATGAAGTCCGGACAGTCAATATGGATGGCCGGCCTCACCCCGACCCGGATGTGCGTTTCGCCACGGGTCATTCTATTGGACGATGGGATGGTGATACGTTGGTAATCGATACGGCGAACTTTGAAGATCACCGCTCTCCGTACCAGATCGGAGTACCGTCCGGAGGCCTGAAACACGTGGTGGAACGCTACAGATTGAGCGAAGACGGCACCCATATCGACGCTGAGTTCACATTGGAAGATCCCGAATATCTAACCGAACCCATGGTGCATAGCAGACAGTTAATTTACTCGCCGCACCTCGAAATGCTGCACGGCGACTGTGATCAAGAGTCGTCGAGCCGGTTTCTTGCCGACTAATACGGAGCCCAGAAAATTGTTATCTCTTAGATGTGTGCTTGTATCATTCATTTCATTGACACTCCTGCCGCTAACTCTGGCAGCTCACCATTCACGATCCGAGTTTGCCGAAGAAATTAGTGAAGTCACAGGTGAGCTGTTGAAGGTTTACTGGAGAAATCCGCACGCTGGGTTGGATGTTCGCATTACCAACGAAGATGGCAGTAAGGAAGTATGGCGCATTGAAACGTATGGCAGCCCGAACCTATTTAGTCGTATGGGCGTGAAACGGGAACACTTCATAGTCGGAGAGCAAATCAGGGTCGCCGGGAACGTTTCAACAAGGAGGCCACATCATCTTCTTGGTCGAAATGTCTTGTTCGAAAGCGGTATGGAAGCTGTCCTGAATGCGAGCATAGAACCGAGGTGGTCGCAGGAGCACGTGGGTGGTTCAGACCAGTCCGACGTCGACTTGAGCAAGGTTGTTGATGCCGCCAGTGAAAACTTAAAGATCTTTCGCGTTTGGAGTATTGCGGGCAGGGCAGTCGGTGTTAGACGGCACTTTCCATACACCGATTCTGCCAGGGCGGCGATGGCTGTCTGGGACCCGGTAAACAGTCCGGTTGCACAGTGTCAGGAACCGGGAATGCCGGTTCCCATGTACCAACCCTTATCCTTTGTATTCACAGATAATGGCGACACCATAAATCTGCAGACCGAGTATTTCGGAACGGTTCGGACGATAGACATGGACGATACCACTGATCCTGAATCTCAGCCGGCGAGTCATCTTGGCTATTCGGTCGGGCATTGGGAAGGTAACTCCCTGGTCGTAGAGACATCCAGGATCAACTATCCGTATTTCAATTCGGCTGGCGCCCCGATGAGCGAAGACGTCAAGGTGACCGAGCGATTTAGACTAAGCGAGGATCAAACCCAACTGGCGTATCACCTGACGGTTGTTGATCCCCTAACCTTCACTGAGCCCGCAACCAGTGAACGATTATACGTCGCGCTTGGCGCACCGTTCCTCGTCCTTGACTGCACAGTATTTTAATCAGCAACTTCAACGGAAGAATGCCGTGAATATGAAGAAAGTAATCTCTATATTTTTGTTCGCCTTCACCTTGGGTATATCGCTTTCAACTCATTCCTATGAGGCATTCCAGGGCCCTACTGAATTAATTCAATACGATCCGGCAAAGGCATTCAACGGCTATACGTTATTTAGCCCATTCCGCGGCAAGAACTCTTATCTAATCGACATGCAAGGCAACGTGGTGCACATGTGGCCATATCCTGAGAATTTTGGTGTGCCAAATACTGAGGCGATTGAAAAGCATGCGCGTCTGCTCGAAGACGGAAACCTGTTACGAGGTGTCATTGACAGGGCCGGCAAGGGGAATCGCAGCGGTGCAATATATCAACTGGTCAATTGGGATGGCGAAGTCGTGTGGCAGCATGACGAAGAGCGTCTCGGCTATTCCCCACACCATGATTTCAGGATGATCTGGAACCCGAAGCTTAAACAGAAAACGCTTATGTACGCTGCTACCCGTGATATCAGCCATGAAGATGCCATTGCACTTGGCGTAGATCCAAGTCTGCGCGAAGACTACGCGTCGCGACCCGATGGCCTGGTTGAAGTTGATATGGAGGGTAATGTGATATGGGAATGGAATATTTCTGATCACGTGGTACAGGACATCAATCCTGATTTACCGACATACGGGGTCATCGCGGAACATCCGGGCAAAATGGATCCAAACTTTCGCAATGGTGTCAGCGGTGACTGGATACACATCAATGGCTTTGATTACAACGAAAAACTGGATCAAATCGTTATCAGTAATTCTGCTTACAGTGAATTACAGATCATTGACCATGGCGCGACATTCATCCCCGGTGATGCCAAAAAGAGTATCGAGCTGGCCGCCAGTGATGCCGGTGATTTCATTTATCGTTGGGGTAATCCATGCGCCTTCGATGCGGGTGACTGTCCTGCCAAAGTAAATGAAGGGCAGTCGAGTACAAATGGGCACCAGCAGGTGTTTTTCATCCATGATGCACAGTGGGTCCGGGAGAAAGAGGTCACACCGATGACCGGGAATCTACCCGGCGCTGGAAATCTCATGGTTTTTGATAACGGTACGCGACGCCCAGGACTGACATATTCCTCTGTCCTCGAGATCGATCCCTACGACGGTGATATGGAGAAGGGTGTTTATGTTGAGCAAATGTCCGCCGGCTATAACACGCCGAGAGGCCGCGAATTCGAACCTAATCAGAATATTTCAAAGCAAATAGTATGGCGATTCAAGAGCGCATTGCCGAACTCTTTTTTCAGCGATTACATCTCCGGGGCGCAACGTATGCCGAATGGAAACACGGTGATCAATGCCGGTGGGCACGGACACTTCTTTGAGGTCACGCCTGATAATGAAGTCGTGTGGGAATATATCAACCCGGTGGGAGATCGTACTAATGGCGAGTACGGTATCTACAAAATTATGAGGGATAAGGTCGGCGATCATTTTAACGCTGTTTTCAAAATCGCACGTTATGCGCCCGATTACGCTGGGCTGGAAGGCAGAGAATTAATTCCCATGGGAAAAATTACTGAGATTCACACCGGGGAAAGCGCGAGGCCAAAGGTCGCGGAATAGAAAAAACCAAATAGAGGAGCCCCCTAAGGCTCCTGCGCTGCGACATAAGCGGAAATAGCGATAATATCTTCAGGAGTAAGCCTGTCGACGGCTAGATTCATCAATACCGCCATTGGTCCTGCTCGATTCCCCTGTTGCATGTCGTAAAGTTGTCGGCCGATATAGCTTGGTTGGCGACCGGCAATAGGTGGGGCTATTGGCGTGCCACGCAAGTCTGGCCCATGACATGTCAGACATTCCATACTGTTATCGCCACCGGTTGTGACCAACGCCTCACCTCGGGCAAGACTACCTATAGGTGTATAGGCGACCATGCCAGACCGTGGGTTTCGCAGGTTATTGGTAGCGTAGGTGCTTACCGGCAATTCTATTAGACGCATCCCCAATGGTTCCGTCTCGCTGCCCTCAAGTTTGGTAAACAGACCGTTGCGACTGGCTTGAAATTTGGGAACAGCGTCGGACTCGATAACTTTTACCCAGGGCTTAAAAGGAATGGACCCATAGTATTCGGCTATTTCTCTGGCCTGTTCCGGCGTGAGGGCGCGAGCCATTGCTGCCATTTCAAAGCCATTGGCTTTATGGGTATCAGTGGTCTGGCGCGTTCCGGTCGCAAAATCGTCGAGCTGTCGCAAGAAATAGTCTACAGGCAAGCCAGCGACCGGTGCGTTTTGCATCAAGCCCTGACCATTCGGCAGGTGGCAGATTGCACAGGCCCGCATACCGATATATTCGAGCCCGTAGGCAACAATATCGGGCATTTTCGGATGGTCACCAGGAAACCAATCCGCCGGTGAGAAAGGAGCGGTTATTTGCGTCTGCGTAAATAACATGTCACTACCTTCAACATGCATGAGTGTGCCGGAGGTATCCCGAGGCATTCCTCCGGGTCTGTCGCAGTCTCTGGGTCGAGTGCCCAGACAATTCTGCGACCAATCTTCTGGTGGCTGTGGCGGCTCGATATAGCCATAGGCCCAAAGCGGGAAGCCGTCCTGATGCGAAGGTGCAACGGCAGGATCTATAAAGGAGATATTGTCTTGCGCAAAAAGACTAGTGCCGAGAAGTAACAGGATGCCAACACGTTTCATTTCATATACCCGTCTTATTTGATGCATTACTTAGCTGAGCAGAAAGCGCTAGAGTACGAAGATGACGCAAGAAATACCACAAACTGACATTCCTGTTTGTCCACCGCCAGACGCCAACTTAAAAAGACCAAGGATTAAACTACCTGCTGGGTCCGTGGATACGCATGCCCATATTTTTGGATCTCAAGATGAGTATCCGCTGTCGCCCCATCGCGGCTACACGCCCGTTGAAGCGCAGCTGGATACATTGCTGGAGATGCACGCCACACTCGGCGTTGATCGCCTTGTCCTTACCCAGCCAAGTGTTTATGGCACGGACAATTCTGCGATGCTGGATGCAATTGCCAAATACCCCGATCGTATTCGCGGTGTCATTGCGGTTGGACCGGAAGTCACCGACAAGGAATTAGAAGATTTTCACGCCACAGGCATTCGCGGCATCCGCGTTAATCTCGTCGACAAAGGCGGAATGCCTTTTGCTTCCATCAAAGAATTTTGCCGTTTCGCCGAACGACTAAAGCCTTTTGGGTGGCATTTGGAACTGCTTATTCATGTTCATGAATTTCCTGATATCCGTGACACGCTCGGAAAATTGCCGGTCGATATATCGGTCGGACATTTGGGTTATATGAAAACCTCTGAAAGTATTAACCATCCGGGATTCCAGGACTTTCTCAATCTCGTACGAGATGGTCATTGCTGGGTAAAACTAACCGGCACCTATCGGATTACAACGAGTGATCGAACGCCATATCTTGATGTGACCCCAACAGCCCAAGCCCTAATTGAAGCCAATCAGGATCGTTTGATCTGGGGTACAGATTGGCCACATGTTGCGACTTATGGCTTTATGCCTAATGATGCCGACCTCGTCGATCACATACTCGATTGGACGACAAACACGGCAATTCATCAAAAAATATTTGTCGACAACTCCGTCAGTCTATTCGGGTTTTAAGAAAAGTCGCGCACAAAAAAGGGCTCCTCATAAAGAAGCCCTA
>Ga0164320_10000470_pt1 | contig 13165 bp, 12 predicted proteins | sample GuaBasSediGuay11_FD_113736 | JGI IMG/M metagenome (GOLD analysis project Ga0164320, IMG submission 113736) | Subseafloor sediment microbial communities from Guaymas Basin, Gulf of California, Mexico - Guay11, Core 4567-28, 0-3 cm | ecosystem: Environmental > Aquatic > Marine > Hydrothermal...
CCGGTGCGATCAATGATCAGACCAAGATTCTCGAATACACCGGCGGATCGCTCGACCATGTCGGCCTCACTCTGCGCGACTGCGACGCTCGTAGGCACAAGCAGCGGCTGTCGAACAACGGCCTTGTCGTCGAACCCTGCTTTGAGTTTTTCATAGAGGATGCGCTCGTGCGCAGCATGCATATCGACGATGACCAGGCCGTTCGCATTCTCAGCAAGTACATAGACGCCACCGATCTGAGCAACCGCGTAGCCCAGCGGTGGGATCTCGGACGGCTCGCGGTTGATGTCGACGGCTGCGGCGGAACCCTGCGCTGAAAATGCCTGGTAGGCGGCCAGCGTCTCGCGAACAGCGCCGGGTAAAGGCATGGCCCTCTGCATTTGTGGCTGCGAATGCGGCAATGGCGCAGGAACTGCGGCGTAACCGCCAGGTCGTGTTTCGCTGAGCGCTGCTTCAATTGACTGGGACACGATGCCGTGAATGCGCCGGCCATCACGGAAACGCACTTCGTGCTTGGCCGGATGCGCGTTCGCATCGACCGTAGCAGGATCCATCGTTATCGACAGCACGTAGGCCGGGTAACGGCCGTGAAAAAGCACATCGCGATACGCATGGCGCGCAGCGTGCGACAGAGTCTTGTCCGAGATACTGCGACCGTTGACGAACCAGTACTGCATATCCGGCTGGCTGCGGTTGTAGGTGGGCAAGCCGATCCAGCCCGTCAATGCAACGCTTTCGGTTTCGCGCGATAGAAAAACCGCCTGATCGGCGAATGCCTCGCCGCAAATTCTCGCTATCCGCTGCAGACGATCTTCGTCCGTTCGCGCGGCAGGCAACTGCATCACAGAGCGCCGATTGTGCGTCAGTGTAAAGGCAACATCCTGCCGTGATAGTGCCAGTCGTCGGATCCACTTCTCGATGTGGCCGAATTCTGTCCTCTCCGTACGCAGGAAACGTCGCCGTGCGGGCGTGTTGTAAAAAAGGTCATGTACCTCGACGGTCGTCCCTTGCGGGTGCGCGGCCGGCCGAGGTTCTGTAATCGCACCATCGTCGGCCTCAACCTGCCAGGCCGAATCCGAGCCGGGCGTTGCAGAGCACAGCGTCAGCCGTGCGACAGACGCGATACTGGGCAGCGCCTCTCCGCGAAACCCCAAAGATGCCACGGCCTCGAGATCATCAAGGCTCGAAATTTTGCTCGTTGCATGTCGCGACAGCGCCAGGGCCAACTCCTCCCGCCCGATACCGCCACCATTGTCGCGGATCCGGATTAGCTTCTGGCCGCCCGCCTGAATGTCGATGTGCACGCTGCTCGCACCCGCATCGAGGCTGTTCTCGACCAGTTCCTTTACGACCGATGCCGGCCGCTCGACCACTTCGCCGGCGGCGATCTGGTTGATCAGGTGATTGGGGAGTTGCTGGATAGGCATCGAATGTCGCGCACACGGGGACGGACGGCCATTTTTTCAAAACGGCGGGCAAAAGTCTTGTTAGAGAAGAATCAGCTTCCGGAGAAGATCGGAATTGACAGCGTCTGACCGACCCTTATCGTGTCGTTGTTCAGTCGATTTGCCGCCCGAATCGCCGCTGTACTTACATTGTAGCGGTCTGCAATCTCGGACAGCGTGTCGCCACGACTAATGACATGATTCACCTCGCGCGTCGGGTTGCGACGTACATCCATGGCGATTCGCGTATTGGGCGGCGGATTCGTATAGAAATAATTGCGGATGCCGCCGAGAATAGCGGTTGCCAGCCTGGCCTGATAATTGGGATCCCTGAGCTTCTTCTCTTCGTTCGGGTTCGAAATGTAGGCTGTCTCAACAAGAATCGACGGCATGTCCGGTAACTTGAGCACGAGCAGATTTGCCTGCTGCACGGTACTACGTCGAACTCTTGTCATGCCGGCCATTTCGCCAATTACCCTGGAACCAACATCGAGGCTCGCACTCAAAGCAGCATTCTGCGACAGGTCCAGCAGGACTTCCGCCAGGACCTGGTCTTTGTCTTCGAGTGTCACACCGCCTACCCGAACCGACGCATTCTCGCGTTCCGCCAGCAGTCGGGCTTCTTCGTCGCTTGCGCCTTTAAGTGACAAGGCATACACGGTCGCGCCGTTGGCACGCCTGTCACCCACGGCGTCGGCGTGGATCGAAACGAACAAGTCGGCATTATTCTTGTGTGCAATTGCAGTACGCCTGCGATGGTCGAGGTACATGTCACTATCGCGAATAAGGACGGCCCGCATGCCGTGCTCGGCATTGATCTTGTCAGCCAGTCTGCGCGATACCGCCAAAGCAATATCCTTTTCCTTTGTCCGCGCCCTGCCGATCGCACCGGGATCGTGACCACCGTGCCCTGCGTCAATCGCTACGACGATGTCGCGACCGGGCTTGTAGGATTCCGAGGCGCGTTTGACTGTCTGTGGACTGCTCGAGCGCTGCAAATCGATGACCAGGCGGTCACCGTAGGTGTTGTTGGGCCCCGCAGTGAAGCTGCGCGAGCGGACGTTCTCGTTCAGATCGAGAACGACGCGTAATTGACCGTCGGCCTTGATGGCGCTGCGAATACCTTTGACCGTGCCTGTGGGGCCCGGCATATCGGACACCAGTGACGGCGAGAGTCGGCCTGCTTTGAGGTCAATAACGAGACGGTCAGGTCCTCTCAGGGTGAAAATAGCGTGTTTTGTTGGCTGGCTCAGGTCCAGGACGACCCTGGTTTTGCCACCCTCAGCCCATATGCGGATATTTTCGACGGTCGGCGCAGCCTGCGCGGCCGTTGTGAACAGCGCAAAAAGCGTCATCAAAAGCAGGCGTTGACGGTGCATCGCGGAAAATCAGGCTCTACGTCGAGATTATGTCGGGTGAGTATACCGCCGGATGCACGAAATCCAAGAATTTTTTGTTCAAAATTATGAGGATATGGGTCTTAGTTAATCCTGTGAATTAGAACAGGCGAAATCCTCGATCTGGCGAACGAGCGCTTTGCCGCGTTCGCTCAAACCCTCGAGACGTGCGTCGCGTCCCGATTCGGCATAGCTGAGCTCCAGCCGTAAGTCCGCTGCCGACATCAATCCAGGCGCTCGATCCGGCCATTCGATGAGCCGAAAGCCATCCTCGAGTTCGGTCCAACCCAGGTAGCGCAGCTCTTCCTCATCTGAAATTCTATATAGATCAATATGATAGACGATTCTACCGGGAACCTGGTAGGGCTCCACGAGGGTGTAGGTAGGGCTGGGTACGGCACCATTGTGTCCCATGGCTTTGATCAGAGCCCTGGCAAAAGTGGACTTGCCGGCGCCAAGTTCGCCCTCGAGCAACACCGTCCAGCCCGCCGTATCGGACGGCAGGACCGCGTTCAGTCGCCCGGCGAGCGCAGCGGTCGCCTCGGCATCCACCAGGTTCAAGGTCATGGGTTGATCGCGTTTCGGAGCTCGCCCAGGAGATCAGACGCCATCAACCCGCGCTCTCCGCCTGCCCCGGCCAGGTCCCCCGCCCGCGCATGAACTGCAACCCCTACCGTCGCGGCGTCCTCAGGCGCCAGACCCTGCGCCAGCAAGGCTGCAACGATGCCCGTCAGCACATCCCCCATACCGGGCGCAGCCATGCCAGGATTGCCCCCACTGCACAGCCAGGGAACCCCGGATGAGGCCGACACCAGCGTGCCTGAGCCCTTTAGGACCGCCACACCACCGTAGCGTCCGCGCAAATCGAACAACGCCTTGCGACGATCGGCCTGCACATCTGCCGCCGTGCAGTCGAGTAGGCCTCCGGCTTCCCCTGGATGCGGCGTAATGACACGTTTGTCGTTGAATTCCCGCGATTCGGCGAGCCAGTTGAGGGCATCCGCATCCCATACGGCGAGCCGCTCGTCATGCTTGAGCAAAGCCACAAGACCGGCTGCCCATTCAGACCGCCCCAGGCCAGGTCCGAAAGCAATGACATCGGCCTTGTTGAGCAATACGTCGAGTTCACCTGTCTCTGTGATGCCGTGAGACATCAGTTCTGGCCGCGTTCCCACAATCAGCCCCGCGTGATCCGGATGCGTCGCAATCGATACCAGCCCCGCACCCGCGCGCAATGCCGCCTCACCGCACAGCCGCACCGCGCCCGGCATGCCTGGCCCGCCGCCGACAACCAGGACATGGCCGAAATCCCCCTTGTGTGCTGTCCGGCGGCGTGGCACCAGGTTTTTGCGCAAATGATCATCGTCTATGCGCCTGAATTCCGGCTCGCAGCCCTGACGGCACTTGGGCGGCACGCCCAGGTCCGCGAATACGATGTCACCGCAATAATCCGCGCCATCTGAGAGATAAAGGCCTGCCTTGAGCCCCACAAACGTAACAGTGCAGTCCGCACGTACCGCGAATCCCATCACGTTGCCAGTGTCGCCGTGTATGCCCGTCGGTATGTCGAGGGCGATAACGGCTGCGGCGTGGGAGTTGATCGCCGCCACAGCGAGCGCGAAGTCTCCCTCGGCATCGCGCTCGAGACCACTGCCCAGCAAGCCGTCCATGATGAGGTCTGCATCCGGATCAAGTTGTCCGGACCACGCCATAACCACGCCACCTTCCGCAGCAAAATCGTCATAGGCGGTCGCCGCATCGTCTTTCAAGGACTCGGGGTCGACCACCGCGACGACTGAAACGACAATGCCTTCACTGGCCGCGAGCCGCGCGACCACATAGCCGTCGCCAGCGTTATTGCCGGCGCCGCAAACGATCTGCCAGCGCCTGGCATCGGGGAACCGCTCACGGGCCTCACTCACCGCGGCGGCTCCGGCCCGCGACATGAGCGTATAGCCAGGAATCCCCTCATCCTCGATCGCCGCGCGATCGATTTCACGGACAGTTGCTACCGAGTAAATATCAACAGGCAACGTAGACATGACGACGATTATACTGTGCCGCGACGAGGAACATGCATTGCCACGACTACTTAATCATTCGGCGCAGGACCTGGCCAGGCTGAAAGCGGACATCGTTCGCTGGAGCGAAGAGCTCGGATTCCAGCAGTTGGGTGTCAGCGATGTTGACCTGAGCGCAGCGGAGTTGCGTCTCGGGGAGTGGCTCGCTGATGATTTTCACGGCGAAATGGACTACATGGACAAGCACGGCAGCAAACGCAGCCGGCCGGCCGAACTCGTCCCGGGAACACTGCGCGTGATATCCATGCGCATGGACTACCTGCCCCCTGGTCAGGATCAGTCAACAGACCTCCTGGATCATGAATCCAGGGCCTACATATCGCGCTATGCCCTTGGGCGGGACTATCACAAGGTCATCAGGCGACGCCTGCAGAAACTCGCATCGCGCATCGAGCAACAGGTTGGTAGTTTCGGCTATCGCGCGTTTGTTGACAGTGCACCAGTCCTCGAGAAACCGCTCGCCGAAAATGCGGGGCTTGGCTGGATAGGCAAGCACACGAATATCATTAACTCCGAAGCCGGCTCGTGGTTTTTCCTGGGCGAGTTGTATACGGATCTGCCACTTCCCGTTGACGAGAAAGCCAGCCCGCATTGCGGTACGTGCCGTGCCTGCATCGATATTTGTCCAACCCGGGCGATCGTCGCGCCATTTAAACTCGATGCCCGGCGCTGTATTTCGTACCTGACCATTGAGCTCAGAGATTCCATCCCGCTTGAGTTCCGGGAGGCCATCGGGAACCGCATATATGGCTGTGACGATTGCCAATTGTGTTGTCCCTGGAACAAGTTTGCCCAACCAAGCGCTGAAGCGGACTTTGCGCCGCGACACGGCCTCGATGATGTCGACCTTACGGAGCTGTTTTCGTGGAGCGAGGCAAAGTGGCTCGAACGCACGGCCGGCAGCGCCATACGACGTATTGGCTATGATTGCTGGCTGCGCAACATCGCCGTTGCCCTGGGTAACGCCAAAACAACAGCCGATGTTGTTGAAGCATTGAAATCGCGACTCGATCACGATTCAGATATGGTCATTGAACACATTGAGTGGTCGCTCGAACGGCACAAGGAGACACAGCATGTTTGAAGCACCGGCTTCGCCCTACCTCGTTCCCTTTGATGGCACCTTTCGCGTCAGTGAGGCGCCAACAATCCCTGGAACAGATGGGTCACGCCACACGGGCAAGAACCGCAAGCGGAACACACGCAACCTGAACCGTTTGCAACGTGTGCTGGCCGCGGGCGACAAACACGCCGTGTTGCTTGTCTTCCAGGCAATGGATGCCGCAGGCAAGGACAGCACTATTCGCGCCGTCATGCAGGGCGTCGACCCGTCCGGCTGCCAGGTCTTCACTTTCAAAAAGCCGTCGAGCCTCGAGCTTGATCACGACTTTCTTTGGCGCACGACCTGCCGCCTGCCGGAACGTGGCCGCATTGGCATCTTCAATCGCAGCCAGTACGAGGAAGTTCTGGTGGTGCGCGCGCATCCCAAGATCCTCGACTATCAAAAACTCCCGGACCCGATCAACTACGACACAGTCTGGGACGATCGACTACGCTCGATTCGTGAACAGGAAGAACACCTGGCTCGCAATGGGACCGTGATCCTGAAATTCTGGCTCAATGTGTCGAAAGATGAGCAGAAAAAGCGATTCCTCTCACGACTGGATGAACCGAGCAAGAACTGGAAATTCGAGCCCGGTGACGTTGTCGAACGACGGCACTGGGATAACTACATGCAGGCATACGAGGATGCACTCAATGCCACGTCGCGCCCGTGGGCTCCGTGGTTCTCAATACCGGCTGATGACAAGCCCTATATGCAGGCCCGGGTTGCCGAAATCATCATTGAGGCGTTGCAGAACATAGGCCTCAGGTACCCGGAGCCCTCGGACGAAGACCGTGCCGAGTATGCGGAGGCCCGTAAAGAACTGTCCTAGCCGCACAACAAACCCGCGATTTGCCTTAATACTGTGGCCCAGTCGATATTCTTGGCGGGGTAATAACGTAAGAATTGGTGGTTCACAGGAGGCTAAACATTGTCGCAGTCACTCGCCATAAATTCAGACTACAAACGCTCGCTGCTCGAGGGACTCGAGCTGTTTCGAGGCGTGAGCCCGGATGACGTGCAGGACTTGCTGCAGAACTGCGATCGCCGCGATCTCGGGGAAGGCGAGCTGCTCCTTTCACCGGGCGAAAAAAATGAGCATGTTTTTATTGTTTTGTCCGGAAGTCTCAACGTGCACGTTGGCTCACCGGACGCGCCGGTGCTTGCCACTATGGATGTCGGCGCGTGTGTTGGCGAGATGTCCATCATTGAAGACAGGGACCCGTCCGCATATGTGATTGGCGCCGAGCCAACGCATCTGTTGCTGATTCACCAATCTGTACTCTGGGACATGGTTAACGCATCCCACGAATTTTCCAAGAATCTGCTGATTGTCCTTTCCGAACGCGTGCGCAGCCACAACCACGTCATCGCGGACAGCTACGGTGAGCTGCGCAAGTTTGAACGCCACGCGACAACAGACGCTCTCACAGGACTCAGCAATCGCCACACGATGGAAGAACTGTTCGAGCGCGAAATAAAACGTTGCGAGAAAGATGACCACCCGATCTCACTCATCATGATTGATATCGACAATTTCAAAGTCTTCAACGATCATTTTGGGCATGTGGCCGGCGATCGCGCGCTGTCGGCAGTTGCCACCATTCTCAAGCATCAGTTTCGTCCCAGGGATGTACTGGTTCGATTCGGCGGCGATGAGTTCGCGATTCTACTGCCAGAGGTTGACGAGGAAGTTGGACTCACAGTCGCGGATCGCGTAAGACAGACTGTTTGCGGTGACACCGGAGACGGCAGTGATTCGTTGATTCAGATCCCGATCAAGATTTCGATGGGTGTTGCCGTGCACAACAAAGGTGACAGTCTTTCATCGCTCATACGTGCAGCCGACGCGGCACTGTATCGCGCCAAGCATGCCGGGCGTAACGCCGTTTCGAACTAGAGCGTTACCAGCACATTATCTATCAGTCTGGCCTGACCCAGATTCGCTGCAGCCAGCACGACCAATTCGCGACAGCCTTCCTCTGGCGGACCCAGGTCTGCAGCCCGCCGAACAGCAACGTATTCCGGCAAGAACCCGGCGCGTTCAAGTTCATTCCTGGCCTGTCCCTCAAGCGCATCGAAATCACCGACGCCATCACGCATCTGGCGCTCAATATCGGTCAATGCCTGGTACAGAGCCGGCGCCTTCTCGCGCTCGTCATCACTGAGATAAGTGTTTCTTGAACTCATCGCGAGGCCATCGTCCTCGCGAATCGTTGCTGCGGTAAAAATTGCCACAGGCAGGTTCAAATCTTCGACCATTCGCCTGATCACAAGCTGCTGCTGATAGTCCTTTTGTCCGACTACGGCGACGTCAGGCTGCACCAGGGCCAAGAGCCGAGCGACAACCGTCGTCACGCCATCAAAATGCCCGGGGCGAAAGGACCCACAGAAATTTTCGGTAAGGCCTGGCACTGTCACCGCAGTTGCATTGTCGATTCCGAACGGATAGACGGTCTCCACAGACGGTGCAAACAATACATCCGCCGCAACGGTTTTCAACCGTCGCGTGTCCTTGTCGAACGTCCGTGGATACGTCTCGAAATCTTCGCCTTCACCAAACTGTGTCGGGTTGACAAAAACAGTGACAATCACTCGTTCGGCATGTTGTTTCGCGACGTTGACGAGGCTGACGTGGCCTGCGTGGAGATTGCCCATCGTCGGAACAATGGCAACATGCTCCCGGGCATGACGCCATTCGGCGAGCTCTTCCTGCAGCTCGTGCTTGTCTTCTATGACTTTCATCGAATCAGGTCAGGAGAAACAGTGCTCGGGCGCCGGGTAGCTGCTGTCCTTAACCGCCTTGACGTAGGCCTGCAGAGCAGCAAGTGGCGAGTCGTTCCCTTGTTGAAAATTCCTGACGAATCTCGGTGTCTTTCCCTGGGTAATATCGAGGATGTCGTACAGCACCAGGATCTGGCCGTCGACGTGAGGGCCGGCACCGATTCCGATGATCGGCACGTCGAGAGCATCTTGCATGGCCTGTCCGACTTCGTTGGGAACACACTCGAGCAGGACGATGTCAGCTCCGGCATCTTGCAACTGCTTTGCAGACTCGACCATTTCGCGAGCGTGATCGGGCTCGCGACCCTGCACCTTGAAGCCGCCGAGCTTGTGAACGGACTGGGGCTTCAGGCCCAGGTGGGCACAAACAGGAATATCGTGCTCGGCGAGATGTTCAACAATTTCGAGTTGGCCACCGCCGCTCTCGAGCTTGATCATCATCGCACCGCCCTCCTGCATCAGTCGCACAGAGTTGTCGAGCGCCTGCGTCGGGTTTGTATAACTCATGAACGGCATGTCAGCGACGAGAAATGCATGGCGCAAGCCTCGGGCGACCGCTTGTGTGTGGTACACGATATTGTCGACGGTTACCGGCACTGTCGTGTCGTGTCCCTGTACGACCATACCGAGCGAATCGCCAACGAGCACAACGTCGGTACCGGCCGCGTCGACCAGGGCCGCGTAGCTCGCATCGTATGCTGTCAAACAGGCTATAGGCTCGCCGTCCTGTTTCATTTGCCGAAGCGTCGAAACATTGACGGGCGGTTCGGCCATGCCTCGTTGTTCTAGTTGTGTATACATTCAGGAAATTCTCAGGCGAGTGCTGCTGCTACCGGATTGAAGAAGTGACGTCCGCCTGTCGTACGTTCAATTTGCTGGAACAACTGCGCATAGTCCGCTTCGTTATTAATAGGATCGATCTGCGATGCATTTACGATCAGCAAAGGTCCGTCGTTGTAGGCATGAAAGAATCTGGCGTAGGCGTCCGTAACTCTCTCCAGGTAGCGCCTGTCGATCGCGCGTTCAAACAGGATTCCGCGCCGTGCGATGCGTTCGAGCAAGGCATCAACTGATGACTGCAGGTAGATGACGAGATCGGGAACCGGCGCCTCTATATCGAGCGACGATGTAACCTGGTTGTAAAGGTTCAGCTCGTCAGCACTCAGATTCAATTCGGCGAACAGCTGGTCCTTTGAAAACAGGTAGTCAGACACACGCACATTGGCGAACATGTCGGCCTGGCGCAGATCCTCGATTTGCCTCGCCCGTGCAAACAGAAAAAACATCTGAGCCGGCAATGCAGCCGACTGTCCATCCCGGTAAAAGCGCTCGAGAAACGGGTTCTCGTAGACTTCCTCCAGGAGAACGTCCGCGGACAAGCTGTCCGCCAGCTTTTTGGCCAGACTGGTCTTGCCAACGCCGATCGGTCCTTCGATCACGATGTACCGTGAGAAATCGGCATTCCGGTTGAGCGGGCTAACGGTCACATCGGTTCCTGGTTAACGGATTAGCGTGATGCGCGGCTCATCATGATTAACCGCAATATCGGCAATCCTGCCGAGGCCGGGGATCACCAGGTCATGCGCAATCTCCTGCAAGGGCAACAATACAAAATTTCGCTCGGCAATGCCCGGATGCGGCACGTTGAGATCGTCCAGATCAACAATCATGTCCCCAAAGACGAGAAAATCGAGATCGATAACTCGTGGACCCCAGTGTTTACCGCGTATGCGACCCCGTGAACGCTCTATTTGCTGCAGGTGGTGAAACAGAGACGGGGCGTCGAGTTTCGTCACTAACCTGACTACGGCGTTTACGAAATCGGGCTGGTCGACCGGTCCGAATGGCGCCGATTGGTACAACGATGAGCGCGCATCCAGTTCTGACTCGGGAATCCTCGAGAGCGCGTCGATGGCTCGCTCAATCTGCCCCTCGGGACCACAGAGATTGCTGCCGACGCCGACGTAGGCCGGCGTTCGCGCACCCTGATCCGAACTCATGATGTATTCGCGGGCTTTGGACGCCGTCGGCGCCTCCGGCGGCGCTTGCTGCTCGGCTGCACGTTGATTTGAAAACTGGTAGCACGCTCTTCTGCAGACTGGCTCTGGACGTCGGTCCAGAACTTTGCCGTCTCGCTGTCGAATTGCCCTACTTCGGCGAGCAGTATCATAAAGTCGTAGGCCGCACGAAAACGCCGGTGCTCCAGTAGCTTCATTGCCTTCTTGCCGCGCATCTGCGTGAACCGCGGCTGTAACGCGAGCATCTCTCGCATGGGTGCCGTGAAACGACGCGGAATTGCAATGCGCCGCTGCTGCTGACCGCTCAGTTCATAAGACGCCAGGCTGAGAGACTGTGACTCGGACATCTTCTGCTCCGAGCGGTGAACTGCCGCGAGTTTCTTGGTCGGACTCCAAAGAAAAACGCCAATCAGGAACATGGGCGTCACCGAATGATCGTTTTTCACTCGTCGGTCGGTATTCTGGAGCGCTGCCCGGACAAACTCGACAAACGACTCGTCCTTGTTGAGCTCCTCATCCGTCGCAGGAAACAACATGCCGAACAATCCATGCTCGCGGAGAAGATCGAATGTTCTTTCTGCGAATCCTGACTGAAACAGCTTCAGGAATTCGTCAAACAACCGCGCGGCAGGAACATTGGCAAGTAATGGTCGATCCTGGGCAATAGCCTTGACGACCGTTTCGTCTATTGTGAAGTCGAGCTTGGCGGCGAATCGCACGGCTCGAAGCATTCGAACAGGGTCCTCGCGGAGTCGTTTGTCCGGATCACCAATCAGGACAATATGCCGTTGCTCGATATCTTCCACGCCACCTGTGTAATCCCAAATGCTGAAATCCGCGATGTTGTAGTAGAGCGAGTTGCAGGTGAAGTCGCGGCGCCATACGTCCTCGTCGATGCTTCCGTAGACGTTGTCCCGAACAATGCGGCCCTCATCATCGTGAGCGTGATCGTCATCCGAGTGGTTGGCCGCTGCTCGAAATGTCGCAACTTCAATAATCTCCCGACCAAAACGAACGTGGGCCAACCGGAATCGCCTGCCGATCAGGCGGCAATTGGAGAACAGGGCCCGAACCTCATCCGGTGTCGCATTGGTTGCGACGTCAAAATCCTTGGGATGCAGAACCAGCATTGCATCGCGCACACAACCGCCCACCAGGAACGCCTGGTATCCCGACTTGTGCAGCCGATAAAGGACTTTCAACGCGCTTTTGGAAAACTCGTCCCGGGAGACATTGTGAGCGGCGCGGGGAATGATCTTTGGAGCTGCGGACTTCGTGGTCCCGCTATTTTTCAATCGAAATTCCGCTTGAGCATTGGCTATGCGGCCGTATAATAGCAGCCCCCGCACGACCGGGGCAGGATAAAACCTGAACTCCGCTCCCTTCGTCTAGTGGTTTAGGACGTCGCCCTCTCACGGCGGTAACAGGGGTTCGAATCCCCTAGGGAGTACCAAATTTATCAAAGGCTTACATTGTTTTTCGTGTAAGCCTTTATTTTGTCCGTAATATTTCCGTAATAATGAACTAGCTCTTGAGCCGTTCGAAGTAAGCGATCACGTCTTCGATGTTGGCATCTGACCGCTTGCTAGGATTCTGACCGCCGCTCCGTTGCGCATAGTCGATCTTACCGTCAGTCATTGCCCGTTTGATCTTTCGGAGCTTCGGGTTCCAGACCCAGAGCTTATCGGCGTCGTCGCCCGCCCACAGAGTCGCGATGGTTTCGACTTTGATGTGTTCGTGACCTTCTTCGGCCATGTCGCGAAGCGCGTCGATGATGGCGTTGATCTGTCGGCGGACGCCGTGCTTCTCGACGATGTAATCATAAGTACGAAGTGCGTAATGAACGAAGATCACTCCGGACGCGAGAGTTGCCATCGTCACTAAGATTCGATCCGGCCAGTTCAACCCGGCATAGACGCCCGTCACGAACGCTGCCACGGTTGGGACTGCGCTGAAGGCGAGCCAGATGAATCCCCTGATCGAATTCAGGAACGTACCGATCTTCGTGAACAAGCGAGCCATTACGGTGATTCTGACCCAAAACTCTGCCCGCTGGAAGGAGGCACTATCCGTCGCCGTGGTATTGGGCGACAGCCACGACTGAAACTCGTGGGTAGTTCATAAAGTCAGTGGACTTTCGGTCGCTTTTAAGCGTGACTATCGGCCCATTGAGAGAGACGCCTTCGATGTTGGCTGCCGTTACCTTCGCCAGACTCGACGGGTCAGCATTCTTTGAAAGATCCCCGCCGTTGTGAGTGAGCGCATTCCGAATGCAGACCAGTGCGTCCAGCCCCGCTTTGCTGATATTTCCTTTCGCCAGTCTCTGTCCCGCGGC